>Ga0070697_100004809_pt1 | contig 10349 bp, 12 predicted proteins | sample KBSK1501metaG_FD_65475 | JGI IMG/M metagenome (GOLD analysis project Ga0070697, IMG submission 65475) | Corn, switchgrass and miscanthus rhizosphere microbial communities from Kellogg Biological Station, Michigan, USA - KBS K1-50-1 metaG | ecosystem: Host-associated > Plants > Roots >... | reverse complement strand
CAAGGCGTGGCTTCCTGGCACGGTCAGAGTCAGGCGTTGCGCCGGGGTATGACAGTGGCGGTTGGGGAGCTTCATGCAGTTTGGGTATCGGCTTATTGGTGACATGGGTCATATTCCATTGTTTCTTTCCAAGAGGCCAGAGCAGCGCCCTTCGCCACGACTGTTCATCTCCTCAATGGACACAGCATAGGCTTGGAAGGAATGGTTCGGCTGGTCCAAACTGCACAGTTTGGACAATGATTTGGGCTAGTCTCCGCTCGCGGATCATCGCTGCGGGCCGTACTCAGATCGGCTTGAGGCTTTTAGTCGCCACCAGCACTGCCAATATAGTGGCAGTGCTGCGAACGTTTCCCGCGATTCGTTATGAGTTTAGGTTTTTTGTGTATGAAACAATGTGCTAGTCGTCCGCGCATCACGAAGCGATCTGGCAAGCAGGCCGGTGCATAATTTCTTCATAAGGATTTCGTGGCTTGCCGTAAGAGTCCGAGCGAAGAAATCGCCCGGATGCGGGGCGTGCCGGGCGAGGCGGTCGCCGCATCATCCGCAAAAAGGCGTCCGCAGGAAACAAGTACGGTGACGTGCAGCTCTTCTAAATGGGAAGTCTGGTTAATTGCCAAACCCTGGGTTATACTCGACGACGTTCTGAAGGGCAAACGCTGGAAGAAAAAATATGTTTCACTTAATCTGGTATATCCTCATTGGCCTAATCTCGGGGGTAATCGCGAAATCGGTGATGCACGTGCATATGACGATCTTCTGGACGATCGTGCTCGGCATCATCGGATCGATCATTGGCGGCGCCGTTACCCACATGTTTTCGCGCCCGACAAACGAACGATATCATCCCGCCGGCCTCATTTTTTCCACACTGGGCGCGATCCTGATTCTCTTCATTTGCTACAAGCTGAAGATTCATTTTCCCCAGGTCAACCCGTTCTAGCTCATCGACGACTAACCTCGTATTCCGATAGGACGGTCACGTCTCGGGCTCATGGAGCCACTCGCCTGCCTTTTTCACGCCCTTGCCCCCAGGAAACGATAAGGCAACCATGAAATAAGATGGCGGCAGTTTCGAAACTGTAAGTGATCGCGGCGTTGGCATTCTCGGTGGATCGACCGAACAGCTAGATGGGATAGTTGATGCAATCAGGCGCGATTTGTCGCCAACGATCCGCCACAATCCCATTGACGGTTTTCAAGTATCACTTCTTATCAAACTGGAGAAACTCGACTGGGGCTCCATTCTCGACAATAAAAGCGACGGTCACGCCCGGTGAGGGCGAGTTGGGCGCAATAAGTATCTCTTTTCCGGCGATTTCGGCGGAGAGATCGTCCACCTCGAAGGCGACATGCGGAACAGTACGCACAAGTTCAGGGACCGGCGCTTCAGGTTCGAACCGCATCCACTCGATTCCGTAGGCGCTCGTTTCATATCCAGACACGAAGGTCGCATAGTGCTCGATCAGGCGTTCACCTTCTCGACGCTCGGTAGTGGGAATTCCGATGTGATGGTACCGCCTCGTGGAAGCAACTGGTGACTTTTTCACGTGAATGAGTTTAGCCCATGACGGCATCTGTTTCTGTCAGTTGTTCAAAACAGGCGTTAGCACTCAGAATGCAGGTCAGGCTGCGCTGTTCTTGAGAAATCTGGCGAAAGAACGGATTGATTCCATCTTGTCTTCACGCAGTCCGCGCAGCTCTTCCTCGCTGAGTCGATTTTCGTACAAAAGTCTCCCCAACACACCCGTCAATCGTGAATAGTGATATTCGTACTTGCGGTCGATCTCTTTACGGCGTTGGGTCAGGTAATGCTCTAGGTCCCACAGATCCGACGACCGCTGAATCTGGCCGGCCATTCGCCGTGTCTGTTGAATCACCTCGTGAAGCTCCCGTCCCAGAGCAGCGTCGAAGGCTGTGCGGGCGATGCTTTTTTCTGACCTCGACCAAATCGGGCCGCTGTGGTAAAGATTCGCTTCGGGGTTCGACGGTCTGCTCATCTTCGCGTCCTCCGTTGGCGCATTTTATGCCTTCGCGAGATGCTGTTTCTACCGGACTGGCCACTCTCACTGTGGCACACTCAAAGTTGATTCGCCGCAGCGCGTCCGTCTTCAGCTTGAAGCGGTCATTCACCGGGCTTCCCAGGTTCTGCTTGCAGCCGAGATACCGCTCCGTCGTCTGCACGGACACATGCCCGAGCAAGAACTGAATCTGCTCCAGCTCGCCACCGCTGTCGTGGCACAGCTTCGCGCAGGTTCGCCGCAAGTCGTGGGGCGCGATGTGTTCTAATCCCACTCTCTCGCAACAAGTCTTCACTACGTACCAGACCACATTCTGTGAAATGCCTTTCCCCCAGACCTTTCCCGTTCTCGCTACTGCGCGAAATATTCTTCCCTCCGTAACTCCCGCTGCCTCGGTCCACTGATCGAGTGCCGCTTTGGCCCATTCAGGAATCGGGACGGTGCGGATGTGCCCGCCCTTGCCGATCAGATCCACAACCGCCCAATGCCCCTGACGGATCTGGATCTCATCGAGTTCCAAGCCGACGAGCTCTGATCTCCGAAAACCACAACCAAATAGCAACGCCAGCATGGCGTAGTCTCGCTTTGCTCGCATGCCCTCACCAAAAGCACGTTGCAGGACCTCGGAACTCTGTGCCGCACTCAACCAATTGCCAGCGCGAAACCCTAGCTGCTTGACGCCTTTCACCCGGCTAATCCCGGCAGCTAGTTCAGGGCTGAGCAAGCCAGCATCGGCGGCTTCGTGAGCGAGTCTGCGCACAGCCGCGAGTTGTTGGTTGATCGTATTTGCTGCCAGACCGCGTGATTCCAGGTACATGCGGTAGCGAACAACCACGATGCGGTTGAAGGCGAGGCGAGGTTCGGAACAGTACCAGGCGATGAACTGGTCGATGGCGTACTCGTAGACACGGCGCGAGGCTGGGGAGCCGAGGCTGTTGAGCACGGCCCGCTTACAATGATCCAGATCTGGCAGTCGAAGCGACCGCCGACGGTAATTCGGCTTAATCTTTGGCTTGCCCATGGCGACGGCCTCCCATGCCGCAGCAAGGGATTACGGCATGCCGCCGTGCAATGCAACCCAGTACCCAGACGAGTTGTCCATTTTCATCATCAATGTTTCTTGATTCTCGGACTCGCTAACGGGCCGGGCAGAGACGGCACACGCGTGCCTCCCGCGGGTAGAATTCAGGACGCATATGGCCAAACGACAACCGAAGTTAAAACCAACTTGGGCGGACGTGAAGAAAAAGCTCGAGGGCTTTGATCGGGCAGCCTTGGTGGGCTTGGTTCAAAATCTCTATGCTGCGGGCAAGAAGAATCAGGCGTTTCTTCATGCCCGCTTTGGTTTGGACGAGGACGTGTTGGAGCCGTACAAGAAAACCATTGACCGCTGGCTCCGGCCCGATGTCTTCCGAGGGGACATCTCTGTATCCAAAGCCAAGCAGGCGATCTCCGACTACAAGAAGGCGCTCGGTGATCCCGAAGGGGTAGCCGAGTTGATGGTTTTCTACTGCGAGAGTGCGGCCGGGTTCTGTACAGACATAACCTATGACGATGCAGGATACTTCAATGCTCTAGTGCGCATGTTCGAGCAGGCCCTCAAAACCACAAATACACTAGCGGCCAAGAAGCGGGATGGCCATATCGCCCGGCTAGACCGTGTGCGAAGTATGAGTCACGATTTTGGCTATGGTGTCGGCGACGACATGGATGTTCTCTTTTCCCAATACCGACCATCAGCGGGACTTGGTGGCTAGGTTCTGAGCGCAATCGCCTGTTAACAGCAGTTGGGTTTCAACTTATAATCTTCCCGATGTTCTCGCAAATTAGCACCGGTGTTGGTCCCTCTAATCAAGCGAGCGATTGGCAGGACCCATGTCTCACCCGACAGTACCCCTCTTTGGTGATTGCGCTGGTCACCGTTGGATTGAGATCGGGTCCACCCGCCACCGCGTAAGTTTGGATTGAGTTCGACGGCTAGCCTGGGTGGGGTTTTGAGGGGAATCGCTCGGTTTCGCCAGTTAGCGGTGGTTTCGGTCTGGCGGAATTCGAATTCCTAAAGATACAGGCACTTGGCAGAGCGAACCCCTGGCGAGTTCGGAGCGTACTCGCAAGTTCACTTCGGCAAGCAGAACGCTGTGATCCCTTGGATCGAATGGACGGCATGTTAATTACCCGGGCCTAATGGGCTGTGTTCAGCAGCACAGTCAGTTCACCAATCAGGCCAGCGGCGTTTCCGTCGAAAAGAACAGCGTCTAAGCGACCATCTTGATTGAAGTCGCCGCCTACTAGCGCTTGCGGGGAAAATCCGACGGTTCCCTCGGAAGTAACCGTGAAAGTTCCGTCTCCCTTGCCGCGAAGAATGTAGACTTCGCCTGGGAAACTCGAATTAACATCGACAACAACAGCCACATCAAGAAACCCATCACCGTTAAAGTCACCGATGACCATGCTGCCCGGGTAAGGAACCAGGTTGTAGTCGGTCGTTTGAAAGGTGCCATCGCCGTTTCCAAGCAGCACGTTAATTACGGCAGGATATCCGTTGGAAATGACCAGATCAGGCTTGCCATCACTATTGAAGTCCGCCGCGAGGATGAAGCCGGGATTGTATCTGCCTGATGTGACCGTCGCAGGCTGGAAGGTTCCATCACCATTGCCCAGGACAATGGCCATCGCCCCCAGAGTAATAATCGCAAGGTCCTGATGCCCGTCTCCGTTGAAATCGCCGGCCACCATCCGCTCGGGACTGAATCCTGGGATCGCGAACGCGCCACCGGAACGGAAAGTTCCGTCGCCATTGCCGAAGAACAGATTAAAGTTTCCATCGACAGCGTTGTAATCACCGTAATTGCTGACGACCATATCCAGGATTCCATCTTCATTGAAGTCCACGACGACCGCGGCTTGTGACTCGACCGCTGTGACGTATTTCGTGGTGTTTTGAAAGGTCCCATCTCCGTTGCCAAGTCGCACGTCAACGCTGCTGTTCCCATATGGATTGCGGTTTACGTTGACCAAGTCAAGGTGGCCATCTCCATTGAGATCGATGGCCACAACGTCGTTGACAAGACCGGGCGTAGTGTAGGAAGTGGTTGGCTGGAACTTGCCACGACCTTGCCCAAGGAGGATGTCGAGAGCGTATGAGCTGCCCGCTACGATGTCGGTCTTTCCGTCTTCGTTGAAGTCTCCGGCGGCACCGAGGTAAGAAGGGTTGGGAAGGCTGTAATTCCTTGCGCCGTTGAAAGCACCTCCCGACTGGCCCAGCAAGACCCGAACCTCGTTGGCCGCGGCGTCCGCGCTGACCAGGTCCGCCACACCATCGCCGTTCAAATCCAGCGCCAGCAATGCCAGTGGGTAGCTTCCCACAGACCAAGTAGCGACCTTTCGAAATGTGCCATCGCCGTTGCCGATAAATTCGTTGACGTCGTTGGGTTCAGCGTTCGCGACAGCCAAGTCGGCAATGCCATCTTTGTTGAAGTCGCCGGTCGCGATGGCTACCGAATCGATATCGGCAATGCTCTGGTACAGACGGAAAAGCTGGAACGAACCGTCCCCCTTGTTAAGGAGGATGCACAGCGCGCCCTGGAAGGAACTCTGGCTTGAATTGTCCACAACCGCCAGGTCCGGATTGCCATCGCCGTTGAAATCGGCAGCTACGATTGCCGACGGAAAACGCCCCACCGAGTATCTGTCGGGGAAGCGAAAGGCGCCGGTTCCGAAGCCCAGAAAAACCTTAACCGATCCGTCGTAGCCCATATTCTCGTCGGATGTGACAGCGACATCGGCATTTCCGTCGTGGTTGAAGTCCCCCACCGTTATAGCGCCAAAATTGTTGAAGTTTGACGAGACTGTCTGCGGCGGCTGGAAGCTGCCATCGCCATTTCCTAGCTGAACAACGAGTTCCGAAAAGCCGTTGTAACTGGTGTAAACAAGATCGGGAAACCCATCATTATTGAAATCTCCTACGGCAAAGCTGTAAACGTAGGCAGTTATACCCAGTACGAAAGGCTGAAACGTCCCATCCCCATTGCCGAACAGAATATCGATCTCACTGTAAGCGTTGACTGCGATGTCGGGATTGCCATCGCCATTGAAGTCGCCGATAGCCAGCGACTCAGTGTTGTTCGTGCCAGTCTTGTACTTCACATCAGGTTGAAAGGCGCCGCTTCCCGTGCCTAGCAGAACGGATACGGCGTTCCCGGTCATATTGAGAACAGCCAGGTCTGTGAACCCATCGTGGTTGAAGTCTCCGCTGGCCAGCGCGCCGGGTCCCTGGCCTACGGGGAAGGACGTGCCGTTGATAAACAAAGAGCCAAAACCAAACGTGGCTGTCAGAAGAAGGATCAGGCAAATTAGTACGCTGCGGGAGGGTATTCGTGGAGGCATTGGAAACTGTTGGCCGTCTACTTCGGACTGGCTTGCTCCGAGGTACCCGGCGGATGCAGGAAATCTGGCCTGACGACTCTACTTTCGAAGAGCATACGTGTCAAGAGTTTCGTAGTGGCGTAACATCGCCATTACACTTATTGACGCGCGTCCGACCCTGAGGTGGCAGTCGCCCGTTTCACCCCTATACAATTTGAAGCCCGACTCGGAACCCCTGCCGTCCCCGCAGGGGAACAACCCTGTAGAACGTCGATGGGGGCCGATGTTCGCGCCCCAGGGTGAGTCCAATTTGGGTCCAATTCGTGCTCGACAAGCTAGTGCGAACGAGAGTTTAAGCTTTCGATAGACAACAACAAGAACCCCACAATAACCCCACGGCAGAATCACCACCGGGTCCCGAAGCGGACTTGAACAGCCCCCATCACGCCGCGCAACCTGTTGATACATCGTTACGAGCTGAACTCATAACCCAAAGGTCGGTGGTTCAAATCCACCCCCCGCAACCAACCTTATCAATCACTTCGATTGAGCCGTCAGATTTGCGAGGGAACCACCTTCCGTTCCCCTATTCCCGTTCCCATTATTGAATCAACCGTTTTGGTGCTGGCTCCGCTATCGGCTCCAGCAGCTTGCCGGCCACACGCTCATTGGCCTGGCGCTGGGTTTGTTCGTAAGCGGAACCATAAACGTTCATGGTGGTTCGGATGTCGGAGTGGCGCATGAGTTTCTGTTGCACGCCCACCGGTGTTCCCAAGTCATCCAGGAGCGTCCGGTAGGTATGTCGAAACGCGTACCATCCCACGTTTGCGATGCCGATCACCTGCCCTAGTGGGTGCAGATGATCGTCTCTCAAGGAATCGGCATGGAACGGCCTGCCGGTGTCTACATTTGGAAACAGCCACTGCTCTGCCGTAGCAGGACATTCGTCCTTCCACCTCAGCAACAGGGCCACGACCTTGGAATCCAGGAATATCTCATCCTCGGAATCCTCGGTCTTGGTGGCTGCCACATGACGGCCAGTAATGGAGCGGCTGACCCTGAGCAGCTTGCGATTGAAATCAAAATCCGGCCATTGCAGCCCCAGGAACTCGCTTGGCCGCAATCCAAGGCAGCAGGCGAGCACCATCATCACTTGCAGGCGAAGATCTGCAAGCCGAAGCAAAGCTTGGAACCGTTCCGGGGTGAGTACCTGTTTCTTGCGCACCCGCCGATGGAATCCGCGAATCTCAACTGACAGCATCGGATTTCGCCGGAACTCGATGAGCTCGCACTTCATCGCAAATTCAAACAGCCGGTGCATCTGGGCTTTGATATGCGACTTGGTTTTCTTCGATAACCGCAAGGTGTTGATTTTGCGCTCCACTTCGAGCGGCTTTATGTCCGAAATCGCCAAATCACCCCACAAGGGAACGATGTAGCGGTTAAGGCGGGATAAATAAGAGGCGCGCGTCGAATGGCGCACGTCTAGGAACTCAGACTTGTAACGCTCAATGAGGGTTTGGAACCTCAGGCCATGTTCTTTCTCAATGATGGCGCGACGTCGTTCTTGCGACACTGCCCACGCATGCTTTTCCGTAGGCAACTCCGTTACCGGTCCAATGGTCACGCTCAGATTGCGTCCGATACCCATTCCATCCACAATCCTTCGACGCCAGACCCAAACATTAGGCCCGCGCTTTCGTGGCTTCCTGTGCATAGACCCAACTCTGTCATATGTGCCCTTCAAAGAAATGTCCCTCCTTAAAGAGCGCACGGATGGCTACCGCAGTTTACACCGAGCACGCGGACATGTGATTCCAGTTCCGAGAGAAAGAACAACCAGCGTTTGCGGCTCCCATTTGTTATCGGATGGGCTGGAATCCTCCCGGCCCTAGCTAGCGACATTACCGTGGACCGCGCTACCTTAAGGAACGCTGCAGCTTCTTCGGGGCCAACAGGGCACTCTCGTGGTTCGATGCCCGACACGGACGGGCCACCTGGCGCCAAATCAGGCCTAGTCGTGCAATCCAACTTGGTTTGCCTGGATTTCATAGCCGAGATTCAATGAGACCACAGGAACGAGTGTGCGAGAAGCAAGAAATGGGAAGCCTGTAGGGGATTCAAAATACGATAAACAGCCAGTGTTTATGCGGGATCAACTGGGTTCGTTAAGAAAGGTTGGGAAAGTTAGTTTTTGTTTGGAGTAGTTAATTCGTCATCTTCCGCTTGTTTCTAGCCGCGCTGAAGCGGACCTTCAGAGTTCCGCGCTTCAGGCCCGTTTTTCCCTCCAAGAAAACAAGCGCGACATTACCGGCTGTCGCATTCTCGTTCCAGAAATCGTCTACCCACGTCATCCAGTTTTCATCGGTCGCCGCTCTGCCAAGTTCCGTCCTGCCGAAATTGTCCTTCAGCTTCTCGTGTAGAGCCGTTCCATCTCGGGCTCTGGCTCTAGCCTTGAGGAAGGCTCGGATCTCAGCTAGAGTTGTGGAAAACGATTCATAGGTGTTCAATAAAGCAGAGTCAGTAAATGGCTTTTCCGCAACTGTTTCCCCGAGCTTAAGCTTCCTAAACCTGAGTTTCTCCAAATTCATGCGCCGACTTCGCTGGTTGGTAGTCTTCGGGTGCGTCGGGCCGTTATTCTGGCGATCTCGATTGAGCAGTTCAGATCCATCAATACAGACTTCTGCTTCACACATCCCCTCAGACATCGCGAATTCAAGCTTCGTTTTGAACACACGAAGGACGTTGTCAATGCCCAGATCTGAGCGACGACTCTGCAATAGGCAAAAGTGTTGAGCGTGCTGTTGGTGTATCGCTTGCCCATCTGACTCGATGTTCCTCCGTGACCACTCGAGACGACCGCGCTCTTCACGGAAAGATGCCTTGGCATACCTTTCGCCGGCAACACGAAACAGGCGATTCAATCTTTGCCATTCATCCGCCTCAGCCAAGTCTTCAAGGTTTTCAAAACGTCTCATTCTGAACTTCTTAAGCAGCGAGGTCCCTTCTGTGAGAAGCTGTTTGCTTATTGCTTCCGCAGTGGAATGGTCCACGCCAGTCACCCGCGGCGGCCTCTGCCGGCCTCCCGTTGATTGGTCGATGTCCTCCCAGTTAAAGACTGTCATTTTTTGGTTTTTACCCGACCAGACAATTATAGGCAGGTCCGAGGAACCCGTCCTCCTGAGCGACTCGACATCGCCCGGCGAGGACGCAGTCCGCTATCACACGACGATGTTTCGTCAGTTGGCACGAAACTGGAGCGGTCGCGAGGCGCTGGTCAATGATCCGGAGCATGGTGGAGCGCAGCCTTTTCAAGAAGATTCCGAAGGATAGCAGTGGACTGGCCTCGAACCTGACTTGACCGTGCGCAACAGAGAATGGAGTAGTGCTTTCCACTCGATGGTTGCCCAAAACAGCATCGAGGCGCTTGCGTTTCTGGCGGCCGCTATCCACCGGCACATGCGGGAATGGACTGTGGATGGATGGTGCGTTCTACTTCAGCACCGGCGCAAAGTCGCGTAAGGCGCGAAATCTCGCCGCCCATCCGCAATGCGTCATCTGTACCGAAAATGCTGCCGAGGCCGTGATCGTGGAAGGAACAGCGCAATCGACCAGCGACCCTGATGTCCTGAAGCGCTTCGCGGCGCTCTATCAAAAGAAGTACAAGTGGGACATGAGCGACTTCGCGGAGCCGATTTATGTGGTAAAAGCAAGCGTTGCGTTCGGGCTCTACGAGAAGAAATTTCAAGGCAGCGCCACGAGATGGCAGTTCGGCGTGTAATTGCCGAATCGCAACTGGCAGAACGGCTTCGAAGAGATCTGGCCAAACGAGTTGTGAGTGAAATCGCCTGTGGGTGTTGAAAAAGTCACGTCGATTCGCAGGATGAGATTCAGCAAAAGCGTGTTAGAAGGAAGCATTCGCCATGCTCTGTTTGATCCCGATCATCGGAGGCCTGCTGATCATGA
>Ga0070697_100004807_pt1 | contig 10352 bp, 13 predicted proteins | sample KBSK1501metaG_FD_65475 | JGI IMG/M metagenome (GOLD analysis project Ga0070697, IMG submission 65475) | Corn, switchgrass and miscanthus rhizosphere microbial communities from Kellogg Biological Station, Michigan, USA - KBS K1-50-1 metaG | ecosystem: Host-associated > Plants > Roots >... | reverse complement strand
TGCTCGCCCTTGCGCCACAGGCGGCCGCGCGAGCGCGACCAGTAAACCGCCTCGCCTTTCTCGGCCGTCTGCTTGAGCGCCTCGCGGTTCATCCAGGCGACCGTCAGCACACGGCCGCTGGCCGCGTCCTGCGCCACTGCGGCGATAAGCCCGTGCTCGTTCCACGGCACTTCGTCCAACCAGTTCACTCTCGCACCTCGATGCCTCGGCTTTTCATGTGCCGCTTGGCCTCGCGCACGGCGTATTCGCCGAAGTGAAAGATGCTCGCCGCGAGGACGGCGTCCGCTCTTCCTTCGAGCACGCCTTGCGCCAGGTGCTCAAGGTTGCCCGCGCCGCCGGAGGCGATCACCGGCACGCTCACTGCCTCGGACACCGCGCGCGTCAGCGCCAAATCGAAGCCGTCGCGCGTGCCGTCGCGGTCCATGCTGGTGAGCAGGATCTCGCCCGCGCCGGCCGCCGTCATGCGCTGCGCCCACTGCACGGCATCGAGGCCGGTGGCGCGCCGCCCGCCGTGCGTATGCACCTCCCAGCCTAGAGCGTTGCGCTTCGCGTCGATCGCCACGACGATGCATTGCGCACCGACGATGGCGGAGGCCTCGGCCACCAGCTCGGGAGACTGCACCGCGGCGGTATTGATCGATACCTTGTCAGCGCCCGCGTTGAGCAGACGCCGCACGTCCGCGACGCTGCGCACGCCGCCGCCCACGGTGAGCGGAATGAATACCTGAGCGGCGACCGCTTCGATGACGTTCAGCAGGATGTCGCGCTCATCCGAGCTCGCCGTGATATCGAGGAAGCACAGCTCGTCCGCGCCTTCGCGGTCGTAGCGTGCCGCGATTTCTACCGGATCGCCGGCGTCGCGCAGTCCGACAAAGTTGACGCCTTTCACCACCCGGCCGGCAGTGACGTCGAGGCAGGGGATGACGCGCTTGGCAAGGCCCACGACTCAGGCCTTGCCGAGCGCCTTGTCGGCGGCGGCCTGCGCTTTTTTGAGCTCGAGCTTGCCTTCGTAGAGTGCGCGCCCGGCGATGGCGCCAATCACGCCCTCGGGGACGAGCTTCGCGCAGACGGCCTGCACATCTTCCACGCTGTTCAGGCCGCCGGCGGCGATGATCGGCGTCTTGGTGGCCTGCGCGAGGCGCAGGGTGGCGTCGATGTTGATGCCGCTCATCATGCCGTCGCGCCCGATATCGGTGTACACGAGCGCCTCGATGCCGTAGTCCTCGTATTTCCGGGCGAGATCGACCACGTCATGGCCGGTGAGCTTCGACCAGCCTTCCACCGCGACCTTGCCTTCCTTGGCGTCCAATCCGGCGATGATGTGTCCCGGAAAGGCATAGCAGGCATCGGAAAGAAAGCCGGGGTTCTTTACCGCCGCCGTGCCGATGACGATGTAGGTGACGCCAGCGTCGAGATAGCTTTCGATCGTGTCGAGGTCGCGGATGCCCCCGCCCACCTGCACTGGGACCTGCTCGCCGACCGCGGCCACCATCTCGCGGATCACCTTCTCGTTTTTCGGCCGCCCGGCAATCGCGCCATTCAAGTCGACGATGTGCAGGCGCCGCGCGCCCTGCGCGGCCCAATGCTTCGCCATCGCGACCGGGTTCTCCGAGAACACGGTCGCGCTCTCCATCTTGCCTTGCTGCAAACGCACGCAGCGGCCGTCTTTCAGGTCAATTGCAGGGATGATGAGCACGGCAGTGCTCGTTGCCACTCAAATCAAGGACGCCAGCGCACGAAGTTGGAGAGGAGTTGCAGGCCGGCGGACTGGCTTTTCTCGGGGTGGAACTGGACGGCAAAAATATTATCCCGGGCTACGGCGCAGGTAAAGGGCAAACCGTACACGCAGCTTGCCGCGCTCAGCGCGCGATCGGCCGGCGCCGGATAGTAGCTGTGCACGAAGTAAAAGCGGCTGCAGTCGCTGATGCCAGCCCACAGCGGATGCGCATGCTCCTGCAGCACCTGGTTCCAGCCCATGTGCGGAATCTTGAGTTGCGTTGCCGCAAACCGCGGCACCCGCCCGGCAAAGACAGCCAATCCCGGTGTATCGCCTTCGTCGCCGTGCTCAAAGAGCATCTGCAGGCCGAGGCAGATGCCGAGATAGGGTTTGGCGCGCAACGCCTCCAGCACCGCCTCGCGCGCGCCGCTGGCCGCCAGATTTCGCATGCAGTCGGGCAGCGCGCCCTGCCCCGGCACCACCACCCGTTCGGCCGCGCGGATCACCTGCGCGTCCGCGGTCACGGCGATCTCGGCGTCAGGCGCGACATGCTCCAGCGCCTTCGCCACCGAGCGCAGGTTGCCCATGCCATAGTCGACGACCGCGATGCGCGCCACGAGGGGACTAGAGCGATCCCTTGGTCGAGGGGATGGCGCCCTGCGTGCGCGCATCGCGCGCCACCGCCATGCGCAGCGCGCGCGCGAACGCCTTGAAAATCGTCTCGCACTGGTGGTGCGCGTTCTCGCCGCGCAGGTTGTCGATGTGCAGCGTCACTTGCGCGTGGTTGGCGAAGCCCTGAAAAAACTCGTGCACCAGGTCGACATCGAACTCGCCGATCAGGCTGCGCGCGTATTTCACGTGGTACTCGAGGCCGGGGCGGCCGGAAAAATCGATCACCACGCGCGAGAGTGCCTCATCGAGCGGCACGTAAGCGTGGCCGTAACGCGCGATGCCCGCCTTGTCGCCGACGGCGCGCGCGCACGCCTGGCCGAGCGTGATGCCGATGTCTTCCACGGTGTGGTGCGCGTCGATGTGCAGGTCGCCCTTCGCCTCGATCTCGAGATCGAGCATGCCGTGGCGCGCCACCTGGTCGAGCATGTGCTCGAGGAATGCAATCCCGGTGGCGAGGCGCGCCATCCCGGTTCCGTCGAGATCCAGGCGCACGCGGATCTGCGTCTCCTTCGTGTTGCGGCTGACTTCCGCGGTGCGCATGTTGACACCGGCTTTCTGCATTTAAATTGTTTCCTTTAGCGCGTTGAGCAGTATACGGTTTTCGTCCGGCGTGCCGACCGTGATACGCAGGCAGTTGGCGAGCGCCGGGTGAAGATTGCGCACCAAGACGCCTTGGCGCTTCAGCGCCTCGTAGGTACGAACGGCATCGCGCACGCGCACCAGAAAAAAATTGGCCCGTGATGGAAACACGGTGACGCCCTGCATCGCGCGCAGCGCACTGCCCAGCCGCTCGCGCTCGGCGCGAATCTCCGCCGCCTGCGCTTCCAGCACGTCGAGCCGCTCAAGGACGAAGAGCGCCGCGGCCTGCGTAAGTACGTTGACGTTGTAGACCTGCCGCACCTTGTCGAACTGCGCCAGCCACTCCGGCCGGCCGGCGAGATAGCCAAGCCGGATGCCCGCCAGGCCAAGCTTCGACACCGTGCGCAGCACGAACAAGTTCGCATAGCGCGGTAGATCGTCCATCAGCGTTTCGCCGGCGAACACGTGATAGGCCTCGTCGACCACCACGACGCCCGGCGCGGCTTCAATCACGCGCCGCACGTCCGCCCGCGGATAGAGCACTCCGGTGGGGTTATTCGGACAGGCGAGGAACACGAGCGCTGGCCGCTCGGCACGCATGCGCGCGATGAAGGCATCGGCGTCGAAGCTGAAGTCCTCACGCAGCGCGACCGGTATGGCACGCATGCCGCTGAAGGTGGCGTTCATGCTGTACATGACGAAGGTCGGCGACGGATACATCATCGCCGCGCCGGGACGCGCCAGCGCCAGCGCCACAATCTGGATGAGATCGTCCGAGCCGTTGCCAAGCAGCAGATCCATGCCGGCCGGCACCTGCATCCGGCGGATCAGCAGCTCGCGCAGCCGGGGCGCATTCGGCTCGGGGTAGCGGTTGAGCTCGACCGCCGCCAGGCGCTCGGCGAGCTCGCGGCGCATCGCCGGCGGCAGGCGGTAGGGGTTCTCCATGGCGTCGAGCTTCACCATGCCGCGGGCAGGCGCTACCGCATAGGCGGAGAGCGCGAAGATCTCCGGACGCACCAGATCTTCGGGCTTCATTCGTACCTCATGCGCGCGGCGCGCGCGTGCGCGGACAAGCCTTCCGCATCGGCCAGCGTTGCCGCGACGCGGCCAAGCTGCTCGGCCGCCGCTTGCGACACGTCGATGATGCTGGTGCGCTTCTGGAAGTCGTAAACGCCGAGCGCCGAGGAAAAGCGCGCGCTGCCGGCGGTCGGCAGGACATGGTTTGGCCCTGCGCAATAGTCGCCGATCGCCTCCGAGCTCCAGCGACCAAGAAAGATGGCGCCGGCGTGGTTGAGCTGCGTGAGCCACGGCTCCGGCTGCGCGACGGCGAGCTCGAGGTGCTCGGGCGCGATGCGGTTGGCAAGCGCGCAGGCTTCCTCGAGATCGCGCGTCTGAATGAGCGCCCCGCGCGCCTCCAGCGAGCGCGCAATAACCGCGCGGCGCGGCATGGCGGGCAGCAGCCGCGCGACCGCAGCGTCCACCGCGTCGAGGTGGCGCGCATCCGGCGATAGCAGCAACGCTTGCGCCGCCTCGTCGTGCTCGGCTTGCGAAAAGAGGTCCATCACCAGCCAGTCGGGCGACGCGCTGCCATCACTGATGACGAGGATCTCCGACGGCCCGGCAAGCATGTCGATGCCGACATCGCCATACACCTGGCGCTTCGCTTCGGCGACGTACTGGTTGCCGGGGCCGACGATCTTGTCGACCCGCGGAACCGACGCCGTGCCATAGGCGAGTGCGGCGATGGCGTGCGCGCCGCCGAGCGCAAACACGCGATCGACGCCCGCGAGCGCCGCGGCGGCGAGCACCGTCGGATCGGGGTTCGGGCTCACCATGATGAGCTCGCGCACGCCCGCCACCTTGGCCGGTATCGCGTTCATCAGCACAGACGATGGGTAGGCGGCTTTGCCGCCGGGAACATACAGGCCGACGCGCTCGAGCGCGTTCACCCGCTGACCCAGGCGCGTGCCATCGGCTTCGCGATAGTCCCAGGACGCCTGCACCTGCCGCTCGTGGAAGGCGCGGATACGCGCATACGCCGCGCGCAGCGCATCGGCCTCGGCGCGAGCGAGGGCAGCCATTGCGCAGCGCAGCCGCGGCGTAACCTCGAGCGCGCCCACGGACGCGCCAGCCGCGCCGTCGAAGCGCCGCGCATAGTCGAGCAGCGCGGCGTCGCCGCGCGTGCGCACATCCGCAACGATCGAGCGCACCGCCTGCTCGACGCCGGCGTCGCGCGCGGCAGAAAAGCGCAAGGCATCGAGCGCGCGATCGAAGCCGCGGCTCGAGCTGGCAAGGCGCCTCAGCTTCATGCGCAGGCCCCGGCGAAAGCCTCGATCAGCGGCTGAAGCGCGCCGCGCTTGGTCTTGAGAGCGCCCTGGTTGACGATCAGACGCGCCGAGACCGGCAGGATTTCCTCCACGGCGACGAGCCCGTTCTCGCGCAGCGTGCGACCGGTCGCGACCAGATCGACGATCGCATCGGCGAGCCCGGTGAGCGGCGCGAGCTCCATGGAGCCGTAGAGGCGGATGAGGTCGACATGCACGCCCTTGGCCGAGAAGTGCTCGCGGGTGGTGTTGACATACTTCGTCGCCACGCGCAGCCGAGCGCCCTGGCTCACCGCGCCGGCGTAATCGAAGCCTTTGCGCACCGCGACCACCATGCGGCAGCGCGCGATGCCGAGGTCGACCGGCTGATACAGGCCGTCGCCGCCGTGCTCGACCAGCACGTCGCGGCCGGCGATGCCAAGATCGGCGCCGCCGTGCTGCACATAAGTGGGAGTATCGCTGGCACGCACCACGATCAGCTGCAGATCGCGACGGTTGGTCGCGATGACGAGCTTGCGCGAGGTGTCGGGGTTCGCCTTAGGCCGGATGCCGACGCGGGCGAGCAGCGGCGCGGTCTCGTCGAAGATCCGCCCCTTCGACAACGCGATGCTGATGCTCGCCATGTGCAACCATCCGGGAATCGCCCCAAGAGATGCGCTGAAGGGCTGGCATTCTACCGCAAGCGCTAGCTCACGCGCGAGACGCGCGCCCCGAGGCCGCAGAGCTTGCGCTCGAGCGCTTCATAGCCGCGATCGAGATGGTAGATGCGATCGACAATGGTCTCGCCATCGGCCACCAGCCCCGCGATCACCAGGCCGGCAGAGGCGCGCAAGTCGGTGGCCATGACGCTTGCACCCTGCAGCCGCTCGACGCCGCGCACCACTGCGCTATTGCCCTGGATGGCGATATCGGCGCCCAAGCGCTGGAGCTCGAGTGCATGCATGAAGCGGTTCTCGAAAATCGTCTCGCTGATCACCGCCGTGCCCTGCGCGATTGCGGCCAGTGCCATGAACTGCGCCTGCATGTCGGTGGCGAAGCCAGGATAGGGCGCGGTGCGCACGCTGACCGCGCTCGGACGGCCGCCAGACTCCAATTGCACGGTAGAGCCGTCGACGCGGATCTGCGCGCCCGCCTCGCGCAGTTTCTCGAGCGTCGCGTCGAGGGTCTCCGGCGCCGCGCCGTGCAGGCGAATGCGGCCGCGAGTGGCGGCGGCGGCGGCGAGATAGGTGCCGGTCTCGATGCGATCGGGCATGACGCGGTGCTCTGCGCCGCCGAGCGAACGCACGCCTTCGACGCGGATCACATCGCTGCCCGCGCCTTCGATCTGCGCCCCCATCGCCACCAGGCAGCGCGCAAGGTCGAGCACCTCCGGTTCGCGCGCGGCGTTCTCAATGAGGGTAGTGCCTTCGGCAAGCGTCGCCGCCATCAGCAGGTTTTCGGTCCCGGTTACCGTGACCATGTCCATGACGATGCGCGCGCCGCGCAGGCGCTCGGCGCTCGCGTTCATGTAGCCATGCTCGATCGCGATGGTGGCGCCCATCGCCTGCAAGCCCTTCACGTGCTGGTCGACCGGGCGCAGACCGATGGCGCAGCCCCCGGGGAGCGAGACGCGGGCGCGCCCGCAGCGCGCGAGCAACGGACCGAGCACCAGCACGGACGCGCGCATGGTCTTCACCAGGTCATAGCCGGCCGTCGGTTCGCTGATGCGCGAGGCGTGCAGCGCCATGTGCCCCTGCGCCAGCGATGACGCCTCGACGCCCATCTGACGCAGGAGCTTCGCCATGGTGCGCACGTCCATCAGCTGCGGCACGTTGCTGAGCCGCAGCGGCTCGGCGGTGAGGAGCGAGGCACACATGATCGGCAGGGCGGCGTTTTTCGCGCCCGAGACATGCGCCTCGCCGTCGAGCGCCACACCGCCGCGGATGCGCAGCTTATCCATCCGCGCGCCATTCCTGCGGCGTCAGGGTACGCATCGAGAGGGCGTGGATTTCCTCGCGCATGCGATCGCCGAGCGCCGCATAGACGAGCTGGTGGCGTTGCACGCGGTTGCGGCCGGCGAACTCATCCGAGACGACCAGCGCCTGGAAGTGCTCGCCGTCGCCGATCACCTCGACATGCTGGCAGGGAAGCGCGGCCTCGATCGACTGCTTGATGCTTTGCGGCGTCACCATCAGGACCTCAATTTGTACCCGGATTTGAGCAGCGCGAGAGTGACGCAGGATACGACCAGGAGGAAGCCCGCGACTATCGCAAGGCTCGCGAACGGCGGGAAATCCGACACGCCGAAAAATCCGTAACGGAAGCCGTCCACCATATAGAAGAAGGGATTGGCGTGCGACAGGCGCTGCCAGAACGCCGGCAGCGAATGGATCGAGTAGAACACGCCGGACAGGAAGGTGAGCGGCATGACGACGAAGTTCTGGAACGCCGCCAGCTGATCGATCTTGTCCGAGAGCATCCCCGCCACCACGCCGAGCGTGCCAAGGAGCGCGGCCCCGAGCAGCGCAAAGGCGAGCACCCAGCCTGGGGAGACGAGCCGCAGCTCGACGAACCACACCGTGACCAGCAGCACCCCGGCGCCGACCACGATGCCGCGCACGACGGCCGCCAGCACGTAGGCGGCGAAGAATTCCAGGTACGAAATGGGCGCGAGCAGCACAAACACAATGTTGCCGGTGATTTTGGATTGGATCAGGCTGGATGAGCTGTTGGCGAAGGCGTTCTGCAAAACGCTCATCATGACGAGCCCGGGAACCAGAAAGGACGTGTAGCGCACGCCCTCATAGACCTGCAGCCGGCCCTCGAGCGCATGGCCGAAGATCACGAGGTAGAGGAGCGCCGTCAGCACCGGCGCCGCGACCGTCTGCACGCTCACCTTGAAGAAGCGCAGGAGCTCCTTGTGGCAAAGCGTGGCGAAGCGCGTCATGCCGGCCGGCCGGTGAGCCGCAGAAACACTTCCTCCAGGTCCGGCGGCTGGACTTCCATTTCGCGGATGCCGACGCCGCTCACGCGCAGCCACGCGAGCGCCTCCTCGAGCTCGAGAGGGTTCGCAAGACGCAGGCGCACTCGCGCGCCATCGGCCTCGAGCACGCGACCGGGGAGCCCCGCGGGCAGCGCATCGCGATCCAGATGCAGGCGCAGCTCCAGGCCCGAAAAGCTGCCGAGCAGATTGCGCGTCGTGTCGAGCGCGGCGATGCGTCCGTCCTTCAGCATGGCAATTCGCTGGCAATGCGCCTCCGCTTCCTCGAGATAGTGCGTGGTGAGCACGATGCTGTGTCCGTCGCGGTTCAGGCGCCGCACGAACTGCCATAAGCCCTGGCGCAGCTCGACGTCGACGCCGGCGGTCGGCTCGTCGAGCACGATCACCGGCGGCTTATGCACCAGCGCCTGCGCAACCAGCACGCGCCGTTTCATGCCGCCGGAAAGCGAGCGCATGTTGGCGTCGGCCTTGGCCGCGAGGTCGAGATGGTGCATCACCTCGTCGATCCAGGCGTCGTTTCGCCGCAGGCCGTAATAGCCCGCCTGCAGGCGCAGCGTCTCGCGCACCGTGAAGAACGGGTCGAACACCAGCTCCTGCGGCACGACCCCCAGGAGCCGGCGCGCGCGGCGGTACTCGCGGGTCACGTCCGCGCCCATGACGCGGGCATGGCCGGCGTCGGGGCGCGCGAGACCGGCGATGATGTGAATGAGGGTTGTCTTGCCCGCGCCGTTCGGACCGAGCAGGCCGAAAAACTCGCCTTCGCGCACGGCGAGGCTCACGCCGGCGAGCGCGCGTACCTCACCGTAGCGCTTGGCGACTTCGTGAACTTCTATCGCGTTCAGGAGGCGGGCAGCAGGCGGTCCACGCCGTAGAGCCGCGCAATGGTGCGCACGGACTCGGGCAGATTGGCAAAGGCGAGCGCGCGCTCATGCTGGCGCGCTTCGCGCAGCCAGGCGAGGAGCAGCGCGAGCAGCGCTGAATCCATCTCGCTCACCTCGGCGAGGTCGACCGTCCGCACACCATCGGCAAGGTGGCGTCGTCCCTCCTCGAGGAGCGCGGCGACGTTGGCGAGCGTCACCGGCCCGGAAACGACCATGCGCGCTCCTTCGCGCCGGATCATTTCTTGGCGGCGGGCGCGGCCGGCGCCTCGAGGCTGCGGTTCTTGGTGCTGAGGTTCTTGATCAGGCCGTCGATGCCGGATTCGCGCACGACGTTGTTGAACTCGGTGCGGTAATTGGCGACCAGGCTGACGCCGCCCACCATCACGTCATACACCTTCCAGCCGCTCGAGGTCTTCTCCATGCTGTAATCGATCGGCACCGGCTGGGCGCCCGCCTGCAGGACCCGCACCTGCACGGTGACGTCGGTGTCGGTGGGCTTTGCGCGCAGCGGGCGGAAGTCGAACTTCTGCTCGCTATAGGCGGCGAGCGCGCTGGCGTAGGTGCGAACCAGCAGCGTGCGGAATTCTTCCGTCAGGCGCTTCTTCTGCTCGGGCGTCGCCCTGTTCCAGCTCTGGCCGAGGGCAAGGGCGGTCATGGCGCTGAAATTGAAGTGCGGCAGCACCTTGGCGTCGATCAGCTGGACGAGCTTGGCGCGGTTGCCCGACTGGATCTCCTTGTCCTTGGCGATGAGCTCGACCACTTCGAGGGTCACGGTCTTCACCAGCTGGTCGGGGGGCACATCCTGCGCGCGCACCGCCGGCAGCGAGGCGAGCACGGCCAGCAGCGCCGCGCTAGCGAGGCTTCTTGTCGTTGTCATCGTCGGCTCCCTTGTCGTCGAGGTCCTTTTCACGCGGCGGGTGCCCGTCGTAGACGAGACTCCTGCGCCGCTGCAGGTAGGCGTCGCGCTGGAACACATACTTGTCGAGCGACGCTTCCTCGAGAATGCGGCTCGCATCGAGCAGATCCGCACGCAGCTGGGTGAAGCGCAGCGCCCACAGGCCGTACTGCAGGTGGTAGGGCCGCACCTCGCCCAGCGGATCGGTATAGATGTCGGCGCCAGTGCCGATGCCGTCGCGCAGGTCGCTCGAGCCGAGGAATGGCAGCACCAGGTACGGACCGGTTCCGGCGCCCCAGCGGCC
>Ga0070697_100004803_pt1 | contig 10354 bp, 15 predicted proteins | sample KBSK1501metaG_FD_65475 | JGI IMG/M metagenome (GOLD analysis project Ga0070697, IMG submission 65475) | Corn, switchgrass and miscanthus rhizosphere microbial communities from Kellogg Biological Station, Michigan, USA - KBS K1-50-1 metaG | ecosystem: Host-associated > Plants > Roots >... | reverse complement strand
GCCTGGGTGGCAGCCCGGCCCGATCACGATGGCATGGACGGCCTTGCGGAGATCTGGCTGGGACTGCGGCGGCAGCAGGTCTTTCCGTTGAGCGCGGTCACCGGCGCCCGAGGCCTGCTCGGTCGCAGCAATCACTTCATCGCCAACGACAGCCTCCGCTCGCTCCTCGCGCGCCACATTCCGTACGAGCAGCTGGAGGATGCCTCGATCCCGGTGCACGTGGTCGCGACCGATCTCAAGAGCGGGCGGGCGACGATCCTCAGCTCCGGACCTGCCGTGCCTGCGCTGCTGGCGAGCTGCGCGATACCCGGCGTGTTCCCCCCGGTGACGATCAACCGGCGCGAGTACATCGACGGCGGGGTCGCCAACCACACGCCGGTCACTGTCGCGCTTGAGCTCGGCGCGACCAGGATCTTCGTCCTCCCAGTCGGCTACCCCTGGCTGAACAGGGAGCCGACCAACGCCCTGGGCATGGCGCTCCACGCGCTCGCCCGCATCGTCGAGCAAAAGCTTGACGCCGAGGTCGAGGCCAATCGGTCGGCAGCCGACATCCACGTGCTGCCCGCGCTCGATATCGCGGACGTCTCCCCCGCGGACTTCAGCCACACGCGAGAGCTCATCGACTGGGGCTACAACGCGACGCGACGGTACCTGACCGGCGCGGCCAACGGACGCGGTGTCATGCCGGAAAAGGCGAAGCGTTCGCTGCGCCTGGACCCGTCGGCGACCAGAGCCGCCTAGCAGCGGCGGCTAGAGTCTCGCCTTCACCCGCGAGCGAAGCTCGCTCGGCAGGTCACGCACGTACTCGACGTAGTCCGGGATGGCGGCCTGGATCTGCTGGATGAACGTCCGCCGCCGGCGGCGCTGGTAGATCATCCAACCCAAAACCCCCAGGCCGACGACAGCCGCCACCACGCCGGCCATGACGGCCACGGTGGGAACTCGAGGCCCCTCCATCTCATCGACGTCGCCCTCGGGGAGCCCGATCGTCCGCCTGCCCCCCGCGATCGTGTCGTTCATCTCTTCAGCTCCACTTCGCATTCTGACCTCCTCGTCAATTAAATCCAGCCTCTCCCTCGAATTGAGAACGAACTCGGGCCCGGTAGCGGCTATGGGGCGAGCGTTTTCTACATGAGGCGCTCGAGCCGCAAGGTTCGGGCGCTTCAGACCTCGTGATGGAGGCAAGAACCGTGAAATGCGAGATTTGCGACCGCGAGTTCGCCAACTCTGAAGAGGTGAAGGCGCACATGGAGCGCGACCACACTCTCGAGGAAAGGGGCGACGAGGAGCTCGAGAAGCCCGACATGATGCCCGACCAGGCGGAGCCTGCACCCATCGTTCCGGGAAGGAACTAGCTCCCGGGTCTTCTCAATCTGACCAAAGGGCCGGCGGCGCCGAGCGCCGCCGGCTCCTCTTGTGTTTCAGGGACTGACCGCTTCTTCAGTCTGGGGCGAGCGGCGGGTCGTCAGCTCGCCGACCGGCGAGTGCTTCGGTGCCTTGATCGCCCACTCCTCGTTTTCGATGAGGCGCCACGCCCACGCCGGGTTGCGGCGCACACGCTCCCTCGCCCCGTCAAGGGCTTTCGACATGAGCTTGATGCCCGAGAGACCGGGGAGCTTGCCGATCCTGGCGTCGAGGTCGAGGAGCTCCTCCTCACCCTGCTCGTTGTCGAACAGGTACATGGCGAGGGCGTCGACCTCCTCCTGCTTCTTGACGCCCTGACCCACCGGGACCCACACGCGGTCGAGCATCCAGCGGTCGAGCTTCTGCGCGCGCTCGTTGCCGCCGAGCCACTCCTTGGCGGAGTTGAAGTAAAAGGCGTAATGGCGCCGCTCGTCTTTGATGATGCGGCTCAACAGGTCCTTCAGCACCGGGTGTCCAGACTTGCGGATCAGAGCTCCGTAGCCCGTCAGCGTGGAGAGCTCGTTGATCGCCCCGATCGTCAGGTAGACGGCCGAAAAGTCTTTGAGAAGCCATGACCCGGCCATCGTCGAGAGGATGCTCACGCTGTTCTGGAAGCCCAGGTTGGCGCGCACGTTTGCGATTCGCTCCTGGGTGTCGAACTCGATGCCGTAAAGGTTGAGCAGACGGCCGATGTTCTCGCCGTGCCACAGCTCCTCGTAGTTCCAGCAGGCGAGGAACGCGGTCAGGATCGGGTCCATGCAGGCCCGCGTGACAAGCAGGTGCGAGAGGTAAAGGGGGACGTGGTTTTCGATGTCCATCATGTAGTGCAGGCAGAAAAGGTCGCCCTTGGACAGCGAGTGCGCGGACACGTCGTCCCACGCGATGCCGGTGATATCGACCTTCTTCGACTCTTCCTTGTAACGCTCGATGCTGAAGCTCATATCTACCCCTACGAATCTCAGGCGCGATGGATCACAAAGCCTCGGCCATCTCCCAACCGCCCCCAGCGGAGCGCCCGGCGGCCGAGGTCAGTCTAGGCCTCGACGCTGCTCGAAATCGATCTCCAAAAGCAGGCACGCGAGGCGGACCTCGGCAGGTTCCCGCTGCGATTCAGGGCAGGAGCTGCCTGGCCACGAACCAGACGTTGGCGGGGCGCTCCGCCAGGCGGCGCAGGTACCACGCGTACCACGCGTCGCCATACGCGATCAGGTCTCGGACGGAGAACCCCTCGCGCGCGAGCCGCACCTGCTCGTCGGTTCTGATCCCATACAGCATCGCGACCTCGACCTCTGAGCGCGACATCTCGAGCGCCTGGGCAAAGCGCCACACATTGGCGATCAGCTCGACGTCGTGGGTGGCCATGACCAGGCGCAGCTCGCGGCGTTTGACCTCGGGCAGCATCAACACGCACAGGGCGAGATAGTTCGAATCGACGTCGCGCTTGTTGACGAACGCGATGTCCTGCGATTCCGCGTATGCGCCTTTGACGAGGCGAATCGCTGGGTGGAGCGGCATCAGCGACGCGATATCGGACACCGTCCGGTAGAGGTACGCCTGGAGCGCCACGCCGACGTGGGGCGCCTCCTGCCTCAACCGGCGATAGAGGTCGATCGTTCGGTCGGTGTAGGCGCTCCCCTCCATGTCGATCCATAGGTAGCTCTTGGACTTTTCGGCCGCGCGGGCCAGGCGCTGCAGGTTTGCGTACGTCGCGTCCAAGTCGATGTCGAGACCCAGCTGGGTCGGTTTGACGGATATCTCGGCCGAGACGTCCGTCGAGGCGGCGAGCACCTCCTCGTAGTGCTCGACCACCTTGGCGGCATCTGCGAGGTCCGTGATGTTCTCCCCAAGAAGGGTGAACAGGGCGTCGACGCCTTTGGCCTTGAAATCGACCGCCGCCTTCAGCGCGGAGTCAAAGCCCTCGCCGGGGAGAAAGCGCCGGACGGCCCGGCGCGCGAAACGCCAGTGAGGAACGTGCGTGGCCAGCCATCTGTTTTGCGCGCACCACAAGAGCACCCTTCGCATCAGGCCCACACAAGGTAATGCAGGCCTGATGCATCCGGGCGTCAGCTAGGCAGGTCGGTTGCCCCCCAGCGAGCACTCGACGCTGCAGAAGACCTCCTCACCCCGCCACACGGCGCCGAAGTCGATCGGCGCGGCGCAAGCCGCGCAGTAGGCGGGAGCCACCCGGCCCATCTCGATCAGGCGCAACGAAGGCTTGACACGGCTCGGCTTGACGATGCCTTGTCGAAAAGCCATGCGTTCGGCGTCGCCGAGCCTTTCGACCGGAAACGGCACGATCATCCCTTCAACCTCCTGACGATTTCCGGTGGCTCCAGCCGACATCGCCAAGTATCGACGCGGCGCGAATGCTGTCACCGTACGGATGTAGGAGACGGGCCTCACACGGGGCGTAAGTTTTTGTCAAGAAAGAAAAGGCGCCCGCTCGAGGGGCGCCTTTCGCAACAGCTCCTTGCCGGCTGCTACCAGTAGTACCAGCGACTGCCTTCCGCGGCCCGGATGAAGAAACCGAGCACCCAGAGGATCAGCCCGATGACGAGCAGGATCCACAGGATGTGAAGCGCCGGGGCCAACAGACCGCCCCCACCGAGGAGCAGCAGCAGCAGGACCAACACGATCAGCGCAACCACTCTTGATTTACCTCCTTTTCAAGCTGCGCCGCGAAGGGAGCAGCCACGATTTGGTTCCTATCTTGAAAAACGCACGGGCGGCGGGCCGCTACCGGCTCCTGGTCCTGCCCGTGCGGCCGCCCTTCATCAGCTGGCGCCAGCCGCGGACATGGATCTCGACGCCGAACTTGCGCGCCGCGGCCCGGATCCGGCGCCACGCCGCCTGACGCTCGCTGTCGCTTACACCCTCGACCTGGTCGAAGCGGGCGATGGCGTTGCGGACGTGGCGGGCGTCGTTCAGCGGCTCTTTGCGCTCCTTGGGGAACGCGAAGCTGGCCGTTCGCATCCGGTTCCTCTTTTCACTGCTGAGAGTCGCAGCTCCTCGGTTGCCGCGTGCGGCAGCCTTCCGGCGGGTCGTGGCCATTGGCCTACCTCCTTTTTTGGGCGAATTTCCCCTTCAATCGGGCAACGCCTGCGCTCAGGCGCTTACCCGCGCCCCAAGAGGAGACCGCCGGGGTCCGAAGATCCGGCCGGGCCCGATGGACCCGGCCGGCAGCTCCCCTGAGGAGGGTCAGGGAGACGAGTTAGGACGGAGACGCCTTGGCGCTCGGCGAAGCGTTGCCGCCGCCGCCGCTGGGCATCGGCGATGTCACTGTCGGGTTGTTGGTGGTCGCCGGCGCGCCCGAGCGCGTGCCGAACCAGTTCCACTGCGTGAAACCGAAGAACAGCAGGATCAGCACGAGCAGGGCGAGAATCGCCGCCGCCATGCCGGCGCCTGCGCTCGAGCCGGTGTCGTTGGTCTCGATGACCTCAGTCCCAGCCGGGCTCCAGTACCGACGGACGCTGTACCCGCCGGCTCCCAACAGCACGGCGAGAACAAGAATCACAAGCAAGATGAACAGCAGAGTTCCCAAGCTACGAACCTCCTATCCGATCAGTTCGACCCTTGCTTCCCTCCCGCCGGTTGCCTTTGGGCCGCTCGTACCGGTAACGCCCAGAGCGGGGCCGACTACCTTGGCTTGAACTCGAGCTGAACTCGAAAACGCCTAGGCGGACGTCTTCTGGCGCCGGCGCCGGACAGCTTGGGCGGCCAGGGCAAGGGCGACGACTCCGGCCAGGGCCACGCGCTGGAAAACCGAGCGCCTGGGGGGAGGCGGAGGCTCGGCTTCCGCCTTTTTCTGCTCGATCTTCTCTGCGGGACTCCCTTTCTGGCGAGACTCGTCGAGCGGGCTTGCGATGATGCCCTTGGCGGCCGGCTCGCCGAGCCGGAACTTGTTGTAGACGGCACCAAGCAGGACGAGCTGGCTGAGCAGGTAGAACCAGGTCGCCAGCAAGAAGAAGAGGGCGAACTGCGCCCCGTAGGTGTTGAAGCCGCCCGCGATCCTGGCGTAGAGAGGAAACGCAAGCGACAGGAGCTCGATCCCGACGCCCGCCAGCACGGCCCCCGGCAGCACGTCGCGGATGCGAAATGTCCGGTTGGGCACGAAGCGATACAGGGCGACGAGCAGAGCGATCATCACCGCGGCACCGGCGACAAACCCGATGATGGTTGAGACCCACGCCAGCTGGAAGAAGGCGGTGGCGCCGTTGATGACCACCGTGAGCACGATCGCCGCGACAAGCAGCAGCATCATCACCAGGCCCATCAGGCGCTGGCGCAGCATGTCTCGCTGCCGGCTTCCGAAGATCTCGGTGAGCGCGAACTCCATCGTCGAAAAGATGCTGCTCGCGCTCCACACCAGACCGCCGAGCGAGATGATTCCGAACCACCCCGCGGACTGTCTCACGCCTCGCAAGCCTTTCTCGAGCTCCGGCTGAGCGCTGGCCGGAAACACCTGGACGATCAGGCTCTGGAAGTGTGCCTCGGTCTGCGGGTCGCGGATCGCCAGGCCGATGAGCGAGAGGGTGCCGAGCATGATCGGGAACATCGCCATGAAACTCGCAAAAGCCAGCGCCAGCGCGAAGTTGCTCGCCTGGCTCTGTCCGTACGCCATGAGGACGCGGGCCGGCAGCGTCCTCTGGGCGCGCTCGACCAGCAGCTGGAGCCGCGCCCGAATGCCGCGGATCTTCCTAGTCCGCCTGGCGCGCCCAGGTGTCGTCGGGCGGCGCGACCACCCGCTGCAGGAGCGCGCTCCCTGCCGTGCCCACCAGCCCGGGCCCGACCGTGCGGAGGATGCCCTCGATGGTGCCCGGCTCCTCCACCAACTTTTCGTTGACCTTCACCGTCACCGACGGTAGCCGATCCTTCAGATCGGCGGTCGCTTCAGCCGCGACGGTGCGCAGCCTGTCGAGTGAGAGCCGGCCGAGGCGGTCGCGCAGGCTCGGGTGGCGCGTGCGCCGGTAGATCACGAACGCGGCGCCGCCGACCGCGACCACGCCGATGACGATCGCGGCAATCCGGCCGTAGCGCTTTGCCCTCGAGGTTGCCTGCCCCTCGAGGCGGGTCAGGTTTTCGTCCATGCGCTCGCGTGTCTGCCTTATCTCCCGTTCGATTTCACGCGCCGAAGCACCCATTCCTTGTTCTCCTTCAAGCTCTCGATCGTCCGCGGCGGCAGCTTGACCTGCAAGCGAGCCTTGCCGATGAGGATCAAGGCGGCTCCGATGAGGAGGTAGGCAGCGACCCAGACCGCGGCAGCTTCCCACTTCCAGGGGACGAGCATGACGATGAGCACGGGCGTGGCGACGAGGACCGCGAGCGTCGCGAGGAGACCCCCGAAGGCGATCAGGCCGACCGCGATCGCGTTGCGGGCGGCGAGCTCCTTCAGCTCCTGCTTGGCGAGCGCGATCTCGAGCGCGATCAGCCTTTGCGCGTCGCTGATCACCGAGCCGATCAAGCCCCGCGAGCTTGCTGGATGGCCGTCTGACACTTTCTCTTGCGGTCTTGCTTCCACGCGCGTCTCACCAATTCAACGCCTCGCGTGTTGGCCATACGCACGGCCGGTAGAGGGCAGGCCTAGGCGGGCAGCCCGTGCGTCGCGACCTGATCGACCAGGGCGATGTCCGCCAGCACCATCACCACGATTGCGGCACCGGCGCTGACGTTGATCAGCCGCCCGTTGACGAAATCACCCATGACCCCGCGACTCGACGTGAGCATGATCATCAGCATGATCAGCACCGGGGTGACCATTCCGTTCAACACCTGCGAGTAGAAAAGCGCTTTGACCGGGTCGACGGCGGATACGGCAAGCTCCATGGCGACGAGGAAGGCAAGCCCGATCACGACGTAGAACTGAGGTGCGTTCTTCGGATTTCGGCCAAGCCCGCGGCGCCAGCCCGCCAGCCCGGCGATGCCGTAAGCACTCGAAGCAGCCAGCACGGGAATCGCGAGGAGCCCGGCGCCGACGATGCCGATGGCGAATATCGCCGTCGCGTATCTCCCGACGATCGGCTCGAGAGCGCGGGCTGCGTCTGCAGCCGTGTGAATCTCGACGTGGTGAGTGAAGAGCACGGCTCCGGTTGCGACGATGATGAAGAAAGCGGTGACGTTCGACCAGATCATCCCGACCGCGATGTCCACGTTGGTTCGCGTGATGTGCTGTACGCCATGCTTCTCTTCGATCTCGCCGCTCGCCTGCCAGAAAAAGAGATAAGGCGAGATGGTCGTCCCGAGCATCGCCACCGCCGCGGCCAGATAGCTCCCTTCGAGCCTGATCGTGGGCACGACGGTGCTGCGCAGGACGCTGGGCCAATCCGGATGGGCGAGAAAGGCCGCAATGATGTACAACGCAAGGAACCCGACCAGCCACAGCATGTAGCGGCTCACCAGGCGGTAGTCGAGAAAGATGGTGACCACCGCCATCACGGCGGCCAGCGGCACGACCCAGTAGATGTATTTCACGCCGGTGAGCAGCTGGAACGCGGCCCCCATCGCAAGCAGGTCGGCGCCCATCGTGATCACGCTGGGGATGACCATCAGGAGGACCGCCGGGGTCGCGACGCGGGCACCGAAGTGGGTCCTGAGCAGGGTTGCAAGGTCGCTCTTGGTGACGTTGGCGACCTTGGCCGACATCTGCATCACGGCGATGAGCATCGGCGTGGAGATCAGCAGCAGCCAGTTCTGCGAGAAGCCCGCGGTGGCTCCAACGATCGAGTAGCTGGTGATCCCCGAGGGATCGTCGCCGGCGCCGCCGGAGATCAGACCGGGCCCGGCCGCGCGCGCCGCCTCGCGGAAGGAAAGACGCTCCTTGGTGGCCTCGCGAGCCGACTTCGCCTGTTTGCTCCGGGCCAGGCTCGCTTGCGGCACGCGGCGCTCGACCTCCGCCATCACCGCTTGCCGCCGGAGGCGAGCTGAGGCGGGGTGGTCACGGTCCACGTGCTGCGGGTGTCCTCCTCCAGCAGCCCACGAACCTTGAACACCTCTGTCTCGTCGACCCGCAGGACGAGGACCGCCTCCCGGCACTCGATGCGCTTGGTGGCATCCTCCAGGTAGTCCTGGGGCAAGATCCCGCGGAGCTTGCCAAGGTTGGTGCGGTCGATGATCGCCATCTCCTTGGGAGTCACCCGGCTGTGCTCCATCACGAACTTGCTGGCCAGGGCGGCGGTCGAGCTGTCGGGAAACGTCGCGATCAGCGTCTGGTCGAGGAGGCCCGGCTTTTCGGGGTGCTCATCCACTCGCAGGCGAGACGAGTCGACCTGCCTGAAACCGTGGCCGATCCGCGTCCGCGCTTCCTTGAGCAGCTCGTCCCTTTCACGGCGGCTCCCCACCTCGCCTGCCAGGACGAGCTTCTCGCCCGTCAGTCGTGCTGAAACCCCGTAACCGTGGACGGGATGGGGCTCGTCCGTGTCGCCCGCCACGACGTCGTCCCACCATGCGCCGATCCGTGCGGCGCGATCTCCCTTTTCCCCCCGGCGGTTGACGGGGCGCGGATTGGTGCGCCTCATCCCACTTCCAGAACGTTGCCGCCGCTGCCTTTACCGGCTGTGTGCGTTCATTAGAGGATGCAGACGCCAGCCGTCGAACCGCCGCGGATCCTGCCTGAATCCGTCGACAGGCGCCTCTATCGCGCGATCCATGGCCTTCCCCATTCGCCGCTGGGGGACAAGTACGTGACCACCTTGTCCGACCTCGGCGAGGGCCTCGGCTGGGTCGCTGCCGGAGCGGCGGTCGCATGGCTTGGGGGAGCCAAGGGCCGGCGCGCGGGCCTGGCGATGTCCATCGCCTCGCTCGGCACGACGTACGTGGTCCAGCGCCTGATCAAGCCCGTGTTCCGACGCCAGCGGCCGCATGTCGGGCGTGACGTCGTCGTGGTGGGCATCCGCACGACGGACGCGTCATTCCCGTCGGGTCATTCTGCGTCGTCGTTCGCGGCAGCCACTACGACTGCAGCTTTCTACCCCAAGGTCGCTCCACTCGTGTTCGCGCTGGCGACCGGCGTCGGCATCTCGAGAGTCCACCTCGGTCATCACTTCCCGAGCGATGTGATCGTCGGAGGGCTCATCGGAATCGCGAGCGGCACTCTCGTCGCAGGACTTCTGAAGGTCCCGAAGTCCATCTAGGAAGGTGGTGAGTGGCTGCCAGGGTGGTGGAGGGCTCGGCCATTGCTGGCCAAGCTCCCCCACTCTGGTGAACGGGTCAGCCCTTGTAAATACTCAGCCCTTGTAAATACCCTGACGAACCGAACGAAGGGAGGACAGCTCACGTCCTCGCGGGTAAGGGCGAGTCGGCCGCGCGTTACCTGCGTATCTCTGTTGGAGGTGCTTGATGGCCAGAACAGTCCGTGACGTGATGACGAAAAACCCGGTGGCGCTGAGCTCCGATTCGTCGGTGACCGATGCCGCGAAGGCGATGAGCGACCACCGCATCGGCTCGGTGGTGGTGATGGAGAAGGACCGACCATGCGGGATCGTCACCGACCGCGACATCGTCGTCCGCGCGATCGCCAGGGGGAGTGATCCCGCGAAGACTCCGCTGTCTGAGATCTGCCGGCACTCTCTTGCCGCCGTCCGGCCGGACCAGCCGGTGGACGATGTGGTCCAGGTCATGAAGTCGCATGACGTGAAGCGCGTCGTGGTCATGACCGACAGCAAGCTCGAAGGCATCGTCTCGCTTGCCGACCTGACCAGGCGCGGAGAGGGCGAGGACGTGCAGGACGACCTCAGCCGAGCCGAGCCCAACAACTAGGGCGCGGAAGCCCGCTTTTCGGACCCCGACTCCGGGCGGCTCGACCAGGCCCACGGCCGCCGGCGTAACGGCGGCAGGCTGACCGCTCCGGAGGCCCATCTCCTTGAGTTTTCCAAGCCCTATCCTGGCTCTGGCAGGGTGCTGGAACAGGCCTGGGAAGGTGTCGGGCATTTGTCGAGATATGGCAAGCCGCAGCCCC
>Ga0070697_100004801_pt1 | contig 10355 bp, 6 predicted proteins | sample KBSK1501metaG_FD_65475 | JGI IMG/M metagenome (GOLD analysis project Ga0070697, IMG submission 65475) | Corn, switchgrass and miscanthus rhizosphere microbial communities from Kellogg Biological Station, Michigan, USA - KBS K1-50-1 metaG | ecosystem: Host-associated > Plants > Roots >... | reverse complement strand
GTTGACTCCTCCCGCCCCTAAACTGCTTCCCGACGGAAGAACGGCGCAGTCCGCATGGAATATGGAACTCGTTGGCTATGACACGCTGGACGGCCGCTCAACTTACCAGCCGTTCATCATCCGCCAGGGCGACCGCGTCATCGCCTATATGGCTCATCATGCCGGCACGGGCATCAATCGGTTGAACGGCAAGAGCGAGACCAACGGCACTTCCATTCTCGATGTCACCGACCCGAGGCACCCGGTGTACCTGGCGCACGTGCCCGGGCCTGGTGGCTCGATTGATGCGGCCGGCAATCAGATGGCCCACGTGTGCAGCGGCGACTCCTTGCCGTCCAACAACTCGGCGGAGGCTGCGAGCAAACACGGCCACTATTACCTGCTGCGCAGCAACGGCAACTCCTCGGGGTCCGCGAATCCGGGGCTCGAATCGCACGAGACCTACGATGTTACCGACCCCGCGAATCCGCTCTTCCTGACCACCGTCGTGGGGCAGCTCAGCAATACTCACAAGAGCTGGTGGGAGTGTGACACCGGGATCGCCTATCTGGTGGCGAACGATACCTCGAAGGCCGCGCCACGGCCCGACCTAGCCCCAGGCTGGCATCAGAGCGGCTCGAACCAGCATTTGAAAATCTACAATCTGCATGATCCCGCCCACCCCGAGCATGTCCGAGACTTCGGCTTCGTCGGTCAGCAGCCCAACGTGGGGAGCGTGCAGCAAGGGCTTGTCACTCCACCCACCGGAATCCATGGACCCATCTCGGCGGGCACCGCGACCAATCGCGTCTACATGGCCTACGGCGTGGGCAGCAATGGCGTGATCCAGATCGTGGACCGGGAGAAGCTGTTGAATGGCTGCACTCTCCCTACCGCCTCGCCCAAATGCGCTGTCAGCCCGACCGAGTCAGAAATGCTGGCTCCGCAAAGGGGATTCTTTTCCCTACCAGGGTTGACACTACAGGGCGGCCACAGTTCCTTCCCCATCTTTGGAAAGCAGGACGGGAAGCCTCGCAACATCCTGGTCGTCGCTTCCGAAGAAGGCGGCAACGAATGTGGAGCTGGGAGCGCGCCGCACCCGGTGTGGCTGTACGACATCACGGACGAGGCGAATCCGAAACTGATTTCGGCCGATCCGAATGACCCAGCTCAGACGCGCCTGAACGTGCCTGATGGCTTCGATGGCACGTTCCACGTCGTTTCCAACGGTCTCACAGGCGCGGCGTTCTCCGGCGTCTATCCCAAGAGCCTAACCCCCACGGATGATCCCGCTAACCCAAATGGCTTCTGCAATCAGGGCGGACGTTTTGGCGCACACGCGGTTACGGAGCTGTTCTATCCTCCGTATTACGGCAAGCTGGTGATTGCTTCCTGGTTCGCCGGGGGCGTTCGGGTTTGGGATATTCGCAACCCGGATGCTGCACGGCCGGTCGCGTATTTCATTCCTGCGCCCAACGATACGGGTTGCGGCCCTCAAGGGGGACCTTCTCCGGGCCTTGGCTGCACCTTTGCCAACACGGGCAGGAACAATCACTCGGTGCATGCGATTCAAACGAACAACGTCGAGCTCGACGATCGCGGGTTTATTTATCTCGCAGACCGGGCAGGCACTGGGATGCACATCGTGAAACTTACGGGAGAAGCGCATTTTTGAAACATTGCGGCGACTTCGGCCGATCTCTCTTGAAGCTTGATCGGCGGAATCAGCCACGCAAGCCTGCTGCTGGGCAGAATGCGCGGAATCCGCCGATCAGGCCTGTTGCCCGCTTCGCGTAACCGTCAGCAAGTTCGCAGGAGGTTGGGAACCATGCGATCTAAATGGGCGCTGATAGGACTCAACATCATGCTGCTTTGTTCTTTCGCAATTGCGTCAGAGGTTCCCAAAACCTCGAAACCCTCGCCTGGCGATGTCACCATGGATAGGGTCGCGCAAATCAAAGTGGGTAGCTCCACCGGAGCGCAGGTCAAGGAATTACTGGGAGATCCGTTGCGTACGACGAGTTATGGAGACTGCAACGTCGTCGACTACCAGAACATTTGGGAATACCAGGGCCATGATGCCAGCGGCAGGGTCAAGATCAGTATTCAGTTTGACGAGGCAGGTATAGCCCGAATCGTTACCAAGACTCCGTCCAAGGGCCCGGTTGTCGTGCTGGCCGCTACCCCGCCTCCGAAGGTGGCCCACAAACACTAGTACTTCCGTCCGGAAGTCCGTTCAGGCGAGAGGCGGTCGCGGGGATATCAAGGGAGACACCGCCTCGATGGTCACGGCGGCGCCGGGCAATCGGCGCTGTGGCGCCCCACGCAACATCGGCTCTCAACGTACGTATGCTCAACGCTATCAGGGTAGCTCGATCCGACGTCGAGGCGTTCGTACTCGCTTGCCGGAATGGACCACCGGAACCCAGCTCATGGATTCCGGGGCCATATTCTTGTCTCACAGCGCGGGTTCAGCGCGTGTCGACCTGCACCACGCCGTTGTTGCCCAGATACACGCGCCCGGGCACCACGCGGTCGACGACCATCGACGCGCGGCCCACCTGGATGGCGGACCTGAGCTTTGCCTCGCCGGTATCGGCAGCGGTCCAGTTTGCTCCATCGTTGGCGCTGACGAACAAGCCCGCCGCCTTGATCCACGCGTAGACGCGGCCAGCCGTCAGCGGATCGACGGCGACGTCGAGCGTCTCGCCCGCGGGGAGGTCGGTGCTCACGGACGTCCAGTTCGCGCCAGCGTCAGCGGACCGCAGCACGCCGCCAAGGGCACTCGCGGCGTAGACGACCTGTGGGTTGCGCGGATCGATGGCGATGCTGCGGAAGGCTCCGGAGACGATCAGCCTCGTCAGGGTGACGCCGCCGTCCGTCGACTTGAACAGCCCCCCTCCGAAGAAGCTGCCCAGGTAGATGACGTCTGGATTGGTGGGATCGATGGCCATGGAGCCGAATGAGCGAGTCTGCACGCGGGTGAAGGACACCCCGGCGTTGTCCGACCGGTAGAGCGCGCCCCCTCGCACAAGGTAAGCGCGGGTCGCGCTGCCGGGCGCAAACGCGACCCGGACATTGCTTCCAAAGAGGGTGACATCGGGAACCAGCGTCGATCGCGTCCAGGTGGCGCCGCCGTCCGCGGTGGCGTAGACGCCATTCAACACGGTCACGGCGATGGCGAGCTGTGGGTCCGTCGACGCCGGGGCCACCGCCGACACGTCGCCCTCTCCGCCCTGCGTGGGGTTGATGGTGGGCACCTTCTCGCCGAAAGCGTCGTACACGCGCGGATGCCCGGCCTTCTGCGCGCGGAAGATGCCCAAGGTGTGGAACGTCGCGACCACCAGCCTGCCGCCGGCGTCGAGAGCGAGGTCGTTGACGGTTGCGCCCTGGTAGCCGTCGGTGATCGAGACGAAGGACTTGCCGTCGTCGTCGGAGCGGAAGGGTCCACGGTTCGTGCCGATGAACACGTGCGAGCGGCCGTTGCGCGCGGACGATACGCCGACGTTGCGAACGTTCGTGTCCTTGGGCAGCGTGGCGGTTCCGGCGACCGCAGCGAACGTGTCGCCGAAGTCGGTGGAGCGGAGCAACGCGCCGTCAGGGGACGCGACGTACAGCGCCGCCGGATCGGCCGGAACGAAGGAGATGGCGCCCAATGAAGCGATGGTCGCGCCCAGAGCCGCGAGCGCGCTGAAGCTCTCGCCCTGGTCGGTGGAGCGATAGAGGGTGCCGTCGGCCGTGATCACGAAGAGGCCCCGCCCGCCCGGGTCGAGTGCCATCCTGAGGGGCAGGAAAGGAGATGCCGGCAGGCGGGTGAAGGTGTCGCCGCCGTCGGACGAACGGTAGATGCCGTCGTCCGCATCGCCGGTCGCGGCGGAGACGTACACCACGCCGGATTGCGTCGGCGACGTGCGCACGAACGATTCGAAGAACGTGGGCAGTCCGGCGCCGGTGGGCGTCCAGGTCACTCCAGCGTCCGTGGAACGGAAGAGGAATCCCGCGCCCGTGAACGGATCGAACATGAGCAGGTAGACGACGTCGGGACTGGCCGGATCGACGGCGCAATCGAGCGGAACCAGCAGCGGCGAAGGGGGTGACCCTTGCGTGCGCCAGGTCGCGCCGAAATCGTCGCTGCGGAAGACGGGCAGAAGAGAAATGTCTCCCGTCGCAGCGACCTGTCCCGCAGGAGCATAGAGGATCGCCGGCGTAGACGGGGATTGGCAGAAACCGTTGCCGAACGGTTGGACGCCGGTCGCGTCGACGAAGCCATCCATCGCGCGCTGCCACCGATTGCCCCGGTTGTCGCTGGTCCGGAACCCTGCGCGGCCGGTGAACACCGCCAGCCGGTTCTCGCCCAGGAAGGCGAAGCTCTCGCTGAAGTTTGAGAAAACGGCGGCAGGGTCGGGCGTGACGTCGCGGACGGCGTCTGCTCGCGCACCGGCAGCGAAGGAAAAGAAAAGGGCGGCCAATGCTTTGGTGCGAAAAGAGATGCTCATCGCGTTCCTCCGTTCGGTTGACGAAGCGGACTCGCTGCGTTTGCGCTGCTCGCCGGGGGAGCACTGCCGGGGCTGAACGGCCACAATCGGCCGCTGCGCACTGTACCCGCATCGCCACACGGTGCACATGGGATCGAAGAGCGAATGGATAATCCGCATTCCGGCATTCCGGCAAAATTCAAGGTAAAGGGAACGACAGTGGGAGACGAAGACCCATGGGCACGTCGCGGCGTCGTCGTTCCCCGAAATGACCTCGTTGGTCGCCGGGATCGCCTCGGCCTGATACGTCGGAAGGAGTGCGTCGCGGGCGTCGGTGCGTTGACTTGGCGGCCTACGTCGCGTACCGGCGTGCTTGACGTTCAGTAACACTAGTGTTAATATCGTCGACCGGATGGTCGTCACGTTCTACGAGACGGCGCGTGGCGACCGGCCGGTAGAGGAGTACCTGGATGCACTACCGGCCAAGGAAGCGGCAAAGGCGCTCGATGTCTTGGCCGCGATCGAGGTGCATGGCCTGGCGGCGGCGGCCACACACCACATTCGGGGCAAGCTCTGGGAGCTGAAAACGCCAGCGAACCGCATCTTCTACGTGCTTGTGAGTGGCCCAGAGGTCGTGCTGCTGCACGCGTACAAGAAGCAGCGCCAGAAGGCACCGGTGAAGGAGATCGAAACAGCCGCGCGACGGATGGAGGAAGTGCTCGCCCAAGGGAGTCGATGATGGCAGCCCGGAAGCGAAAGACGGTCAGCAGGTATGTCGCGGAGCGCCGCGCTCGTGACACGGAGTTCGCCGAGGAGTTCGACAAACTGCAACTCGCGCGGCAAATGCGAGAGTTGCGCGAGAAGGCGGGTCTGAGCCAAGCCCAGCTCGCCGCGCGCGTGGGCACGCAGGCTCCCGGTATCGCACGAATTGAAAGCGGCCGATTTGCCCCGCGCCTCGACGTGCTCCACCGAATCGCGGCAGCGCTCGGAAAGCGCGTGAGGATTCAGTTCGACGCGGCGGGAGCGCGCCGGTCAAGTCACAGGGGGGTGATGCCGAGCAGGCGCATCGTTCATCCGCAGCGCAGCCCAAAAGCTGCTGTGCGTGCCAGAATCATCCGCAACTGAGCGACCCTGAAATCACTTGACTGTGCCATCTCCGATCAGGCGGACACCAAACGCTGGAGGTGAGCAGGTCGGACTCTGCCGGCTCGATGAAGCGCACGGTCGACGGTTACCTGATTCAACGTGGTACTGCCAGCCGACTCGCTGGACGCACCACGGGAGGCCTCCGTTGGCGCCGGTCATGGCCCGCGGGTTGCGGACAGGATGCGGACGGCGAAAATGGGCTCGGGGTTGGCGAGCGTCACTTCCTCCTCACATCACACGGACTTGGGTGGCGCGCCTGGAGGGAGTCGAACCCCCGGCCCGCGGCTTCGAAGGCCGCTGCTCTATCCAGCTGAGCTACAGGCGCGTGCGACCTGCTTCTGCCCGCAGAGCGGGATGGCGTCAAGCCGACGAGTCCTCGGTCGAGGCGTCACCCACTCATCAGTGATCGGGTACGGGACAAGGGCAGGGCGGATATGTCGCCACGACTGCCCCGTCGAGGGTGACCACGGTCGTGCCTCCATCCGTGGAATGGACCGTCGCCCCGTTCGGCACTTCGATCACGCACGCCCTGGGCCAATCCCCGGCTGGGGTCGGCACCAGCGAGCAATCAACCCCGCAGGCGGACGCGACAAGCGCGATGGCCACGAGTGCGCTGCCCACCGTACGCAACTTCATCAGCACGACCCCCGGTCCAGCTCCGGACTGCCGGTCAGAATCACCGTCTCCTACAGGACCGCGAGGCCTCGCTTCATGGCATGCGGGGCGCCGGCATCGGTTCTCGGCGGGTGCCGCCGGCTGCAGAGACGGGCGCTTGACAGACGACGTGCTCTAGTCCACAAAGCCCGGCCCGTGCCGCGTGTCCAGGGAAGGTGCGGGGCGGGCGGTTGGTTACGGTACCGTTTCGATCGGGCGCTGGCGCGAAGGGAGCCAGGATAGAAGCAGGCCGGAAGACAGGATCGGGAGAGGTGGCCGAGAGGCTGAAGGCGCTGGTTTGCTAAACCAGTATACGGCCCAAAGCTGTATCGAGGGTTCGAATCCCTCCCTCTCCGCCACTGCCGTACGAAGGGCCCTTAGCTCAGTTGGATAGAGCGTCGGACTACGAATCCGAAGGCCGCAGGTTCGAATCCTGCAGGGCCCGCCACCTCGCGCAGCTACTTCGCCGCCGCCGACCGGTTGGCCGCCGCACGGACCTCCCGAGCGCGCTCCGCATTCCGCGCGACGCCCCGCCCAAGCTCGTAGCTCGTCGCTAGCTCGGAGCATGCCTTCGGCTCCGCCAGGTCGCAGGCCTTCTGATACGCCGCGTTCGCGCGGGCCCAGTCTCCGGCCAGGTCGCTGGAGGCGTACTTGTCGCCGAGATGCGGGCACGCCGGCGCGTCCTTCAGATCGCAAGCCTTCTTCCAGTACGACTCGGCGCGGATCCAGTCCTTTTCGACCGCGTCGCCGTCCTCGTACAAGCCGGCCAGATTCCCGCACGCCGTCGGGTCGTCCAGGTCACACCCTCGCTGGTACCACTTCACGGCGAGCAGCGAGTCCTCGTCGGTGCCGATGCCGTGCTCAGTCCGGTAGGCGAGCAAGTTGCACGCCTCGCCGTCCTTTCGCTCGCACGCCCGCTCGTACAGCTGGTTCGCCCGGCGCTGGTTTCGAACCTCGACCGCATAGTGCGCGGCGACGTGCGTGCACGCGGCCGCGAGATCCAGATCGCACGCCCGCAGCCAGAGGGGCTCCGCACGCGCCCATTCGCGCGGGACTCCTCTGCCGCGCTCGTGAGCGTTCGCGAGATTGCCGCACGACTTCGCGTCCCCCAGCGTGCAGCCTCGCTGGTACAGCCGCAACGCGGCGCCCAGGTCGCGCGCCGTGGCCTCGCCGTTCTCGGTGTGCCACGCGAGCTCGTTGCAGGCATAGCCGTCGCCGAGGTCGCAGCCCCGGCGGTAGAGCGCGATGGCACGGACGTGGTCCGCGGGAACATCGTCCCCGCCCCAATACGAGTTCCCCATCGTGCGGCAGGCATAGGCATGCTTGAGCTCGCAAGCCTTGAGCCAAAACCCCAGCCCCCGCTGCTCGTCGCGAGCCACCCCGCGGCCGATCGCGACTGCGGTCCCGAGCGTCAAGCAGCCGAATGCATCGTTCGCGTCGCAGGCCCGCGTGACAAGCGCGACGGCCCGGACGTCGTCCCGAGCAACGCCGTCGCCCTCGAAGTACTTGCGGCCGGCCGTGGTGCATGCCGCGGCATCGCCCCGTGCGCAGGCACTCTCCGCGGGAAGAGCAGCCGCTGGCGGCTGCGGTGCCCGCGCGGACAAGGCGCTGCAGCCTCGCTGTTCTCCGAGCTTGCACGCCTTCTCGTAGGCCTTCGCGACGCGCGCGGGATCGCGAGAGCCGGTCGCGCCTGAGTCGAGATTGAATCCCAGCGCCGCACACCCTTCGGCGTAGTCGAGGTCACAGGCCTTCTCGAACATCGCGATGCCTCGAGCGACGTCCATGTCGAACCCGTCGCCGGCGGCCATGTTCAGGCCGAGATAGAAGCATCCGCGCCCCTCGCGCAGGTCGCAGGACTTCTGGAGCAGCTCGTTCGCCTTCGAGATGCTCTTCGCGAGCCCGTTACCCCGCTGATATCCGAGCCCCAGGCCGGAGCAGGCGAGCCCGTTCCCGAGATCGCACGCCTTCTCATAGAGGGCGTTCGCTCGCGGCCAGCTCTGCGGGACGCCCCGAGCCGTTTCGTAAGAGAACCCGAGCTTGTTGCAACCGAGCGCGTCGCCGAGGTTGCAAGCCAGCTCGTAGAGGCGCGCGGCCCGCTTCGGCTGGGCGACCCCAGCGTCTCCACTCACGAGGACGTCGCCGAGCCGGGTGCATGCCTCGGCGAGCTTCTTGTCGCACGCCTTCTCATAGAGGCTCGCCGCGCGAGCGACGTCCTTTGCGACCGCGCGACCGTTGTCGAAGCTCGCTCCCCACTCGGAACAGGCGCGCCAGTCGCCCTTCTCGCACGCGGCCTGGTAGAGAGCATTCGCTCGCGCATGGTCCTGCGGAACGCCCTGGCCATTGGTGTACATCAATCCCAGGTTCCTGCAGGACTCGACGTCCTTCTGCTCGCACGCCTTGCGGAAGAGCGCGACAGCCCGCTCGTAGTCCAGCGGGGCGCCGCGGGCCTTCGAGTAGTCGACACCGGCCGAATTGCAAGCCAACGCCGATCCCAGGTCGCATCCTTTCTCGTTGAGCTCGTGCGCGCGCTTCAGGTCCTGCTGGACCCCGCGCCCGAGGCGATACAGGTACGACAGGTTGTTGCAAGCGAGACCAAGCTTCAGGTCGCAACCCTTGCTCCAGAGACGCCGCGCCAGGTCGAAATCCTGCTGCGCGCCTCGTCCGTCATCGTACCGGACCGCGAGATCGTTGCATGCACTGGCATGATCCAGGTCACAGCCGCGCTGATAGAGCGCGTTTGCCCGCGCGTCGTTCTTTCGCACACCGTCGCCGCGCGCGAAGTTGTCCGCGAGGTTGAAGCAGGCGCGTCCATTTCCAAGGCGACAGCCGGTGTCATATGCGCCGTTCGCGCGCGCGCGGACCTCCGCATTGTCGCTGTTGCGCTCGAGGTCGTATCCCAGGCTCGCGCAGCCCTCGCCATCGCCGAGCTCACAGGCCTTTTGGAACAACTCATCGGCGCGTCGGTGCTCGGCCGGCGTACGCGAATCGCGCAGGCGTTTTCCTTCCCAGGTACACGCGGCGCCGAATCGCAGCTCGCATGCTTTTTGCGCCAGTGCGATGGCCCGATCCGTGTCGTTCGCGACCCCGTCTCCGGACCGATACGCGCCGGACAGCGCCGCGCAGGCGAACCCGCTCCCCCTCTGGCACGTGCGCTCGAGGAACTCGACCAGCGCGCCGGGGTCGCCGTGCACAGCCGCCACGACCGCGCAAGCATCGGCGAGCCCCTGGTCGCAGCCTTTGTCGAAGAGCTCCAGTGCTCGCTCGGTACTTCGTTCTCCCCCGATTCCGAGGAACTCCAAAATGCCTGCGGCGACGCAGCTCTCCGCGTGGATCAGATCGCACGCCTTTTCATGCAGGGCCCGCGCGGCATCCCAACTTTGCGGCAAACCGGCGCCGGTGGCATACGTCGCCGCGAGCCGATGACACGCAGCTCCCGTGTCACAAGGGGGAGTGATCAGCGCGGGGCCCTCTACGACGGTCGCCAGCGCCGCGAAGGCGCGCGCTTCACCGGACGAAGTCAGCAGGAGGAAGTTCGGAATCGTCAGCAGAAGCGCGGAAAAGGACCGACGCATCGCACGCGATTTTATCAGCCGCTGCTCATTGTGTTCGCAGCAATCCTTTGAATCGAGAGTCCGAAAGCGCGCATTTGAAACGCGAGCCGCTCGGGCGGCTGTGACGCGCTACGAATCCGAAGGCCGCAGGTTCGAATCCTGCAGGGCCCGCCACCCACGCGGGACGACCCGCCGGGCGTCTCGCCCCTTCAGCCCCGCTTCCGCTCCGGCGCGCAGAACTCGTACGCAACCTCCAGGAGCTCGTCGAGCTCGTACGGTTTCCGCAGAAGGGCCGCCGCGCGCTCATGCCGGGGCAAGCTGGAGTCCCCTGTGACCAGTACGACCGGGATCCGGTCCAGATCCTTGTGGCCGCTGATCCAATCCAGGAACTCGTTTCCTGACATGTCCCGCATCCTCGAATCGAGCAGGATGAGCGAGGGCGCGTCGGGTCTCGACACTTCGACGATCGCTTCCTCCGCGCGCGCGCTGACGCGGACGTCGAAGCCCTCGTTCAGCAGGACGTCCCTGAGGGCCTCGCGGGTGTCTTCGT
>Ga0070697_100004799_pt1 | contig 10355 bp, 7 predicted proteins | sample KBSK1501metaG_FD_65475 | JGI IMG/M metagenome (GOLD analysis project Ga0070697, IMG submission 65475) | Corn, switchgrass and miscanthus rhizosphere microbial communities from Kellogg Biological Station, Michigan, USA - KBS K1-50-1 metaG | ecosystem: Host-associated > Plants > Roots >... | reverse complement strand
CATTGTGGCGACGGTCGGGCAGTCAGGGCTGATCGCCGATCGCGCGGACCCGAGCTTCGAGTGCGAGCCGCTCGAGCTTCTCGATGGGTAGCGCCAACAGCAGATCGATCCGGCGACTCAACAACAGAAACGCAGCTTCGAACGCCTTCCGCTTCGTGGCCTCATCGCCCCCGACCTCAGCCGGGTCCGGCATGCCCCAATGGGCCATGACCGGCTGGCCGGGAAAGATCGGGCACGACTCCTTCGCTCGGTCGCACACCGTGACCACGAAGTCCCAGGACTCCCGCTCCAACCCGTCGATAGTGCGCGGTGCCCGGCCTTGCCATGGAATCTCGTACTCACGGAGCGTCTCGATGGCGTGAAGATTCACGCGATCGGCGGGGCGCGAGCCGGCGCTCTCGGCGTGAAATCGCCCTCTGCCCTTCCAATTGAGCAGCGCCTCGGCCATCTGGCTGCGGGCGGAATTCCCGGTGCAGAGAAACAAAACGCGGAACACGTCTCTTCGAGCGGCTTCCGCGCCCGCACGACCGCTCCCGCTCATACGGTCACCTCTCCTCAGTCGCAGCAGGCCTGCGCGCAACTCCCGGCGTGCTTCCCCGGCCTCACCCCGGACGCGAACTCGGTGATCTCATCGAGCGCGTCGCGGTTCAAGGCATAATAGCGCCGACCGGGCGCAGGCGGACATAGACCACGAATCCAACCGGCGTGCGGCTACCGTACTCGGCTTCGAGGCTCGACGGGACAAAATTGACCGACCCGCGGGCGCCCACGCCGGCCACGAGTCCTCCCACGCTTCCGATCGTCCGCACGTAGCCCAGGGCCAGCGCGCCCACGTCGTACTCGGCCGTGGGAGACGCCGAGGGCACCACCAGCTCTTCCGCGTTCTTCCTCACGTATTCCGCACGACCGAAGAGGGTGTTCGTCCCGTCGAGGGCGAGATTGGACTCGAGCACGACGCTGTTCGACGCGTGCCCGGAGCCGAGCGGGTCGTTCGCCCCCCAGATGAGCGCGCTCGCCCACCGGCCACCCCGGCCGTACGGCTGCGTCGTGAGTGCGGCCACACCGTAGCGGTGGAGCGACTCATCCGGGTGCAGCCCTTCGGGGCTCTTGAGGTAGGCGTACCAGGCGGACACACTCCACCGCGGCCCCGGGATCACGCTCAAACGCGTGCCGTATGAATCGAGCCTCCGTCCCCCGTAGTCGAAGTTGGTGCGATTGTCGTCGGGCTCCCGGCCGTTGAACCACGACGCCTCGAGCTTCACCGCGCGCGTGAACACGCCCGCCGTCACCACCCCGAACGTGATGTGGGTTCCGTCCTGCCAATGATGCGAGATGGGCGCGAACGGATCATCCGCTGCGGAGGGTCGGTGCGGGAACGCGACCGGGCCCACGGCCGGCTCGCCCACGGGAGCGAGATAGAGCGAGAGCCCGACGTTCCGGGCCACCGGCCGCTCGTACAGCGCGGCGAGCTCCATGAAGAGGTCGTGCGGGTGCTGCCGATCGTGCAGCGGCGCGCCCCGATATGACTCACCCGACTGGACGAGCAACGGGTAGCCCCGACCGCCGATGGTCCACGGCTCGGCGCTGAGCATGCCGCGGACCTCGAGCCGACCGCCGCCCACCGAACGGCTCGCGGCGGCCATGGCCCAATTGGTAATGCCGAGCTGATCGCCGCCCCGGGGGCCTCCCTGCCGGTCGTATTGACCGAAGCCCTGCCCGTGCAGCATCAGCGTCCAGTCGCCGAGCATGATGTGAGCGGCATGCATCGGCGACGCATCGGGAAGCCAGGACGTGCCCGAACCCCTTCGCGAGTCGGGAATGCCGAGGGGTCCCCGGTTCATCTCCATTGAATGCTGCATATCCATCTGCGCCCGGAGCGGCCACGTGGCGCACGCGATCAGGGCCAGCAAGAGCCTTCGCATGTCCGGATCTCCTCAACCCAAAGTCGTAAGCGCGCGCCGCATACGCGGCGCGGACACACCACACCTGGTATGGCCGACTTTAGGCTTGGGGCGGTGGAGCGAGCGGTGGAGCGAGGTAGGAAATCGGCGCGGAGCTCGGTCCCGTAGCGACCCTGCGCGACGCGGCCCCCGACACGATCGGGACATTGGTCCACACGGGCGCGGCGGTGCCGCCGGTCGGGCAAGAGCCGCCGGCTGCGCAACTGAGACTCGCGGCATCCGCATGACAGGCGTGGTGCCCCGATGGCGCTGCAGTGATGCTCGCGCCGCTCCCGTCGTAAGTGGAGTGAGCCCCGCGGGTGTGCATCGCGCACGGCGCCGCGGCCTTGGCGAGGAGCGATACACACATCGGGACCTCGCCGCCCTGCGCCGTGACGGTAAGCGCAAGAGCGGCCGCACACGCGCGAACGAGGCCCGAGTAACGGTGACCGGACTTCATGGCGTCAATTATACACCCGTCGCCTGCCGCGGCCGTGCCCCAACAGCTGGGCGTTCAGCGCCACCACGACGGTCGATACCGACATGAGCACCGCGCCTACCGCCGGCGACAGCAGGATGCCCGCGCGAGCCAGCACACCCGCCGCGAGGGGGATTGCGACGGCGTTGTAGCCCGTCGCCCACCAGAGGTTCTGCACCATCTTGCGATACGTGGCCCGGGCGAGTTCAACGATCGTCGCAACGTCGCGTGGGTCGGAGCGCACGAGCACGATATCCGCAGACTCGATCGCCACATCCGTGCCCGCGCCGATTGCGATCCCGACATCTGCCGCGACCAGGGCGGGAGCGTCGTTCACGCCATCCCCCACCATCGCGACCGTGAGGCCACTCTGCTTGACCTCCTCGATCTTCGCCGCCTTCTGGTCCGGCAGCACCTCGGCGAAGTAATCGTCCAGCCCCAGCTCGCCCGCGACCCACCGTGCCACGGCGCCGGAGTCCCCCGTCAGCATGATCGGCTTGATGCCCATCGCCTTGAGCCGGCCGAGCGCCTCGCGCGACTCTGGCCGGATGATGTCGGCGAGGGCGATCGCCCCGATGGCCTTTCCGTCGGCGAGCACGTACACGACGGTCTTCCCCTGTTCGGCCAGCCGCGCGACCCGCTGGTCCGCGACGGCCAGCGCGTGCTCCTTCAGGAAGCCAGGGCTCACGACCTTTACCGCCGTCCCGTCCACCGTTCCCTGGGCGCCCTTCCCCGGGATGGCGGCGAACCCGATGGGAGCCGGGAACTGTACCCCGCGGTCGGTCGCCGCCCGCACGATCCCGGCGGCGATCGGGTGCTCCGAGCGGCTTTCGAGCGCCGCGGCGAGGCGCAGGACGTCGTCCTCGGTGCGCCCGCCGAGGGGCACGATGTCGGTCACGCCGAAGCGCCCTTCGGTGAGAGTGCCGGTCTTGTCGAATACGACCGCGTCCAGGTCACGCGCCCGCTCGAACGCCGAGCGGTCGCGGATCAACAGGCCGTTCCGCGCCGACAATGCCGTGGATACCGCGACGACGAGCGGCACGGCGAGGCCGAGGGCGTGCGGGCAGGTGATCACCATCACGGTCACCATGCGCTCCAGCGCGAAGCTGAAATCGCGGCCTGCGGTGAGCCAGGCGAGGAGGGTGACCGTCCCGCCGCCCACGGCTATGAGTGTGAGCCAGAGGGCGGCGCGGTTCGCGAGATCCTGGGTGCGGGAGCGCGTCTCCTGCGCCTTGCGCACCAGCTCGATGACCTGAGAGAGGTAGGTGTCGGCGCCGGTGCGCCGGACTTCGACGGTGATCGAGCCCTCGCCGTTCACCGCGCCGCCGATCACTTCGTCGCCCTCCCCCTTCTCCACCGGCTGGGACTCGCCCGTGAGCATCGCCTGGTCGACGCTCGTGCGACCCTGCACGACGAGCCCGTCGGTCGGGATCTTCTCGCCCGGCTTGACGACCACCCGGTCGCCCGGATGCAGGGCATCGAACGGAACCTCCTCGATGGAGCCGTCGGGGCCGAGACGATGCGCCTCGACCGGAAGAAGCCGTACGAGCTGCTCGAGAGCCCGCGAGGCGCCGAGCACCGAGCGCATCTCGACCCAGTGCCCGAGCAGCATGATGTCGATGAGCGTCGCCGTCTCCCAGAAGAACACGCTCCCCGGGAGGCCGAAGACGACCAGCGCGCTGTAGGCGTAGGCGACCGTGATCGCCAGCGCGACGAGGGTCATCATCCCCGGCAGCCGCTTGCGGAGCTCGTCGACGAGCCCGGTGAGGAAGGGCCAGCCGCCGTAGAAGTACACGGCGGACGCGAACGCGAACTCGACGTAGCGCTGGCCGGCGAACGCAACAACCCCGCCCAACCCGAAGAGCTGCGCCAGCATTGCCGACGTCGCGAGAACCGGAACGGTCAGGACGAGCGAGACCCAGAAGCGGCGGCGGAAGTCTGCCACCATGTCGCCGTGCGCCGAATGATCGGGCGACCCGCTCGACGGCGTCTGAGGGTGCGCGTGGTGATCGTGATGCGCGTGCGTCTGTACGTCGGTTTTCACGTCGGACCTATCGGACTTCGAACGTCAGAGTGGCCCACTTGGACTCGTAGTCGAGTCCTCGCTGCGTGTTGCCCCGGCGCCGCGCCTCGAGTATGTCGGGAAGGCCGTCCTCCTTTCCCTAATTGTAACCCGCGTGGGCGTGGCGAGTCTTGCTCTGCGGGTCCGGGGGCGGGATGTTCTCGTGGATGCCAGGATTCATTCGCGGCGTGGTCGCGCTCGCGATTCTCGGATCGTCGGGGCTGGCGCGACCGGCGCCAGCCACCGGGCAGACGGGCGTTGCTGCCTGGCAGCCGCAGACAGTGCCCCTCTTCGGCGCGAGCTACTCCCCGGACATCGGCCTGCTGGTGGGCCTCGGGATCACGCACACCCGGTACGGGTTCCGCGCGCTGCCGCCAAGCACCCGGCTGCTCGCCGAAGCCGCCTACGCGACCGGTGCCAACACGTATCGCGTCGACGTGGCAGCCGAGTTCCTGCGGCCGCTCCTTCCCACGATTCTCTACGTCGAGCTGCGCGCGTCGGGACTCGAGCTCGTTCGGTTCTACGGCGTAGGGAATGAGACCGACGGCTCGCAGCCGGACAGCGTCTACCGCGTGGGCCAGACGCAGCTCTTCATCGGTCCGCGCGTCGCGATCCCGCTCGCGCGCCGACTCCGGCTCACCGTGGGGCCGCTCCTGAAATACGCCCACACGCCCGGCGAGCCCGGCACGGTCCTCAGCACGACCGGGCCGTACTACGGCGCGGGCGACTTCGGTCAGCTCGGCGCCCGCGCGGGGCTCGAGCTCGACACGCGCGACCACGCGGTCGCACCGGCTCGCGGCGTCCATGTGAGCGTCGTCGGTCAGTGGTATCCAGCCGTCTGGGACGCCGTCCACCCGTTCGGGAGCGTCTCAGTGGAGGTATCGACCTACCTGTCGGGAGGCGACCCCTCATCCGCCACTCTGGCGCTTCGCGCGGGCGGCGCCGCGGTGAGCGGAACAGTCCCGTTCCAGGAGCTCGTCTACGTCGGGGGCGGGAGCACGGTGCGCGGCTACGCCGAGCAGCGGTTCGCCGGGCGGCGCGGCGCGTATGGGAACGCCGAGCTGCGTTTCCTGGCCGGCCGCCTGCCGTTCGGCGACGTGGGCATCCTCGGCCTGGCGGACGCGGGACGGGTGTGGTTCCCCGGGGAGTCGTCACATCGCTGGCACGCGGCGGCGGGGGGCGGGCTCTGGCTCGGCTGGCAGCACCGCCGAGACCACACACTGTCGATCGTGGCGGCGAGCAGCCCGGAGCGCACGGCGATCTACGTCCGCGCGGGGTTCATGTTCTAGGACCGTTGCGACGTGGAACACCTCGGCAGGGCGGGTTACCTCGTCGGCCCGTTACCGGGCTCAGCCGTGCAGTCTCTTTAAGCAAGGAACCGCCCCGGCCCCAGGGCGTCGAGCAGATCCCCCTAATCGGGCACAACCCTCACCCTGAAACGGCGGACGCGATCTTGTCTTCCAGCGCAGCGCGCCTGAAGCACCGATGGAGCCGCGACCGTACTGGGCCGCAGTTACGCCCGACAGGCGCCGCCGACGTGACGGTGATCATTCCGGCGTACAACGAAGCCGCCAGCGTCGCCGACACGATCAAGAGCCTGCAAGCCCAGACCACGCCGCCGGCAGCGATCATCGTCGTGGATGACTGCTCGACCGACGGGACCGGCAACGTGGCCCGCGCGCTCGGCGCCGTGGTCGTCCGGCCCCGGACGAACACCGGCTCCAAGGCCGGGGCACAAAATTTCGGGCTCCGCTACGTCCGCACGCCGCTCACCGTCGCCGTCGACGCCGACACGGTTCTCGCTCGGGACGCCCTCGCGTGCCTCCTGCCGGCGTTCCACCACCCGGCCGTCGCGGCGGCGTGCGGTTTCGTCGTGCCGCAGCGGGTGCGGAGCGTGTGGGAACGGGGACGCTACATCGAGTACCTGTTCGCGTTCACCTTCTACAAGCAGCTGCAGGAGTACTACGGGAAGCCGCTCATCTCGTCGGGTTGCTTCTCGATGTACCGGACCGACATCCTCGCGGCGCACGACGGGTGGTCGAACCGGACGCTCGCCGAGGATGTAGACCTGACCTGGAGCCTGTACCAGGCGGGCCATGAAGTGCGTTTCGTCCCGGAAGCCGTGTGCTACCCGATCGAGCCTCGCACCTTCACCCTGATGGGAAAGCAGCTGCGGCGTTGGTCCCACGGGTTCGTTCAGAACGTGAAGCTGCACTGGCGCGGGCTCCTCGCGGTGCCCTATCTACGGTCCGCAGTGGCCGTGGCGTTCTGGGACGCGACGATCGCCGCCGCGGTGTATCTGGTGGTCCTGCCCATCCTCGCGCTCGTGCTCGCGCGGCCCTGGATACTGATCGGGTACGTGATCGATGCCCCGGCGGTGCTCGTTCCAGTCCTCGCCGGCGCCGCCCGGCGGCGGGAGATCCGCCGTGCGATCGCGAGCATCCCCGCGTTTTTCGTGCTGCGAACCGTGAACGCTGTCTTCTTTCTGCGTGCGGTCTGCGCCGAGCTGCTGCTCGGTCGCTCGTTCCGCGTGTACGAGAAGGGGCACTGACCGTGGCGGCCGGGCTGCCGGGGACCGGGGTCGGGGGGATGTTCTACCTGATCAGCGCGCTCGCGACGCCGCTGTGGGAAGCGTATTTGCGCGTGCGGGGCCGCAGATCTCGCGGGTGGAAGCTGGTTCTCGCGCAGACAGCCATCGCGGCGGCGATCCTCGCGGCCGTATGGGCGACGGGCTGGCTCCTGGGCCTCGCGCTCACCGTGTCTCGTCGCATCCTCCCGGCCGCCGCCCCACTGCATCCGGGCAGCCTGCTGCCCGCAGTGGCACTCCTCTTCAGCGCCGGGACCCTGGCGGTGGTGCTTACCGGCGTCGAGTTGTTGCGCCTGTGGGCCCGCCGGCGGCCGGAGGGCGAGACCACCATCGACCGGCCCGAGAAGCGACGCGCCGTCGCGGCGGGCGAGCGCCGGAGCCGGATCCTGCTCCTTGTCCTCGGAGCACTCGCCGCGGCTCACGCGCGCCCAGCCGCCGCACAGGGCGCACACCTCGCCGCAGGCCGTCTCGGCCGCGCTGACTCGGCGTTCACGGCTGGGGATAGGCAGGCGGCCGAGCGGGAGTACGCGGCCGTACTCGCCGCCGACCCATGGAATTCCCACGCCACGTATCGGCTCGCTCAGCTGCACCGCCATGATCCCCGTTTGGCGGTGCGGCTGTTCCGTCGCTATGTCGCGCTCGAGCCGTCGGACCCATGGGGGTACATCGCGCTGGGGGACATACTGGCGCGAACCAAGCGCTACGGCGAGGCGTTGCGCCGCTACGACGACGCGCTGCGCCTTGCGCCCGGCGAGCGGGACGCCGTCGTAGGACGCGCGCGGACTCTGGCGCGGGCGCGCCGAACGGGTGCCGCCATCGCGGCCTACCGCGGATGGCTCGCCGCCCATCCCACGGACACCGAGGCACGACACGAGCTGGCTGCGGCGCAGGTGGCGGCTGCCCCCGCCATAACGCCCCTGGTCGGCGGCAGCCACGATTCTGACGGGAACGCCACACTCCGGTGGGGTGGCACCGCCGAGCTCGGGGCCTCCGGGCCGACCCGGCTCGGAGTGCGGGCGACACGCGAGCAGGTTCGCGACGGCATCACCACCATCGGGCTCGACGAGCTCACGCTCCGGGCCGGCTCCCTGCCCGGGGGCGCGCTCCAGATCGATGCGGAGGGGGGGGCGACTCGCGTCGACGCTCTCGGCCGTGGGGCCGCCACACTCACTCCGACCGGCCAGCTGCGCGTCCGCTGGCGGGACCCGATGGGTGGACCGGCGCTCGACCTCCGTGCGCGGCGCAACGTGATCGATGCGAGCCCGCTCCTCGTGACGAACCGGGTTGTGCGAACGGAGATCGGCGCGATCGTCGAGCTGCCCGTCGCGCGAAGCCTCAAACTCCGGGGCATCGGCCGCACTGCCGCGTTGAGTAGTTCCTTCGATGTGAACCACCGGACCACCTTCGCCGGCGTGGCCGCAGTGGCGGTGACACCGAGCCTGGAGGTGTCGGGCCAGATCCACGAGATCCGTTACTCGCGGCCGACCAGCGCGGGGTACTTCGCTCCCCGGCTCATCCAGATTGCGCAGGCGGGATCGTATATCGAGGTGGAAACCGCCGGGTCTATCGTGGTCGCGTTCGATCTTGGCGCAGGCGTGCAACGGGTGGCCCAACAGGGGGCCGCCCTCGGGCCCTGGCGGCGGGCCCTGCGACTCTATTCGCTGGTCGCGGTGCCCCTGGCACCGGGGCGCGAGCTCCGGTTCGAGCTGGATGGCGACGATTCAGGAGTCGCCACTGAATCGGCGACGACCGCGCAATGGCGCTACGTCTCGATGCAGCTGTCGCTGCGCGTTGCCCTGCCCTGACACGCAACCAGCTTTGAACTCCCACTCGTTCCCGGCGTATACAGAATGACGTAACGTTCCCATCCCCGGCCTCCTGAGGAGCATCGCATGCGCATCTCGTCCTTCAGCGTCGTCATCATCCCTCTCCTCGCCGCCTGCGTCGCTCCGACCCCCGGCAACGTCCGCCAGGTGCCCGATCCCGTCTCCACGCGCTACATCAATCCCGGGACGCTCGCCGCGCTCCCAGGCTTCACGCACGCCGTGCGCATCGGGCCGACGCTGTACGTCTCGGGTGAGGTCGCGCTCGACAGCACCGGCCGTCTCGTCGGTCCCGGCGACCTGGCTGCCCAAGCCGCCCAGGCGTTCGCGAACCTGGCGACGGTGTTACGGATCGGCGGGGCGGCTCCGGCTGACGTCGCCAAGCTCACGATCTACGTGGTGAACTATTCCCCCAAGGATCTCGCCGCCATTCGGCAGGCGGCGCCGGAGTTCTTCCCGCAGCGGAACCCGCCGGCGGGAATCGTGATCGGGGTGCAGTCGCTGCCGCAGGAGGGGTTGCTCATCGCGGTGGACGCCACCGCGGTGGTACGGGCGATGATTTTGCCCCGCGACGAGCGGTTCCGAGAACGGCCTTACTGAGTCACTTCGCGACGAGCCCCGTGAAAAACGGCAGGACGATGGACACGGCGATCAGCAGAATGATGATCCACTCGAGCAGCTCCATGCGCTGCGTCGCCGCGCGGTCCGCCAGTTTCCCGTAAATGCCGTCGAGCGTCTGCAGCTTGCGAGTGATGCTCACGTCCCACTCCGCGAGGTGGAATCGACGGGAGACGTGGCCGTATACGCGGGTGAGATACTGCTCGCCGATCAGCTTCAGGGCGTTGGTGACCTGCTCGAACAGGACCGCTGCATCGAGCTGCAGCCGTCCGAGCCGCTGGAGCGGAAGCCGATAGGGACTGGGCAGGAACCGGCGCACGCCGGGCGAGCGGCCGAGCAGGCTGTAGGCCTGCTCGAGCGCTTCGTCGAGCTGCGCGTCGAGGTAGCGCATCTCGAGCAGCTGCGTGTTCGCGAACTCGATCACCGCCCGCACGTCCTCACCCTCCGGGTCGAACAGCAGCGTCACGTCGGTGTCGATCAATGTCGCGTCGTTCGGCCCGAACGAGAGGCGCGACGCCAGGGCGTCGCTCACTTCCTGCTGCGACAGGGGCCGTGACTCGGCGCGCAGCACCTGGGCCACCGTCTGCGCGTGCTCGGTCCACAGCATCGAGGCCTCGAGCGGCTCGCTGAACGCCTCGATCTGGAACACGACGTAATCTTCGACGAAGTCGGCGAGGCGCGACCGAAGCGCGGCGTCGCCCAGGGCCTCCACGAGCTGCTGCACCCGACGCCGGGAGTCTGCCTGCAGCTGCTCGTTGCCGTAGAGGATCGTGCTGAGCCCCGGGAGCCCCGTGAGCGGGCCCTTGAGGGGGATGGCGTAGCTCACGGATACGGCGCCGAAGTCGTA
>Ga0070697_100004798_pt1 | contig 10355 bp, 15 predicted proteins | sample KBSK1501metaG_FD_65475 | JGI IMG/M metagenome (GOLD analysis project Ga0070697, IMG submission 65475) | Corn, switchgrass and miscanthus rhizosphere microbial communities from Kellogg Biological Station, Michigan, USA - KBS K1-50-1 metaG | ecosystem: Host-associated > Plants > Roots >... | reverse complement strand
TACCCGGGGTAGCCCCTCCGGCGGCTGCGCCGCCACCTCCACATAAATGGGGAGGTGAAGCGGCTCAACCCCCGCGACTGTCCGAAATAGCGGCTAACCCGCCGCGTCGAATGCCTCCGGACAGGACAGTCGCCGACCGGCGGCTACTACTCCGGGGTAGCCCCTCCGGCGGCTCCGCCGCCACCTCCCCATAAATGGGGAGGACGAGGGCCGCAAAATGGGGATTGCCCCCGTAGCCCAATGGCAGAGGCAGCCGGCTTAAACCCGGTCCAGCGCGGGTTCGACCCCCGCCGGGGGTATTCGCGACCGGCAGCCTACAATCTGACGACAATGGACCTGCGGTTCGAAGAAGACCCCGACGAGCAGCCCGACGAACCCGAACAGCCACCCCAACCGGATGGCGCGCGGGGCATCGCCGCCGGCCTGGTGCCGACGGTCGGTCTGCCCAACCGAGACTGGGAGTACTCGACCAAGGTCCTGAGCGTGGCTCAGGTGGCTGACGGCAGCACGCTGGTCAAGGTTCTGCATGAGGCGGGAGCCGACGGCTGGGAGCTCGCCAGCGTGGTGGACGGGGGGGAGAAACGCGTGATCCTGATGCGCCGACCGAAGCGCTCAGCCCGTGAGTCAAGACGGGTGGGTTTCGCGCCTCCTACGAACAACTGACGACACCGCCCGCGCGCCGGCGCCGCCGCATCCTCGTGGTCGAAGATGACGTGCCCGTACGCATGCTCGTGGCAGAGGTGTGCCGGCTGCAGGGTCACGACGTCGTCGAGGCGGGCACCGGTCAGCAGGCGATCGAGCTGGGCCGCAGCGCGCAGCCTGACCTCGTGCTGGTTGACTGGGTGCTGCCCGACATCAGCGGGACCGAGGTCATCCGCGAGCTCCGTCGCCTGGGTGTCTCCAGCCCGATGATCATGCTGACGGGCCGCTCCACGAAGATGGACGAGGTCGTCGGCCTGGAGGTCGGAGCCGACGACTACATCACCAAGCCCTTCGACTCGCGCATCCTCGCCGCGCGCATCAACGCGCACCTCCGGCGGTCGACCCTCGCCGAAACCGGCGGTGGACGCGAAGGGGTGTTGAGCATTGGCGCGCTCCAGATCGACAACGCGGCCCGACGGGTGAAGGTCGGCGACGACGAGATCACGCTGACCATGACGGAGTTCAACCTGCTGGCGGTGCTGGCAGCCAACCCGGAGCGCGTGCTCACACGCGCCCAGCTGCGCGACAAGGTGTGGGGCTACCCGCACGACCTCGACGATCACTCGGTCGATCCCCACGTGCAGCGCCTGCGCCGCAAGCTGTCGGAACGGACCAATACCGGTGTGAGCCTGGAGGCGGTCCCGGGTCTGGGTTATCGGCTGACGGTCAAGTCCGCTTGACGGAGGGCTCGGCAGAGGTATTCGGCCCGGTTTCCACCGACCTCGCCAGTCTGGAGGCGTTACTCAGGCAATCAATCGAAGAGGATCCGCCGGAAGTCGGACGCCCGATGGCTGACCTTTTCGAAGCCGGCGGCAAGCGGATCCGCCCGGCCCTGGTGTTGCTCTCCGCGAAGTGCGGCAGGTACGACACGCGGCGACTGTTTCCAGCGGCGATGGCCGTTGAGGTGACCCACGCCGCGACACTCGTCCACGACGATGTGATCGATCGATCGGCGACGCGGCGAGGCCGCCCGACCGTCGCGGCCAAGCTCGGCGACGAGCCCGCCATCGTCGTCGGCGACTTCTACTTCGCCAAGGCGTATGAGCTTGCAGCCCAGACGGAATCGCCGGAAGTTGTGGCGGTGCTGGCGCGGGCTGTGATGAGCATCTGCGTGGGCGAGGTGAGACAGCAGTCCATCCGATATCGATACGGCACCGACGTCGACGAATACATGGAACGCATCAGCGCCAAGACAGGTGTGCTGCTGGGTGCCTGCTGCGAGATCGGAGCGCTTCTCTCCGACCTGGACGGCGACACGCGTGAAGCGCTTGTCACTTATGGACGCTACCTCGGCCTCGCGTTTCAGATCGCAGACGACGTCCTCGACTATCTCGGCACCGAGGGCGAGGTTGGCAAGCCCATAGGCCACGACATCCTCGAAGGCTTCGCGACCCTCCCCTTCATGCTGGCCGAGATTCGAATCGAGGACGGACGGAGGCTCGACGAGGCCGAAGCCGGTCGAATCGCGGAAGAAGTCCGCGTGCGCCGCGGAGCGGATGGTGCTCTCGAGCAGGCGCGCAATTTCGCGCGTCTGGCACGCGAAAAACTGACATCGCTACCGGAATGCGAGGCGACCGCCACGCTCGCATCGCTAACCGACTACGTGGTCAGCCGAAAGCTCTAATCTGTCTCCCCGTGTCCCGGGGTGGGATGGGCATTGGTGGCATGAGCAGGGTCAGACTCGTCGGTGTCGGACCAGGCCATCCCGGTCTGGCCACTGTGCAGGCGGTCGAAGCGATCAAAGAGGCCGACGTCATTCGCAACAGCGACGGCGCCGGCGTTGCGTTGCTTCACCTCGCGCCCGCCAACGCTGACATCGCACCACTGGAATCAGTCGATGAGGTGGTGCGACTCGCGCGCAACGGGCGAAAGGTGACCGTCCTCTTTCCTGGAAACCCTTACGCGTTCTCCAATGGCAGCGCGATCGCGGAGAGGCTCGAGCGTGCGGGCATTGATTTCGAGGCGGTGCCCGGCCTGATCGTCGAGCTCGCCGCGCCCGTGATGAGCGGCATCCCGCTCACCATCGAAGGCCTGGCGGCTTCTATCGGCTTCGGCCTGGTTCATGGCGGCGAGACCGTCGTGCTCCGGCTGGCGTCGGGTTGGTGGGAGTCGGGGATCACAGCGTTGATCCAGAACGGACGCAAGCCGGACACGCCGGCTGCTTTGATCCTCAACCCAGGTCAGCCGGGGCAGTACCGGGTGAGCGCGCCGCTCGGCGAGCTCGCCCGCAAGGCGGCGACGTATGGGGTGCGCGGCGACGCGCTGCTGATCCTCGGCCCTGGCGTGGAGATGGCCGAGCGCCTCGACACGCTTTCGAAGCGCCCGCTGCACGGCCGTCGCATCCTCATCACCCGTGCGCGGCACCAGGTGGATCCGTTCCGGCGCGAGCTCGTCGACCTTGGCGCCGCGGTGGTAGAAATCCCGACGCTCGAAATCCGGCGTCTGCCCACCGACGATCGCGTCCGCAACGCAATCAAGAACCTCAACCGCACCGCGCTGGTCATCTTCGCTTCGGCCAACGCGGTCGACATCTTCTTCCAGATGCTGACCACCACCGGGCTTGACGTCCGCGCGCTGCACAACTCGAAGCTGTGCGCGATCGGCCAGGAGACCGCAGACGCGCTCGCGAACCGCGGGCTGCGACCCGAGCTGGTGACCTCCGAGTACACGGCCGAAGGCCTGGCTAACGCGCTTGAAGGCTGGGAGATGGCGGGCATGCGCGTGCTGGTGCCCCGTGCGGAGATCGCACGCGACGCCCTACCATCGCTGCTTGCGAATCGAGGTGCCGAGGTTGAGATCCTGCCTGTTTACCGCGCCGTCTGCCCGATCGACTCTGGGCCGGCGCTCGTGCGCCTGTTCGACGGGGACGGTGTGGACGTGATCACGTTCACGAGCTCGTCCACGGTGGTCAACTTCGTGCAGGCCTTTCCCGAGGACCGGCTCCCGGCGATCCTTGGCGATGCCGAGATCGCGTGCATGGGCCCCGTCACCGCCGACACCGCGCGCAAGCTCGGCCTCGACGTTGCGATCGTGGCGCGCGAGTACACGACGCACGGCCTGGTCCAGGCGATCGCCGAGGCCGCGGCCCGCAAGTGAGCCAGGCCAGATCGTCGCGACGCGCCACACCTGTCGTGCCCGACGAGCTCGAGGCGGACGCGCCGCGCGGCCGCCAAGCATGGCTGGCGCTGCTGGTGATGGGCGTGCTGGTGGCGGTGATCATCGGCACGGGCCTCCTCGTCCGCCACGCCCTCGATCCTGCCGTTCCGAGCGCGCTGGCGAACTGCCGGACCTCGACCCAGATCGCGCCGCACGAGTTCCTGGGGCCGCAGCCGATGTGCATCACGGCAAGTCAGAAGCTGCAAGCCACCGTGACCACGACGCAGGGGGACGTCGTCATCCAGCTTCTCCCTGAGGTGGCTCCCGTGACGGTCAACAACTTTGTCGTCCTGGCCACTCACGGCTACTACAACAACCTGGCCTTCTGGAACTCGGAATCGTGGGAGATACAGGGCGGCGATCCCCTCGGCAATGGCCGGGGCGGGCCGGGCTACAACCTGCCCGACGAACCGCAGGGGACGCCATGGGGGCTGGGCGCGGTCGGCATGGCGCGGGTGCCCGGAGGGCCGATCAACGGCAGCCAGTTCTTCATCGAGAAGGCGCCCTGGCCCGGATCCGGGCCGACAGCGGTCTACAACCGCTTCGGCACCGTCATCTCGGGCCTGGAGAAGGTGCAGCTCCTGTCCCCGTCCGACTCGATCGTCTCGATCACGATCAAGGTATCCTGACGTCCGTCTGACCGTGCTCTGACCGGCCGACGCCTATAATCGGCTCGAGATGCCTTTTCACCCGCTCTGGCTCCTCGTGATCCTCGCGGTCGTGCTGATCATCTTCGGGCCCGGCCGCCTGCCTGAGCTGGGCGGGGCCGTCGGCAAGGCGATGAGAGAGTTCCGCAAGGCGACCAACGAGATCACCAACGAAGTGACTTCCGCGACGCAGCCCAAGCCGGAGCCGCCGGCGCCCGCCGAAAGCACCGCTACGGGCCCGTCGTCCGAGGCTAATACCTCCAAGTCGTAAAGGCTCGCCGGTGGCCCTTCTAGACAGGGTCCTTCAGCGCGGCCCTCGAACCTCGATCCCCGTCGAGGAAGAGCGCATGTCCGTCATCGAGCACCTCGAGGCGCTGCGCCGCATGCTGATCATCTCGCTCATCGCGTGGGGCATCGCGACGATCGCCGCCATCTTCATCTCCGGCCACGTCATCACGTTCTTGATCCAGCGGGCCGGCATCGGCCACGCCATCTACCTGCAGCCCGGTGGCGGCGTGATCCTGCAGCTCAAGGTTGCGCTGTACATCGGTCTGGTGATCGCCGCGCCGGTCGTCATCCAGCAGGTGTGGTGGTTTGTCAGCCCCGGCCTGCACGCGCACGAGCGGCGGTTCGTGCTGCCGCTGGTCGTCGCCACGATCGTCTTCTTCGCGATCGGCGTCGGCGTTGCGATGTTCGCACTGCCGCTCTACATCAGGGTCTTGAACTCGCTCGCCCCGGCCGACGTGACGTACCTGCCCGACATCAGCGAGCTGGTGGGTTTCGTGCTGGTCATGGTCATCGGCTTCGGCCTGGTGTTCGAGCTCCCAGTCGTGCTGTTCGTCCTCGGCATGCTGCGCATCGTCAGCTCGCGCTGGCTGTACAAGCGGCGGCCGTACTGGTTCCTTGCCTTGGGGGTGCTGGCGAACTTTCTGACGCCAGGCGTCGATCCCCTGACCCCTATGATCATGTTCGTTCCCCTGTACATCTTCTTTGAGGCGACCGCGCTATTACTGAAACTGCTCGGACGATGACCGGTACGGCCGCGCGCCGCGATGGGCGCGCGCCGGACCAGCTGCGCCCGGTGAAGATCGAGATGGGCGTCAACGTGCACGCCGAAGGCTCGTGCCTCATCGAGATGGGCCGCACGCGTGTGTGGATCACCGCCAGCGTCGAGGACCGCGTCCCGATGCATCGCCGTGGCAGCGGACAGGGATGGATCACCGCCGAGTACTCGATGCTGCCGCGTGCGACGCACGACCGCGGCGGACGCGAGTCCATCCAGGGCCGTCTGGGCGGGCGCACGCATGAGATCCAGCGGCTGATCGGCCGGTCGCTGCGAGCTGCGGTGGACATGAAGCAGATCGGCGAACGCACGATCACTCTTGACTGCGACGTGCTGCAGGCCGACGGTGGCACGCGAACCGCCTCCATCACCGGCGCGTTCTGCGCGTTGTACATGGCGGTCAAGCGAATGAAAGACGTGCGCATGATCGCCGAGCTCCCGGTGCGCCAGTACCTGGCGGCGGTGAGCTGCGGCATCGTCGACTCGACGCCCGTGCTCGATCTCGACTACGGCGAAGACTTCCAGGCGTCGACCGACCTCAACTGCGTCATGACCGAAGACGGCAGGCTGGTCGAGCTGCAGGCGACGGCCGAAGGTGCGCCATATACCAGGAGCGAGCTCGACGCCATGCTTGCGCTCGGGTTCAAAGGCATCAAGGAGCTGATCGTCGCGCAGAAGCGCGCTTTAGCGGCGCTGTGAGGGAGTGGCTGCCGAATCTTCGGCGCCCAGGCAGCCCATCTCCGGGTTCAGCTCCTGCGCTGCTCGCTCACGCATCAACGGATGCGCTCGCTGCGCTGCTCGTCGCTTCGCCCGGATCTGAGCCGCCTGGATCACCGAATCTCTCGCCAGCCCCCCTCGCAGCGCCGCTTTCCACGCTTGCCTGACCGTCCCCGGCTCGTCATCGCGACGGGGAACGCGGGCAAGCTGCGCGAATATCGCGACCTTCTGGCCGATACGGGACTGGAGCTGGTCGCGTTCGACAGCGAGGTCGACGAGGTGGGGAAGAGCTACTCGGAGAATGCGCGGCTGAAGGCGGAGACCGCGCTCGCGCGTTCAGGCTTGCCGTCGCTCGGCGATGACTCGGGGCTGGAGGTGGATGCGCTCGGCGGGTTCCCGGGAATCCGCTCCGCGCGTCTTGGCCCCACGCAGAAGGAGCGCACGGCGGAGCTGCTTCAACGGCTGGAGGGCGTGCCGCGACCGTGGAGCGCGCGCTTCGTGTGCGTGATCGCCCTGGCGCTGCCGGGCCAGGAGACTCGATTCTTCGAGGGCGAGTGCCGCGGCGAGGTGGTCCCGGAGTGGCGCGGCGAGGCCGGGTTCGGCTACGACCCAATCTTTTTGGTGCCGGGGACGGGAAAGACGTTTGGCGAGATGCCGCCCGAGGAGAAGGTACGGTACAGCCATCGCGCCAGGGCGGCGCGCGCGCTGCTGGAGTCGGGCGCGCTCCTGCCCCTGTCGACCAGGAGCCTCCGCTAGCCTGGAGGTGAGATGTTGACCTCGACCCTGGCTGCGGTCGGGCGGGCGCAGCGCCGCATCTCGAATCTGCCCGGCCGGCAAAGCCGCACCAGCATCGGAAGCGGTTACAGCGCCTACAGCTTTCTGAGCATCCTCAGCCTGTTCAGCGCGGCTTCGCTGTTGAGCATCGGGAGCGCCGGCTCGATCCTCAGCGTGGGCAGCGCGGGTTCAATTCTGAGCATCGGGAGCGCCGGCTCGATCTTGAGCATCGGCAGCGTGGGCTCGATTCTCTCGATCGGCGCCGCCGGCAAGCGCTAGCAACGAACTATCTAAAATCACCAAGCGCGTAAGCGCGTTTCCCCAGCGCGGGCGGTAGCTTAGCTCGGAAAAGCGCCTGGTTTGGGACCAGGAGACCGCGAGTTCAAATCTCGCCCGCCCGACCAGGCCAGTGCAACCAAGTTCTCGGATAGTCCGGACTATCCGGCACTCTGCTCAACGAAAAGTTCGGTTAGTCCGGACTATCCGGCGGTATGGTGGCCCGCGCACAGACAACAGGGCCGGGACATGGAGGTAAGCTGCGCCGACAGCGTGAACAGGCGTGCAGCGAACTCCATCGGCGATATGGGAAAGCACGTCCCGACCGTCTCTTCGATACTGCGTCCATCGCCCGTGGTTGAGCTCGCCGCGTGGGGCGGAGGAGAGCTCGGGCGCGGGAAGCGCGTCTTGGACCTCGGCTGTAGTGACGGCTAAAGCGCAGCTCGAGGGTGCCGGTCCGAGCGTCGCGATAGAGGACCACCAGAAGCCGGGACGTCTCTCGGAAATCCCGTGCCAGTCGAACCGGGCCACTATAAGGTGCACCCGTGGGCATCTTTGTTGGCTGGATCATTCAGAAGCGATGGATGACGATCACCGCCTTCGTCGTCACATTCGTTGGAGTGTTCACCCTGCCGAGGCTTCCCTCGCCGTTCAGTTACGCAGTCCTGGTCCCACCGGTGCTGCTCGCAATTGCGATCATCTATGAAGGCAGTTCACTCCCCGGCTTCCGCATCAGTCGGAAACTACGATTGGCTTTGACGTTGTGGATCGGATTTGGCGTCCTTGTTTTGATAGCCGGAATTGTGTTTGCGGGTTCGAACTCGTCGCTCTCAATAGCGGCGATCGCAATTGCGTCCGTGCTTATGTCCGCAGGCGTAATCACCATTGCGGTCATACACCGCCGACAAGCGGCGCCAACCTCAGACGACAGCGACGCCCGAGCGAACTTGACGGATCTCGTCAAGCCGCGCTAGATCACCTCGATGTGACACAGAATCCCGGGCACGCTGGCGAGCCGTGCGTCGACAGTCAGTAGATCGACTCCGAGCAGTTCCGCCAAAGCTACATAGGAGGCGTCGTACGCCGTCAGATTCGCCCGGAGACGCCAGATCCGGTCCAGCAACGCCAGATGTGCGTAGCGTTGAATCGGAGCCTGCATGAACTCCGTCAAAGCACGCTCCGCCTGCCGAACGTTGATGGACTTCTTTGTGACAAGACCGCGCAAGACGTTGATGAACTCGAGATCAATCAACGCCGGCGAGGCGACCGAGGCATGGGCCATAAGTCGCATGCGAGCCGGCCCGCCGGGCTCCTCGTCCACGATGGCTCGGATCCAGACGCCGGCGTCCGTTGCGGTCATCTACCGCCGGCCGCTAGAAATCAACTCCAGGATCTCGCGATTCGCCAGTGGCTTGCCGTGGCGCAGCCTGGGTCCAGCCAGAACCTGATTCATGTTCTTGGTCGCGACGTGCAGGGTCAACACCTCCAGGACATAGGCGGCGAGAGACATATGGGCCTCGTCCGCTCGCTCCCGAAGGTTTTCAAGAACTGGCTCGGGCACGTTTCTGATCTGTAGCGGTTTTCCCACATCTCGATATTAGCATGCGAACTGCATGCAGTCGCATGAAGAGATGTGTGCACGATGGCGTCTGTGAGATCAATTCGACTCAGTTCGGTAGGGCACGAGTTCGGTTTGGGACCAGGAGACCACGAGTTCAAATCTCGCCCGCCCGACCATGGTTGGTCTCGGACTCCAAATGGTCAGTTGTGATTTCGCTTGGAATCGTTGTGGACGCGATGTGCACGGCGTTGGTAGCGGGGCGGACGTCGCGCAATCCGCAATCTCGTTTGAGGGGACGGAACCGCGACTCGCCTTCCAGAATATTGGCCGGCAACGCTAGACCGCGAAGTCGTAATGGAAACGTCGCTTAGGCAGGAGGAGTGCCAGGCGCGCTTGACTTCGAACGTTAAGCCAACTCCCGGCTACGCAACATGGTGGACATGGGCTCGCGACAAAGCCTTATGGGGTTCGGTTTCAGCCGAGGATTTTCGGGTCCAGCTTGGAAGAGCGCGACAACTCACGTCAGGGAAGGGACGGTTCGCCGGAATGCCCAACGGGACAAAGATCGTGATGGCCGTCGGCTTCAAGGGGTGGATCGTCCTCTACAGCATCTTTTCGGCAGTGGCCATTGTCGCGATCGGTGTTGTGATCGCCGAGACCTTTGGCGAAAACTCCTTCGCTTTGGTTGTCTTGGTCGTCGCGTTGTTCGTATTGGGATCAAATTTCGCGGTGGGATTGATGCAGCGGCGCGATCTAATTCGGTCTATCGGGAGCATCCTGGATGCCCGCCAGGTCACGGGTTAATCGCGGCATAGGAGGCCGTATGAGCCGATGGCGACCATTCATACTCCTCACGGCTGCCGGCCTCGACATGGTTGCGGTCGTCGTGAGTATCTGGTGGGGTCCGGTCATCGTTGTCCTCCCCTTCATGGCGTTCTGGGCTCTCGGTGCTGCATTGGCGCTCTGGGCACGGCGGAAACGAAGCGTGTTGTTGGTTTCCGGCGCACTCGTGGCCACGTTATTCGGCGCCCTCGAACCGGTTGGAGGAATCCTCGCCAGTCTCGTGCAGCATGAACGTCCTGGGCTTGGGCCGTCGGTGGCCGCGATAACGGCTGCGGTCTCGTTGATTGCTCTCTCCGGTGTGGCCAGTAGCGACTGGAGGATGCTGCAGCGAGCAAGTGGGTCAACAACGACGTGATGTCTAGGGTTCTGCCTCAGAATCTATGAACCGTGTCTGTCGAGACGCCTACTGACCAAGTAACGCGAGAAAGGATCGAGCGCGGCAGCCTCGACCTCAGACAGAAAGTTGGCGTCTACCTGTTGTGCGCGGCGCTGCTCATCGGAATGGCGTGCTGGGTCTTTCCGCGGGCGCTGGCGTGGCCACCGAACGACGCCCTAATTGCGTTATGGCTGGTCTCCACCGCGATGATCGCGGTCGCGGTGGTTGCAACGGCTTGGG
>Ga0070697_100004796_pt1 | contig 10358 bp, 8 predicted proteins | sample KBSK1501metaG_FD_65475 | JGI IMG/M metagenome (GOLD analysis project Ga0070697, IMG submission 65475) | Corn, switchgrass and miscanthus rhizosphere microbial communities from Kellogg Biological Station, Michigan, USA - KBS K1-50-1 metaG | ecosystem: Host-associated > Plants > Roots >... | reverse complement strand
AAGCAACGCGCCGTCGGCCACCTGGGCACGCTTGATCCCATGGCTACCGGCGTACTGCCCATCGTGACCGGACAAATGACACGATTGACGCAATTCTATATGGCCGCCGAGAAGGCTTACGAAGGCCACATTCGCTTTGGATTCTCGACCGATACCTATGATGCAGCCGGCGAGATGGTTGGCCAGCGCGAGGCTGTACACCTCACGCTGGAGCAGGTGCGTGAGGCGGCAAGCCGCTTTCTGGGGTCGATCGAGCAGATGCCACCGCCTTTCTCGGCCAAAAAAATCGCCGGCGTTCCCGCCTACAAGCTGGCTCGCAAGAAGAAGCCAGTGGAGCTACAGGCTGTCAAAGTCGAGGTGAAGGAATTTGAGGTGTTGTCGGTAGAGGAAGATCGGGCACAGTTCCGGTCGCTTGTCGCGTCGGGTACCTATTTGCGTTCCATCGCCCACGATCTTGGCCAAGTCCTAGGGGTTGGCGCTCATCTCGGAAGCCTGCGGCGGACGCGGGTGGGGGAGTTTGGACTGGAGGACGCGCTGACTTTGGAGGCTTTAGAGAGCGCGTTTTCACAGGCCGGTTTTGGAACTTTACATAATATCCGTTATCGGACATTACACCAGCAGCCATCTGGACCTGAATCAGGCATCTTTATCCACCCGCGCTGCCTGCTGCCGGCGCTCCCGGCGGTAGCGGCGCCACCTGAGGCTCTGGCCAAGGTACGGCATGGGAATGCGGTTAACCTTCCGGACCTCTCCCGCTCCAAATACGTCAAGGTATTTAGCGGCCAGACAGAGCTGGTTGCGATTGCGCAACGCATTGCCGGCACGCTCTTTCAGCCCAAGGTTGTGCTAATGGGCCAGGAAGCTGCACAGCCTATTGAGGCGGGTTGAGGGCTCGCTCCAGCTCCTCCCGGAAGAGTTGCAGGCTCTGTACTCGCTCGGGAGTGGCCTCTAGCGTCTCTGCCTTGGCCTGGAAGACCTTGCGGCCTTGATTCTCGACCAGCACGCCCATTACTTCGCCCATGCGCCAGCCGGGCAGGCCCAGCATGCGGAGGCCCTGCGGAGTAGCTTCAAGGAGAGCAATGCACTGCTCGCGAATGACTCCTACGGCTCGGGGATAACGCTCAAAGGTCTGGAATTCGAAGCCTTGCTGATGCAGGCGTGCGAGTTGCTCGCTGGGATCCATCCCTTACATCTTGTAACGCCCGAGGTCTTCGTCGTTCAGGTTCTCGAGCCAGCGGCGCAGTTCGTCGCTAGAGACGCGCTCATTGATCGAGGTCGCCAGTTTCGAGGACTTCAGAACTTCGTCCTCGACGAAGATGGGGCAATCCACGCGCAGAGCCAAGGCCAGCGCGTCTGAGGGACGCGAATCAACGCTGATGATCTGGCCCTCCCGTTCCATCCAGATAACCGCATAGAAGGTGTCGTCGCGGAGCTCGCTGACCACCACCTTGTGCACGCGCGCGTCCAGACCGCTCAGCACGTTCTTGATAAGGTCATGCGTCATGGGACGAGGAGTAGTGACTTTTTCTATCTCGAGGGCGATGGCATTGGCTTCATAGACGCCAACCCATATTGGGAGCACGGAGTCGCCGCCCACATCCTTGAGCACAACGATGGGCATATTGGTCACCGGATCCATCATCAGCCCGCGAATTTTCATCTCCACTTCCATCGGCTCCTCCCTGTGTCCCACTATGCCACCATCTCACCCAGAAGACTATTCGGAAAACTGGTGGTAACCCGTACCTGAGCGTAGTCCCCGATGCTGGGTAGAACGGTGGCCGGCGCAGTGAAATTCAGCGTTTTGTTCTGCGAAGTGCGTCCAATCCACTGCCCGCGGGCATCGTTCTTGCCTTCAACCATTACTTCACATATCTCGCCAATATGCTTGGAATAGTTTGCTTTCTGGATTTGTCGCTGACGCTCCTGCAGAATCGTCAACCGCTGGGACTTCTCCTCCTCGGCGATGCTATCAATCATCTTGAGCGCCGGCGTATTCGGCCGCGGCGAGTACTTGAATGCAAAAATTCCGTCGTACTGCACCTGGTGCAGCAGCGTGATGGTCTCCTCGAAGTCGGCTGGGGTTTCGCCCGGAAAACCGACGATCACATCGGTTGTAAGGCTGATCGGCCGCTTGGCGGCGCGAATCCAGGCGATACGCTCCAGGTATTCCTCGCGTCCATATAGGCGCATCATCGCTTTCAGGACGCGATTTGATCCGCTCTGTACCGGCAGATGGACGTGGTCGCACAGCGCTGGCACGGCGTCTATGGCTTCGACGATGTCGGGCGTGAAGTCGCGTGGATGTGAGGTGGTAAAGCGCACGCGCCGGATGCCGGCAATCTCACCCACTGCCGCCAGCAGTTCGGCAAATGACTTCTTACCTAGCGGGTCGTGGTAGGAATTCACGTTCTGGCCCAGCAACTGGATCTCGGTGTAGCCGATGTCGGCTATCTTGCGCGCCTCGGCCAGGACCGAGTCGGAGGTCCGGCTGCGCTCCTTGCCGCGCGTGTAGGGCACTACGCAATAGGCGCAAAACTTATCGCAGCCTTCAATGATGGTGATGTATCCGCGATGCGGGTTGCTGCGCGCCGTGAACTCGGTCTCGAAGGTTTCGTCGGTTTGGCGGTCATCGAGTCCGGTTACACGCTGCTTCCCTGCTTCGATCTGCACCAGCATCTGCGGCAGGTTGCGATACGAAGCGGATCCGCACACCAGCGAGACATACGGTGCACGCTCAAAGATGCGTTCGCCTTCCTGCTGCGCCACGCAACCCAGCACGCCGAATTTTTTTCCCTGGCTCTGAAATTTCTTGTAGTCGGCCAGGCGATGAAAAACTTTCTGCTCGGCTTTGTCGCGAATTGAACAAGTGTTGTAGAGGACTAACCCGGCCTCTTCCACGGTCGGAACTTGCCGGTAGCCTTGGCCTACGAGCGTACCCACGACCTTTTCCGAGTCGTGAAAGTTCATCTGGCAGCCGAAGGTCTCGAGGTAGAACGTTTTTTCCGCAGATTGCGACATGCCGCAAGCTCAGTATAGCGCAGCGTAGATGCGGCTTCGCGCGTTCGTCACCTAACGTTTTTGCACCATACGCCCCACTTCAGCGGCGGGTTACTATCCTTAACCAGTCCGATAAGCGACAACTGACAATGGTGGAACAACGGCCACGCGATGAGCGCGATCTCTGGAACCGGGAATACTCCCGGGGCACGCATGCCTCTCGCGAGCCCGATCCTTTTCTGCTGAACGCGTATCGCGATTTTGTGGACCCGATCTATCCGCAGTCGGGGCGAGCGCTCGATCTCGCCGGAGGCACCGGCCGGCACGCCTTGTGGCTGGCTGAAAGAGCCTGGCGCGTCACCGTGGTCGATGTCTCTGAGGTCGCTAAGGCACAACTCAAGCGCAACGCTGAGAGTCGCGGCCTGGATGTAGAAAGCGTACTTGCCGATCTGAGCACACCTGCCGGCCGCAAGCAGCTCGACAAACACCGCTACGACATGATCCTCGTGTTCTTCTATCTCGAGCGAAAGCTCTTCCCTGCTCTCATGCGGGCGCTCAAGCCTGGCGGCGTGCTCATCTACAAAACTTACACCGTGGAGCAACTCCGTTTCGCGGGTGGGCCGCGGCATCCGCTGCACTTGCTGAGACCCAACGAATTGCTGCGCGTATTTCGCGGTCTGCGGGTTCTGCATTATCGCGAGACGGTGCGGGACAAAGGTGTGGCTGAGTTTGTGGGATGGAAAGAAGCTGTTGGTAGAATCGCGGGTGAAAGCAATAAGCGATAAGCAAGAAGCGATAAGCGAATGTGGCTGACCCGCCCCTTGCTTACCGCTTATTGCTTACTGCTTATCGCTCCATGAAAAAAGCCCACGGCCACGACACCAAGACCATTTCCATGCCCGTCAACCGCTGCTTTGCCTGTGGCAAAGACAATCCTGACGGCATGCACTTGAAATTTTATTTTGACGAAAAGAAGCGTCGCGCGTTTTCTCGCTTCCGCCTGCCACGCCGCTACCAGGGACCACCGGGCCACGCCCACGGCGGCATTATCGCCACCATTCTCGATGAAGCCATGGGCAAGGTGAACAAGTTGCGATCGGTGATTGCGCTCACCTCCGAGATGCAGATCGAATACCTGAAGCCGGTGCCGCTGCGCCAGCCGTTGATCGCCGAAGGCCGCGAAAAGAGCGTCCGCGGACGCCGGCATGTGAATGTTGGCGAGATCCGCAACCACAAGAATGAGGTGCTGGCGCGCGGGCGGGCGGTGTTTATTGCGGTGGATGCGCAGAAAATGTTCGGCAAGTACGCATAGAACCGTGCAAGCGGGAGCGCCCCCTGAACGTAGTAAAATCGTACTGTTCACCTCCCCACATTTGCTGGCGTGCAGCATGCGTCGCGCGACCACGAAAAAAGAGGACTTATGTCTGAGACCAACGGATCGGGCAGCCTGAGACTGAAGACCGGCCTGGCAGAGATGCTGAAGGGCGGCGTCATCATGGACGTCACCAACGCCGAGCAGGCCACCATCGCAGAGCGCGCCGGAGCCACGGCGGTGATGGCGCTGGAGCGCGTGCCCGCCCAGATTCGCGCCGAGGGCGGCGTGGCCCGGATGGCGCAGCCTAAAAAGATCCGCGAGATCATGGAAGCGGTCAGCATTCCGGTGATGGCCAAGTGCCGCATCGGGCACTTTGCCGAGGCGCAGATCTTGCAGGAACTCGGCGTTGACTACGTCGATGAATCAGAAGTTCTTACCCCTGCCGACGAAGCCCATCACGTTGACAAGCACGCCTTCCAGGTTCCATTTGTCTGCGGTGCTCGTAATTTGGGCGAAGCGCTGCGCCGCATTGGCGAAGGCGCGGCGATGATACGCACCAAGGGCGAAGCCGGCACCGGTGACGTGATCCATGCTGTGAAACATCTGCGCGCTATCACCCACGAGATGCGCGTGCTCACTGTCCTGCGCGAAGAGGAGCTGTACGCGAAGGCAAAAGAGTACGGCGCCCCGTTGGAACTGGTGCGAGTAGTAGCCAAAGCCGGCAAGCTGCCGGTACCCAACTTCTCGGCCGGAGGCATTGCCACGCCCGCGGACGCTGCCCTGGTTCGCCAGTTGGGAGCGGAAGCAGTGTTCGTTGGCTCCGGCATCTTCATGGCAGATTCGATCAACTTCGCTCCTGCCGCAGAGGCCGAGCGCCGCGCGCGCGCCATCGTGCGTGCCACCACGCACTTCGACGACCCTAAAGTGTTACTTGAAGTGAGCGAAGACGTACCCAGCGCCATGAAGGGTCTCGCCGTCGGAGCGCTCGCCGAAGCCGATATGCTGCAGAAACGCGGCTGGTAGGCTCGCCGCCTTTAGCAATTAGCCGTTGGCCTTTGGCCCTTAACGCAAACTCCGAAGTGAAAAAGCTAACTGCTAATTACTAAAAGCCAAATGCTGCCCCTAACCATCGGCGTGCTTGCCCTGCAGGGCGACTACGACGCTCACCGCCGGCGGGTGGAAGAGCTCGGAGCGCGAGCGGTATTGGTTCGCAAGCCTGAAGAACTCGACACTGTCGATGCCCTAATCATTCCCGGAGGCGAGTCCACCACGTTCCTCAAGTTCCTGGAGCAAGATGGCTTCCTGGGAAAGTTGCGTGACTTCGTGAAGGCCAAGCCGACCTTCGGCACCTGTGCCGGCGCGATCCTGCTCGCCAAGGAAGTCGGAAATCCGCCGCAGGATACCCTCGGGGTACTCGACATCGGAGTGCGCCGCAACGCCTACGGCCGGCAGTTGCAGAGCTCGATTCGCGAGGGCGAGACCAGTCTGGGTAAGTCTCCGATGGAGATGGTGTTCATCCGCGCCCCGCTCATCGAGCGCGTAGGCAAGACTGTCGAGGTGCTGGCCCGGCAAGGCAAAGATCCGGTGCTGGTGTGCCAGGGCAAAACCATGGCCGCGACCTTTCACCCGGAACTTTCTCCGGACACGCGTGTGCATCAAGCGTTTTTAGACTTGGTGAGAAAATCCGTAGTCGAGAAGTAGCGGCCGCTTGTAACTGGCCTGACCATTAGCGAGACACTCGGGACCGCGCTAGTATTAATAGGCTGTGTCAGCTGCTGACCCATTCCGTCCCAGCGCCCTCGAAGAGCCGGCGACGCACACCGGTGGGGGCGGCCCCAGCGACCACATCCGCGATGGCGGTTTTGGCGGCGACGAGCACCGAAATCAGGAACCCGACCTGCCGAATTATGGCGATCGCCTGCGACGCTGCCGCCTAGGGCTTGGCTTGGGGATGATCTCGATCGTCATCCTGTTCGTTACTCTTACCGGCGCCTACGTGATTCGCCGCGCCAACGGCAGTGATCCCGCACAGAACATGAATGACTGGCGGCCGATCGTGGTGCCGCCGCTGGTGTGGATCAATACCCTGCTGCTGTTGCTCAGCAGCTTCACCCTGGAGAAGGCGCGACGCAATCTGCTGCAGCGCGCGCTGCTGGCGCCGCTCTCGGATATTCCCGGCATCAAGCCGGAACCACAGCGTTCTCTGCCCTGGCTGACGATCACTTTGATTCTTGGTAACGGATTTCTGATCGGCCAGGCGCTGGCGTGGACGGCGCTGCGCGATCGCGGCGTTTTTCTGGTCAGCAATCCCAGCAGTTCGTTCTTCTACCTGCTCACGGGAACCCACGCCGTCCACTTGGGTGTGGGCATGCTGGCCCTTCTTTACGCTGCACTCACCCATTTGTTTTCCCGCCGCCTCGAGCTCAAATGCTTGGTCGTGGATGTCACCTCATGGTACTGGCACTTTATGGGCCTGCTTTGGATTTACATTCTGGCGCTGCTGCACTTTGCGCGATGACGTTCCTACGGACTTGCTTCACATGCTTGTTGCCATTACTTCTGGCGATAGGCGCGGCCGCACCTCTCTTTTGGGCGCTTGTTCCTGAATGGACGATCGTGCGATTTCATCGCACAAATAAAGCCTCCCGCTGAAAACTTCGCACTCAATGTGCAAACCGCTGCACATGCGCTCGTTGCACCGGATGCCACTCCCATCCCCTTCCAATCGCTTCTCACCCCCGCATAACCGCGTTTCATCCCTGTGCAGAGTGGCTCAGGTGTGATACTCTCCTTGCCCGAATCGCAGCCCGGGTGACGCGTTCCCTCCCCAAAAGCCTAAGCGGCCCTCCTGGAGACTGTGATCCGCAAGCCCGCAAAAAATCGAAGCGGAGGTTAAGGAACCGCGCACGCGGACGTCAGTGCACTCAAACTCTCGTTTAAAGAACTGATGTGCGCAGCCCCAATAGCGGTCCGCCCCGCTTCCCCGGAGAAGAATACCAATGATGAAGCGAACACCGGAATGTCTCGTAATTACCCTGCTCTGCTTGTCGCTGGCCTTCGCTGTCACAGCCTCATTACATGCCCAGCAGGTTTCTGTACCCGCGCCCGACGCCTCGAGCTTGCAGTTGACCGCGCCCGCTGATGTGGTTGATTCGCGCTTGCTGAGTGCTCGTGGCTCGGTGAACGTATGGGTTGAGTTAACTGACGCGCCGCTGGCGGTCGCGGTTGGCAAACACGCAAAGCAGCGCGGCTCAGCACTGAACCGCGACCAGCAACGTGATTACCTTAAGCAGTTAGCACAAAAACAAAATGCGCTTGCTAACCAAGTCCGCAGTCTTGGTGGCGCCGAACTCGGACGCGTCAGTAAGTCGCACAATGCTATTGCTGTTTCTATCAGCGCCTCGCAACTCAATGCCCTCGCTGCACAGCCAGGCGTGCGCAAAATCCGTCCGGTCATCGACTATTCCTATAACCTGAGCGAAACGGTGCCGTACATTGGCGCTGCGGCGTTGCAAAGTGCTGGCGTAGATGGAACCGGCACTCGCGTAGCGGTTCTCGATTCGGGCATTGACTACACACATCGCAACTTGGCCGGTTCCGGGAGCGCTGCTGACTACACCGCCGCTTACGGAACTTCGCTCGAGGACCCTGCGAACCAAACCATCAATCCCGCACTATTCCCCACCTCAAAAGTCATCGGCGGCTACGACTTCGTCGGGGAGCAGTGGCCGCGTGCCGACGCAGCCCATTGCGGTACGAATCCGAATGGTACCGGCAAGACGTGCCTGCGGCCCGACCCCAACCCTATCGCTTGCGGTGGAGTTGGAGGTTGCGATGGTACCCACGGGACGCATGTCGCCGACATCATCGGCGGCCGCAGTCTCGACAACACTCATAAGGGCGTAGCCCCTGGTACAGGACTCTATGCAGTGAAAGTGTGCAGCTCCGTCTCCACGTCATGCAGCGGCGTCGCGCTGCTCCAAGGAATGGATTTCGCACTCGATCCTAACGGCGATGGTGATATTTCCGATGCTGTAGATGTCGTGAACATGTCGTTGGGCTCCAACTATGGCATGAAGGAAGACGATCTCAGCCAGGCCAGCGCCAATGCCAGCAACTTTGGAGTTGTAGTGGTCGCGGCTGCGGGCAATGCCGCCGATCGGCCGTATATTGTCAGCTCACCCAGCTCGACTCCAGAGGTGATCAGCGTGGCGCAGACGCAGGTGCCAAGCGCCATCGCATATCCTCTGGTCACGAACTCGCCTGCTGCTATTGCGGGCAGAGATGGCAACACCGCCACGGTTGACTGGGCACCTATTGGTAGCGGCTTCACCGGAGATGTGGTCTCTGTAGGCCGCGGATGCCCGGCAGGCTCAATCTCCCCGGGCAGCCCTGCGGATCCTTACTCGCCTACGGCTAGTCCGGCAGGGAAGGTCGCCCTTATCGATCGCGGGGCATGCGCGGTCAGCCTCAAAGTGGACCGTGCCGCAAAGGCAGGTGCTATCGGGGTGCTCATCGGCCTGGTGGCAGCAGGTGATGCCGTCAGCTTCAGCTTCGGTGGCGGCGACACTTTTGTGCCGACGCTGGTGATCACCCAAGCGAGAAGCAACGCATTGAAATCGCAGCTTGCTGCGCCACCGAACGTTAGCGTCGGCGGCGCTGCCGCGGTACCGCTGGTGGGCAGCATGGTTGGTTCGTCGGCTCGCGGTCCCAGCGTGAGCAGCAACGCCATCAAGCCCGACATCGGTGCGCCGGGCGCATCAGTTTCCGCGGTCGCCGGCAGCGGCACCGGCCAATCGGCATTTGGTGGCACCTCGGGAGCTACGCCCATGGTCGCAGGTTCGGCGGCATTGATCCTGCAGGGCTCCCCCACCCGCACACCCGCAGAGGTCAAGGCGCTCTTGGTCAACACTGCGGAAACCAACATCACTACCAACCCCGCAATTGCGCCCGGCGTGCTGGCTCCGATCACCCGCATCGGTGGCGGCGAGGTCCGGGTAAATCGAGCATTCGCCAGCCATACTGCTGCCTGGGACGCCGATGATGGTACGCCGAGCCTTTCGTTTGGCTACTACGCAACCACTGGCTCGAAGTCGTTTAAGAAATCGGTCACGGTGCGCAATTACAGCAACAGCGCGCGTGTTTACTCCGTGAGCTCCAGCTTCCGCTTCGCGGCGGATGCGGCTAGCGGCGCAGTAACCGTAAACACCCCATCTACCGTGTTTGTACCCGCTAACGGTACGGCCAGCTTCAAGGTGCAACTGTTCGTCGATCCCTCCAAGCTGCCGACGTGGACACTCAACGGCGGCTCACTAGGTGGTAACGGGTCGCTGCTGCAATCGGTGGAGTTCGATGGCTACATCAACATCGCCGAAGGCTCCGACAATGTGCACGTGGCCTGGCAGATCCTGCCGCACAAGGCTGCCGCTGTACAGCCAGCTGCAAATAGCGTGCAGTTGGTCGGCGGCACCGGCTCACTGTCACTGACTAACGGCGGCGCTACTGCTGGGCGCGTGGATGTGTTCTCGCAATTGGGCAGCAATGGCAAAATTCCGCCTCCATTGCAGCCACAGCCGGGCGACAACTTCGCACTTGTCGACTTGAAGTCTGTCGGTGCCCGCCTAGTCGGCATCGGCGGCGGTCAGTTTGGAGTGCAGTTTGCCATCAATACTTTTGGTGAGCGCGCACATCCAAATTACCCCGCGGAGTTCGACGTATACATTGACAACAACCGCGATGGGACCTTTGACTTCGTGGTGTTCAACAGTGAAAACGGTGGGTTTGGCGTCAGTGGCCAGAACGTCATAAGCGTGTTCAACCTGCACACCAACGCGGCCGTCGGCACATTCTTCTTTGCCGATGCCGACCTGGATTCAGGCAACATGATCATGACGGCGCCGCTGTCGGCACTTGGATTAACGCCGAGCACGCAGTTCAACTTCTCCGTCTTTGCATTCGACAACTACTTCACCGGAAACCTGACCGATGCGATCGAGGGCATGACCTACACGCTAGGCACGCCACGATTTGTCGGTTCGGGCGT
>Ga0070697_100004795_pt1 | contig 10359 bp, 9 predicted proteins | sample KBSK1501metaG_FD_65475 | JGI IMG/M metagenome (GOLD analysis project Ga0070697, IMG submission 65475) | Corn, switchgrass and miscanthus rhizosphere microbial communities from Kellogg Biological Station, Michigan, USA - KBS K1-50-1 metaG | ecosystem: Host-associated > Plants > Roots >... | reverse complement strand
CGAAGGCCAATCCTGCCAAGCCCGTGCCTGCTATCCCGCCCTCGTGAATGACCACGCTAAAGTCCTTACCCGCCGTGCTCGCACAGTCGCTGACCACGTCGATCGGCTGCGTGCCGATGGGGTAGGTCGTGGCCGGCATGGTCACGTTGTTGGCGTCCTTGCACAGGTGCGAGTCGTGGACCGTTACTCGGCATGAGGCACGACTGCCGTGGGTGTCGCCTGCAGGAACCGGAGCCGTTGAACTAGGACCATTGAGCATGTATTCCTGCAGAGCCACCAGGCGCGCATAGTCCGTCTCGGCGGGCCGCACCCAGTTCTCGGTAAAGGCCTGCCCTCGGAGCTCCATGTTGCCGTCGAAGCTGGTGTTCTCCAACTCGGCGTTGTTTCCGCCAGGTCGGGCTCCCATCCCGAACACGCCGCTGTTGATGCGCCCGCGATGGATCCAATAGTCGCAGCCGGTCACGTCCTCGACGAGGGTAGTCAGGCGTCTCCCGGATGGACGGTGGCCGATGGCCAACTCCGTCCCGGTGCGCTCCATCAGCACGAAGGTCGACTGCCCCGCATCGCCGTCGCCGTAGTGCATGCCCATCTTGACCAAAGGCGTGTTGGAGCCTTCGATGACCGGCAGAGAATCGGTCATCTCCTCATCGGCGTTGCCCTCAGCGCCCTGTTTGATGAAGAGCTTGAGGCTCATCCGAGCGGTACGACCTTGCCGCCGTACTGGCTGCTCACCGTCTCGCTGATGTGAGTGAGTTGATTGCCGAGGGCGGTCACGCTGAAGGAACTCTGTACGTTGACGTTGGCCACCACGTTGAAGCGGGTGGGCTTGCGGGCGATGACGCCTGTGTTCCCCGCGGTCGCGCTGTCCAGTCCCTCAATCCGGGAGAGGTGAGCCGCAGTCCTAGCAGCACCGGCGCTTATCGCGTTCTGCGCTCCTTGGGTAGCGATCCTGACCGTGCCGAGGATGTTGGCCACCCGACGCGAACCCTGATCGTTGATCGCAGCGTGGCGGACGATGGCTGCTTGGGTGGCCCGGTGTCCGGCGGCGGTGACCGCTCGGCTGGCTGCATCGTCGGCCTTGGTGACCCCGATCAGCCGGTTGATGGCATTGATGGTGTCCTGCGTGCGCTTGGCAGAGGCCAGATCACCGTGCGCGATGTAGTACTGCTCGAGGTTCGCGAGCTCCTTGAGGTGACCGGCGATCTCGAACTGCACCGCTGGTGCCTTGGGGTTGGCCAGCGTCGAGACGAGATGCAGGAAGTTCTGCCCGAATGGATCCCCGCCGCGAGCGGGGTGAGCTGTCGTGAACTGCTCGAAGATGCTCTTGTACTGCGCGGTGCCGATGAACGGCGTCGTCTTCAGGATGCGCTCGAACTCGGCGGCGGTGATGGGCTTCGGAGTCGGAAGAGCACCGGCCTCGCGAGCCTTGGCCCGGTCTCCTCCTGGCAGGTTGTAGAGCTTCTGGGCAGTCGCCGCGCTGCTGGCGGTATGGGTACTGATTGTGGCCAACAATGCCCGCGCCTGCTCAAGCGTCAGGCCTTGGGCCTGCAGCTTGGCGATCAGAGCATCGCGCTGCTGATTCAGGGTCGTCTTGACCCCTCCGATGTCGAATGCGAGGGCGATGGCCGCGCCCGAATCCTTCAAGCTCAGGCCTAGGTCGGTAAGGCTCGGCTTGAGGTTGTTGTCGATGCTATCGATGGCCCGAACGATGTCGGTGACGCTCTGCTTGTTAGCCGTGAAGTTCTTGAACTGAGCAGCCTCAAAGTCGATGGCAGGCTGGATGGTGGGCTTGATGAGGAAGTTGCCAATGGCACTCCCGATCTCGGCTCCGATGGCCACCACGGATGCGGTAGCTAAGGCAACCGTTAGTCCGTTCAGGGCACCCTTCCAGAAACCTCCCTTGGTCAGGTTGGCCAGGCCCCCGATAGCTCCCCCGCCGCCTGTGACGGTCCCGGCATTAATGTTCACCACGCCAGCGTTGATGCCGAGCACGCCTTTGATAAGACCAGACGCGAGGGAACTCACCACGTTACCCAGCACGCCGCCGGTTAGCTTGTTCAGGCCCCAGCCAGTGATGACCGCGGTCTGCACCCAAGAAGGCAACGCGACGAAGGAGTCCAGCAGGAACTTCGCGCCGCGTCCTGCAATCTGAAGCGAGGTGCCGATGGTCCCGAACGGGATGGTGCTGATGATGCCCTTGATGGAGACGAAGGCGCTCTTGAGTGCTCCGATGCCTGCATTCACATTGGATGGCGTCAGGAAGGAAGCGATCTGCTTGCCGAAGTTCCCGATGGCCGCCACGGTCTGAGGATCACGAAACAGTTTGGTGAAGCCAGCCTGTACGTTCTCGATGCCGGGCAGGAGAGCGCTCGCGAACGTAATACGCAGGTCGTCGAGCGCATCCCTGAGTCGTGCGGCACGTCCAGCGGCGGTATTGGCCGAGGCTGCGAATGAACCGCCGTACCGCGTGCTGATCGCGTCGAGAAGCAGGGTCTGAGCGTCATAGAGCTTGTTCTGCTTCTGAAGGGACAGGATCTGTTTGGTAGTGGTCGCGTCCAGGCTGATGCCAGACCGCTGCAGCAACGCCAGTCCCTTGGCAGGGTTGTTCATGGCGCGGCCCAGCCGCAGCATGACGCTCTGCAGACCTTCCTCTCCGCCCCCGAGACGTTGGTTGATGTCAAGCGCGGCCTGAATGGTCGGAGCAAATGCGTTCTTGTTGATGTTGGTGAAGGTCAGCAGCAGGTTCTCGGCTGACTGGATCACCTTGTCGTCCACGACCGCGCTCATGTCCTCGAAGTGCAGCGCGAGATCGCGGATATCCTTGGCGGTCAGTCCCGCCGCGCCGCCAGTGGACCTGATGGCCGCGGCAGTCTGGGCTTGGATGCTCTGTAACTGTTCAGCGCCTGCCACGCCCTGATGGAAGGCGCTGGTGAGCGCGCTGATACCCGCCGATGCGGCACGCGCAAGCCCCACGCCCAAGGCGGTGGAAATGGTCGAGCCGAGGAAGCCAATGCCCTTGACCGTGCGCCCAGCGGCACTCTCCAACCGCCCCAGCTGAGACGTGGCCTGGGTGATGCCAGGCCCAGCCTTGTTCTGGAACTCGTAGGACGCGAGCAGGCGGGCGGTCTCGGCTAGGGCTATGGCCTTACCGTCCTCTCAGCCCGGCTAGAAGATGCTGCATCGCGACGTCCTCTTCCCTAGACGTATCCCTCAGCCGCCAGCCGATGCCGAGCTCGCCGAGGAGCTGTCGCCGCCAGCGGAGGACGTGGAAGTCGGAGCGATGGCGGTCGTCGTGGAACTCTCGGTCAAGGATGGCGAAGATGGCTTCCGGGTCGACTTCGGTGAGTGGGATGACCCGTTGCTCTCGGTCGAGGAAGGCTTCATCGGAGACATCGAGCCGTTGGTCTGCCCAGGCCGCGATGAGCTCGCGGCCACCTTCAGCAAAGGGAGCATCACCGCCTCGGCGTACAGCGAGTCGGCCTCGTCGCCAACCTGCATCGCTTCGGCGGGGTGGTCCTCCATGAACGAGCGCAGGTTGGCCGGCGTCGGAGGCAGCTTCTTACCGTCCGCGTCCAGCAGCGTCCAGGACTGGACGCCGTAGATCAGATAGCGCTGGTTGATGAAGGCAACCAGCAGCCAGGAGATGGCCTCGTCGGTGATCTCGCCCTCAGGGCTGATCTGACCGGCCTCGCGCATCTCGGTCGTCTTCTGGGCGACCGAGTATTTGATGGCCAGACCCGCCACGGAGTCGAGCTTGTCCTTGAGGCTGACGGTATCGCCCTCAGCGTGAGGCGTGCCCGCACACGGGCAGTCGATATGGATGTCCATGACTACACGTCCGCGTCGATGAGGGTGTTGACCACCTCAGTCGAGAAGGGGAAGTCGAGGATGCTGTCGTAGAAGGCCTCGGCGGTCAGGGTGACCGTGGCGTTGTTGCCGATGGCCGTCTCTTCACGCTGGAAGTACCTGGCCGGGAGGCTGAAGCTCCACGAGTAGGGGGTGGAGGGCGTCTCGGCCATCCTCACCGACTCGAAGGAGATGGTGACAAAGCGGTTGACCGCCGTGTCGGAGCTCCACGCGTCCGACTCGGACCCGACCCCTACCGTGTCGGGAGTCTTGGCGTACTGCAGTGCCAGGTTGATCGAGACCGGGCCGTGACCGTACTGCTCGACCGCGAAGCTCTGCGTGCCGTCTGCGTAGCGCTTCTCATCGACCTCCTGGGTCATGGTCAGGGTGAACTTGTGGACCGCGTTGGTGAGCTGGGTCGATCCGATGTCCGACTCGTCGGAGTCGATGAATACCGAGCAGTCCTTGAGGAAGATCGGCGTCGGATCGATGTCCGGGCGATCGGTGATCGAAGGGATGGTTGTGGCTGGGGCGATGTCCGTCGAGCCGGCATAGAAGATGTTGGAGAACTTCCAAGCTAGGGAAGCGGTGAGAACTCCAGCGCCCTGCTCGGGTGAGTCGATGGTCAGCCCGGTCAGCACTCCATCCACGAACTGGAACCAGTCGTTGGGCTTGCCGCCGGTCCCGTCCGCATCGTCGCCGAACTCGTAGCTCCACGGGTCGAAGTCGTCGCCACCGAAGGCGTCTGGCGTCCAGGAGCGCGTCTTGGCGGTGCCAGCTCCGCTCGAGGTCACTCCCCCGCCGAAGAAGGCCGAGAAGCCGATCGGCAGGTCGTTGTAGCAGAGCGCGTTGTGATTGAGGGTGAAGGCCGCATTGGGTGCGCCCTTGTAGCGCGGCACGACCGGGTAGAGCGAGCCTTGGTCCGCTTCAGGCGCGATCCAGTTGAGGTCTTCGGTGGGAACCCCGGACAGGGGATAGGCCCTGACTGCGGGGAGTGGTGAGCCGAACGCCGCTTGACGTGCGAACAGATGTCGACGAAGCCTGACGAGGCCGAGAACTGGCATTGGGTGAGTCTCCTTACACGCATGTGGGGAATACGCCTACCGCCCGGCGCTGGGCATGGAGACAGCTCGTGATCTACGTCTCGGCAAAGCCCTCCAGCGTTATCCGAGTGCCGTAGTAGGTGCGCTGCTCGCCTGGCGGGATCCAGTCGGGCACGAATGAGGGCTCGTCATTGATCTCGATCGCCTCGATCAACGTCTGCTCTCCGGCTTGATGGAAGTGGTCTTGGAGGTAGTCGCTGAAGCCGTCGACGAAGGCATCGGCTTGGGCGACTGCCTCGGCAGAGTCGAAGAGCCCGTGAAGGACGACAACCTCGGCGCGAACGTACCGCTGCCTAAGCGTGGGGCCGGTCTGGACTGGCCTTTCGGTGATGCGGTCGACGAAGGCGTGGGGCGGGAAGATCTGCCGGGGTCGCCCGGTGTAGCGGTCGAGCTTGATGGAGGTCGAGCCTTTGTAGCCATCAAGCAGATCCATGCACGCGGCGCGGACGCTGGCCCGGAACGGAAGGGGCATCAGCTCGCGCCATTCCAGGCCTTGACCAGTTCGTCGGCCATGTGCGTGTCCCGCGCGGCGTCACGGACGGCAGGACCCTCGAAGTGCTTACCCAGGGTGGCCGGCTTGTGGACCTTCTTGGAGAAGATCGCCTGACCCCCAGCCTGAAAGCGGATGGCCTTCTTGTGGACGGGCTCCTCATCGTGCGCTCTGGTCCCTCGGTCGAGGAAGGTCACAACCGGCGAGCCCAGCACTCGCGCACCATCCCTGGAGGCGGCGGCATGCACCGAGCGCCGGGTCTGGCCGGTCTTGACCGGGATGCGCGACTGGATGCGGCGCACGGCGGAGTCGGCCCAACGCTGGCTGATGGGCCGACCAATGTCCGCGATGGCGTGGAGCCTGTGGCGCAGTTCTGAGGCTCCCTGCAGGCTCACGCGATCTCTTCCTCCGCCAGCGTCTCTGCCTCAGCGGCTGGGGTCACTTCGCCCTCTTCCCCTTGCTCTTGAACGGGGGCGCTTTCTTCCCCTTGAACCTCGCCAGCAGCGTCTTCTTGCTCGGTTTCGCCATCGGAGACTTCCTCCACAGGCTCAGGGGCGGGTGCTGCAGCCTTGCTCTTGCTCTTCTTGGATGACTTGCGCTTAGGTGCCTCAGCAGGCTTGCGGCTGGCGATCTCGCGCCGGCGCACAGCCCAGTAGGTTTCGGAACTCATGCGATCGCGAACCTCCGCCTACGTCCCTTGAGGTAGGCCTGATAGATGGGGTCCTTACTGAGCAGGGCGGTCGGTACTTCGGCGTTCTCGCGCATGAGCACCGCCATCCGCATGGCCGCCCTGCCCAGCTTCTCGTCTGGCAGGTCGGTCAGCTCGTCCCAGACTCCGACGTCAAGCTTGACCTGGTCGATGGCCGCGGCGAGCTCGGCGGTGAAGCGGGTGCGGTCGGCGGTCCCGTCCCACTCGTTGCCAGTGACATCGCGCCACTGCTTGAGCTCATCGAGGTTTGGCCAGTCAAACCCGAAGTCGGAGTCTGAGTCGATCATCTAGCTGGCCAGCGTGTAGACGCTAAAGGCCTCGGGGTAGTACGGGGCGAACCACAGGATTCCCACCAGCGCCACGTCGCGCCCGGCCTTGGCCGGCACATCGACCTGGAGCGTGTAGGTCCCGTCCTCGGCCCATGCGAACCCTGAGGAAGGCCCGATGATGACGTCCGCGCCCAGCCCGCCGAGGGCCGGAACGTGGACGGGCCGCAGGCCTTTGATGGTGCCCGAGATCCCGCCCGGCACGGTCATGTCAGCCGTGATCGAGCTGTAGATCGGAGAGCCGGTCACCGGATGCACGGCGTCGATGAAGGCACCCACCGCCGCGCTCGACAGCCAGATGGTGTCGGGGCCGCGCCGGATGACATCGAAGGCCGTGGTGAACGCCGCTCCGAACTGCGCGTCCGCCGGGTCCATCGTGTTCCCGTCGTTGACGTCCGCTCCCAGCAGCGCCTCGACCGCCTCGGTCTCGCTGTCGATGGCGTAGGCCTCGGCCAGTAAGCGGAGGTAGAGGTCGAGGAAGGAGGGGTCGGAGCGCTTCAGGATCTGGAGGCTCAGGTCTCCGCCGCCGGCTTTGGTCACTGCCGAGAAGTCGGCGGTGTCAATCGAGGTCCCCTGGCTGGCGATCTGGTCCTTCTCCTCGGACTGCAGGCCCACGATGGGGCGGGTCACCAGCCGAGGGATGTGCAGCGTCATGCCGCTCGAGGGGACCGGCAGGCGACGGGTCGAGCCCATGAACGGGCGCGACGGGTCGATGACGCCGATCAGCTCGGTCTGCATGAATGTGTCCGGCACCACTCCCAGGTTGTCCGTGGTCACCAAGTCCGCGAGGTCGCGATACTGGGTGTCCTGCGTGCTGATGCGGTCACCGGACATGGCCTTGAGGGCGAACTGCAGCCAGTTGCCGCCATGGATGCTCGGCTTGTCCTCAGCCTTGGGGCCGGGGACAGTGAAGTCGGCGCGCTGGCGCTCTTCGAGCTTCTCCATGCGCTCACCGAATGACATCGTGAACTTGTCGAGCTGGCCGCTGATGGTGTCACCGAAACGGGCCAGCGCGTCCTCATAGGACCTGTTCTGCATGGGCTCGGCCACGGGCTCCTTCTCCTTGGTGGGCTCCGCCTCAACGGCGGGCTTGTCGTTCTCAGCCATTGAGGCTTCTCCTTCTTTCGAGCGCACTTGGAGGACAGCCGCCCGCTCGTATACCGGCTGCCATGTCGTAGCGACCTCACGCAGGTCGACGCGGTTCCAGGCCGTGACCCGTTGCCGGTCGCGGTACTGGAACTCGCCAGAGGAAGTGGGGAGGTGGTAGACGACCGAGACCCCCTGGGTCACACCGTCTGCCGCGAGCTGCAGCACCTCGTCGCCGTGCTGCGTCTTGGACACCTTGAAGCCCATGTAGGCCCCGTCATCCCGCTCTTCGATCTCAAAGCCACGTCCTACCGGAGGCCCGAAGGCTCCGCGGTGGCCGAGGGTCAAGACGACCTTGCGGGGGTCTACCTTGGAGAACGCCCCGCGCAGGAACAGCTCGGGACCGATCGGCGTCTGACCGACCTCATTGAATGGGACGATCCGCGCGAACAGTTCACGTCTCTCGACGCTACGCACCTGGAGGTCCGCGTCATCGAAGGAGGTGGTGGCCATCCCCTTGTCCGAGAGGTCGCGCTGCTCGTAGGCCTGGATTGCGGTCAGATGACCCTCGAGGTGCGAGCGCGCTTCAGACTCGTTGGTCAGGCCCTGCGTCTGAGGGAGGCGAGAGAGCGCGTTGCGCGTACCGTCAGCGTTGGGTGGATCGCCCGGAGCCTTGTGGTGCGGGAGAGCCCATGTGCTCTGGACAGCGGGGTCGCCGTCACGTCGACCGGCGCAGATCGCCTCGTAAGCAGCGGCCGGATCATCGGAGTTGGTGGCCGCGGACATAGCCGCCGCGCCATCCCAACTGGTTTCGTCTACATCCGCCAAAGGAAAGACCTCCTACGCTGCGCTTGGGGCACATGCGCGGAGGCCACTTCCCGTAACGGAGCACGGAGGCTACTGACGGTACGTATTACGTTCGTAGGACAGCCTACTACACCACTGCAACCCCTAGCAGCATCAGAAGCGCAGTCTCGTCGTCGTCCCACTCAGGTTCGGCGTTCCAGGCTTTGCCGAAGCCGTAGGCGGTGTACGGTCTGACTACCGCCGCCATCGGCCTCGGTGCGGCAACGTGCATCTGGTAGATGGCCTGCGAGACCTTGGTCTTGACCCTTGGACGGAAAGCCTGTCCGGTACCATGCGCCAGACCTGCATGAGCAGTGGCGGCGTTGACCGCCGTGCTGACCGTGGCGTTATAAGCGGTGCCCGAGCCCTGAGCCCTGACCGCCGACGCATCCTCAGAGTCATTGGCTCCATGAGCCGTACCCGCCCCAGTGGCAACTTCCGCGTCTGCGGTATGGAAGACAGCGGACGAGGCAGTGGCGTCGTATGCCTGACCGGTGACCGTGCCCTCGCCCGCATTGACCCCAAGGGCGCTGGAGGCGTCCTGTGACGCCCCGGATCCACTGGCGACAATAGCCGAGGCATCCTCACTGTCGTTTGCCCCATGAGCGGTGCCAGCACCAGTTGCGGAGTCAGGTCCGGTGATGACATCTGAGGACGTGCCCGCTGAGGTGCCTGAACCCGACCCGGATCCAGCGGATGAGATAAGCGAGGCGGTTGGACTCTGGGCTGCGCCCGTACCTGTTCCTTGAGAGGCAGCGAGGACGAGCGCGATGCTGGGGTTGGAAGCCTCGCCCGTGCCAGTGGCAGTGATCGGAGAGGCGACCGACGTGATGGTGCCGTCATAGGCCTGACCGGTGCCAGTTGCCTGGCCGCAGTTGACGGTGAGAGACGGGAAGGGCGCGAGCACCGAGCCGGTGCCGGTGGCGATGATGGCCGATGCGTCTTCGGAGTCGTTCGCGCCGTGCGCGGTACCAGCACCCGAAGCTACTGACGGATCAGCTTGGAGAGTCGAGGTAGGCCCTGCGCTGGCCCCGGAGCCTGTTCCTGGCCCCGCGCTCGAAGCTAGGGAGGCTGAAGCGTTATTCGCTGCTCCCGTACCGGTCGCGATGCCGCCCGCAGCAGTGATGGCCGGGACGCCAGTAGCGTCGTAGGCGGTCCCAGTCCCCGAGGCGAGGCTTGGATTGGTAATGACGATCGAGGACGTGCCGCCAGCAGCTCCCGAGCCAGATCCCAGCCCTCCCGAATCCTGTAGGGCAGCTGTTGGGTTGCTGGCCGCCCCGGTGCCTGTTCCCAACCCTCCATTGGGCAGTAAGCTCAGGGTCGAGTTGTTTGCCGCTCCGGTCCCGGTCGCCAACCCGATGCTCGAGACGGTCAAGGAGCTCGGAGTGTTGGCCGCTCCCGTTCCGGTCGCGATATTGGCGCTGGGAGTGACCTGGGGGATGGAGTTATTGGCCGCGCCTGTTCCGGTCGACAAGCCGATGCTGGCGACGATAAGGATCGAGGCGCCAAGAGCCGCCCCAGTGCCGGTGGCTACCTCAGCGTTAGCGGTGGTCTGGACAGTCTGGAGTGCACTCGGCGTTACGAACCGGGTCCGTCCGCTGAACAGTCTCCTACGTGAGAAGGCAGGCATGCACTAAGCCTTCCTGCCGTTAGTAGCTAGCGGATCGTCCGACTGACTGGTTCACCGACGCGAGCTTGCCCAGAGCTCCTGGCGTGAAGTCGACGTACATGCCCATGAAGCACACCACCGCGATACGAGTGGAAGAGGTGACCTGGGTGATGCGCATCGCAGGCGAGGTTGTGATAGTCACGCTGGGCGCGTAGGTAGTCGTACCGAAACTGATCTTCCAGCCCGATGAGAACGTGCCACCTGCCGAGCCCGACCAGAACGCTCCCGCAGTGCCGCCAGCTCCCAGAGCGATATTGGCAATGGTGGGATTGCTCACGATCCCT
>Ga0070697_100004794_pt1 | contig 10359 bp, 9 predicted proteins | sample KBSK1501metaG_FD_65475 | JGI IMG/M metagenome (GOLD analysis project Ga0070697, IMG submission 65475) | Corn, switchgrass and miscanthus rhizosphere microbial communities from Kellogg Biological Station, Michigan, USA - KBS K1-50-1 metaG | ecosystem: Host-associated > Plants > Roots >... | reverse complement strand
CCGTCTACCTGATCGCGGTCGCCTCGACACCGATCATCTTCGTGCCGCTGCTGATCCTCGGCCTTGTCCTGGGCGTGGCATTCGTGCTGCCGATCGGCGGGGCGGATATGCCGGTCGTGATCTCCATGCTGAATGCGTTCACCGGCCTGGCGGTGGCGGCCAGCGGCTTCGTCCTCGGCAATTTTGCGCTGATCGTGGCCGGCACCCTGGTGGGCGCCTCGGGCACGCTGCTCACCAAGCTGATGAGCGACGCGATGGGTCGTTCGCTTGGCAACGTCCTGTTTGGCGCCTTTGGCACGGTCACAGCCGGTCCCGCCGGCGCGACCAGCGCCGAAGGGAGATCCGTGCGCTCTGGGACGCCGGAAGACATCGGCACGCTGCTCGCTTACTCCCGCAAAGTCATCATCGTCCCGGGGTACGGGCTGGCGGTCGCCCAGGGCCAGCACGCGGTGAAGGAGCTCGCCGATGAACTGGAGAAGCGTGGCGTCGAGGTCGAATACGCCATCCACCCGGTTGCGGGTCGGATGCCGGGCCACATGAACGTCCTCCTCGCTGAGGCGAACGTCCCCTACGAGCAGCTCAAGGAAATGGACCAGATCAACGACGAGTTCAAATCAACGGACGTGGCGCTGGTGGTGGGGGCCAATGACGTCGTGAACCCTGCAGCGGAAAACTCCCCGGGCAGCCCCATCTATGGCATGCCGATTCTCAACGCCGATCAGGCGAAGAACATCGTCTTCATGAAGCGCAGCATGCGGCCGGGCTTCGCCGGCATCGACAACGAGCTGCTCTACGACCCCAAGACAGTCATGCTCTTCGGCGACGCCAAGGACTCGCTGATGAAGCTCGTCGCCGCGGTCAAAGCCGCCTAAATATTTCCTCCCCCTCTGGGGGAAGCAGTCCGATACCCCTCCCCCTCTGGGGAGGGCAGGGTGGGGCTTATGCCTCCGGCTTCAGTTCCAGCGCCAGCGAGTTGATGCAGTAGCGCTCCCCGGTCGGGGCCGGACCGTCGTTGAAAACGTGCCCGAGGTGTGACCCGCAGCTCTTGCAGAGGACTTCTGTCCGGCGCATGAAGAGACTGTTGTCGGAGCGGAGCTCGACCGCCTCCAGGTTGGCCGGCTCGTAAAAGCTGGGCCATCCGGTACCCGATTCGAACTTGGTCGTGGAACTGAACAGCTCGGCGCCGCAGGCGGCGCAACAATAGGCGCCGTCGGCCTTGGTATGGACGTACTTGCCGGTGAACGGCCGCTCCGTCCCCTTGGCTCGCAGAACGTCGTACTGCTCCGGGGTCAGCTCAGCCCGCCACTCGGCATCGGTCTTGGAGATCTTGGTGCTCACGTTCCGAGTGTACCCAGATCGGTCCCGTTTTATTTTGCGGCTGCCGGCAGGGGGCGCTCAGGCCACTCGAGCAAGGGCCGGCCGGAGGACCGGCGGGGCACCCGGCGCGGCGACAACCTCGTGCTGATGCCGGAGTTCCCAGAGCAAGCGCAACTCTCCCCAGGGGTTCAGGGGACCGCCCGCGAGGTCGAGGATTTCCCACGAGGAGAGGGCCATCACTTAATACAACGCACGGCGCCTTACGCCCGGCCTTGCGACGTTGGTGCCGAGGGCCGGAATCGAACCGGCGACACCATGATTTTCAGTCATGTGCTCTACCGACTGAGCTACCTCGGCACGAGTCGGTATTCTAGCCATCTTCGCCGCCCGCCATCCCCGGTCGCATATTCATCCGGAATACGTCTGGCGGCTCGCCGCCGCCCTGCGGGTTACAATCGCCGCAAGGAAGGGCCCGTACCATGCGGTTCGTGTTCAACGACCCCTATACGCTGCGCGGTGCCGCCCATGAAATGGCCGGTTCGCAGCCGGTGGCCACGCGCGAGCGTGATCTGCCCATCCCGGGTGCCCGGCTGGAGGATCTCGACCTCAGCTGCCAGGATGGGCAGCTCACACGGGAGGGCCAGGTCGCACCGGTCGACCGTGATTTCGCCATCCGGGAGATCGCACGGGGCAGGTTTTCTCGAACCTTGGCGCTGCCGGTCCGGCGAAAAGGGCGGCGGAAATGATGACCACTACGGGTGACGGCTCCTCCCGCGAGGAGCTGACGACCGAACTGGCCACCCTCGATCGCCAGTTGCGCGATCTTTCCAACCAGTGGGAGAACGTGGAGCGGACCATTACAGAAAAGGTGCGCCTCCGTCGTGAGTTGATCGCTCGGCAGACGGAGTCGAACGAAGACCACGCTGGCGAGATCGACCGGCTGCAGTCCGACATCTACGCGCTGCGCGACCGGCTCGACCAGTTGCGCGACTCGCACCTCGATTTCAGCGCGCTCTACCGAATCCTGCAGCAGGGCCGAACATAAAAAAAACCCCCGGCTTCGCGCCGGGGGTTGTCGACACTCGATCAGATCGCTGAATATGTTGTGACGTCGTTTACTCGGCCTGTCCGAACTTCTTGATCTCCTCCAGCTCCTTGGCTGTTAGCTCGCGTGGCTGCTCGCCACGTGCGACCTTCGCCGACTCGACCTGATGCTTGATGGTCTCGACCACCTCCGGGTTCGCCAGGGTCATGATGTCGCCCGGGCTCGTGAAGTTGGAGATTCCGGCGATGACGCGGCGCATGATCTTCCCCGACCGAGTCTTGGGCATGTCGGGGACGATCCAGACGTTCTTCGGCCGGGCGACCTTGCCGATCAGGTTGTCAATCGCGCCGGAAACCTTTTCTTCGATCTGCTTGCTGGGTTTGTGCCCCGGCTTCAGGGCGATATACATCTCCACCGCCCGGCCGCGCAGCTCGTCGATCACCGGCACCGCCGCGGCTTCCGCGACCTCTTCGACGGTGAGCGCAGCCGATTCCAGCTCCTTGGTGCCCAGCCGGTGGCCGGCCACGTTGATCACGTCGTCCACGCGTCCGAGGATCCTGAAGTAACCATCCTCCGCCTGTAACGCCCCATCGCCCGCGAAGTACGGCCAATCGTGCCAATCCTTGCTGTCCTTCTTCTTGTTGTACTTCTGGTAATAGGTCGATACGAAACGTTCAGGCGCGCCGTAGATCGTCTGGAAGATGCCCGGCCAGGGATTGCGGATACAGATGTTGCCCGCCTTTGTGCTCCCCTTCGGAACGGACTTTCCCTCTTCGTCGAGGATGACCGGGTAGATGCCAAGCACTCCTGGACCACAGCTCCCAGGCTTCATCGGCTGCAGGGCCGGTAAGGTACTGCCCAGGAACCCGCCGTTCTCGGTCTGCCACCAGGTATCCACAATGGCCGCCTCGCGCTTCCCGACGGATTCGTAGTACCAGCGCCAGACCTCGGGCTCGATCGGCTCTCCCACCGTGGTCATGTGCTTGAAGTGATAGTCGTACTTCTTGGGTTCCTCCGGGCCGAGCTTGCGGAGCATGCGGATGGTCGTGGGCGCCGTGTGGAAGATGTTGACCCCGAGCCGCTCGGCGATCCGCCAGGGACGGCCCGGATCCGGGTAGGTAGGGACACCCTCGTACATGACGCTGGTGGCGGCCAACGTCAGCGGACCGTAGACGATGTAGGAGTGCCCGGTGATCCAGCCGATGTCGGCGAAGCACCAGTAGGTGTCCTCCGGATGGATGTCCTGGTAGTACTTGGACGTCCCAGCGACGTAGGAGAGATAGCCGCCCGTGCTGTGCTGGGCGCCCTTCGGCTTCGCCGTGGTACCGCTGGTGTACATCAGGAACAGCGGCGCCTCCGCCGGCATCGATACCGGCTCGACGATTTTGCCACGGTACTTGGCAAGCAGCTCATCAACGAAGAAGTCCCGACCCTCCACCATGGGCGTCTTCGACGCGTACTTTCCCGGGTGCCGCCGCCAGACCAGGACCTTGTCGACCTCGGCCCCTTCCTTCTTCGCGGCGGCGATCGCCTCTTCGGCCTTGATCTTGTGGTCCAGCAGCTCCCCGTTCCGGTAGTAGCCGTCCATGGTGATGAGGATGCGGCTCCCTGAGTCCGCGATGCGACCGCCACAGGCCGCGCCGCTGAAGCCACCGAACACCTCGGAGTGGATGACGCCGAGACGCGCGCAAGCAAGCATGGAGACGGGCAGGTCAGGGACCATCGGGAGATGAAACGTCACGCGGTCACCCTGCTTGAGCCCACAGAAGTCGCGGAGCAGTGCGGCGAACTCGTTGACGCGCTTGTACAGCTCCTGGTAAGTGATGGTCTGCGTAAGCTGGTCCTCCGGTTCCGGGACCCAGATGAAGGCCGCCTTGTTCCGGTACTTCGCCAGGTGGCGGTCGACGCAGTTATACGAAGCGTTCAGCCGACCACCGACGAACCACTTCCAGAAGGGTGCGTTGCTGGTATCGAGCGTCGTGTGCCAGTACTTGTCCCAGGTCAGGAGGTCCGCATACTCCTTGAAGCATTCGGGGAAGTTCTCCTCCCTGAATCGGTCGAAGATGCTCGGATCACTCGCGTTGGCCTGGCCGATGAATTTGGGCGGCGGGGCGAAGTACTCCTCTTCTCGCCAGTGGACGGCGATCTGTGATTCGGAGACCTCGACTTCTTGCGTCTCTTGCGCCGTTTTTACTGCGTCAGCCATCGCCTCATACAGCCTCCTTCAAGGGATCTCTTGCCTTACCCGCGACGACGACTTTCCGTCCACATCGGCTTGCCGACTGGCAATACGGCTCTCCCGGCCATCCCCGAGATGACATCGGCTGCGGAGGTGTAGAAGGCGACGGCCGCCGTCAGGACCCCGACCAGGCCGCCAACCAGGACCAGGCCCTCGCCGGCCCCACTGCCGTTGAAGAAGCCGATGAAGAGCAGGATCTCCGTGATCTCGAGCGTCAGGAAGACGCCGAACACGGCCGTGTTGACCCGCGCGCTCCAGAACAACATGTAGGTATTGAAGATCGCAAAGGCCAGCAAGAACCAACCGAGCGCATTGCCGACATCTTTGGCCGGCGCCTTGCCGAAGACGACAAGCAGAAAGTAGGTGGCCAGACTGAACCAGAAGGCACCGTAGGTCGAGAACGCGGTCGCCGTGAAGACATTGCCGCGCCGGAACGACCACATGCCGGCCAAGAATTGCGCCAGACCGCCGTAGAAGATGGCCGTGCCCACCCAGATGAAGTCCGGGGCCCAGCCCACGTTATGGGCACTGAGAAGTAAGGTCGTCAACGCGAATCCCGCCAGCCCTAGCGGCGCCGGATCGGCGACCGCCGGGACTGCGCCCGCTCGCATTTCCTGTGCCATAGTCTTTCACTCCTCAATCGTTCTTCAGAAGAACCGAACGGGTATGGTGATGACCCCGACTCACGGGGCATGAGGGCAATGACCCAAGAGCGCCAACCGCGAGGGGTAGCCCGTTACTCCACCTTCCCCTACCGCGAGTTCGACTGAATTTATCCTAACGCACCCAGCAGGGCGAGAACGGAGGCAGGCTGGGCGGGCAGCATGCCGGGGTCCCGATATGGGCGGTGAGAGGCTCGAACTCCCGACATTCTGCGTGTAAAGCAGACGCTCTACCAACTGAGCTAACCGCCCGCGGCGACTAATTATGCAACGTGGGCGGCGGGCGTCCCCGACAGCGCGAAGCGCTCGGAGAAGCGGGCGATGACGGCCTCTTCCACAGCCGCCGTCGCCGGCGCACTACCCAGCTCGAGGGCCATCGAGGTCACACCCTTGTCCGGGATTCCGCAGGCGAGGATGTGCGTGAAGAGGCTGAGGTCGGTCGACACGTTGAGAGCGAAGCCATGGGTGGTAACGCCCTGCGAGACCTTGATGCCTATGGCCGCGACCTTGCGGTCGCCGATCCAGACGCCGGTATAACCGGTAAGCCGGCCGGCCGCAATCCCGAAGTCGGCGAGGACGTCGATCAGGCAGCCTTCGAGGTTGCGCAGGTAGAGGCCGACATCGGGTTTGGGGCCGAGATCGAGGATCGGATAGCCAACCAGCTGTCCGGGTCCATGGTAGGTGACATCACCGCCGCGGTCGACCTCGAGGCAGGTGATGCCGCGCGCCGCCATCTCCGCTCCATTCAGAAAAACGTGATCGCGGGTGCCGCTGCGACCGATCGTGTACGTGTGCGGGTGCTCGAGCAGGATGAGGGTGTCGGGTACGACACCAGCGCGCCGGTCGTCCGCGACCCGATTCTGCAGCGCCCAGGCCTTGTCGTAGGGAACCTGCCCGAGCCGGCGAACGTCCACGTCAGCCCGCCGCGGCCCGGTCCGGGACCTGGCTGGCCGCGTGGTAGGAGCTGCGGACGAGTGGGCCGGACTCGACATGGCGGAAGCCGAGTTTCAGCGCCTCGACTTTGAGCATGGCAAATTCGTCCGGTGTGACGTAGCGCGCGATCGGCAGGTGATTCGGCGTCGGCCGCAGGTACTGTCCAACGGTCAGGATCTCGACGTCGTGCGCCCGCAGGTCGCGGAAGACCTGGATCACCTCGTCGATTTCCTCACCCAGTCCCAGCATGATTCCTGACTTGCTATAGACGGTCGCGTCCATCCGCTTGGCGCGCTGCAGCAGTTCGAGCGAGCGCGGGTAGCGGCCCTTGGGCCGCACCTGCGGATAAAGGCTGGGGACGGTCTCGATGTTGTGGTTGAGGATGTCGGGGCGGGCGCGCATCACGGTGGCGAGCGCCGTCTCATCGCCCATGAAGTCGGGGATCAGCACCTCGATGTTGCATTTGGGGATGCGCTTGCGGATCTGCCGGATGGTGCCGGCGAAGATGGCAGCACCGCCGTCCTCGAGTTCGTCGCGGTTGACCGAGGTGATGACGGCGTGATGCAGGCCCATCCGCTCGACCGCCTCGGCGACCCGAATCGGCTCGCCAAGGTCGAGTACGCCCGGCCGGCCGGTCTTCACCGCGCAGAAGCCGCAGGCGCGGGTGCAGGTATCACCGAGGATCATGAAGGTGGCCGTGCGTGCCTGCCAGCACTCCCCGATGTTGGGGCAGCGCGCCTCCTCGCACACGGTATGCAGGTCGAGGCCGCGCATGATCTCTTTCAGCTCGGAATAGTTGGAGCCGCCGGGCAGGCGGACCCGCAGCCACTCGGGCCGCCGAGTATCGATCGGGACAACGGCGTTGCGCTTGGAGCGGCCGTAGAACTTGATTGGTGCGACGTCAGCCATGGCTTAAGTATCCCAGAGGTCCGGCGAATTCGGCGTCAATACAGCGGGACCTGCTCCGAGAAACCCTCCAGCCAGCGACGGACGCCCTGGAGGAAGCGGGCGGCGGACACGCCGTCCAGCACCCGGTGGTCGAAGCTGAGGCAGAGATTCATCATCGATCGGACGGCGATCGCGTCGCCCTCCACGACGACCGGCCGCTTCACGATGGCATCCATCGCCAGGATGCCGGCCTGCGGCGGCGCGATGATCGAGTAGGACAGGATCGTTCCGAAAGTCCCCGGGTTGTTGACGGTGAAGGTGCCACCCTGGACGTCCGGGATACCGAGCTTGCCCGCGCGCGCCCGCTTCGCCAGATCGTCGATCGCTTTCGCCAGCCCGGAGATCGACATCCGGTCGGCCTGGTGGACAACCGGCACGATCAGCCCATCGTCGACGGAGACGGCGACGCCGATGTTGATGTCCCTGTGCAGGACCACGCCCTGCTCGCTCCAGCTGGCGTTCAGCACCGGCACGGCCTTGAGCCCCTCGACCACCGCCTTGACGATGATTGGCACGAAGGTCAGGTCGATCCCTTCTCGCAACTTGAAGCTGTCTTTCGTCGTTTGGCGGAAGCGGACGACGTTCGTCATGTCGACCTCGGCAACCGTCCAGGCATGCGGGATCGTCTGCTTGCTCTTCAGCATGTTGGTGGCGATCGCGCGTCGCATCGGACTGAGCGGGATGGTTGTCCCGGGCGTCGGGGCGGACTGTGCCGCCGGGGATACGGCCGTTTGCCGCTGTTCACCGTTGGCGGTTACCGGCTGGGTCCGCTTGGAGACGAAGTCTTCGACGTCCTTCTTGCTGATCCGTCCGCCGATCCCAGAGCCTTCGATCCGGGAGAGTTCCGCGTCGCTGATCCGATGTTCTTCGATCAGGGCGCGAACCGCCGGTGACAGTCGGGTACGCCCTTCACCGCTCGGCCCCACCACTGGCACGGGCACTGCTGCCTCGGGCGCGTTGAAGGCGGCCTGCACTTCCTCGATCTCTTTCGAGGGAGGCGCGCTGCTGGCTGGCGTAGCGGTGACCGATTCCTCGATGACGGCGATCTCGGTACCAACCGTGACGGTGGCGCCTTCCTTGACCTTGATCTCTTTCAAGATCCCCGCGAGCGGCGCCGGGACTTCGGCGTTGACCTTATCGGTGATGATCTCGACCAGGCCCTCGTATTTCTTCACCTGGTCGCCCGGTTGCTTCAGCCACTTGGCGATGGTCCCCTCGGTGATCGACTCACCGAGCTGCGGCATCTTGACCGAAGCCATCTGAGGTCGGTCGGCCTAGTAGGCCGCCAGCTCCCTGGCTTTGGCGAGGATCTTGTCGACATTGGGCATGAAAGCCTCTTCGAGGACGTGGTTGAACGGCATGGCGGGCACGTCCGGACCGGTGAGACGCATCACCGGAGCGTCGAGCGCATCGAAGGCATTCTCCATGATGATCGCCATCACCTCGGCAGCGATCCCCGCAAAACGGTTGTCCTCATGAACGACCAGGACTTTGCCGGTCTTGCTCGCGGTCGCGATGATGGCGGCCTGGTCGATCGGTTTGATGGTGCGCAGGTCCAGCACCTCGGCCGACACGCCCTCGGCGGTGAGCTTCTCGGCCGCCTCGAGGCAGTAGGTCAGCATCAGCCCATAGGCGATGAGGCTCAGGTCCTTGCCCTGGCGCTTGACGTCCGCCTTGCCGATCGGCACCACGCCATCGCCGTCGGGGACCTCGCCTTTGACCAGCCGGTAGGTTCGCTTGTGCTCCAGATACAGGACCGGGTCCGGGTCCCGAACAGCCGCCTTGAGCAGTCCCTTGGCATCCGCCGGGGTTCCGGGGACGACGACCTTCAGGCCCGGGATGTGACCAAAGGTCGCCTCGATGCTCTGCGAATGGTAGAGCGCGCCGTGGACGCCGCCGCCCCAGGGCGCGCGGATCACCATCGGCAGGTTGAAGTCGCCGGCGGTGCGGTAGCAGAAGCGGGCCGCCTCTTCGATGATCTGGTTCATCGCCGGGGCGATGAAATCCGCGAACTGGATCTCGGCGATCGGCTTCATACCGTTGATGGCCGCACCGATGGCCACGCCGACGATGCAGGACTCGGCGAGGGGCGAATCGATCACCCGCAGCTCGCCGTATTTCTTGAACAGCCCGTCGCTGGCCAAAAAGACGCCACCGCGATTGCCCACGTCTTCCCCGATCAAGAAGACGCTCTCGTCGCGCGCCATCTCCTCGTCCATGCCCTCGCGAATCGCCTCGATCACGGTCTTGACGGCCATCAGCTCGGCAGCTCCCGTTTGTAAACGAACGTGGTCAGGTCGTCGGGCGTCGGGTCCGGCGCCTGCTCCGCATACTCGGTCGCCTCGTCGACCTGCACCGTGACGCGCTCGGTGATCTCTGCCTCGCGCTCGTCGGTCAGGGTCCCGGCGTCGCGCAGGTAGCGGGCGTACCGCTGGATCGGATCCTTCTGCCGCCAGATCGCCACCTCTTCGGCTTGCCGGTAGCGCTTGTCGTCATCGTCGCTGGAGTGCGCCGTGAAACGATAGGTCTTGGCCTCGATCAGGGTCGGGCCATCGCCCCGACGGGCCCGCTCGACCGCCTGCCGGCCGACCTCGTAGCACGCCAGGACGTCGTTGCCATCGACCACGACGCCCGGGAAGCCGTAGCCTGCGGCGCGATCGGCGAGGTTCGCGATCGCCATCTGCCGCGACTGCGGCACCGAGATGGCATAACCGTTGTTCTCGCAGATGAAGACCACGGCCAGCTTGTGGATGCCGGCGAAGTTCATCGCCTCGTGGGTGTCGCCCTGACTCGCGCTGCCCTCACCGAAATAGACGTTCGTGACCGCATCCTCGTGGCGTTGCTTGGAGGCCAGCGCCACGCCGGCGGCGTGCAGCAGTTGGGTCGCCACCGGGCTACCGCCCGTCACGATGTGAAGCCGGCGGCTGCCGAAGTGTCCCGGCATCTGCCGGCCACCGCTGTTCGGATCCTCGCGGCGGGCAAAGAAGGAGAGCATCTGGTCCCGCGCCGTCATGCCGAACCAGAGCACGACGCCGGCGTCGCGGTAGTAGGGCGCCACCCAGTCGTAGCCCGGGCGCAGCGCGGCGGCGGTGCCGACCTGGGCGCCTTCCTGTCCCTGGCAGGAGATGACGAACGGGGCCCGGCCCTGGCGGTTGATCAACCACATGCGCTCATCGACGGCGCGCGCGAGGCGCATCACTTCGTAGATCCGGAGC
>Ga0070697_100004793_pt1 | contig 10359 bp, 15 predicted proteins | sample KBSK1501metaG_FD_65475 | JGI IMG/M metagenome (GOLD analysis project Ga0070697, IMG submission 65475) | Corn, switchgrass and miscanthus rhizosphere microbial communities from Kellogg Biological Station, Michigan, USA - KBS K1-50-1 metaG | ecosystem: Host-associated > Plants > Roots >... | reverse complement strand
AACAGGTCGGGCAGGTGCTCGTCGGCCAGCGACTGCGTGCAGAGGTCGTACGTGGCGGCGGGGAGCCCCGTGCTCGAGACGTCGGCGATGGCAAGCGTCCGGTAGATGCCCCGGCTCCGCGCCAGGTCGAGCATCTCCGGCGTGATGTCGACGCCATCGATGGCGGCGGTCGGGCAATGGCGCCCGAGCCACGCCCCGATCCGCCCGGTGCCGCACGCCAGGTCGAGCACCGATCGCGCCGCGGACCAATCGACCGTCCGCAGCCGATCGAGCAGCCGCAGGTCCATCGAGTCCTGTACGGTCTGCTCGTAGCTCCGCACCCACTCTCCGTACCCCTCCCGCACCTCCACGATCGGGTACCGGCGCTTGTCGTAGATGGAGTGGTCCACGGCTCGCTCAGGCGCGGCGCCCCACGATGAACTGGGTCGTGTTCCGGAAGTGGCGCGGCGCATCGCCCCGCGGATACATCGCCGCCATGACCGCCGCCTGGGCCTCTTGCTGACGCTCGGGTGGGAGGTGGGCCGTGGTCACGCCGGCCAGGGTACTCCACGCCGCCCCGAAGCTCTCGAAGTCGAAGCCCAGCGTCTCACGCTCCACGAGCGCCTCGATACCCGCGTCCGCGAGCCGTCTCAGAAAGGGCGTGGCGTTCGCCAGCGCCCCCGGTCCGACGCCCGGCACGGGTGGAGGTCCGGCGAAGCGCCCCGCCGTCTGCTGGAACAGCACGATGTCGCAGGCCTCCGGCTCCGCCCAGACCGCCGCGATCAGGCGCCCCCGTGGCCGCAGGACCCGTGCCAGCTCGCGGGCCGCGGCGGCGCGGTCGATCACGTACATGAGACTCAATGATGCCAGCACCACGTCGAAGGCCTCGTCCTCCGCGGGCACGGCCTCGGCGCGCCCCTCGCGGAGGCTGACGTGCGTGAGCCCTCGGGCGGCCAGCCGCTGCCGGGCCGTCCGCAGCATGTCCGGGCTGATATCGACCCCCACGACCAGACCCTCCGGGCCCACGAGCTGCGCGGCGCGCTCGGCGACTGCGCCGGTGCCGGTCCCGAGGTCGAGGATGCGTTCCCCCGGCGACAAACGTGCGCGCGCGATCACCTGCTCCACCACCGGCGCGAACCGCCGGTCGACCTCGCGCAGGTAGACGTCGGACATTCGATCCCACACCCCGATCTGCCACGCCAACCCTGATCGCTCCTGATCGGATCTCATCGTCGCGTCCAGAGGCGCGCCAGGTCGCTGCGAGCGCGGCGCCAGCATTCGCCCGAGCCAGGCTCCCGCGACCGACGTGAGCGCCCAGAACATCGCAAAGCCGAGTCCAAGAGCCGCGGCGGTGGGCGGCGCGTCGCTCAGCCTCGAGGTCGTCTCGATCAGGACCAGAGACGGGGTCGAGGCCGCGGCGACGCCCCAGTAGCGAGGCTTCCACCAGCTGAGCCCGAATGCGATGGCCGCTCCCGATCCCAGCCACACGAACCAGAGAAACGGCGCGTAGTGCTTGGTTGCATATGTCGCCCCGTACCCCAGGCCGGCCGCGAGCACGGCGAGCGCGAGGGCTTCGATCACCGTGCGTACCCGATGGCTCATCGGTACACCTCAGGCTCGACCGTCGAGCGCGCGGCGGAGCTGGGCGACGTGGTTGTCATCGTGCGCGGCCAGGCGGGCGACCCAGTCCGCAAGGGTCAGGCGCCCCCGACTTGGATGGATACCTCCGCGCTGCCACTCCGCCGGTGAGAGGGATCGCAGGAGCACCAGCACCTCGGCCCGGCGCCGCTGGAATGCGGCCAGAGCCTCACGGGTGTCGTTGCGGAGATACTGACGGTCCTCGGCCCATCGCCCGGGATCGAGCGGGTGGCCGATCGAGCCTCCGATCCTCCAGGCCGCCAGATCGTTCGCGCTCGCCCCGACCACAAGGATGCGGGGCTCGTCGAGGGCGACGACGGTGTGGAACCGGATCTGGAAGAGTTCCTCGACATCACGAAGATGGCAGACGATTTCCTTGGCGGCCCAGTTGTGGGCGTCGGGGCGCCGTGACAGCTCGGTATCGGCCTTACCGGAGATCGCCCCCTCCAGCTCACCCGGCGTCTGCTCGAGACGGCTGAGGCGCGATTCGATCGGCAGCACGCTGTACTCTTCGGGAGTAGGCACGCGCGTCGCTACCGTGGCGCCGCGATCCTGCCCACCAGATCGGCGCCCGCGGGGCTACCGGACCCCGGTCTGAGTACCACAATCTCGCCCTGGTTCGGCAGGATCCCGATCAACGGCCTGACGGTGAGGGCGTGAGTCACGAGCACGAGCGTGCCCGGTCCACGCCAGGTGGAGACCATCTCCTTCAACTCGAGGCGCGATTCAATCACGATATCCCCTTCGGGTCCCCGGTGCGACCGTGCCCTTCGGTCTCTACACATTCTCGACCGCCCTCGCGATGTCCTCGATCGACCGCACGTGAACGGCTTGCATGCCGACGGCTCGCGCGCCATCGACATTCTCCCTCATATCATCGAAGAAGAGGATTCGATCGAGGGATACGCCGATCGCGGTCGAGATGGCCGCGAACGCCTGCGGCTCCGGCTTCCTCATGCCCATCTCGGATGACACGAACACCCGCCGAAAGCTCCTCAACGTACCCTCGTAGACCTTTGCCCACACGCGCACGTGGGTCGCATTCGAGTTCGTGAACGCGTAGAGTGGCCGCTGGCCCGCGAGGGAGCGTAGGAGCTCACCCATTCCGGGAATCTCGCGGACGTAGATCGCGGTCCAGCCCTCCACGAACTGGGCGTCCGAGAGGTCGATCCCCAGCGACGAGCGCAGGGACGCGAAGTACTCCCGTGCCTGGATCTCGCCCCGCTCGTGCCGAGCGTAGAACGTGTCGAACGTGAATCGTGCGCGAAGCGTCTCGAGCGCCTCCCCGGAGAACTCGGCCCAACGGGCGAACATTCTGTCGAAGTCGATCTCCAGCACCACCCCGCCGAGGTCGAACAGGGCAGCATCAAAGTCCATCTGCGCCCTCTCGTTGCACGAGGTCCCACTTGTTGCCATAGAGGTCGAAGAACACGACCACACGGCCATACGGCTCTTCTAGAACGAAACGCGACCTCCGGTCTGGTTGCCGACGTGAGCCACCTGCTCCGGTGTTGCCGCTTTCGCGAGGAGCAGGGAAGCGCCTTGCGATGCCGGAGCAACCACGACCCAGCGCTTGCCGCCGGCGAGAGCCCTATCCTCGACGAGGCTGATGACGAGAAGTCGGCGCGAAGAATATCGCATGAACCGCCGCAACCACGAAAGCGGTTCCCAATACCCCGCCTCAGCGGCGGCCGCTTGCGTCCGCTCTAGGCGGTATTCGCGCCGTACGCAAATCGCCTAAGCGTTAGATGGCGACCGGTCGACCCCAGACAATTCGGGCCTGCACCGGCAACCAGACGGTATCGTCCGGGCAGTACCGACGGAGAAGCGTCTTGAGCTTGTCATCGAACTCCTGGGCCCGCCCGGCGTGCATCCGCGCACGAGAGAAGCCGTTCCGAGAATGGAAGGACTCGACGTAGCCCTCGACTGGCTGGCGATAACCCATAGCTCCGGTCTGAGCTCGCCCGCCGACGCTGACGAGCCCTCTCGCCTCTAGCTCTGTCACGGTGTCGTATGGCACGTAGTCTTGGTTGGTACTGTACTCTCGAATCAGCACGCCTAGATCCCGCTCCCACGGCAGCGATTCGGCCAGAGTACGTTCTACCAGGATCAGATGACCGCTGGGAACCAGGCTCTTGGCGATGCGAGGCAGCACGCCGTGCCAATCGAGCCAGTGAAAGGCCTCTGCCGCAACCACGGCAGAATAGCGAGGGTCGAACGCATAGTCTTCTGCGGCGATGGCGAGCCACTCGACATGGGCATCTACCGCGCCGTCGCGATGGAGCGCTCGTTCGAGCATTGGGCGTGAGGGTTCGACCGCGATGAGGCTGTCGACGTGGGGCGCGAGACCGATGGTGAAGTCGCCCGTGCCTGCGCCAAGCTCAAGAACGCACCGCGGGTGCAGTCCGAGTAGCGGCTCAAGGATCGAGAAGGTCTCCGCCGGATATGGCGGCCGATGTCGGTACGCGCCCGCGACCTCCTCGTCGCCGAACTGCGCCGCATACTCGGCCGCGAGATGCTGGGGCTTGGCTCGATGCGTCTCGGTCAACGCCTGTCCATGTAACACTCGCCGTCAGCCGCGCCCGCTCGCGGCGTCGGCTGCACGCGGAAGTTATGCTTTCGCTCCGCGCCGATCATCGAATCAGCCGCGACCATGCCTTGCCATCTATCCAATTGAATACTTGGTCGATCGTTTCCTTCTCGCGTCCGGCGAACCAGTGGTTTGTGCCAGGAGCGCATGGCCGGTCGGGTCTCGTCTCATCCGGACCATCAACGACGATCGCCGGAAAGCGCTCCGTCAGCTTCTGTGCGGGAGCGAAAAGGTTGGTCGGGCACAGATCCTTGACGTGGTGCACGATCAGGAGAGGGGTCTTCAGCGCGTCGACATTGAACTCCGAAAGCCCAACGCCGCGCCGCGGATCGCGATCGTAAAAGCCTGACATCAGAATCACCGCCGCTATGCGGTCGCCGAGCGCCTGCGCGACGTACGCGGCAGAAACCGTCCCGCGGCTGTGACCCAATAGGATCAGCCTTGCCCTGGGATAGCGGCCCGTCAAGTCACGCACGACCGCCGTAATGTCTTCAACATGCCTGGCGGACCGACGAAACTCTGAGTCCATGTCGCGGCTGGTCGGAGGGCGCAGCTATGACGGCGACCGCGACTTCTGCACGTTCGAGCAGATCGCGCTGGCGCGAAAACAGATACGCGGTCCTGGCTACAACTCTGCCGTTCGTGGTCTCGAAGCCGACGTTCCCTCCGCCACCAGGAAAGACCAAGAGAACCACCTGGGGATCAGACGGACTTGGCTGCCACAACAGAACTGTCTGTATCACGCCGGATCGCGGATTCAGCGAGATGATTTCGTCCGCGCTCGCTGGGGCATTGACGAAGCAGGGGGCGGCCGCGACCACGGCCAGCGCCACCTTCGTGAGCCGGTGCTGACGCCTCGCCATGCTGTTCTCTCGCGGCGGCCGGCAGTGGCTCAACCTGCACCCACGAAGGCCGGCGTTTGACGCTCGGGCTTCATCGCAGCTAGGTACGCGACGGCTTCCCGCACGACACCGTGACCGGCCTCCACCCGCGGCCGCAAGTGTGCCTCGTAGCGTGCCGCCTCCTCGCGCGTGAGGACCTGGGCCATCGCCTCGCGCAGCGACGGTATGTTCGGGTTACCGGGGATCGAAATCACCCGCTCCCATGGCTGGGGCGTCGCGGGCCGCACGAAGATGTGCAGAGCGAGATGGATGTCGACGAAGCCCGCAGCATCGCAGTGAGCGACGAGCCCGTGCTCGTCGAAATCGAGCATCGGATCGGACTGGGGAGGCTGGAGCCGCCGATAGAAGTCGCGCAGGCGCTGGGCGAGATCCGACACAGGGGTCACATCGAATCGCCATGTGTCTAGGCCGTAGCGGTTGATCGGCTCGAACAGCGAGATCCGCCCGCGTGGCTTGAGCACGCGATAGAATTCGCGAAACGCCAGCGCCTTGTCGACGACGTAGATCAGGACCGATCGAGTGGTCACTGCGTCGACGGCACCATCGGTGATCGGCCGGAGATCCTCGGCACGAGCCTCCACGAACTCACAGCGCTCGCTCATGGCCATCTGGGCCGCCAAGGATCGGCAATGGTCGAGCAGCGGCCGCGAGATGTCACTGAAGATGACGCGTCCGGTTGGCCCCATTCGGTCCAGTGCACCGAAGCCGATGAGACCGTCACCAGCACCCACATCAAGGAGTACGGCGCCGTCGCCGAGTTTGAGACCGTGGTTGAGGACGCGGTCACGCACTTCCCTGAGCTTGTCGAGGTACTCCTTCGCATACTCGGGGTCGCCGCCGAACCGGCTCTCGAGCAGCCAATGTGCCCACCGATCCTGTTCGACCATGTTGCTCCCGACGTTCGCCTCGCTAACGACCTGCTTGAGCGGCGGCGCCGCCTCGGGATCGCCTAGACACCCTGTCATGCCGCCGCCCGCTCCAAGCGGAGATTAGAGGGCACATCACCTCGCCCACTTTCTACCCCAGCGCGTACCACCAGCGATACAGAGCCCGATCACGAACCCTGCTGCCGTGACGATCAGGATGAACACATCTCCACCGACTACAGGGCTGCGCCCGAACAGAAGGCGCCCCGCCACGAATACCCCGACCGCGAGGCATACCACCATTTCCACCCTCAAGATCAGGACGCCCACGTGCGGGCGGTTGGCTGATCACCGCGAGGCTCAGGCCCGCAACCACTGCAGGTCGCCGCCATTCGGCAACGCCGGGATACAAGGCATGTATCGTAGCGACGGCGACAGCCAGGCCAAGAATGCTGCTGGCGATGACGTATCCAAAAACGAGGAAGAGGCCCCGAGCGAGGCTTAGGCCCTTACCCGCGTGCCCACCTGTCGAGCGCATTCGGCCGATTCTCCGGCTAACACCGCGGATAAGCCGCGGCGGGGAGCGCCGTCGGCTTCATGCGCTTGTTGGGCTCGGGTCCACCTGCGACCATAGTCGATCTTACCCGGGGACCGCCTCGATCACGCTAGCAGGGGAAGAGGTTGGGACAATTCGCCTCAGGGCTAAGCCCGCTCCGGTCAAAAGCGCTTCATATTCTTTCGCTGTGCGTTCACGGCCCCCAGTGACGAGCAGCATGGTGATATCAGTCAGCTTGCCGGGAAATGGCGCGTTGCCCGGCGGAATGACCTTTTCGACGACGAGCACTCTCTTGGTGTCCGCCGCGGCGTGTGCCATGACCCGACGGCAGTTGCGTAGAATGGCCATGGCACGGTCATCACTCCAGTCGTGAACAATGTCCTTCAGCACATACGCATCGCCACCTTCCGGCACGGATTTAAAGAAATTGCCGGCAATACACGTACAGCGGTCAGTTACACCTTCCGCGTGCAGACGCTGCTTCGCGCCTTCAATCACGGCAGGTTGATCGAAAAGGACGGCGGTCGTCGAAGGGCAAGCCTTTAGGATGGCGCCTATCAGCGCCCCGTGCCCGCCGCCCACATCTACTACTCTCGCGTACTCCCTGAAGTCATACGCGCTGACGACCGCGGCGGCGTCCTGCTGGGTCATGCTGGTCTGGTGATCATTGAAGGTTGCCGCGGCATCGGCAGCGTCGTCGAGGTAGGCGAAGAGTGCCTTACCATGTACATGGTCGAAGGCAGGCTGGCCTGTCCTGACACTGTGCAGCAGTTCCCCGCACGCCTGCCACCACCACCGCTCCCCATACAACATGGCCGACCCTCGTAGCGAGCCGGGCACATCGCTCCGCAATGGCTGGGCCATCGCCGTCAGCGCGAACCGGCCGGGATCGGTCTCCTCGAATATGCCGAGGCTCGCGAGGGCGCGTAGCACCCTATATAGGCCTCCGGATCGACTCTCAGCGATGCGGCGAGTTCGTGGCAACTCTTCGGGCCACCACGCAGAACATCTGCGACGCCAACCGTGGCGGCCACATGAATCAACTGCGTCACCAGAGATCCCCGAAGGAGTTGACTCAGCCCTGCAGATGGTGATGCATGCTCTCCCTTTTGCGCCATGTCTTCTGAGGCCACGGATCCTCCGCTCGTGTTGGACCGATGAGCCTAACGTACACGCTGAGCTGCCGCCGAACAACGCGAGGGCACCCACGCGCGTAGCGATTGGGAGGTCAGCTCCAACGTGTTGCTAGGCGCGCTCATGTCGGACGACATTGAACCTCTCATCCTGTGATGGAGGCTGAAAATACACCGTGATGGCTTCGAACTCCGCATCCGTGGTCCAGGGAGTGCCTGAAGGTAAATCCTTACTTCGCTCCCGAAACTGACTTTTGCACAAAACATCTGACGCATCTACATAGTGCAATTCATGCTCAGCATTGGCGCGCTCGAACAGCTCACGGAACCAGGCACGCTGCGCTTTTGTATTGCCAGGAAAGTCGAGCACGACGGAGATGCCCTTCGACAAGAGAGCACAAACGTGTGGCCCAAGCGCGTTCTTCAATCGGGAAGAGCACTTGACGAATCCGGGTATATCGGTGATCTCGCCAGGAAATAGGCGGTCCAAGAACTCGTCCTGAACAAGGAGAACGGCATTTTCTCGCTGGGCCAAATCTCTCGCGAGCGTGGACTTTCCTGCCGCCATTTTGCCGCACAAGAAAATCAACTTCGCTGAGATGCTCATGTTTTTTACGCTTGACGGACCGGCGCTGAGCGGGCGACGCTGGCGTGTTCGCTTGGCCGCGACGCGTTCATGCCGGGCCGCTCGAGCGGCCGGTTAGGCGCTCCGGCGCGGCGGTAGAAGGATCTCGCCAATCTCGCCTCCGACGGCCTCGGGGGTCGCATCGGGTGACGCCAGGTGAAACATGACATCGGACGGTGGCTCTGTGCGGTGCAGTATGAACTCTTCACCGGCGCGCTCCGCCAAGACAAGGAATTCGCCCTCATGAAGCGTAATGCGGTTCGCAGTATTCGCTTCGTGAAGCACCCAGCCCACGCTCGCGGCTTGTGGCCCCACCCTCCGCAAGGCATCTCGCCATGCTTGAGGTATGTCCTCCACTGAGGCAAGGTCCCCTACGGCCAATGGATCGCCCAAGAGCGCGGCGGTCGGCACAGAGTCCCAGTCGGCGAACGCGACACTCTGTGGGCTCGGCGTGATGCCGAAGTCGAAGATGTGTCCGGCGACACACGTGAGCGTGGCGCGATAACGCCGCCCTCCCACCGCGAAATGTACACACGCCAGCTGGAACTCTGCTGTCCGCGGGAATGTCGGGACACCCGACCAATCCACTCTGCCGAATCGGCGACGATAGTAGTCAATCTCCGTCCATCGCGGCAGGCGCTGAACGTACGTGATCGCGGCTACCTGAGCGTCGAATGGCTCAGCCGTTGCGGGAAGGTCATCCTGACTGGATGCGGCTAATGCTCCTGGTGAGCGGCCGGCCGCTCTGAGCCGGACCGCCCTACCAGGTTGTTAGACCCCCGCAGCACCGTGCGCCTCGAGGTATCCCAGAGAGTCTTGTAGATTGCGACGCGCCTGTGCTTCGTACCGCTCACGAAAGTGGGCCGTACAATATAGCTGAGGCTTGCCCAGAAACTCCTTCAGTATCTTGGCTCTAGTGGCCCGGAACATCGCTTCCGGTACCCACCCATACTCGCTCCGAACCTGTGCCTCATACTCCTGGAACCGCGCAGGTCGCGCACCCAGGATCGACAGGTCTGCGTCGACTAGAACTTGGGCATCGATGCCGACCGGCTGTGCGGCATGGCGTGTGAACATGATGAGCTCGTAGATCCTCTGAGCGCTTTCAGCACTGGCGCCAAATTCTCGCGCAGCGGAACGCGCCCAATCCGCGCTCCGCTCCTCATTATCGTGGCGTTGAGTGTCGTAGATCACATCGTGGAACCAGAGGCCAACGTGCACCTCGGCTGGATGTTCCGCCAGGGAGATGATGTCTTGGACCTTCTCGAAGCACTCAGCAAGGTGCTGATACGTGTGGTAGTGGCGATGTGGCTCGGAGTACCGACCTAGAACCTCGCCATAGAGGCGCCTGAGCTCCGGCGAAGCGCCCACTCCTAACTCGCGCCAGGCTTCGACCCATCGGCCGATCTCGGTCATTTTTCTCGCACGCTATTCTTCCTGCTTACGCTTCAGCTTGTAGCGAAAATCGCAGTGGTCCGCTCCCTGCATGATTGTCTGAGTTCGGGTGAGCTCCACCCCACCGCCGAACCCCTCTACAAACTGGGAGTCGGCACTACATGTGAGCAGGAACCCGAGCTCAGGTGCGCCGAGCTCCTGGTAGAACTTGGCGTAGCGACACCCGGTGACGTTGAGCTCGAAGGTATCGGTCGTCTGCTTGACAACTTCGTAGTCCAGGGCGTTGCCCGCAGCGAACTTTTGGAATGATTTGCCCAGCTTCTCGCCGAACGTGCTCGCACCCTGTGTCCGCCACCACGCCTCACCAAACTGCCGATAGAGCGACCCGAGTGATTTTCGTACGAGGGCGTTTGCACGCTCCTCACCCAGTTCCGCTTGAAGAGTGCGGATGAGTGGCACCAGCACTTGAGCTTGGATTTTGACTTGCTCGATCAACGGAACACCCATCGGTTGCCTCCTTCTGTGCTGGCAAGAATCCGGCTTGGCGACTGCGGTCTAGACAGTATGACTTCCACGAGGTGAGGCTGACCCCCAGCGCTCTTCGCGGGTTAGCCTGGAAGGGCCAGAGCCGCCCTGTGCACGAAGCACACACCGAACGTGGAGGTCAGCCATGGA
>Ga0070697_100004792_pt1 | contig 10361 bp, 6 predicted proteins | sample KBSK1501metaG_FD_65475 | JGI IMG/M metagenome (GOLD analysis project Ga0070697, IMG submission 65475) | Corn, switchgrass and miscanthus rhizosphere microbial communities from Kellogg Biological Station, Michigan, USA - KBS K1-50-1 metaG | ecosystem: Host-associated > Plants > Roots >... | reverse complement strand
ATGCGGAAATCCAATGCGATCGTTTACTGGCTCGTGCCGGCCAAACCGGAACGCGAATTATTTCGCGAACTCACTCGCATTCTCGCAAAACAATTCGAGGCGCCGCGTTTTGAGCCACACCTGACACTTGTTGCGATCGCAGACGATGGCCGCGTCCCGAGGGAAATCCTGCGGCAGATCCACGCGCTGCCGATTCATCTGAGTGTTCGAGGAATTGGTTCTTCCTCGAGATTTACGAAAACGCTTTTCGTGCGATTCGAAGCGAGCAAATCGCTGGGGAAACTTGTTGTTGATCTTGGGCGTGAGTTGAGAAAGCGCACGAAATCCGTGCGCGACCCGCATGTGAGCCTTCTGTATAAGAAGCTCCCAAGGCGAGTGAAGAAGGAACTGGTTCCCACAATTAAATTGCCGTTTGAGGAGGTCACCTTCGATTTCATCCAAGCAGTGCGTTCCGCTTTGCCGATACGGGATGGCAGTGATGTGGAAGCCTGGAAAGTCGTCGCGAAAAAGCGATTGTCCGGTTAGCACCCGCCGCGACGGGTTGTTTGCGGTGGCTCGCCGCAAATGATTATCCGGAAAAGAAGTTCGCGATGGCGAGACGCCATCGCCAGCTACCCCAAATTTACATCAGTTCATTTCCCCATTTTTGAGCGTAAATTATCAACACGATGGAAACTGCTGCGGCGAAAACAAAAATTTTTGGTGAGCACGACGAGGCGACAATCAAACAAATTGAAACTTGCGTCGCGGCCGGTGGAGAGTGTGCAGTTCTGTGCGCTGATGGGCACAAAGGTTATGCGCAACCGATCGGCGGCGTAGTCGCTTATAAAGATAAGATTTCGCTGAGCGGTGTAGGTTTTGACATAGCCTGCGGCAATCTAGCAATCCGTACCGATGTAAAGCTTCCGCAAATTCGGTCGTCCGTTGAAAAGATCATGGACGATATTGTGCACGACATTTCCTTTGGGATTGGGCGGACAAGCAAAACACGAATCGAACACGAGCTATTTGAGGATCCGGCGTGGCAACTGGAGCCGATGCGCGGATTGCAAAAGGCGGCGGCTGATCAGCTTGGCACTGTGGGTGGCGGAAACCATTATGTCGATCTTTTCGCGGACGAACAGGATCGCATATGGGTGGGCGCGCATTTTGGTTCGCGGGGCCTGGGCCACAAAACCGCGACATATTTTTTGAAAGCCGCGGGTGGTAAAGACGGCATGGATGTGCCACCAACCGTGGTGGAAGAAAAATCGGGGATTGGCCGCGATTACCTTGCCGGAATGCATCTGGCGGGTCGTTATGCCTACGCCGGGCGGGAAGCGGTCGCCCGACACGTCGTGCGCGGGATTTTAGGGGCACAAATTGTTGAAGAAGTGCACAATCATCACAATTTCGCGTGGCGGGAAAAGCACCATGGCGAGGAGTATTGGGTCGTGCGTAAAGGGGCAACGCCGGCGTTTCCCGGACAAAAGGGCTTCGTCGGTGGAAGCATGGGCGATGACGCAGTGATTATTGAAGGCGTTGATTCATCGAACTCGCGGGAGGCGCTGTTTTCGACGATTCATGGCGCGGGGCGAATCATGTCGCGGACGGCGGCGAAAGGCCGTTTCGTCAAGGTTGGCAATAAACGCATTCGCCAAGATGGATTAGTCAGACACGATGAAATGATGAAATGGCTCGCGGACAAAGGCGTGGTTTTGCGCGGTGGCGATCTCGATGAAGCGCCCCAAGCTTATCGTCGTCTTCCGGACGTGCTGGCCGCGCATGCCGGCACGATTCAGCTTTTGCACACGCTACGCCCACTGGGCGTGGCCATGGCGGGGCGCGACATTCTCGATCCATACAAAGACTAGATGTCCGGTGTGGCATCGGCATCTTTGCCGATGGGACACGGGCTGGAAGCCCGTGCTACCGCCGCTACAGTTGGAGAATGAATGACATCGTCGGAATCGATCTCGGCACGACCAATTCCTTAATCGGAATTATGGAGGCGGGCTTTCCCCTTCTCCTGGCGGATGAGAATGGCGAACGTCTGACTCCGTCTGCGGTTTATATTTCTGAAAGCGGCGAGCCGCTCGTCGGCCAGGCGGCATCGCGAATGCGCGCGTTACAGCCAGAATCCACTGTTTATTCCATCAAACGCTTTATCGGTCTCCGCGGGAGCGACATTCGAGATGAAGATGTTGATGTTAATTATCACCTGAAGCGACGGAAGGGGCAGGGCTTGCGCGTTCAAATTGGAGCCCGCGATTATGCGCCTGAAGAAATATCAGCGTTTGTTTTGAGAAAGCTGAAACGGGACGCGGAAAATGCGCTGGGATATCCCGTGAATCGCGCGGTCATCACAGTGCCCGCTTATTTCAATGACGCCCAGCGCAACGCGACAAAGAGAGCGGGGGAACTTGCCGGATTTTCCGTGGAACGAATTGTGAACGAGCCGACTGCGGCGGCGCTGGCCTACGGTCTCAATAAGTCAAAAAAATCGAAGATCGCGGTTTACGATTTTGGCGGCGGCACGTTCGACGTTTCAATTCTGGAATTGAACGAGGGCGTGTTTGAGGTCCTTGCCACGAATGGAAACACGCGGTTGGGCGGCGATGATATTGATCGGGCCTTGCTCGATCGAAATGCCGAATTCCGAATGTCGAATGTTGAAACAAAGGTGCGAGTTTTGGAAGCACTCATCGAGGCGAAGCATCGGCTCTCCATTGAAGAAAAGGCTTCTATCGATGTGCCGTTTTTCGATGGTGCGCAAAATCTGCATGTCGATTTAACGCGCGAGGAATTGGAAGAAATCGCGCGCCCGATTGTTGAGCGAACGCGGATACATTGCTTGCGCGCGTTGGCCGACGCCAGGATTTCGCCTGGCGGTCTCGACGATGTCATTCTGGTTGGAGGCGTTACGCGAATGCCGTTGCTACGGCGATACGTTGCCGAAATTTTTGGACGCGAGCCCAACGTTTCACAAAATCCAGACGAAGCTGTGGCAATTGGGGCCACAATCCAGGCCGGAATCCTTTCCGGTACGGTTCAGGAGGTCGTCCTTCTGGATGTTACTCCCCTGTCGTTAGGTATCGAGACTTTCGGCGGATTAATGAATGTCATTATTCCGCGCAACTCAACGATTCCGACGAGAGCAGGCGAAATGTTTACCACAGCAGTTCATAATCAGCGGTCGATATCCATAAAGGTTTTGCAAGGGGAACGAGAAATGGCGCGCGACAATTGGAAACTGGGCGAATTCGAGCTCGAGTTTGAACCCGCTCCCAAAGGAGTTCCCCGCGTCGGCGTTCAATTTGAGATCGATGCGAACGGAATTTTGCACGTGCTGGCGCGAGACGTTAAAACGGGAAACGAGAAAATAATTGAGATGAAAAGCGCGGTCGACGTGTCGGATGAAGCAGTCGAGTCGATGCTGGCAGACTCCCTTGATCACGCCTTCGAAGACGTGGGCGAGCGAATTTGGACGGAGACGAAATTGAGATCCGAAGAAATGCTGGCGGCGGTTGAGTCTGCCTTGCAATTGGTCGGCGATCAAATTAGCGACCTTGAGAAGAAGCGGATTTTACAACTTGCCGGCGAAGTTCGGGAAAGGATCGACTCACACGAAACCCAAAAACTCAAGCAGGCGAACGAAGCGCTTGATTCTGCCACGCAAAATCTGGCGGCTGTGATTGTTGAAAAAGCGATGAAAGACGGGCGATTGGCCTCCGACCCAGAGGGGCCTACGCCCCGGCGGGGGTCAATCGCCCCTACCTAATGCTAAGGCGTCGCCGTCGATTCAGGCAATGGAACGGTTGGCGATGGCGGGCGCGGCGTAGACACTGGCGTTGCTGTTGGTTTGGGGGTTGGCGTAGATGTCGAAGTTGGCTTCGGCGATCGTGTCGACGCCGGCGAGGTTGGTCCGACCGCGGTCGGCGAAGCGGCGGGGCTGGAGGGCGTGGTGGCGAGTTTGGTCAATGCCTCATCGAGCAGTTTTTTTTCCTCGACGAAAATTGGACCGCGCTGCGCGGTGTCAATGTATTCCTTGGCGGCGTCGACCTGGTTCTCGTCCAGCAAAAGCACCGCGACGTAGACGGACGCATGCGGGTCGTGCAGCTGGTCATTTGGCAGCTTCTTGATAATTTCCAGTCCTTCAGTCGTGCGTCCGAGACCGTAGAGCGAGAAAGCATAAGTCACAGCGCAGTTAACGTCGGTGGGCGCGCGATCATAAGCTTCTTTGGCAACGCGGTGCCCCTCCGCCGCATTCTGATCGAGGAGGAGGGCAAGGCGCGCGTAGTTCGCAGCAGCCGCCGGTTCCGCGGGCGAACTTTCGTGAAGACGCTGCATCGTGCGATACAGATTTGGAAGATCATTGTTAGTCCGGTAAATACGCGAGAGCGCGTCCAGTGCTTCACGGCGCATTGGGTTGTTCTTTGCAACCCGCAACCAAAGTTGCTCGGCTTCGACCAGCAGATTCCACTTCGTGGCCAGCCGCGCGAGGTTGAGTTCGCGCGGAGGTTCGTCGTTAGCGGCTTTCTCAGCAGAGCGCCACAAAGAGTTGAACTCGGCCTCGGCTCCGCTTTGCCGCGATTGGCGCGCGGCGAAAGCTTGATAGGCGAGACGAATGTAATCGGATTCGTTCCACGATCCGCCGCGCGTCCAGCGCTTCAAGCGCGACCAATTCTTCACCTCGGCGAATGCCTCTGCCACGGCGACGGAAGCCGGCGGCTTCGTCGTCCGTTCCGCATCCAACTTTTCCGTCCACTTTAAAACTTCCGCCGCCATTCCGTTGTTGTTCATCCAGTCCATCAACAGCCCCAGATCGGAAGCGTTTCGAGTCGCCACTGGTTTTACTTTCTCAAGTAAGGCGGCGAATTTCTTCTCGTCGAGTTTTCGGTAAAAATTCAGGCACAGGAGATAATCGGTAAAAGTCACTTGCGGCGACATCTGTAGTTCCTGCGCTAAGGCATCAGCGGCGGCCAGATCATTTCGTTCAACCGCATCGTTGAGCAAGGCGCGGAGCGCACCGGCGCGGAATTGAGGAACTTTCGCCAGACGCTGGAGGGTGGAACGGGCTTTGTCGTTCTTTTCCGGGTCAGCGGATTTGATCTGCAGGACAGCGAGATTGAATTGATAAAGATCATTGCCCGGGTCCTGTTTGACGGCGGCGGCAAAATGCTCCAGTAACCCGGCTTCATCACCTTGCGCGCGAGCCAACCAACCCGCGACAACGTGATAGGCCGCTTTCTCGCGATCGTTGGGCGGCACGCGTTCCAGCGCCTTGCGCGCAGTGTCGAGTTCGCCAAAACGCAGCGCGGCGGACGCGAGATTGAGTTGATTATCGAGCCTGTTTGGCACCAGGCGCGCGATTTGCGCGCGCCAAGCAACGGTCTCGATGCGGTTTTGTTTTTCGGTTGCTTCAGCCAGGATATAGAAGGCGGCCAGCGAATCACGATGGATTTCCAGCGCCTTTTCCGCTGACCGGATGGCGCCTGAATAATCTTGCTGCTGCAGCATACTCGAGGCGCGTTGGAGGAGGCGCGCCTCGTGCCAGCTTTTATAAACCTTTGAGCCGTAGCTGAGAAAAATTAGGCCGAGAGCGAAACCGAGAACGATTGAACTAACTATCACAGCCAGGCGCGCCGGAGATACTTTGTGTCGTAAGAACGGAAAAGACCCGATGCCGGGGAAGGATCGTATTCTTCTCTTTCGCCGGACGCGTCTAACTTTCTCCGCCATCTACATTGTCCTATGCTCGGCGTGCGGGAGAATGCAACTCGCGAGCCGATGCGCAACGCGGTCCGGTTAGGCGTTGGCGGGGGACTCGGATTCTTGAACAACCGGGACTTGTTCGACCGAATGCATTACCTCCTCGCGCAAACGCCGGTTCCAGACATATCGCGCCAGGAGCACTTTCAGCGTGGCGGTCAGGGGGACGGCGAGCAGCGGACCGAGCAAACCGCCGATCAATAAGCCCCAGACGAAGATCGACACGATGACGGTCATCGGATGAAGGCCAACTGAGTTACCGATGATGCGCGGCGCGTAAAACATACCCTCCAGATTTTGAATGAGGATAAACGCGCCGGTCACGATGAAGGGATGCGTCCAATCGCCCCATTGAAAGGCGGCGATCAACACAGCCGGAACCCAGCACACGAAAATGCCGACGTAGGGGATCATGGTGAGAATGACAACGAGCAAACCGATAAGCGGCGCGAAGTTGAGACCGAGAAGTGTGAGCGCGCTGCCGATCAACACACCGTCGACGAGACAGACAAGGAGTTGACCGCGAAAGTAGGCGATAATGTAATTGTTAATCTGGGACAGAACTTCCGCGACCTCATCCTTCAGCGGAGAGTCGCGCAAGGGCAAATAATCTTTCCATCTTTTCTCGATACGAGGCCTCTCTTTTAAGAAGAAGAAGAGATAGATCGGCACCATGACGAGGCTCAGCAGGAAACCGGTAATGCCAAGAAAACCGCCAATGCTTCTTTTAAGCAGGTTCCAGAATTTTTCTGCCAGGGTTGGCACGTAACGCTCAAGATTTGGGATTTGTTTCTCGACCACCGATTGAATGCGCTGGCGATCGGCCGAGCTGAATTTCGAGGGCGCGGCGCTGATTATTTCTGTCGGAGTGGCATTTGTTTGCGGAGAGGGAGAAGGGCTTGTCGCCGGCGGTGCCGACTCCGCCGTAGCGAGTGGCGAGGGCGATGGTATGGCGCGAGGCGGCGGAGATCCAAGCAGCCAGTTTACAAAACCGCCCGCAGTTGATCCGGATTTTCCACGCGGACCGCTCGGAACGCCGAACGTCCGGTTGTAGCGATAGACAAGATCAACAACGTAATCGCGCGCCTTCTGCGTATAGGTCGGAAGCTCTTTCGCGAAATTCGCGCTCTGCATCGAGATTGTGGGCACGAGCCACCAGATCAAAACACCCAGGGCCAAGAAGGCGGCTAGAAAAATCGCCGTGATTGCGGGGATCCTGCGAAATCCGCGTTTACACAATTTGGTAACCAGCGGATCGAGCAGATAAGCGAGAATGGCGGCGATCGCGACTGGAATTAGAATCGGCTGAAGAAAGCTGATGACATTGGCCGCGACCCAGACGACCGATGCGGCCGTTACCACAAGTAGGACAATGAAGAACGCGGTGAGCGCGGCCCACATCGTTTTTCGCTGCCAACGCGTGGGATATCTGTGTGTTTGCACGCTTCAATCGCCAATCTTTGCCAATTCGGATGACCCTGCATGAAAGATCATTGTAGCGGATTTGAATTGGCGGTCCCGCCTTTGCTCATTTTCGTCTTCGCCTTATCGATCTTTTCGGCGAGCTTTTTATTTTGCGGGTCAAGGGTCACCGCCTTTTGCCAGGCTTCCAAGGCTTGAGACACGCGATTCAACTTTAGATACGTATCGCCAATGTGCTCAAACACGACCGCATCGTCGCGCGCCATGTTTTGAGAGGCGCGAAGCAGGTCGGCCAGCGCCTGATCAAACTTCCCCTCACGAAACTCCAGCCATCCCAGGCTATCGAGATAAGCGCCGTTGTTCGGATCAATTTGCAGGGCGCGTTTGATCATGTCAGCCGCTTCCTCTAAATGCATGTTGTGTTCAGCCCACATATATCCCAGGTAATTGTAGGCTTCGGCCGCGCTCCCCGGGTCAATCGCGATGGATTTCTTGAACATGTCCGCCGCCTTGTCGTATAACCCCGCCTGTTCGGCGCTCGCGCCGAAATCAAAGTAAAAGCGCGCCGTCGCGATTTCGCCACCTTCCAGCTCTGACTCGTGCAGTGCTTCTTCAAAAGCAGCCACGGCCTGTTGCGGATGTTTAGCCTCCCGTAATGCCACCCCCATGTAATAGGCCATCTCGGGAGCATCCGGAAAATGACGGCGCGCGTCCGTGAGAAGTGTGACCGCGCGCTCCGCATTTTTGACCGGGCCGAGAAGCAATTCGGCCAATCGGACATAGGTGATGGCGTGTTCAGGATTGATGAGCAGACTTTGCTCGTAATTAGCAGCTGCTTTAGAAAAGGCAGCTTTCGCTTCGTCACTCTTGTTCTCCCGCTGGAACGCCCGCGCTTGATCGTCGTAAACCTGAGCAAGCAGATCGTAGGGCTGATATTTTTCCGGGTGCTCTTTAATGATTTCTTCCAGCATCTCGACGGCCTTCGCGCGTTGGTTTGTCAGAACAAAACCGGTGGCGAGTTTTTCTCGAGCGTTGGCGTCATCGGGTTGCAGTTCGAGCACGCGCAGGTAAAGCGGAATTGCTTCTTTAATTTGCTGAGAGGAGGCATAGTAATCGGCAACCTCCTTAAGAATCGCCGGGTCGTCGGTCGCGTGCTCGACCGCCTTTGTAAATACTTCGTTAAGCCGACTAACTTCATCCGCCTTGGGTTCGGCATCTGGTTTGAATACCAGGGAGGAATAGAGTTTACCCAATCTTAGCCAGAATTCCGGATCAGTGTTGCGGGATTTCGCGGCACGATCCAGTGACTGTCGAGCTTGTCTCTCGTCCCCGGCGGCCAGTTCGATTTCAAAGAGGCGCTGGTACGCTTCAATATTTGACGGATCGAGCGTAATGGCACGATTTGCGAATTCGACGGCTTGGTCGGTCTTTTTTAGATATTTCGCGTAGATGAATGCCAGCTGTAGATACGGCTCCGGTGCTTCCGGATTGGCTTTTATCGCGTCCTTTAAAATGTCGATCGCCTGCGGAAATTCATCCTGACGGCTGAGCAAAGCTGCCACGCGCGCGGCCAGCTCGGCCTCCCCTGGATCGACATTGAGGACCTTGCGATATGCCTCCAGAGCTTTCTCCATCTCGCCGTTTTCCTCAAAGGCTGTTCCTTCGACGAAATGAGCGAGTGCTTCAGCCTTACGCAGGCTCTCCGGACGCAGTAAGAGATCCTTAGCCGGCCGAACATTTAGTGAATCATCCTGACGTTCGCCTTTTTTCGGCGCAGAGGCGGAAACAGCTTGCGCTTTCGCAGATGGCGTCGCTTGTGTGCGAGCGAGCAAGATTGGGGTCGAGGAAAGAATCAAGACGCCGAACAGAAGAGCCCGGGCGTGCATGTCCCAGTTCCCCTGATGTCTCATTTTTCGATTGTAACTGCGCCAGGCGCCGTCCGCAAACCAGCGAGGGCGCTTCGCGCAACCGGCCAAGAGTTAAGCCTTGTAGCGTAGACGCTTCTTGTGCCGATTCTCCCTCATGCGCTTTCGACGCTTATGTTTGGAGATTTTCGCCTTGCGTTTTTTCTTGAGAGAACCCATCAGCGCGCAATCCAAGCATTTGCAGCACCAAACTGCAACTTAGTTCTTTGCTAAAGTCGCTAGGGCGCCGCTAACGAGACTGACATGTTGCTCGGGCTTGACCTTGCGAAAAATTGCCGCGATCCGGCCGTTACCATCAATCACGAAGGTGCTTCGCTCTACGCCCATGGACTTTTTGCCCATGAAATTCTTTTCCACCCAAACGTTGTAATCCCTAACGATTTGCCGCGCCGGATCGGAAAGCAAGGGAAAGGGAAGTTGAAACTTGTCGATAAACCGGCGGTGACTCTCGATGGAGTCGGTACTGACTCCGAACACCATCGCGCAATCTTTCAGCTCGCCCCAGGAGTCTCTCACTCCGCAAGCTTGCGCGCTGCATCCGGGCGTATCGTCCCTCGGATAAAAATAAAGGACAAGGGATTTGCCGCGAAAATCCCCCAGGGATACTTCCCGACCGGGACCATATTCGCCCCCCACCGCCATGGCGCGGAAATTAGGCGCCGTATCTCCGATCTCAAGATCGCGTGACATCAGTTTTCAAAAACCAGGATTAATATTCCCACGGCGCAAAGCAAGCTGCCGATAACAGCGCTCTCGTATTTTTCGAACAATCCGAGTTCGATTCGACTGAGCCCGGCAAGCGTGAGCGAGGTGAAAACGACCATGCCCGTGACCGTGGCGACGGAAAGAATCCCCGTCAGCAGCGCAAAGCCGGCCCAGCCATAGCGGATGCCTGATACGTAGATTGGCAGGAAAGCTTCACAGGGAGAGAACGTTAGAAACGCGAGCAGGCTTGTAATGGCAGCACGATCGGAGACCCGACGGGGCGGGTGCTCGGGCAATTGGTCATGATTTTCGTAGAGATGTTCGTGCGGATACGGGAAATGAACGTGACCCTTTCCCGCGATCTGGCGAAAAACATAATAAAGACCGAAAAGCAAAAGGGCCCCTCCGGCGACGCGCGGGAACCAGTTGCCAATGGACTTGTTAATCGTTATTCCGAACCACGTGATGAATAACCCAAGGAGGGCCGTGACGGCGACGTGACCGGTCCCGGCGAAAGCGGTAATGGCAATTGTCCTTGCTCGATTCCAACGTTGCACT
>Ga0070697_100004791_pt1 | contig 10364 bp, 10 predicted proteins | sample KBSK1501metaG_FD_65475 | JGI IMG/M metagenome (GOLD analysis project Ga0070697, IMG submission 65475) | Corn, switchgrass and miscanthus rhizosphere microbial communities from Kellogg Biological Station, Michigan, USA - KBS K1-50-1 metaG | ecosystem: Host-associated > Plants > Roots >... | reverse complement strand
CCCGGCGTGTCGATGATCATTCCGCCGCCCGGCAGCTCGATGAGCTCGCGGTGGGAGGTCATGTGCCGGCCTTCGCCAGTGCGAAAGACCTCGCGCGTCTGCATGACCACTGCGCCGGCCATGCGGTTGATGAGCGTTGACTTGCCTGTGCCTGACGGGCCCAGCAGGACGGCGGTGCGCGCGCCGGTGAGCTGTGCCTGAATTTCATCGACGCCCTCGCCCGTGACCGCGCTTGTGGCCAACACTGGCGTGCCGGCGGCCACTTGCTCGATCTCCAAGCGCATGCCGTCGACCGAATCGGCGAGGTCCGACTTGGTCAGCACCACAGCGGGCACTGCGCCGCTCTGCCAGGCCATCGCCAGGTAGCGCTCGATGCGCCTGACGTTCACGTCCTGCGCCGACGCGACGACGAACGCCACGTCGACGTTGGCGGCGAGCACCTGCTCGCGCGCCTCCCGGTGCACGACCTTGCGCGAGAAAGACGTGCGGCGCTCGACGACGCCGTGGATGACCGCCGGGGTTTCCCATGCGCGCGGAAGCACTCCGACCCAGTCACCTACAGACGGCAGGACCGTGCTCTCCGCGCGCAGGCGCCGTCCCAGGACGGCCCGCGTGGTCTCGGACGCGCTGTGGGCGAGATATTCGGCTCCGTAGTCTGCCGCGATGCGCGCGGGGTGCAACCCCTCGGCGGCGAATGACCCGAAGCGCTGTTCGAACCATGTGTCCCAGCCCAGCGATGCGAGCCGGGAATTGAAATTCGTGGACAACGCAGAACTCCTCGGAAAGACGGGCGGACACTGTCGGTCCGCCAGACGAGGAGCTCTAGAGGGCGCCTCCGGAGGCGGCCGACGGCCGGGTGATCGAGGTCACGACAAGCTCAGCCATATGGCAATGCCTCCTTATTTTGATGCGGCGATTGTAAGTCGTCCCTCCCCACCGTGTGGGGGCGCCGCGCAAGCGCGGCGGTGTCAGGTGGGGGCGTCAGTGCCCCTTGAACGTCGCCTTCCGCTTCTCGGTAAAAGCCTTGATCCCCTCATCCGCGTCATCGGTGACGAAAACGCGCCCGATCGCCTCCCGCTCGAGCGCCAGCCCTAGGTCGATCGGGCCGCCGTAGCCGAGCGTCGCCGCGAGCTTGGCGTGGCCGATCGCCACGCTGGGGCCGTCCCCGAGCTTGGCCAGGTAATCGATGGCGCCCGCGCGGCAAGCAGCCGCGTCCGGGAACAGGCGGTCGACGAGGCCTGCCTCCTTCGCCTCGGCCGGCTTCAGCGTGGTGGCGTTGGCGATGAAGTCGATCGCCTTCGCCAGCCCGATCCGCCGCGGCAGGCGCTGGGTGCCGCCAGATCCGGGGAAGAGCCCGAGGTTCACCTCGGGCAAACCGATCTGATACGTGCCTTCGGCCGCGAAGCGCAGGTCGCACGCCAGTGCCAGCTCGAAGCCGCCGCCGAGGCAGTGGCCGGAGATGGCGGCGATGAAGACGAGCGGCGACGTCTCCATCTTGCGGAACGCCTCGTGGGCGAGCAGAGCAGTCATGAAGCGCTGGCGCGCGGTCCCGGCAGCGAACTGGGCCACGTCGGCGCCGGCAGAGAAGAACTTCTCAGAAGCACTCGTGACGACGACATTCCGAACGTCACCGTCGGCGCGTGCATCGTCGATCGCGCTCGCAAACTCCCGCAGGAATGCGTAGTCATAGCTGTTGGCCGGCGGGCGGTCCAGGACGATGACGCCGACGCTCCCTTCCTTCTCGAGTCTTACTGACATGCCACCATTATTCGCATGGCGACGATGATCATCGAAAGCGAGAGGACGAAGGCGGCTTCAGGCAAGACCTACGAGGTCCGCAACCCGGCCACGGGCGAGGTGGTCGACGAGGTTCCATTCGGCGACGTCGCGGACGTGGACCGCGCGGCGCAGGCGGCGGCGAAGGCGTTCATCACGTGGTCGAAGCTGGCGCCCAACAAGCGCGCCGAGATCCTGCACAAGGCCGCGCGCAACATGCTGGCCAAGGTCGAGGAGATCGCGCCGATCCTCACCAGGGAGCAGGGCAAGACGCTGCTCGAGTCGCGGATCGAGGCGCAGCGATTCGGCGAGAACATCGCGTGGTTCGCCGACCTCGCGGACAAGGTTCATGGCGAGCACGTGGCGCTGCCCGATACGACGACCTACGGGCTGGTCGTCCGTAGGCCCATCGGCGTGTGCGGCGCGATCGTGCCGTGGAACTTTCCGCTGACGCTCGCCGCCAACAAGGTTGCGCCGGCGATCGCTGCCGGCAACACCGTCGTCCTGAAGCCCGCCAGCACGACGCCGCTCTCAACGCTGGCGTGCATCGAGGCGCTCATCGAGGGCGGGCTGCCCGAGGGCGTCGTCAACGTGGTGCTGGGACCCGCGACCGGCGATGCGATCGTCGGCCACCCGCTCATCCGCAAGATCGCCCTCACGGGCTCCACTCCCACCGGTCGCAAGGTCATGGCCCGGGCGGCCGAGGGCTTGAAGAAGGTCACGTTGGAGCTCGGCGGCAGCGACCCCTGCATCGTCCTGGACGACGCCGACCTGGAGGCCGCCGCGCGGGCGATCTCCGTGGGACGGTTCTTCAACTGCGGGCAGGCGTGCCTCGCGGTGAAGCGGCTCTACGTGCAGGAAGCCGCGTACGCGCCGCTGATGGAGAAGCTGATCGCGCGCGCGTCCAAGCTCAAGCCGGGCAACGGCCTCGACAAGGACAGCCGTATGGGCCCGATGCACACCGAGACTCAGAGGGCGGAGGTCGAGGCCCAGGTCAAGGACGCAGTCGACCGCGGAGCGAAGGTGCTCTACGGCGGCGGCAGGCCGAAGGGGGCCGAGTACGAGAAGGGCTGGTTCATCGAGCCGACCATCCTCGAGAACGTGCCCGACGGCGCGCGCATGTGGACCGAGGAGGTCTTCGGACCGGCGCTGCCGGTGCGCAAGATCAAGGACCTGGACGAGGGCTTGCGCCTCGCCAACGACTCGCAGTTCGGCCTCGGCTCCTCGATCTGGACGGGGAACATGGCCGCCGCTCACCGTGCGGTCAGCGAGCTCGAGGCGGGCTACACGTGGGTGAACGCGCTGCAGATCGCGCACGACGAGCTCCCCTTCGGCGGCACGAAGCAGTCAGGTTTCGGCAAGGAGCACGGCGTCGAGGCGTTCCTGCAGTACACCGAGGAGAAATCAGTCGTCTACGGCGGCGTCTGACCTCCGCACTGGCAGGAGGTGGCTGCGCCTCCCCGCTGGCGGGGAGGTGGCTGCCCGCGAGGGCAGCCGGTGGGGATGTCAGGTAACCAGCGGGCGTAAGAAGAACCGATGAAAGCCGGGGCCATCGTCATTGCCGTGATCATGTTTCTGGTCGGCGGCGTGTTCATGGGTCAGGGACTCGGCTACATCAAGGGCAGCTTCATGACCGGCGACATGCACTGGTTCTGGATCGGCACCGGCCTGGTGGCAGCCGCGCTCATACTGGGCGCTACTGCCCTCGTCTACCGGCCGCGGAAGCCCTCACCCTGACCTTCTCCCACTTACGCGGGAGAGGGATTCCTCATGCGGTTCGGCCGTTGATCCGGTCCCAGCGCCCCTGGCACTCCACGCAGCGCGTGGCCGCCGGCTGGTAGCGAAGCCGTTCCGCCGGGATCCGGTGACCGCAGTCCTCGCACAGCCCGTACCCGCCCTCACGCACGCGGGCCAGAGCCCGCTCGACCTGCTCGCGGTTCTGGTCCAGCAGGTGCACGAGGATGTCGGTCGTCTCGCGGTCTGACAGAGCCTGTGCCAGGTCGACGTCCTCGGGAATCGAAGCGATCACTCCGCCGACGCTGTCGGCCAGCGGCCTGTGCAGCCCAGCTTCCTCCCCGAACGCCATGGCGAGCCGCTGCAACTGTTGCTTGCTGGCCTCCAGCTTTGCTTCCGGCTCATCGTCGGGACGCTTTCTAGAACCCATGGTTTCCCCCCTTTTGCCGTTAATACCGACCGGAGTGACGGTCCGATTCTTGGACAGAACGCGCGCCAGTACCGCCATACTCGGGTCCGAAACGGTGCTTCGTAGCCTGCGATTTCTCGCCATTCCCCTGCTGCCAATCCTCCTGGCTGCCTGCCAGTTGGGATCCCCCGTCAACCGCGCAACCCCGAGTGTGCCCCAGATCGGCTCAGATCTCAAGTGCCAGAACGGAGATCACGCGTTCGAGGACAACGTGGCCGGATGGGGATTCTGCTACCCCGCCACCTGGAAATACAACCTCCGGGCGCAGTCAGTGGTCAGCCCGCCCGAGCTCGACCTGGTCTTCGACATCACCGATGTTCCGTGCACGACTCCGTCGGCTCCCGCGGGCGAGACGCCGAGGCCGGTCTGCGCCTCGAACGCCGGCCTGTTCGGCTTGATGGTCGTTTACACGTACGAGCGGGGCGAGGCGACCAGCCTGGCCGACTGGATTCAGTCGAACATGAACCCGGTGCCGTCGCCGGGCGAAACGATCTCGTGGGGCAACGCCAAGGAGGCGATGAAGCTCGCGAACGGCCGCCGCATCGCGCTCACCTCAACCCACGTCGTCGTGCTCGAGCTGCGCTCCGGGGCTGGAAACCTTGACCTCGAGGCCGCGATGGCGCCGCGCCTGGGCACCTGGAAATTCCTGACGTAGGGCCCGGGGGAGGTCGGCCCGTCTCCCTCCCGGGTTAGCGGGAGGGAAACGGTGGGGTGAGAGGCACTATGTATCCCTCCCCCGCCTCCGGGGGAGGGTCGGGGTGGGGACTATGTATCCCTCCCCCACACTTGGGGGAGGGTCGGGGTGGGGGCTGTTTCGGGGGTTGTTAGCTTGGCCGGCGGAACAGGCTCGCCATCTTGATGGCCAGCCCCATGTCGCCTTTGATCTTGAGCTTACCCTGCATGAAAGCCGCCGTTCCGTCGAGCTGTCCGAGGGAGATCTTCACGTAGTCCATCGCGTCCGCCATGAGCGTCAGCTGCGGTGCCTCGGGCGCGTCACCCTGGCCTGACTCGGCCTGGCCGTCGTGGATCTTCACCCACCACTTGCCGCCCTGGTCGCCCGAAAGGTCGAACTGGATCATCGCCTTGGTGCTGCCGGCCTTCTCAGGCACCAGCGCCTGCGGCATGCTGTCGAAGATCTGCTGAGGGGAAACCTGGACTTCAGACATCGAGTCCTCCTAGCGAAGATACCGCGACGCGCGATTGCGCGCGGTTTTCATCTTAGAACGACCGCGTACCGCCGGGTACCGATGCGCCGGCTTGGCGACAATTGAGCTCGGTGGACTCTCTGAACGAAATCGCGGAAGGGATCTTCGAGCTCCGCCTGCCGATCCCTTTCGAGGACGGACTCGTCAACGTCTTCCTTTTCGTCGACGGCGACGACATCGACCTGCTCGACTGCGGCATGAACTCTGGCGAATCGCTGGAGCTCATTCGTTCGTCGGTCACGTCGCTCGGCGGCAAACGCCTGCGCAGGCTGGTCGTCACGCACATCCATCCCGACCACTACGGAGCGGCGGGCATTCTCGCCGGGCCCGACGGTGCAGACCTGTACCTGCACCGCCTCGAGGTGCCGCTCGTCAATCCGCGCTATGTCGAGCTGGAGCACCTGGTGCTCGAGGTCCGCAAGTACCTGCTGGTCAACGGCGTGCCGCCTGAGGAGGCTGACGTGCTCAGCAACTCGCAGCGCGCGCTGAGCCAGGTGGTCGCTCCAGCCGAGCCTGCGGTGCAGCTCGACGGCGCGGAGACGTTGACGATGGGTCTTATGGAGCTGCGCGTCGAGTGGACGCCGGGGCATTCGCCCGGACACATCTGTCTTTACTCAGCGTCGTCGGGGCTTCTGTTCGCCGGCGACCACATGCTGCCTGAGCTGTCGCCGAACATCGGCCTGCATCCGCAGAGCACGCCGGATCCTCTCCACGAATACCTGGAGGGATTGAAACGACTCGCGGCCTACGCACCTCGTCTGATCCTGCCCGCGCACGGCCGGCCGTTCACCGATGCGGCGCAGCGCGCCGAGGTGCTGGTGGCTCATCACCGCAAGCGCATGGAGCGGGTGATGGGCATCCTGTCCGATGGCGAGCTCACCGGGTGGCAGGTCGCGCTGCAGCTGTGGGGCCCGCGCGAGCAGCTTTATGAGAAGCGTCTCGCGCTCCAGGAGGGCCTGGCGCACCTGCAGGCGCTGGCGGTGGAAGGCAAGCTCGAGAAGCTGGTCGCGCCCGAATCCGTCCGCTGGCGTCGGGCTTAGCCGGCGGAGGCTCCGGCGCGCGAGGTCTTGATGCCCAGGGGCAGAAGGTCTGCCGGGTAGCAGCCGACTCCGACGACGCCTGGCCCACCGTGGGCGCCGACGACGGGCCCGAGCGGCTGGATCATCAGCGTCTCGGCGATCGGCTCCAGCGCCTTGCGGACCCTCTCCGCGTCCTTCTCCGCGTCGGCGTGGCCGACGACGGCGCACACGCCCTGGCCCCGGTCCACGGCTTTCGCGAGCTCGATGATGCGGTTGAGGGCACGCTCGAAAGTCCGCACACGCTCCAGTGGCTCGACCACCCCTTCGCGGATGCACAGCACCGGTTTGACCTGCAGGACCGATCCGAGCATCGCGCTCGCGCGGCCGATGCGACCGCCCCGGCGCAGAAATTCGAGCGTCGCCACCGAGAAGTACGTGTGCACGTGCGGCCGGATCGCCTCGACCTTCTCGACGATCGCCTCAGCGTCGGCGCCATTCGCCGCGAGCGATGCGGCGCCGAGCACGACGAGGCCCAGAGACATCGAGACAACCTGCGAGTCGACCACGTGCACGCGCTGTGGGTCGGTCATGTCGGCGGCCTGCTTGGCCGAGTCATAGGTCCCGCTCAGCTTCTCCGAGATGTGGATGGAGACGATTGCGTCGTGATTCGCGAGCAGCTCGTTGTACGTCTCGGCGAAACGACCGGGAGAAGGCTGAGACGTGGTCGGGTGCGTCGCGGCCGCCGGCAGCTTGCGGTAGAACTCGCTCGGCGTGATGTCGACGCCGTCGAGGAGGCTGCGTCCGTCGAAGTTGAGCGTCAGCGGCACCACCGAGATGGACCTAGAAGACGCAAGCGCGAGCGGCAGGTCGGCTGTCGAGTCGGTCACGATCGCGACACTGCGGGCGGTCATCATCCGGGCTCATCCGGATGAGGGTCAGTCAGGCGCCTGTTACGGCGTCCTTTGAAGAAGCGCTGTTCGATCGGCCTGATGGCAATGAGGGTCACGACCACGAGCCCGGCGGTGAAGATCGCGATGAGGAAGTAGCCGAAGCCAACCGCCATCCCGAGCGAGGCCGCCACCCAGATCGACGCCGCTGTGGTCAGGCCGCGCACCGCCTCGCCCTGGCGCATGATCGAGCCGGCTCCGAGGAAGCCGACACCTGTCACGATCTGCGCCGCGATGCGGGTCGGATCGACGCGAAGCCCGAACACCGGCTCGAGACCGAGCGCGGTGAACATGCAAGAGCCGACGGCGATGAGCGCCATCGTGCGAATGCCCGCGGGATGACCGTGATACTCGCGCTCGGTGCCTATGACGAGGCCCACCGCCAGCGCTACGACTAAGCGGAGGCCAAGCTCGAGGTCGCTATGTAGCGGCGTGGTCGGCGGTGCCTAGCCGCGGCCGCGCTTGCCGCCGGGCTCGTCTTTGCTGCCGGGCTCGTCGGGCAGTTCCGGAAGGTCGAGGCTGTTGACGAAATCCCTGAACACGGCGAGGCGCTCGTCGTCGACCTGCACCTCGCCCTTGTCCTTGTCGTCGGCCTCGTCCGCGTCGGGGATGATGCCCGCCGACTCCATCACCTCGGAGGCGACGAAGATGGGGCACTCCGCGCGCACGGCGAGCGCGATGGCGTCGGATGGCCGGGCGTCGAAGTCGAGGTCGCGCCCGTCCTGCTTCACGTAGAGGCGCGCGTAGAACACCTGGTCCGCGAGGCGCGTCACCACGATTCGCTTGATGCTCACGCCGAGGTCGCCGAATGCGTTGGCCATCAGGTCGTGGGTCAGCGGGCGGCCGACTGAGTTGCCCGAGATCTTGGATGCGATCGCCTGGGCTTCGAAGGAACCAATCCAGATCGGAAGGTAGCGGTCGGCTTCCTTCTCTTTGAGGATCACCAGGTGCTGAGCCGTCGGCATGTGGATCCGGATGCTGTCGACGGACACCTCGATGAGGTTCTTCATCCTCGGCCCATTCTAGCCTTCGGTCCTTTGCGCTCCCCCTATTTGAACGCTCAGCCCTGTAAAGGGTGTCGAACCAGTCCTCCGTAACATTTGAACGTGCCGAAAGGAAGGCGCGGAAGGGTCGTCCTGATCGACGCCCACAGCCTGATCTACCGGGCCTTTTTCGCCCTGCCGCCGATGAGCACCTCGGACGGCCAGGTCACCAACGCCGTCTACGGTTTCACGTCGATGCTGGCGATCGTCCTGGCTTCGCGGCCTGAGTTCGCAGTGGCCGCCTTCGACGTCGGCGCGCCCACCTTCCGGTCCAAGGAGTACGAGGACTACAAGGCCGGTCGGCGGGCAATGCCTGACGACCTGCGCCCGCAGATCGAGAAGGTGCGCGACGTGCTCACCGCCTTCACCATCCCCATCTACGGCGTGCCGGGCTTCGAGGCGGACGACGTCATCGGCACATTCGCGCGCGTCGCCGAGGAAAGGGGGCACTCGGTCACCATCGTGTCGGGCGACCTCGACTGCCTCCAGCTCGTCTCCGACTCGGTGGAGGCGCTCGTGCCCCGGCGCGGCATCACCGATACGTTCGTCTACGGCCCCGACCAGGTCCGGCAGCGCTACGGCTTCGAGCCGCCGCAGCTGATCGACTTCAAGGCCCTGCGCGGCGACACGTCCGACAACATCCCAGGCGTGCCGGGGGTGGGGGACAAGACGGCGGCCAAGCTCGTGCAGGATTTCGGCTCCGTGGAAGCGCTGCTGGAGCGCGTCGAGGAGCTACCCGAGGGCCGCCTGAAGACGTCCATCAAGGCCAACGCAGACCAGATCCGTCTCGGCAAGCGGATGGTCACCATCGTCCGCGACGTGCCGGTGGAGCTCGAGCTCGAAGGCGCGCGCTGGACCCGCTACGACTACGAACGTGCGCGCGAAGTCTTCGACCGGCTCGAGTTCCGGCAGCTGCTCAGCCGCTTCCCGCCGCCTGACCAGGTGCCCGTGCAGCCGAGTCTCGCGTTCGAGCCCGCGCCCAGCCCGGCGGGCTTGAGGATCGTCGAAGATGCGGCCGAGGCGGCGAGCCTGCTCGACGGCGCGGAGCACGCAGGCGTGTTCACGTTCACCGAAGGCACAGGTCGTTCGGCGCGCGTGCTCGGGCTCGGAATCTCGACCGGCGCGCAGACCTTCTACGTGGCAAAGCAGGACGCGATGGACGCGGTCGCCAGCACGCTCGACGACCGCACCGTCAGCGGCCACGACGCCAAGGAGACCGAGCTCGCGCTGCGTTCGCTGGGCGGCGGCAAGAGGCGCTTCGACTTCAGCACCTTCCTCGCCGCTTACCTGCTCGGCGCAGGATCCCGCGACCCTCGGCTCGAGGACCTGGCGCGGGAGTTCCTCGACGTGACGCTGGTCAGCACCGAGCAGCTCCTGGGCGTCGGTCGCGCAGCGCGCAAGGGGTCGGCCGTGCCGGTCGAAGAGGCCGCGGATTATGCGGCGCGCCGCGCGGAGGCGATCCTCAACCTGCGGCCGCGCCTCGAGGCGGAGATGCGCAACCTCGGGGTCGACTACCTGTTCCACGAGATCGAGCTGCCGCTGGCGGGCGTGCTTGCCGACATGGAGTCCGAGGGCGTCGCCGTCGACGTGCCTTACCTCAAGCAGATGCAGGACGAGCTTGGTCTCCAGCTCGCGACCATCGAGTCGCGCATCGAGGAGCTTGCCGGTCAGAAGTTCAACGTGAGCGCGCCGCAGCAGCTGGCGAAGGTCCTGTTCGAGGACCTGCGTCTCCCTGTCGGAAAGCGCACGAAGACCGGCTACTCAACCGACGCCGACACGCTCGAGTCGCTGCGCGAGAAGCACGAGATCGTCCCTGAGATCCTCGAGCACAGACAGCTGTCGAAGCTCAAGTCGACGTATGTCGACTCGCTGCCGCAGCTGGTGGATCCGCTGACCGGGCGCGTGCACACGTCTTTCGGCCAGGCGAGCACGGCGACCGGCCGGCTCTCTTCGTCCAATCCGAATCTCATGAACATTCCCATCCGGACCGACCTCGGCCAGCGCATCCGTCGCGCGTTTCGGGCCGGCCGCCCCGGGCACGTGCTCATCTCCGCCGACTACTCGCAGATCGAGCTGCGCATTGCGGCGCACCTGAGCGGCGACCCGGTGATGCTGGGCGCGTTCGCCGCGGGTCAGGACATTCACACCGCGACCGCCGCGGCGGTGTTCAA
>Ga0070697_100004789_pt1 | contig 10365 bp, 7 predicted proteins | sample KBSK1501metaG_FD_65475 | JGI IMG/M metagenome (GOLD analysis project Ga0070697, IMG submission 65475) | Corn, switchgrass and miscanthus rhizosphere microbial communities from Kellogg Biological Station, Michigan, USA - KBS K1-50-1 metaG | ecosystem: Host-associated > Plants > Roots >... | reverse complement strand
GTGTCCGATCCCCCGTGGTCGGATCGAACACCGCGCCGCGCGTGTCGTCGCCCACCTTCAGCCCGCGCCACTCGTTGCCGGGGATCCCGTAGAAGAGGCGCTCGCCCTTGTCGATCCAGACCGGCATCCGGTCCTCCGTGAACCGTCGATCTCCCGGTGGCGTTCCGAAGAAGAAGACCTCCTGCCGGGTCGGCCTGACGCGTTCGCCGATCAGGTCGGGGAACAGCCGGCCGAGCCAGGGACCGCACGCGAAGACATAGGCGTCGGCGGCCAGGGGGCCGCCGTCCGAGAGGCTCAGCGGCCCCATCCCGTCGGCGCCGATCGGTCCCGGCGTGACCGAGGCCATCCGGTAGTCGCCGCCCTCCTCCTGGAACGTCTCCAGGACCGCCTGGCAGGCGCGGCGGGCCAGGAGGTACCCGGCGTCCTTCTCGTAGATCGCCCAGGCGACGCGCTCGAAGTTGATCTGCGGATAGCGCGCGGCCGCCTCGGCCTGTGTGAGCTCCTCGATCGTCAGACCGGCGCCGCGCAGCAGGGGCAGGGCCGCCTTCTCGTACTGGTCGTCCTGGCCCGCCATCCACAGCACGCCGGTCCTGCGGTAGACCATCCGCTTCGAGCGTTCCTGGAACTCGCGCCAGAGCCGCAGCGAGCGCGCCACCATGTCGACGTAGATCCGGTCGGGCCCGTACGTGGCGCGGATGATACGGGTCTCACCGCCCGAGCTCGCCCGCGAGTTGCCCGGTCCCCAGGCATCGATCAGAGTGACCCGCGCGCCGCGACGCGCCAGATGAAGGGCGGTCCAACCGCCGAACGCCCCCGCCCCGACCACCGCGACCCGGGGCTTCGCCTCCCGCCTGGCGGCGCGTGGGGCGCCGGCGGCGGGCGCCGCGGCTCCGAGCCAGCGAAGCGGCCCGATCGCCTTCAATCCGGCGAGGGACATCCCGGTCATGATCACGGTCCTGCGCGGCATCTTCACGAGAACTCCCCGGCGGCCCATTCTGGTACCGGGACGGGATCCTAGCTGACGGCGCGCGCGATGAGGAACGCCGCGGCGGCCGCGAGCCCGCCGATGAGCACGGTCTGGTACGCGCCGCGGGCGGGTCCGGTGCCGGTGAACCGCCCCTTGAGGTATCCGAAGCCCAGAAGGGCGACGGCCGTCGAGACGACCGAGAGCGCCAGGCCCGCCCCGGTGTCCGGCGTGAAAAAGTACGGCGTCAGCGGGATGAAGCCGCCCGCGATGTACGCCCCGCCGATCGTCAGCGCGCTCACCAGCGCGCGTCTCGGGTCCGGTTTCTCGAGCCCGAGCTCGAACCGCATCATGAAATCGATCCAGGCCTCCGGCCGGCTCTTCAGCGCCGTCACCACCGGCTCGGATTCCTCAGGGGTGAGTCCGTATTTCCGGAAGATCTCGTGGATCTCCGCTTCCTCTTCCAGGGGCTTCTCGCGCACCTCGGCGTGCTCCCGCGCCCGCTCGCGCGTGTAGTGCTCCGCGTCGCTCCGGGCCGCCAGATAGCCCCCGAGACCCATGGCGATCGAACCGGCGGCGATCTCCGCCAGCCCGGCGGTGACGATGACGCCGGTGCGGTCGACCGCTCCGGAGAGACCGGCGGCCAGAGCGAACGGCACGGTGAGACCGTCCGACATCCCGATGACGATGTCACGGACCGTCTCGCCGGAGGTGAAATGCTTTTCGATGTGGGGCGTCTGTGGCATGCCGCCTCCTGTCTGTTTCCGGGCGATGGTACCGCCGACCGTGATCTTATCCGGGAACCGGCCCCATGGCGCCGAAGGCCGGTGCGCCGCCCGCCGCCCGGGTTAGAATAAGGGATTCACGCGGTGGACCATGCGGACCGCCTTCAAGGATCGGGAACGCGGGAGGACCGGCTCGTGAGACGGCTCTGGATCGACGGGGCATTCACCGACAGCACGACGGGCGCGACCATTCAGGTGGTCGACCCTGCGACCGAGGAGCCGGTCGATGTCGTGCCGAAAGGTGGTGCGGCCGACCTCGACAGGGCGGTGGCCGCGGCGAAGAGGGCGTTCCCGAATTGGAAGCGGACGCCGGCCTGGACGCGGGCCGAGATGCTCGTGGAGATCGCGCGTCGGCTGCGCCGCGCCAGGGAAGAGTTCGCCCTGACCCTGACGAGCGAGACCGGCCGCACCCTTCGCAAGAACCGCGGTTACGTGGACTGGTCGGCGATGTGCTTCGATTACTACGCCGGTCTCATCCGCGACCGGCGCGGGCGGGTCATCCCCTCGGCGGAGCCGGGTCAGCTCAATCTGGTCCTGAAGGAGCCGATCGGGGTGGTCGGGTGCATCGTCCCGTTCAACTATCCGCTGATGCTTCTCGCCTGGAAGGTCGCGCCGGCGCTCGCGGCGGGCAACACGGTGGTGATCAAGCCGGCGACCCAGACGCCGCTCCTGACGCTCGACCTGCACCGCGTCTTCGACCATCTGCCGAAGGGCGTCGTGAACATCATCACCGGCTCGGGCGCCGAGGTCGGTGACGCGCTGGTCAGGCACCCGGACGTGCCGTGCATCGCGTTCACCGGCAGCACCGCCGTCGGGAGGCAGATCTATCGCCTCGGGGCGGAGCGCATCAAGAAGCTGCATCTCGAGCTCGGCGGCAGCGACGCCGCCATCGTGTGCGCCGACGCCGATCTGGACGCGGCCGCCCGCGCCATCGCCTGGACGGCGTTCCTGAACGCCGGTCAGGTGTGCACGAGCGCGGAGAGGATCTACGTCGAGCAGCCGGTCCACGCCGAGTTCCTCGAGCGCTTCTCCGACCTCACGCGCAGGCTGGTGATCGGTCCCGGCCTCGACGAGGCGACCGAGGTGACCCCCCTGATCGGCCGCGCCGAGCGGGATCAGGTCGAGGCGCGCGTGGCCGTGGCACGGAAGGAGGGCGCCCAGGTCGTCGCCGGCGGCCGCCGGCCGTCGCACCTGCCGAAGGGATGGTTCTACGAGCCCACGGTGCTCGCCGGCGTGCGTCACGGCATGACCCTCCTGAAGGAGGAGATCTTCGGTCCGGTCGCCCCGGTCCTGCCGTTCGGCACGCTCGACGAGGCGCTGGCTCTGGCGAACGACTCGCCCTACGGACTGGGAGCGACCCTCTACTCCCGGGATGCCCGGAAGGTCCGGCGGTACTACGAGGACATCGAGGCCGGGAACGTCTGGGTCAACGATCCTCTGGTGGACAATCCGGCGGGGCCGTTCGGGGGCATGAAGATGTCGGGTCTCGGGCGCGAGCTGGGCGAAGAGGGTCTGGAGGAGTTCCAGGTCACCAAGCACGTCCACTGGGACATCGAGGGCTCGATCAAGCCCTGGTGGTTCCCGCTCGATGCGTCGCGGCCCCGATGAGCCGCCCGATCCGCCGCTGGCGGGCTGCCGCCCTGTTCCCGATTCTCTCGTTCTGCGGTTTCGCGCACGTACGGGCGGCCGGCACGACCGTCTACCTCCCGGTCGCGGGCGAGAACGTCCGGGCGTACCTGGTGACGCCGAGCGCCCCGACGGCGCAAAAACCCGGCATCGTCGTGATGCATCATTTCTGGGGGCTCGACACTCACACACGCAGCGTGACCGACCGTTTCGCCGACGAGGGGTACATGGCGATCGCCCCCGATCTCTACCGCGGGGTGGTGGGGGCCGATCCGGGTCTCGCGGACGATCTGATGCGGAAGGTGGACGAAGGACGGGCGGTCGCGATCGTCAAGGAGGCGATCGCCTATCTCCGGTACATGGACGGCTCGGCGCGCCGGCCGGTCGCCCTGGTCGGGTTCGACCTGGGTGGCCGTGTGTCGCTCGCTGCGGCCCTCCAGGGAGCCGACGTGCAGGGCGTCGTGATCTTCTACGCCCATGTGGAAACCAGCCCGGAGCGTCTCGCTCCGCTGAAGGTGGACGTCCTGGGGTTATTCGCCCGCGACGATCCCACGATCGGGGCCGACGAGGTGAAGAAATTCGAGGAGGCTGTCCGGGCGGTCGGCCGGACCGCCACGATCGTCACCTATCCGAGCGTAGGACACTCGTTCTTCGACGAGGGGCATCCGGACTACGACCGGCCGCTGGCGATGGACGCGTGGTTCAGGACCAAGGAATGGCTCACCGAGCGGTTCAGGCCGGCCGCGTTGGCGAAACCGACGCCCCTCATGCCCGGCCCGGCTCCCACGACCGGCGCTCCTCCACGTCCCTAGACCGATGCCGACGAAGCCCACCCGGACGCTCGAGACGTTCCCCAACCCCCGACCGGGACGCGACTACGAGATCGCGTTCGAGTGCCCCGAGTTCACCTGTCTCTGCCCGCGAACGGGACAGCCCGATTTCGCGACGATGCGGATCCGGTACGTCCCCGACGGTCTCTGCGTCGAGCTCAAATCGCTGAAGCTGTACATCTGGTCGTTCCGGGACGAGGGACACTTCCACGAGGACGTCACCAACCGCATCCTCGACGACCTGATCGCCGTGCTGCAGCCGAAGGAGATGACGGTCGTGGGCGATTTCAGCGTCCGAGGCGGCATCCATACCGTCGTCACCGCGACCCACCGCCGCAAGTAAACGCAATACTCTGATGAGTTTAGTCAGCGCATTCACGGGAAAGTCACGTTGTTGCCGGCGTGGATTGACCGTATATTTCCGCCCTAGTGGCGGAGTAACCGTTTGAGCCCGTTCAACTTCGCACGATCCAGAACCAAACCCTCCCCATCTTTATTTATGCCTCCGCCCGCTTGCACGACCCCTCCGCGCCCGTCCCGTCGAGTCAAGGTGACCGGTCTTTCGATCGTCGCGGCGTGGCTCGTTGCGGTGGTCGCGAGCGCGACGGTCCTGCCGTGGATGGATCTGGAGGAGATCACGGCGAAGGCGAACCTGATCGTGCTCGGCAGAGTCGAGAGATCCGAGGCCGGCTGGAGCGACGACGGCCGGATCATCGTGACACGCGCGACGGTGTCGGTGGAGCGGGCGCTCAAAGGCGGGCCGCGCGCGCGCGTCGAGGTCGAGACGCCCGGCGGGCGGGTCGGCGACGTCGGCATGATCGCGGCCGGCGCCCCGGTCTTCCATGTCGGCGATCGGCTGGTCCTGTTCCTCGAGCCCGCGGGTGACCCGGGTGCCGGTGGCGGCTCGGCGCGCCGTCACGCGGTCGTCGGCTGGAATCTCGGGAAGATGGACGTGACCCGCGATCCCCGCACCGGTCGCGACCTCGTTCGCGACCGCACGTCCGGCGCTCTCTACCTGGATCGCCAGGGGAAGCCGGTGGCGCCCGATCGCACCGGCAAGGGGCCGGCCGAGCTGGGAGAGTTCCTCCAAAGGGTCGAGAGACTCGTGGCGACCGGCCCGCAGGGGAAGAAACCGTGACCCCGCCCGGAGCGCGCCGGGTCGACGACCGGACCGGCGAATGGACCCGCCTCCGGGTCCTGCTGGCGCTCTTCCTGTCCGGCCTCATCGTGTCCGGGGGAAGGGCCGCCCTCGCCTACGTGCAGACCAATCTGGTCGACCTCGGTTTCGGCGACGTCGGCGTCCTGCAGGCGGGCGGGACCCTGGTCCTGCATCTCGAGCAGGACGCGTCGTTCCGCATCACCGACGGCTCGGATCTCACGACGCTCCAGGAGAGCATGGCCCGCTGGAACAATGTCACCACCTCGGACGCGAACATCACCGAGGGGACGCGCTTCAACTTCCCAAGCCCCATCGACGCGAGCACCGGGCTCGGCAACGACGGCTTCAATCGCGTCTACTTCGCCGAGACCGATACGAACAACCGGCTGAGCAACGCGATCGCGATCTCCTTCTTTTTCGTCGGCGGAGACGGTCACATCACCGACTGCGACATCGTCTTCAACGAGCGGCTGTATGCTTTCAGCACCGCGACCCCCGCCAACCCGAACCAGATCCTCGGTCCCGGCACCTACGACCTGGGGGAGATCGCCACGCACGAGATGGGCCATTGCCTGGGCTTCGACCACAGCGCGGTCGCGGGACGGTTCGCCACGAACGGCCTCGAGGTCGCCGGGTTCTCGTCCGGCGACTTCACCTATCAGGCGACGATGTATCCGTTCGGCACCCGGACGATCCAGGGCCGCAGCCTGTCGCAGGACGACATCTCCGGCGTGTCGTTCATCTATCCCAACACCATCCTGCACGCGACCACCGGCACCATCTCCGGCCGCGTCCTGAACGGCGGGACGTTCGCGCCGATCAAAGGGGCACACGTCGTGGCGGTGTCGACGTCCGCGCCCGACATACCGGTGGCCGGCGTGATCTCCGACGTGCAGGCGGGTGGTCCGGGAGGGGAGTACAGCATCGTCGGCCTGCCGCCCGGCAGCTACTATCTCAGGATCGAGCCCCTGGTCGGGACGACCAACCCGTTCACCGTCGCCAACACGCACTTCGCCACCTTCGACACCACCTTTCCGTGGGAGTTCTACGACGGAGCCACCGAGTCCGGATTCGACGTGGCGACCGATCGCGTGGCGATCACCCTCAACGCCGGCCAGACCGTCACCGGGATCACTTTCCTGACCAACGTCGCGTCACCCGATCCGAACGAGCCGAACAACACCCGCGCCACCGCGACCCCGGTCGCCTGCGAACAGACGCTCAACGCGTCGATCGTTCCCCTCGGCGACATCGATTACTACGCGTTGTCGATCGCCGCCGGCACGGAGGTGCAGGTGGACGTCAACGCGGCGCGCAGCGGCTCGCCGCTGGATGCGGTGGCCGGGGTCTTCGACGCGGCCGGCAACCGTCTGGCGTTCGCCGACAACACGATCTCGTTCGATCCGATCCTGACGGTCGATCTGTTCGCGCCCGGGACCTACTACGTCGCGGTGGCGTCCTTCAACGACAGCAACTTCACCGGCACCGACGCGCGCACGGTCGGGAACTACAGCATGACCCTGCACTGTTCCGTCCCGCCCGTGGCGCGCGGGACCTGCGGGGGCAAGGTGCTGTACGCCGGCTCCAACAGCACGGGGACGATCTACGCCATCTCCGACACGAACCACGATCTCCAGTTCGAGGGGCAGACGGTCTTCGCCACCGGGACGGGCAACGCCCAGGGCTTCCTGACGACCCGCCGCGACGGGGGTGTCTGTCTGGGGACCGGCTCATCGGTGATCTACACGCTGTGGGACGACTCGGGAGATTTCACGTACGATCGGGTCGCCCCCATCCAGACCTTCAACAACGACACGCGCCCCATCGCGGCGGCCCGCCGGGCGGGCGTCGAGTACCTCTACACCGGCGATGTCTCCGGCACGGGGACGGTCTACGAGATGCGGGACGTCACGGGCGACGGTCTGCCGGACCAGACGACGGTGTTCACCGAGGATCCCCAGGTCGTGCTCGCGCTGAGCGCCGACGAGGCGGGGACCCTGTATGTCTTCGACGGGGTGTTCAACTCGTTCGGCGGTATCCTGGCGTTTCGCGACACGAACGGCGACGGGGTCGCCGACGCCTCGAGCGTCTTCCTGGCGGACGCGTCCGCCTACGGCAACATCGTCGCCCGCCGTCCGGGTGAAGTGTTCGCGACGAATATTTTCCTGGGCCAGGTCGAGCGTCTCCTGGACGTCGACGGGGACGGCGTCGCCGACAGCGTCGCGCCGTACGCCACCGGGCTCACGCTCGATGCCCTCCAGGGCCTGGCGTTCGACGACCTGGATGTCCTGTATGTGGTGGACGGCGGCAACCGGGTGCTTGCTCTTCCCGACGACGACGGTGACGGTGTCGCCGATCGGCAGGTGCAGTTCTCGGCCCAGCTCCCCGGGCTGCTGGGGCTCGCCTTCGGCCAGGGGCCGCCGGAGACGGTCTCGCTGTCCGGCTCGCTCCACCCGGTCACCGTGACTCCGAGCGGGCCGGGGATCCGGCTCACCTGGGAGGACCAGGGGCCGACCGTACCGGCTTACAACATCTACGAGGGGACGCTGGGGAGCTGGTACTCTCACGGGCCGCTGCTCTGCCGCGTGACCGGCACGGCGGACGGGGCGGGCAACCGCTTCCTCGACATCGCGCCCACCGGCGCGGCCAGCCATTACTACCTGGTCACGGCCAGCGACGCCTGCGGCGAAGGCTCGGCCGGCCGCGCCAGCAGCGGCCGCAGGCGTCCGATGCCGAACGGCACCTGCGGCGCGACGCCCTGAAAGGACAACCGGTCGTCGACGCCTGAGACCCGGCGGAGCCTCACAGGCTCCGTCGCACCTCGCGGGTCGCCTCGACCATCGTCGTGAGCTTGGCCTGCGCCTCCTCGGGGGTGCGGGTCTTCAGGCCACAATCGGGATTGATGGAGAGTCGGGCGGCGGGAACGACCGCGAGCGCCGCCATGATCCGCTCGCGGACGACCTCGACCGGCTCGATCGCATGACTGTGGACGTCGAGGACACCCGCCCCCAGCTCCTTGGTGAAGGGCGAGGTCTTGAACAGATCCAGGAGCCCGAGGTCCGAGTTCGACAGCTCCAAAGTGAACTGATCGACGGGGAGGTCCAGGAGGCGCGGGTAGATGGCGGGGAAGTCCCCGTAGCAGATGTGGGTGATGGTCCGCGCGCGCAGACCCTCCGTGACCGCGCCCATGGCGCGGATCGCGAGATCGATCTCGTCCGGTCTCACCGAGACCGCCGGCTCGTCGATCTGGACGTAACGCGCTCCTGCCCCGACCAGCGCCTCGGCCTCCTGACGGATCACCTCCGCCAGGGCCATCGCCAGAGTCTCGCGCGAGCCGTAGTGCTCGTCGAACGACCAGTCCATCATGGTGTACGGACCGGTCAGGATCGCCTTGACCGGGAGACGCGTCTGCTCGAGGGCGAAACGGAACCAGTCGACGGTCACCGGGCGTGGCCAGCGCACCGGTCCGACCACGATCGGCTTGCGGTAGTAGCGATTGCCGTACGAGCGCACCAGCCCCGAGATCCGGAACCCCTCGATCTGTTCCGCGAAATAGGTCGTCATGTCGCCCCGGTACATCTCGCCGTCCACCAGCAGATCCAGTCCGAGCGTCTCCTGGGCGCGGAGACAGGCGGCGGTTTCCTCGCGCTCGAGGCGCCGCAGCTCTTCGGCGGGGAGGACGCCACGCGCCGCCCCGGCGCGCGCCTGCTTCAGCCGCTCCGGCTTCGGGAACGAGCCGATGGTGCTGAGAGGCAGACGCAGATCGGCCGGCAGAAGCCGATCGTCGTTTGACGGCGCTCCGGCCGTCGTCGGGTCGTCGGTCATGGAAGCTCCTGTCGGGCCCGGTCGCGCACCGCGGCGAGGATCGACATCTTGGCGCGCGCCGTATCGCGCGGCAGGAACTCGAGGCCGTGGTTGGTGACCAGGTGGATGACGCGCACCGGCCCGCCCTCCGGGGAGCGGAGCGCGGAGAGGATCGGCCGCACGCGCCTCTCGTAGACCTCCCGGGGGTCTTCCAGACGCGTGTTGCGCCCGTCGATCACCCCCAGCGCGAAGCCGGTCCCGGCAGCGAACGTCTCCGCGAGACGGCCGCCCAGCGCCGCCGGGTCCCCGCCGCTCCCCCCGAGCGCCGCGACGACATCGAGCCCGAACAGCGCGGCCGGCATCGTGGCGAGGACCGGCAGGAGCGGCGTCGGGTCGCCGAAGGAAACCGCCAGCAGGATCCGGGATGTCGTCGTTCCCGAGACCAGCCGTCGCAGCGCCAGCAGCAGCGTGTCGGCATCGCCGGGGAACCGCGCCAGGGCCGGCTCGTCCACCTGGATCAGCGCGGCGCCGGCCGCCTCGAGATCGAGGACCTCACGGTTCAGCGCGGAACCGACCTGCAGCGCCAGATCGCGCAGACCGCGACCCCGTGCGTCGCGCGACAGCCGGGCGATGGTCAGCGGCCCCGTGAGGACCGCCTTGACCGGTCGCGGCGCCGCCGCGGCCACGGCGAAGCGATATTCCTGGACCAGCACCGGACGTTCGCGCCCGATCGGACCCGTCACCACCGGCTGACGATAGTAGGTGTTTGTGTCGAAATAGCGCAGCAGGCCCTCGATGCGGAATCCGGCCAGACCGCGCGCCAGGTGGGACACGGGATCGTGCCATCGGACCTGGCCATCGGTCAGCAGGTCCATGTCGGCCGCGGCCTGCTCGGCGATCGCCAATCCGATCATCTCCTCTTCCGCCCTCGCGACGTCCGCGCCGGCGGGCTCGCCGCCATCGGCGCGCTGCAGGGCACGTCGCAGGGCCTGCTCGGCCGGGCGGTCGCCGATGCGCGGATAGCTGTTCAGCAGCGAGGCCAGGATCACCGCGTCACCCCACACTCGGCCAAGAGAATATCGTCCCGTCAACCGTCGTGCAAGCGAAAGCCCCAGCTCCGGGGGAGCGGGCCGGGCGGGGGCGCGGGGCACGCCTCCGCGCGCAACCGCTTTGCGGTGGATCGGCGCGCTCCGGCTC
>Ga0070697_100004788_pt1 | contig 10365 bp, 14 predicted proteins | sample KBSK1501metaG_FD_65475 | JGI IMG/M metagenome (GOLD analysis project Ga0070697, IMG submission 65475) | Corn, switchgrass and miscanthus rhizosphere microbial communities from Kellogg Biological Station, Michigan, USA - KBS K1-50-1 metaG | ecosystem: Host-associated > Plants > Roots >... | reverse complement strand
CGCCGGCGCGGGCGGGATGACGTCGGCGATGGCGCAGACGATCGGGTCGAGCCCGGCCGCCGCGGCGTACCGAGGCCCGGCGATGGTGTACACGGAGATCTCCGTCGACGGCCGCAAGTTCGTCGCCGCGGTGACCCCCGCAGCGCAGCGGCGCAAAGCCCGCTCCGGGCAGACCGGGCTCGGCTGATGGCCGCGAACCGGCCCGACGTGTGGTTCGGTGTCGCGCTGAACGCCGACCCGAACGACCCCAACAACAGTCCACTGTGGATCGATCTGACGTCGTCGCTGCGCAAAATCTCCGGCTTGGAACGCGGCCGCAACTTCGAGCTCGACCAGCCGATGGCGTCCGAGCCGCAGGTCGTCATCCGCGACGTCGACGAGATCCTCAACCCGGCCAACCTCTCCTCGGCGCAGGTGAACCTCGTCCAGCCGTACCGGGCGCAGTGCATGCTCGCCCAGTGGCCGAACACGCCGGTCGGCGGATCGGTGAACCTGTTCAACACCAGCGCGTGGAAGGGCAACAAGGAAGACCCGCGTGACGGCAGCTTCGAGAGCTTCGCTACCGGTGGCCGGCCATCCTGGGTGGCATCGGTCGGCCCGCCGGCAACGCCTCCCGCAGTGGGCACGACCACCCCGTTCCAGGGCAGCAAAGACCTGACGTGGACCGTCGCGGCGACGGGCGTCTCTCAGGGCGTCTCGTGGCCGGTGGCGTGCATTCCCGGCCGCCAGTACACGACCAGCGTCTACGTGCGACAGAGCAGCGCGTCGACGCAGCGGATCTCCGTCGCCGACCAGGTCGTCGCCAACGATCCGTTCAACGTCACCGCCTCCAACGGGTGGGGCAGCGACTACAAGGGCACCGCGTGGAGCGTCCTGTCCGGCGCCTCGTCGATCTTCTCCAAGGGCGCCCTGGCCGCAGTCATAGCCTTGGACACCAACGGCGCCGACCGGAACATCGCGCTCAACACCGGCACGCCGGACGGGACGGCCCGGCTGCGGCTGGTCGCCCCTGACCCGGCGCTCGTCGGCTCCAGCGGCGTCACGGCTGGGCTGACCGTCCGCGGCAACGGCGCCGGGAACCACTATGACCCGCGTGTGGTCTTCCGCCCGGACGGTACCGTCGGCCTTGCGACGTTCAAACGTGTCGCTGGAGCCGGGTCGACTGTCACCGCCGAGGTTGCCACCGGCTGGGGCTACAAGCCCGGCGACGAGTTTGTCCTGGAGACGATCTACTTCAACACCGGCACGACGGCGAACGTCTCCAGCACGGTGTGGCCGGTCACCAAGCCCAAGCCGCTCCAGCCGCAGAATCTGTCCACGGACGCGTCTTTGCTGACCGGCAACGAGGTCGGCGTCGTGGGCCGCACGGACTCCAGTTCGGGAATCACGTTCCCGTTCGCGTGCCGGTTCACGTCCTTCAACGTGGTCGGCTACGTCCACGGGTCGACGACCGCAGCAACCGGCGCCTACAACCGGATCAGCGTCACCTGGACCGCGACGCAGCCTGTTCACACTGTGCAGCTCGCCACGACCGGCACCGCGGTCGCCGGGACGGTTCTCGCCGACGCCATCCAGCACGAGCAGGCAGCCGCCGCGTCCACGTACACGACGACGGGGCCGGCCATCTATCCGGTGATGCGCAACCTTGTCGAGCAGTGGCCGCGCACCTGGAGCTCGGCTGGGTTCGAGGGCTTCGTGGACGCCCCGTGCGTTGACGGCATGGCGGCCTTGCAGGCGATCTCACTGGAGACTGAATACGCGCAGGCCGTCCTCGACACCGGACCGGACATCTATTGGCGGCTTAACGATGGCACGGATACCGGCCTTTTCGCCGACACGTCCGGAAACGCTGCACCGCCGCTGGCTCGCTACGTCTCCAAATTCGGCGCTGGTACTGATGTCGAGCCGGGAACCCAGATCGAGTACGCCGGCAATCCCGCTGGCACCGGCGTCCAGTTCACCCAGTCTGGCGCGGTCGGCTCCGGGCAGGCCGCAGGCACCTGCCTGGGCACGATGGCGATCAGCTGGCCGCCGACGATAAGCGCAGGCGGCAACTGGGCGATGTCGTTTGCCTGCTGGGCCACGGCTCAGAACATCCCCGCCGCGCTCCAAGCCCTGCTGTCCTGGACACGCGACGGTGCCGCCTCCGGCCAGATCGTCGGACTGTGGTTCGAGGTCGGCGCCTTCGCCAACCAGTTCGAGCTGGCACTGTCCAGCCCAGTATCGTCGCTTTCCGTTTTCACAGCCGCAGTACCACAGGTCTTCGACGGGAACGCCCACCACTTCGCGTTCACGATCTCCGTGGCGGGCGCCAACGCGACGCTGACCGTCTGGGTCGACGGCGTATCGGCCACAAACACAGCCGGTATCGGCGGCTGGCCGTCCGGAACTGCCCCGCTGCGATACATGACCTTGGGCATGGACACCGCCGGCCTGACTGGCTACGAGTGGAACGGCGTCATCAGCGACGCCGCAGTCTGGAGTAGGGCCCTCACCAACGCGGAGATCACTACTCTGTTCCTGGCCGGTCAGATCGGCTACAACGGCGAGACTACCGGCGGGCGCATTTTGCGCCGGCTCACCGATAACAACCGCTATGTCGGCGCGACCCGCATCACCCAGGAGACGCCGGCGACACCGCAGACCGGTTTGCAGGCTCCGTCGTGGACCGATACGAAGGATCTGCTCACCGACAGCCTGGAGACGGCGAACGCCGAGCAGGGCACGTTCTGGGTCGCCCCCGACGGTGCGGTCGTGTTCGAGTCGCGGCAGGACCGGTGGCTGCGGCTGACGCCGTCGTTCGTCCTCGGCGAAGACACCGCCGGCGGTGAGGCCCCGTATCTGATGGACGGGGCACGGTTCGTTCCCGACCCGCTGTTCGTTTACGCTAATGTCCAAATCGGACGGATCAACGGGGCGATGGCGCAGGGCGGCACAGCCCAGGACATCGCGATCGCGTCCCGCCGCTACTTCCCCCGCTCCGTGCAGGCGAGCTTCGACTTCTACACCGACGCCCTCGCCCAATCCATGGCGAACTGGATCTTCAACACGCATGATGCGCCGGTGATGCGGATCGACGAGCTCGTCGTCGACCCATCGTCGAACCCCGCACTGTGGCCGTTCGTGCTCGGCCTGGAGATCGGCCAACGCTGCACGGTGAAACGCCGCGCGAAGGCCGCCAACTCCGGCGCCGGCATCACGATGAGCGCTGACTACTTCGTGGAAAAGATCAGCATTGATGTGATCGACTTCGATTCCGGCGAGTGGACGTACCGGATCCAGCTGTCGCCGATCAACGCCAGCGCCCCGGCGGGCCAGCCGACGTTCCAGCCGTGGATCCTCGGCGACGCCACCTATGGCGTCCTCGGCTCCACGACGGTGCTCGGGTGGTGATCGGGTGACGTCGATCGAGCTGGAGATGGCGACGCGGATCGTGCCGTGGTCGGAGCGGGAGTTCGGATGGGCCCGCAACCGGCCGCCGCTGCACCGCGTGCCGCTGCCCCGCCCGGCGGATCGGGTGTGGTTCCGCTTCGACCGGTTCGGGCCTGCCGTCCAGGCCGTCGTCGTCGACGTCCCGGAGCTTGACCGCGGCTTCCGCTGGAGCGATCTGGAGCCGGGCGAGTCGACACCGGACGCATGGGTGTGGCAGCTGCGGCGCAACAACTTCACCGGCCAGCCGGTCCTCGACGGGCTTGGGTTGCCGCGAGTGGAACTCCTGCCGGATCCGCAGCCGGTGATCACTTGCCGGGTGGAGGGCCGCCCGGGGCTGCACTCCACGCGGGAGGCACGGCTGCGCGGCTCGCCTGGGTGGCTGCCGCTGGACTGGCGCGAACGCTGGCGGCCCGGCCCGCACCACGGCTGGACCGAGGCGACCATCGCCAACCTGATGCCGCCGCAGCCGCGCCGACTTGCTGTCACCGCCGAAGGGGAGCTGGTGTAGATGGCAACCGTTCCCAGTACGCGGACGTGGGTGGCCGGCGAGGTCGTCACGGACACCTACATGAACACCACGATCCGCGATGTTGACAACTTCCTCCTTGCGCGGCCGATCTTCAAGGGCCGCCAGACGGTTGCCCAGAGCATTCCGAACAACACGTTCACCGCCGCGACGCTGGATGCGGAGGACGTCGACTCTGCGGGTGGCCACTCGACGTCGGTGAACACCAGCCGCTACACGGCCGTGTATGCGGGCTGGCACGAGAAGGGCGGCGGCTGCACCTTCGCCAGCAATGCTGCCACTCGGCGCCTCGCGCGGCCGTCGATCAACGGCACCGTCGTACCGGGCTCGATGAGCGGCATGGTCGGCATCGCCAACATTGTCAGCTTCGCGTACCGCCCCGACCGGATCTTCCTCAACGTAAGCGACTACGTCGAGGACCTGATCTTCCAGGACACCGGTGGCGCGATCAACACGTTCGTCGGCCCGGCCGAATACGGGCCCAGCATGACGCTGACCTGGGCGTCGAACTAACGAGAGGCGAACCGATGGAAGGCAACGATTGGTGGGCGACCGCGGTCACTCCGGACGGCGTGCACCTGTGGCAGGTCGGCTACTCCGATGTGGACACCGCTGAGGAGGTCGACGCGCTGATGGCGTCGATCCTCCAGCAGGTCGGCATGCCGGAAAACTGGGTGGAAGACCCAGGCCCGTGGGCGCTCGGGCTGGCGCCCGGCCGGCCCGAGCAATACTTCCTGGCCGTCGAACACGAGGACGGTACGCCAGGCTGGCTGCCACGTGAGGGCGTCACCGTGCACACCGACGCGCCTCACCTGACCCCACCCGAGGGCTGAGGGGTGTGGCGCGTGATCGCGTCGCTGCTGGTCCTGCGGGACCAGGTCGACGAGATCGCACCCGACCGGGCCACCGGCGCTGACGGGACGATCGGCGACGCAGCGCACCAGGCGACCAACTCCGACCACAACCCGCACTACGTAGCAGGTGTCGGCAGTGAGATCGTCACCGCCCTCGACCTGACCCACGACCCGGCCGGCGGGTTCGACAGCTACGTGTTCGCCGAAATCCTGCGGGTACACCGGGACCGGCGGATCGAGTACGTCATCTCCAACCGGCGGATCTTCTCCTCGTACGCGACCAGCTCTCGGCCGGCGTGGGCCTGGGGCCCGTACTCGGGCATCGATCCGCATACCGGCCACGTCCACGTATCGGCGCTCGACGCACCGATCAGCGACACCAGCACCCGATGGAATCTGGAGGGATTCACCATGGCTATCACCGCCGATGACGTGGATTTCATGTGGAACAAGTGGAACGCCGGATCCTCGGTCAACCCGACCACCCTGCTGAAGCTCCTCAAGGCCGCCGCGGCGAACACCCTGCCGCCGGGCATGGAGGCCAAGCTGGACGCGATCCTGGTTGCGGCGCTCGACGACGGCAACGTCAACGTGGTGCTGCCGCCGGACGCGATCGCGGATCTGGAGGAGATCAAGGCGGCGGTCGCGGCGCTGCCCACGGCAGAGGAGACGGCCGATGCGGTCGCTGATGAGCAGGCGGAGAGGCTGGCTGCGTGATGAAGAACCTCAACTGGCCACAGGCCGTCGTAGCCGCGGCGGTCCTCTTCGTAATCGGCGCCCTCGTATATGCGGGCAAGGACACCGGGGCGCTCGTCACGTCAGGGTTGGCGATCCTCGGCGCGCTCGGGCTGATCGTCAAGCAGGGCACCGAGGTCAAGGAACGCGCGGACGCGGTGCAGCAGCAGACGAACGGCAACACGAAGGAGCTGCTCGCCATCATCCGGGCCCAGCAGGATCAGATCGCCGAGCTGTCCCGGGGGCATCAGGACGACCTGAAGCAGCTCGGCCTCCGGATGGCGGACATGCAGCCAGCGCCGATCCTTGCGGCAGTGCCGCTACCCGCGTCGATCGACGAGCGCTAGCAGCCGACCTCCCGGTCGGGGTGCTGCGGGTCGGCGCCCGCCGCGCCCAAGATTGCGTTCTTCGCCTCCATCCAGGGGTCCTCGAACACCGCGAACTGACTTGGCCATTGCCACGCGTGGCCGAGCAGGTGTGGATCAGCGGTCACCTCGAGGACTTCGACGACGGCGCCGGCCAGGTCGACGGGCGGATGTTCAGCGTGGCGAGCCACGATGCCGCGCACCTTCGCGATCGTCTGGTTCTCCTGGCTCCGATGCTGGCTCCGCCTGCCCACCCGCCCACCATACCGAACGCCTGTACGAATGAGGAGATCCGATGGACCTGTCGGCACGTCACCCGGGCACGCAGCAGATCGCTCGGTACTTCGCGTACGCGCACCTGCCGCACGACCTACGTGTCGTCAGCATGCCGTGCGCCGAGCTGGCCGAGGCAATGATCAGCGTCCTGCCGGACGGCCCGGAACTGACCGCCGGGCTGCGCAAGCTCCTGGAGGCCAAGGACTGCTTCGTACGGGCGGCGCTCCCGCCGACCTGATGTCGTACGCCCGGCGTACGCTCGCCGGGCAGCCCTCAGAAGTTGCGCGAGGACCCCGGGGGGTTCACGCTGAGCGGCCGCTCTCCTTCGGGAGGGCGGCCGTTTCGTCGTGTGCGGGGTCAGGCGAGCGCGACTTCGATGCCGCCGGAGAACGCCGAGTCGTGCAGCTCGACCTTCGTCAGCTTCCCGTCCTTCGGGATGTCGAACACGATCACCCCGGTGGCGCTGTTGCCCGGGTTGATGTTCTCCAGGAACATCGCGTCGTTGTCCTTGACGTAAAGGCCGGCCTCGTCGGTGGAGAACTGCCGTCCGTCGGCGTCGTAGGCCTTCTGGTTGCTGTCGTCGAGCGTGCGCGCCTCCTTGCCGATGTTCTTGACGGTCACGGTGATCAGGCAGTACTGGCCTTGCGGCTTCTTCTCGGTGAACTCGTCGCCGATCTTGGTCACGCCGCACTGGATCTTTTTGACGGTGAACTCGAACTGGCCGTCGCGGGCCGCTTGGCCGATCGTCGCGACCGTCTTCTGCTTCGAGTTGGACGAGCTGCTTTTCGGGCCGCCGTTGGAGCTGTCGTTGCCGCCGAGCGCGACGGCGAGGATCGTGCCGCCGATGCAGAGGACGGCGAAGCCGCCCAGGATGCCGAGGATGATCGGCCAAGCGCTCCTCTTCTTTCGTGGCGCTGCTGGGGGCGCTCCATAGTGGACGGGCTGCGTCATCGCTGTGTCCTCCGGGGGGTCGGGTCAAGCTGCTCATCGTGTGCCTGCGCGTACGCGGCGTGAGTCGTGTGGGCGACAGTTCGACGGGGGTCGGTCTGTTCTGCCCGCATCGATGGGGCCGTCCGGTGGAAGGGGTGGGGTCCGCCCGCTCCCGGTCGGGCGGACCCTCGGCGGATCCGGGACGAGGCCGCCATCATGCGACCGGCCGGTCCGCCTCCTGCCGCGAGGTTGGCAGGAGTCAGTGGTCGTGCTCGTAATCGTCTTGGTCGTCGTCGCGGCCGCCCGGGTAGTCGTGGCCGCCGGGCAGGAGGCCGCCGGGCGGTACGCCGATGGCGGGCTGCGGCCTGTGGGGCTCGAGGAGGGCAAGCGCCTCGGCAAGAGCGTCGTCGTCGTCGCCGACGTAGGCCTGGCCGCCGTCGGCGGGCCGGCGGATCGGCGTGGTGCCACGGTCGGCACACAGGGCCCGGTAGGCGTCGGTGTCCTCGAAGGCGGGGAGGCGGCGCTGCGGGTAGAGCGGGTCCATCGGTTACACCTCTCGCGCGGTGTCTGTGCGGCGGGACGACGCGCGAGCGTCGCCCCGCCGGATGGGCGCGTCCCGGTTTGCCAACTGAGATGCCCGTCCACCAGACTGTAGCAATTGTTGCTACAAATGCAATTGATGCTGGTGGAGGGAGGTGTCCACATGGTCCACTTGGCGGGCCAACTGAGTGTCGAAGTGAGTCCCGACGTGCCCGCCGTACCGATGAGTAGTAACGCGATCTACCAGGATCTTCGCGAGCGCATCCGCCGCCGTGAGGCTGGCTATCGGCCTGGCGACAAGTTGCCGACACAGGCGGAGCTGGCTGAGCTGTATTCAGTCCACCGGGCGACGATCGCCCGGGCGATTCTGCTGCTCAGCCATGAAGGGCTGATCGTTGGTCGCGGTGGGGCTGGCACGTTTGTTGCCGAAGGTTAACGAGCAGTTGGCCGTTCGGTGACGCCGGGCTAGCCCGCTTGGGTGGATCTGCATTGAACCTGCTAGATGGACCGGCTTGACACTGTGTGGCGATCAAGGTAGCCGCCTCGGCCGGGAGTTAAGCCGTGCCCGAAGGTCGGCTGCTGAGGTGACTCTTTCGCGTGTGGTGCAAGGCATATGCCCGAATATGGTTGCGAGAAGTATTCGCGTCCCATTCCGTGAACGTTCACACACGGTAATCGTAAGTAAGACAACCAGTAGGTTTACAGCGATGTAACGCCCGGGGCAGACTCAGCGATCTCATAGAGCGCTACGACGGGGCGGCGCCATTTCCGGGGAACCACCACCGCCGTAGCAGATCGGAGCCTACTGTGCTCACCATCTGCGGGGCCGCAATGGCCCATGCCACGAGTCGGGAATGCGAACAAGCCGCACGTCCGCCGCATCCGGCTCACCTGATCGATGTACCCGGCCGGGGTGGATCGCGATGACCGGCCTCCTGCGCCACCCCGCCCACCAGGAAGACACCATCCCCATCCCCCCGCTGAAGGCAGCGATCTACCTACCAACCGACCTCGCCGAACGCGACCTGGCCACCTGGCGCGAACGCTGCATCAACCACTGCGTCGCCATGGGCTACGACATCGAGGTCGTCGTCACCGGCCCCGCCGCCGCCTGGCAGCAGCTGCAGGACGACCTCCGCGACGGCGATATCCAGATCGTCGTCGTGGGCCGTCGTGAACACCTCCCGCCCCAACGGCTGCCCCGCATCGAAGAGTCCGGCGTCGAAGCCGCCGGACCCATCGACCTCGCACCGATGCGCCAGCGTGCCCGCCGCCGAACATGGCAGCGCCCGCAGCGATAGCCGCGGGCGAGACCACTCAACCAGGTAGTTCCCTAGATCACGGGGAGCGTCGCGATTGCTTCGCGGCGCTCCTCGTCGGCGATCAGCGTGTATCCGACTGTCGAGTTAGGGCTGCGGTGGCGTAGTGCTTCCTGCGTGCGCCGCAGGTCGCGGGTGTGGCGGTAGATGGTGGTCCCGTACCAGTGCCGCAGCCGATGCAGGCCGCAGTCTTCGCCCAGGATGGCGGTGAGGTGGCGGGAGGCGTTCTGGGACAGCTGGTGGGCGTTCCACCGGTCGCCGGTCGGAGTGAGCAGCAGCGGCCCGGCCGCCATGTCGTTCACTGCGGTCCAGATGACGGTGTGGGTGGGGACGACGCCGGCGCGGTTGCCCTTGCCCTTCGGGATGCTGACATTCTGGGCGGTGATGTGTTCGCGGTCGGCGCGGCAGATTTCGACGCACCGCATGCCGGCGTACGCGGCGAGCTTCGCCGCCAGCAGGAGCTGACCCGTCAGCGCGCGCATGAGGACCGCGTGCTGCGCATCGCTGACGGGGTTCGGGATCGACTCGACCGTCTTCGGCGTCGGCAGCAGGGCGACCGGGTTGAAGTCAAGGTGCGGGTGGCGAGGATCGGTTGCCCAGGTGAAGAAACCCTTGATGTGGCCGTGGTACGTGGACAGCGTCCAGTCGGAGTACTCCTCGCGGTAGACGGCCGCGGCGAGTTCGTCGGCGGACGCCGCGGGAAGGCCGCACGGGAGTTCCCGGTCGAGGCGGCGCAGGAACAGGCCGCGCTTGTCGATGGTGTCGCTGGAGCAGCGGCGCAGCCGCAGGCTTGCGATGTACGCCTCGATCAGTTCGTCTGCCATACCGATAGGCTCCGTTCGGTCCGGGGGCGGGCGTAGCGGGTGACGGGGCGGTCTGTGGTGGGCTGTGCCGTCGACGCGTAGGCCGGCTACGTGGGCCGGTCGGCGGAGGCTGCTACACGGTGGTGGGCCGCAGGGTGGAGGCGACGCGGGTCGCGCGGCGGAGGCGGGGGTTCGTCCGTTCGTCGCCGGGGTAGGTCGGCGGCCGGAAAACGGGCTTAGTTGATGCAGGCTTCTTGACCTGGCCGTTTGCCGCCGGGCGATAGGAAGCAGTATCTACCACCTTCGTGGTGTCCGACAGCCGTCCGAGAACACGGCCCTCACGGCGGGCGGGCAGCAGGTCGGTGACCTCGACGTCGAGGACCGTGGCAATGCGCTCCAGGTCGTCCACATCGAATGCTGTCTCGCCGGTGAGGCGCCGGGACAGATAGCGCTGGGTGATGCCCAGCTGCCGAGCAAGCTCGGAGGCGCTGATCCCTACGTCGCGCGAGGAGCGCGCGGATCTCTTCGGCGACCTTCTCCCGCATGGCGGGTCCCGTACTCATAAGACCTGTTTAGTCGGAGAGC
>Ga0070697_100004786_pt1 | contig 10373 bp, 5 predicted proteins | sample KBSK1501metaG_FD_65475 | JGI IMG/M metagenome (GOLD analysis project Ga0070697, IMG submission 65475) | Corn, switchgrass and miscanthus rhizosphere microbial communities from Kellogg Biological Station, Michigan, USA - KBS K1-50-1 metaG | ecosystem: Host-associated > Plants > Roots >... | reverse complement strand
CGACCCCACCAAGTATGCTCCCGCCAACTTGTGAAAAACTCTTCCAAAATTATTGACGGACCAACTCAGATGTCTCCTTGTCTTGCATGCTGATGTCTGACCTCCGTCCTCTGTCCTCTGTCCTCTGTGCTCTGACCTCTGTTCTCTGTCCTCCGTCCTCTGTGCTTCGCCGTAAGCTCCCCACGGTTCCTCTCGTCACGCCGACAGTTTTGCAACATAATTCGTTGTGACTTCATCGTTGATTCGCCGCATCAGGAGACCGGTCCGGCGTGCATGGGAGGCGCTGCCGCCGTTTCCGCGGCCGCCTTCCCCGAAGAGGATCGCACATTGGTGTCTATGGCAGCTGCGGGATCTTCCCGCTTTGCCGCGACTTCCTTCTCGACACAAAATTGTGGCCTGGTGGCGGGAACGTAGGCATGAGGGCTTTCTGCCCGCGTTGCCGCGACCAGCTTCGCTGAAAAGGATCGGTCAAAGGATCCGTCGACGCGCAAGCGAACCGGACCGCGAGCCAATTCTGCCGGAGCTGCCCTCGCCCAAAACTGCCATTACATGGTTTCGCGAGCGCCGCGTCAGACGAAGGGTCGCCGCGTGGTGCATTGGCGCTGCCGTTATTCTGATCGGAGCCGGCATAGCGGCGCCGCGTATCTCCCGGGCCATCAAAGGCTGGCAAGCCCGCCGCCTAACGAATCAATCATTTGCCCTTATCGACCAGCACAACTGGCGTGAGGCTGCAAAAAAAATACAAGGCGCCTTCCAGCTTCGCAACACCGAACCTGAAGTCTGGCGTGCTTATGCGCGCTTTCTATCTCGAACGGGGCAGGCAAGCCTCGCTCTCGAATGGTGGCAGAAAACTGCTCAGTCACGCGCCTTGTCGATTGGCGACCAGAGGGATTACGCGGCGGCGGCATTGAACGCGCGCGAACTGGGGATCGCTGCCGAGCAAGTCGCTCTGCTCTTATCTCAGCTGGCCGGCCCGGCGCCGCAGGATTTACTGCTCGCCGCGCAACTTGCCACTATCCGCGGCTACACGGCCACGGCCCGCCAATTCGCCGAACGCATTCTTACTAACACGAGATCCAATTCAGACGAAAAGCTCGGCGCTAACCTGGTGATCCTTTCCACCAGCACTCCTGACATGGAATCTTACAAACAAGCTGCGCAACGATTGCTTGAGATTGCGCGCAACGAATCGGACCCAGCATCCCCCCAGGCTCTCACCGTTCTTGGCCGGCAGAGCAATCCCAGCAGACTCACCACCACAGCGACCGAAACGCTTGCCATTCCCGCCCCCGACGTCTCCGGCAGCGCCATGTCTCTGACCGAAATAGCAGACCGACTGGACCACAATCCAAACTCCCGCCCCTACCATCACATGCTCGCTTTGGAGATGCGCGCGCGCGCCAACCCCGCTCGCCAAGACGAACTCGTGGTAAAAGCCATGCATTCGTACGGGCAAGGAGATGATGAGACACTGCAGGCACTGGGAGCATGGCTTTACTTACGCAAACGTTTCGAATCGATGCTTAAAATTCTTCCGCTTGAGCGCGCCGCCCAGCGCCGGGAGCTTTTGATGGAACACATTGATGCGCTCGCGGAGTTGCATCGCTTTTCCGAGCTCAAAGAAATCCTTCTCAGGGAACACCCGGTGCTCGAGCCTTCCTTTCAACATATGTATTTGGCTGTTGTTCAAGCAAAGCTCAGCGAGCCGACTTCGAGCGAGAACGAGTGGGCCCGAGCGCTCGACTCCGCAGAAACACCTCGGACGCTGATTGGACTAGCAGATTACGCAGAGAGGATGCAGGCATTCGAGATCGCCGACGCAGCCTACGCACGTTTGATCAAGAAACAACCGGCCTTGAAGTCGGCATATGTTTCGCGGCTCAAGCTCGCTCAGGTGAAAGGCCAAACGGCCCAAGCGCGCGACTTTGCCGTGGAAATTCTGCGGATCTGGCCCGAGGACGATGCAACACGAGTCCGCGAGATTTATCTGCGGCTATTGCTCGAGCAGTCGGCCGCGCAAGTTAACGCGGCGGAAAAGGAAGCCGCGCCGTTCCTGGCGAGAAATCCGTGGGATGGTGTGGCCCGCAGCGCCGTCGCTTTGGCGCAACTAAAACAGGAGAGATCCGCTGCTGCCCTAACAACCTTGACGGAGTTTACTTCGCAAGTTCCCTCCTCTGCGATTTCGTTACCTGTCTATGCCGCGGCCCTGGCCGCCAATGGGTGGAAAGACAAGGCGCGCGAGGAAGTGCAGAAGCTCGCGACTGTTAAACTGTTGCCCGAAGAACGCGCCTTGATCACGCCGTTTCTCAGGAACGGTGATCACTGATCAGCGGTTGTTATCTGTTATCTGTTATCGGTTATCTGTTATCGGTTATTGATTATCCGTTATCAGTATCGGCGCTCTGTCCTCAGAGGATAGAGGTCAGAGATCAGAGGTCAGAAAGCAGAAAAAGAAGAACACGGAATAGAGATCACAGGGTCGGCGACCGATAGCGATTGACATCAATACCCGAGATTCGTGATTCGACTCCACTCGTCACTCGTCACTTGTCACTCGTCACGGTCTGGTCTTTCGTCTTCTTAGTTTCCTTCTGTTATGATATCCGTGAAATCCGCGCAATCCGCGGTTCTCTGTTGTCTGTTATTAGATCGAACCATAGCCAAGAGCCAATAACTGATAGCGGGGAGGAAATGACGAAGCACGAATGATCCCGCAGTCGCGGGAACGAAGAAATGACGAAGTTCAAACGGAGCTCTCCTGCTCCCTGCTTCCAGCCCTTACCGTCGCAGCAGAGGTCCCGCCTTCGCCGGAGCAACGGCGCGGCAAGCAGAGGACGTCCTTGACAGACCTAATTTGTGATACATGATGTTTCACGAATGAAAACAGCAAGCGTCCGGGATTTAAGACATCATTTTGCCAGTCTTTTGACATGGATCAAAGAAGGGCAGGAAATCAAAATCACGATGCGGCGAAAAGTGGTGGCGCGTCTTGTCCCTGAGCGCAGAGCGAAAAAGGCCGCGGTTAAAATGCCGGACTTCGCCGCGCGGCTAAAAAAGGTGCACGGACGCCGCATCATTTCGGCGGCCGCCGCTCGCGCGATCCTGGCCGAGAATAAAGGCAGATATTGAGTGCCTACGCCGATACCAGCTTTCTCTACAGTCTGTATGTGCAGCAGGTTCACTCGGCTGCGGCCGCCGCTTACATGGTTAGCAGTGGGCCATTGCCAATCACGAGCCTTAATCGCTTTGAACTTTACAATGCCATCCGTCTCTCGGTTTTCCGGAAACTGATCGACCGCCGTGCTGCGGCCGCCGACTTGAAGTTGATCAGTAAGGACATTTCCACGGGCGTGCTGACGCTTGCGCCTTGCGACTGGGCCTCCGTCCACGCACTAGCAGAGCGTCTCTCGTCCGAGCGCACGGCTAAAGCGGGACATCGCGCCATGGATCTGCTTCACGTCGCTTCTGCGCTCACGCTGGGAGCTTCGCATTTTCTCACGTTCGACCAAAACCAGGCTCGGCTCGCGGCTGGCTCGGGACTGACAGTTAAGCCCTAGGAACGCAGGCAGAGGTCAGAGGTCAGAGGAGGAAAAAATGACGAAGCACCGGCCTTCGCTGAAGCTTCGGCCAGGCGAATGACGAACACGCGCGAGCTGGAGCCGCGCGGGTAGGCGGTAACGCAGCTAGGGTAGCTGGCGCGAGCCCGGGCGCGGCGAGTGACCAATGGTTAGGATGCAAACTTCCATGGCGTGAACCTACGCATTGTCGTGAAGCGAAGCCCCCAGATGAAGACATGAAATGACGAATGAATGACGAAGCCGCTGATAAGTGATCCGTGATTAGTGGGAAGTCAAAGCTGTAACCTTCTCCTCGTGGGCATGGACCGCGTCCCCACAGGCTCTGAACAGAAGATAAGGAAGAGAACAAAGTTTCCTCCCGACGAACCTACCATCTTGGTTTCTTTCCGAGCCCGCTTCCAGCTCGTAGAACTTCCAGGTCGGCTTCCGGCGCCTAGCCTACAGCGCGGAGCGAGAGTAGGCTCTACGGAGCCGGAGGCCCTAGTTTACTTCTGTTTATGATATTCGCGCAATCCGCGCAATCCGCTGTTCTCTGTTCTCTGTTCTCAAAACTTTCCGAAACCCGCCTTTCGCTATCTGCGATCCACGGTCCGACATTGGATTAGGTTTTCTCGTGCCTTGTCAGACGGTACAAACAGGTACAATCTTGGTTTGCCCATATGCTTTGTGCGTTTGTAGATCTTGATCCCATGCTTCAGCTCCTCGCCGTCGCGGCAGTCGTGGCATTCCTGTCCATCGCCGGTGTTAAGATCTGGCATTATTTGCAAAAGCGCCGGACACGTAGTCGCTCAAAAATTTGGACGATCTACTGACTTGCAGAGCAAGTCACTCGTACGTAATTTGTGATTCGAGATTGGTGAATCGGCACCTGAAAAGCGGAGAATTTGATCTTTTTCTTCTTGCGCTCCTTCTTCAGCTGTAAACCGCGCGGCACCCCAAAAAAACATTACACAGCCGTAATGAACCCTCCGGTTTGCCAAAGCTGCCCCTAATAACGACAAGCTAAAAAACTGCAAAATAAAGGCTTGTCATTTTGTGCCAAGTTGTCATAAGCGATGCGCCTAACAGGCGCAAATGCCCCAGCTCTATAACCCCAGCGCGCGCCCGATCCATGCTAGGTCGCGCGCCAATACCACTGCGCTCGCAGATCATACACGGCAGCCGCTGACGACTCGGAAAGGCATTTCGACCTCTCGTCAGCTGGGACAACTTGCCGTGTCGATGGCCGCTTAACGGAACACGGCGCCCCCCACCCACTCGCCGAAGCCCTGCTCAAAATCCGCCACAAATACCCGTAATGTACCCGCGCCATAATTATGCAGTAACAAAACTGGTCTTCGCCAGCCTGGTGACGCTGCTTTTCAGCTTTGGAGAGTGCCGTTATGCGCGCGATTAAGCTTACGCTTTCTTTCGGTCTCCTATCGATTGGAGCAATCCTACTGGCCCAGACTTTCACCCCAGCGGAAAACGCCGATCCGGATCTACCTGCATTCATGGCAGGCAGAGTTGACAAGATAGATTATCTGCAAAGGCGTGCGGAGTGGGTTAACAGGCGGCGCGGCATTGAGCGAGGAAGGCCCTTCGATCCGAGCGCACGCGGTAGGGCGCTCCGCGAATTGAATCGGCAGGAAGGAATACCGGACAACTCAACGAGCACGCTCAGCTCCGGCTCCAAGATTTTGACTCCGACGCCGGCGGTGCTTAACGCCAGCACGTGGACATCCATCGGCCCGTCTCCGCTCCCAAATGGACAGACCTTCAATACCAACAACGTGTCTGTCAGCGGACGCACTGTCGCCATCGCCATTCATCCGACCAACGGCAACATCGCATATGTTGGCGCGGCACAAGGCGGTGTCTACCGAACAACGGATGGCGGCGCGACTTGGACTGCGCTGTTTGACAATGCACAAACATTATCCATCGGCGCGATCGCGATCGCGCCGTCGCAACCATCGACAATCTACATCGGAACTGGGGAAGGTAATTTCTCTGGCGACTGTTTTTTTGGCGTTGGCATCTACCGGATCGACAACGCTGATAGCGCTAGTCCAACACTGACCGGGCCGCTGAATAAGGATGCCAGCAACAACGACGTCCTGAGCGGCTGGGGCATTGACAAGATCATCGTCCATCCGACTGACCCGAACACGATCTTTTTCGGAACCACATCCGGAATCGGTGGAATCGCCGGGGTCTCGCTGAATGACACTACCGCCGCATCAACCAAGCCGCGCGCTCTCTGGCGTTCGACCAACGCAGCCGGAGCCAATCCGACATTTCAAAAACTAACGGCCGCTACGGACAACGGCGGCAACCTGAGCGTGACCGATGTTGAGTTTGAGCCAGGTAACCCGAACAACGTGCTCGCATGCGTGCGTGGGAGCAGCACGGCAGGCGGGGGCGGTGTTTACCGTTCGACCAACGCCCTTGCGGCCACCCCGACTTTTACGCGCACACTAGCTGTCGCCACCGCCGCTCCCACGCTCGCCAGAGCCGAGATCGCGATCACAAAGATAGGCAGCACTGTTTATGTGTTCGCCGCGTTGGCGGACTCCAGTGGTACTTTGAAACGTTCAACGGACGGGGGTCAGACCTGGTCGGCGGCGATCGGCACGACCGGTTTCTGCGATGGCCAATGCGATTACGATATTCCAATCGCGGTCGATCCGACCGACGCCAATATCCTTTATCTGGGCGGCGCGGGCGATAGTGGCAGTGCTCACATTTTGACGAAAGTCACTAACGCAACTGCCACGCCGACCTTCACTGCGATGCAAACCGGTCTGCACGCGGACGAGCATGCGATTGAAATTGATCCTTCCAACCACAATATCATCTGGACTGGCAACGACGGCGGTCTGTGGAAATCCACCGACGCGGCCGCGACCTGGACGAGCTTGAATAACGCCGGTTATACCGCGACACAGTTCCAGTCGCTCGCGGTACACCCGACCGATGCGAATTTCACCATCGGTGGGACGCAGGACAACGGCACGGAATGCCAGGGGCCGTGTGGTACGTTCACTGGAAATACATGGAACCAAGCCGACTACGGCGACGGCGGCTTCGCGTTGATCGATCAGACCGCGACCAATCTGACCAGCGTGAACATGTACCACACGTACTACAACCAGACCAACACGTTGATCGGTTACGCTTACGTGACCAGCACGGCTAATGCGAAGTTCGTTAGCAGTCCAACCAGTAACAGTTGGTCCTTCAATGGCACGGGCGGGGTACAAAGTTGTGCGAACGGTGGCGGATACTTGTGCAGCGAAGCGGTTGAATTTTACATGCCGATGGCGGTAGGCCCGGGTTCACCTAATCCAGTCTATTCCGGTACTGATCGGCTGCACCGTGCGGCAACGGTCGGCGACACAAATGCCGTTGTTAGCAGGCCCCGATCGTTTCCGGGGTGCCGATCAGCGCGATCGGCATCTCACCCCAGAGCGATAACGTACGCATCGTCGGTCTGGAAAACGGCCAGGTCTGGCGGACCACGACAGGGTCCTCAACGCTGAACAATGTAACCGGCACCGTTCCGTCCATGTACGTCGCCCGCGCAGTCATCGATCCGAACAATTCGAACACGGCTTATGTGACTCTTTCCGGATATTTCGGCAATTCCACATCGCATATCTACAAGACCACGAACCTTAGCAATGCCACGCCGACCTGGACTGGGATCGATGGCGGCCAGATTCCAGATGTCCCGGTTAACGCGTTCGTGGTTGATCCGTCAGACTCAACCAAGCTTTACGCCGGCACGGATATCGGCGTCTATCGCTCAGTCGATAGTGGCACGACGTGGACAGCGTACAGCAACGGCCTGCCGCGCGTAGCCGTCTTTGATATGGCGATTCAGAACCCGAACCGCATTTTGCGTATTGCCACGCATGGCCGCGGGATGTGGGAAATTTTTATTGGCGCCACGGGCACCTTGCAAGGGACGATAACCAACGCCAGCACTAGCAGCGCGATCAATGGCGCCACTGTAACTGCCGGGTCGAACACGACGACCACTAATGCGAGCGGCTTTTATCAGTTCTCAAGCCTTTCGGTCGGCACCTACAGCGTGACCGCTTCGGCCCCGGGCTACAACAATAACACCGTATCGGGCGTCAATGTGACTGATGGTGGGACGACCACCCAAAACATCGCGCTCACGCCTGCGGCAACTAGCGGATGTAAGGTTGATACAAGCCAAGCCGATTTCCAAGCTGGCACGGCGAACAATGTCGATCTTACTACCAGCCCAAACAATGTGATCCTCGCTGTCGGTGCCGGCACACTCGATCAGCAGAATACGAGCGTCGGCGGCACCGGTAATGCGATTACTACAACGACGTGGGAAGCCCAGACGTTTATTCCCAGCGTAGCTGGACAGATCACGCAAATTGACGCCGACCTCTTCTGCAGCGGATGCTCCGGTACGAATCCGAACATTACTATTGAGATCAGGACTACAAGTAGCGGCGTACCCACGGGCACCATTCTCGCAACGACGACAATCCCTGGCTTCTCCAGTGGAACCGGCACCTTTTACAGCGCTACGTTCACTACCCCCGCCACTCTAGCGAGTGGTACGACGTACGCCGTGGTGGCACGGCTGTTGGCGGATCGCACTACTGGGAGCTATGCCTGGTTGCGAAGTAACAGCAGCCAGTACAGTAACGGAGCCCGGGTGGTCTCGACTAACAGTGGGTCAAGCTGGGCGGTAGACAACACCGACTTCGGCTTTAAGACATACATGTCAACCGGGTTTGCGAGCTCAGGTGATCTGACCTCTTCGGTTAAGGACGCGAACCCGCTTTCAACCTCAATTGCCAACTGGACTACGCTGTCTTGGACAAACCCTGCCCTGCCTTCGGGCACGACCCTTCAGTTTCAAGCTGCAGGCAGCAACAGCTCAAGTGGTCCTTTCAATTTTGTAGGACCAAACGGCACAGCCAGTACTTTCTACACCACGAGCGGCGGATCGCTCGCTCAGTTCAACGGCTTCCGTTATCTGAAATACAAAGCTTATCTTGCGACAACGAACAGCGCCAACACGCCGACTCTGAACGATGTCACAGTCTGTTTCAACAACAGCGTCGCGTTAAGCACTAATGCAAATCTCTCCAGCTTGGTCTTAAGCTCCGGTACGCTTAGCCCGACGTTTGCATCAGGAACAACCGTCTACACGGCGAGCGTGTCGAACGCCACCAGTAGCATCACAGTCACTCCGACCGTGGCCGATGCTACTGCGACGGTGCAGGTGCGCGTGAACGGCGGCTCTTTCGCATCGGTCACTTCCGGCAGTCCCAGTGGCAGCCTCGCACTAACCAATGTGTATCCGAGCACTAACACCGTCGACGTGAAAGTTACCGCGCAAGATGGGGTCACGATCAAGACCTACACAGTCACCGTGACGCGACGCGCGACGCAAACGATCAACTTTCCGGCAATCCCCACGAAAACATACGGCGGTGCGGCGTTTAATCCCGGCGCGAGCGCGAGCTCCGGCCTAACGGTTTCCTACAGCAGCTCGAACACGAGTGTAGCGACCGTGTCTGGAAGTACATTGACGATTGTCGGCGCAGGACAGTCAACAATTACTGCGTCGCAGGGTGGCGATAACAACTACGATCCAGCCACCAGCGTCCAGCAAACATTAACGGTCAACCCGGAGAGCATAAATGTCACTGCCGATAACAAGACGAAAATCAAAGGCACGGCTGACCCGACGCTGACTTACACCTCGGATCCGTTAGTAGGCAGCGACACGTTTTCTGGCAGCTTGACTCGCGCCGCTGGAGAAGGAGCAGGCATTTACGCCATCACCCAAGGCACGCTGACGGCGGGATCGAATTACACAATCAACTTTACGGGCGCGAATCTGATCATTCGCGGCCCGATTGCGCAGGCCGATGCGACAACCAAGCCATCGGACAGTTCCCAGATCAAAATTGCGCTCTCGACCTTGTTGTCGAACGACACTCGCATCGACATCAATGGCGCCACTCAGACGGACAGTCTGTCGATCACCGGCGTGACGAACGGACCAACCTGCACCGTTTCGATCTCCGGCGCGTCCGTCCTCTTCACGCCAGACGGCACGAGCAACTCCGATACCTTTACCTACACGCTGCTCGATTCGGTTAGCGGCGCCAACGATACCGGCACCGTTACCGTCACCACCAATGCGACTCCGTTCACGCTGCAGATCGTTGATAAGCAGGGGCCAACATTCAACGGAACGAACACCAGTCTAACAGTCGACTTCGTCGGCGTGCCTAACCAGTCGTACACGATCGACTATTCGATTGACCTGAACACCTGGACATCTTATCCCGGTAACCCAGTCAGCACGGGCGCCACCGGTTCCTTTGCGATTACCCTAACCGCCTCCGGCGACCAAACCGGCGCGTGGAGCAGCATGTTCTTCCGGGCGACCAGATAGATGAGCAGCCGTACAGAACAGAGATTCGCCACGCTTCCGGCTCGGAGAGCGCTACAGCTCGGAGAGGCGAATCCATCCTTTGGCGAATCAGAGGTCGGAGCTCGGAGGTACATCAAGGAAAGTGATCAGTGATGGGTGATAGGTGATGAGTAGTGGGAGTCGCTCTCGCGGTGGCACACTGTAGCGATAGTGTGAATCCAGGTTAAGTGAGCCACAGTCGAGCTGCTGCCCAAAAGACGAGCGCTGATCAGAACTTCTCCCGCTGCTTATCGACACGGCGTCGTAGGCCGCGTACGATCCAATTTAATGGGACGCGACGGCCTCCGGCGCGGAGCCTACGGCGCGGAGCG
>Ga0070697_100004784_pt1 | contig 10374 bp, 5 predicted proteins | sample KBSK1501metaG_FD_65475 | JGI IMG/M metagenome (GOLD analysis project Ga0070697, IMG submission 65475) | Corn, switchgrass and miscanthus rhizosphere microbial communities from Kellogg Biological Station, Michigan, USA - KBS K1-50-1 metaG | ecosystem: Host-associated > Plants > Roots >... | reverse complement strand
CACAGATCCCAGAAATTTCCATCTTCACCAGCACGCAGCCTGGAGCAGGGTCGGGGAGCGGATACTGCCGAAGTTCGTATCTGCCCGGTTCGACCAGCGTCGCGGCTACGACCCCGTTCAAACTCATTGCAGCGGGCCCCTTGGGATTCGATTGCTGTCCACTGAATCGGTGAAGAATAATGCCTCTTGCTACCGGAAGAAACGGAACGCTCGTTAACTATTTAGAAGCGGGCAACAAAAAGAGGAGACTCCTTCGAGTTCTCCCCCCACGAGAAGTGAGTCTCGCGTTTCGTTCTTGTCCTACCGTCTTAGAAGTTCAGTTTCAAGCCGACCTGTCCAATGCGCGGTGGCGCCGCGCTGTTCACCTGGCCAAAGGAGCCCGTTGGTATGTTCAGGCCACTAGTCGGATCTAACGCGAAACTATTTGCAATCCCGCTGGGTTGACCGAACTGAGTGTGATTGAAAATATTGAAGAACTCTGCCCTGAATTGCAGATCAATCCTTTCCGTCAGGCGCGTGTCCTTCAGCAAAGCCATGTCCCAGTCATTAACACCGGGGCCATGGAAAAAGCGGCGATTCGCCGTGCCCTCACTTCCTAGTGCTGCCTGGCTGAACGCCGCCGGGTTGAAATAGAAGCGTCCCGCGGACTTTCGTGGGTCCGTAATTCCCACGGATCCTCCATTAAAATTCATAGTATCCACCGGCAAGGTAATCGGGCCGCCGAAGGAAGTGCCAAGCAACGATTGGTCGTCCGTCTCCACCAGCGTCACCGGCAAGCCGGTCGAGAACCGTGTGATCCCGCTGATCTCCCAGCCTTTCGTCAGCCTCTCGGGCCCTCCTAGTTTGTCAAAGGGTAAGCGGTAATTGTAGCTCACAACAAAATTGTGGGTGCTGTCGAATGCGGACAGGCCTCGGCTAAGGCCGGAGTTCACCGGGTTGATCTGTTCACCGTAGCCCGAGGAATCATCGATCGCTTTGCTGTAGGTATAACCCAGCAGCAATTGCAGCCGGCCGCTGGTATGCCGCCAGTTCACCTGTGCCGAGTTATACGCGGAGTTCGCGATGGTGATGAAATATGCGTTGTTGGCGAAGGGAGTAACTGGCGTGCCGCTCGGAAGTATTACCCCGCCAAACGGTGCGCGCGTACCCAGGATCTGCGGCCCCGACACGGGAGAATAAATGTTGTTTTCCCCACCTGGCCCGCACGTAGGGGTACCGGGAAGAACCGTGGCTGGATCATGCAGGCTCAAACATAAGGCTGGGTTGCCCGGGTTCGACGAGAGCGACGCTAACAGCCGGTGAGCCTGCGTACCCACATAGCTAACCGTCAGCAGGTTGGAATTCGTAATCTGCCGCTGAATGGATAATTCATAGTTCTCTGCATATGGCAAGCGATTCTTGTGGAAGAAGCCTGGTGAGCTGCCAATCGTGCCAAAAGCATTCAGCCAATTCGTCAATGTGTCGTAGGGCGGGAAATTAGCTGGGTTCTTCTGTGAAAAATTCTTCGGGGGTGTCGCTACAGGGAACAAATTAGGGATCACAGCGCCGGTGGGACGAACGATGAAGGGACTGGCAAAAGTGGGTGCGTTTGTGGGTCCGGTCTCCGCCGCAAAGTTGCCGAACGGCGCGTCACCGATTTCGTTAAAGTTGGTGGCCCCCTCAAACGCAGTGTAGAAAATGCCGTAGCCGACGCGAATGCTGGTCTTGGAGTCCGGCGAGTATGCCAGGCCGAGGCGAGGAGCGAAGTTATTCCACCTGGTCGGGGCGAGGGTGCTAGGAACATGGGGATCGCCAGGAAATACCCAGCCTAACGGCGCTCCCGGAAAGACCACCGACTGTTCCCCGGGGATTAGGGTCTGGATTTCGTTGTATCTCTCACGCCACGGTGCGCTAACGTCCCAACGCACACCATAATTGAACGTTAGATTGGACTTGATGCGCCAGCTGTCCTGGCCATAGGCACCAAAATAAAAGCTCCTCCCGCGAGAGGGGTAGGATTGCCCCTGGATATACTGACTGGGCGCCCCTAAGAGGAAGTCAAGAAAATCGATGCCCGTTTCGCTTACGTTGCCCCCGCTGGTCCCGAACAAAAAGTTGCCATTCGCCACGTTGACCAGGTTCTCTGTCAACTGACTGTAATGATATTGTCCGCCGAACTTCAGCGTGTGCGTTCCGATGACTTTGCTGAGGTTATCGAGCGCCTGATAGATATTCTCCACCAACTGATTGGGACGGCTGGGAACTCCAATCGCAAAACTATTGAAGTCCATTTCCGAGATACCCTGCAAGCTTGGCGCGAGTGGTACAATCCCCGGCGCTCGGTTGGCGCCGGAACCAAATCCCAGGTCAGCTAGAGTTATTCCCGTGCCGCCCGACGGCTGGTTCAGCTTCACATTCATCCGGAAGAATGCCAAGCGGAATTCGTTAACTGCCGCCGACCCGAATGTCTTGGTGTCACCCAGGTTTACGACATTCGTGCGTCCCTTCCCGGTGACGCCGAATCCCGGGTACATGGGCTGGTTCGCAGAGGAGTACGGGTTGTCCAGCGTGTAATTGTCAAAATAGTAGTAGCCTGAAAGCAAACCAAATCCCGTGTTCGTGTCCACGCGCCCGCTGAATTTATTGTCATTCAATCGCAGTTTCTGGCTGGGAGCCAAGAATGTCGTGGCCCCTGTGGTGGGGTCGATTGTCGTTGCAGGGAGGATGTATTTCAGCAGCTTACCCGCGATCGGGTTGACTTTGTCGATCGGAAACTGGGCGTTAGGAAAGACGCACTGGCTCGTATTCGTGCAGGTAGAGTTGAAGTATGCTTCTCCATCAGTGACCGGATAACCTAGTTGACTTGAGAGAACCTGCGACCATCGATTTGGGTCCGGTCCGCTTGAATTAACGGTTTTGACGCTCAAGGCGCTCGCCAGATTGGGAGCGGAGAAGTCGCCGCCTAGTTCAGCCGCAGTCGGCACACCCTGGAGGGTCTGAGGGATTCCCTGCACCTTGCGATTTCCCTGATAGTCCGCGAAGAAAAAGAGTTTGTCCTTCTTAATAGGACCGCCGAACGTCCCGCCGAACTGATTCTGCTGGTACGCGCCCCGATTTCCCACTTCGAAGAAATTGGCGGCGTCCAGGTCGGTGTTGCGCAGAAACTCAAAAGCGCTGCCGTGCCAGGCATTGGTACCTGACTTCGTGATGACGTTGATCTGTCCGCCGCTATAGTTGCCGTATTCCGCATCGAAGTTGTTCGTCAAGATGCGGAATTCGGCGATGGAATCGAGGTTGGGGATAGCCCCGGCTCCGGAAAAGCCTGTCTCTTGGACAGATGCTCCGTTGAGGATGAAGCCGTTGGCGGCCTCACGCATGCCGTTCACTGATTGCGCGCCCGAGTTCAAGTCGCCCGAGACTTGCGGCAGCGCAAAGCCCGCCGAAATAAACGAGCCTGCGTAAGCGCCGCTGATATGGGAGGGTTGTGACACGACGCCGGGCTGCAGTGCAAGCAGGTCCGTGTAGCTCCGCGACACCAGCGGCACCCCGGTCATTTCGTCTCCGCCGATCACCTCGCCCATCTGGGTGCTGGCCGTGTCGACATGCAGCGCCGTGCTCGAAACCTCGATTTTTTCGCTGACTTGACCTACTTGCAGTGTAGCGTCGACCACGAGTGCCGCATTTACATCCAGCACCAGTCCGGTCTGGCGAAATGTTTTGAACCCGGCCTGTTCCACTTGAACGTCGTAGTGTCCCAACGGCAATGACTGGAAGGAGTAAAAACCTGCCGTGTTCGTTTTTTGGGTTTGCGCGATGCCGGTGTCGGTATTCGTCGCGGTGACCGTCGCTCCCGTTATGGTGGCCCCGCTGGGATCCTTCACCGTTCCGGAAATGCTTGCGGTCACTCCCGCGAAAGCTCGCCCGCTAAACAGAAATACAATAGTGAGCAGAGCGACCGTCACCAAAGGCTGCCAAATTCGCCGCTCATATCGGGGCGATGGTTGGCTGCTGGTTCCTTCTGCGCAATCGAGCGGGCCACACTCACCTTCTCTCCGCGCCCGGGAAAAACCAACACCCGTCAAAATATCTACGCATCCCCTCATATCTACGCATCCCCTCCCAAAGCTTGTTGCGTTCATCCCCCCTCCAATCATGGGAGCTTCCCCGCCCCAATCAGGACGATTCTCGTCATGAGCAGGGTTACTCCAGAATGACTGCGCCTGCGCCATCAACTTCTTTCCAGCTTAGAATTGGGTGTTCTGTTCCCGACCTCTGTTAACCTTAGTTTTAGGTCTCTTAGTTGCTAAGCGCTTATGGCTAAGGGCTTATAGTGCAGCCTTGCTTCTTTGTCAAGCACTTTTCCAGACTGGCCGAAAGACCTCCTTTAATCGTTTTTCTTGGTACAATCAGGCCCCTCGCGATGAAGAGCAGCCGAGGCGAGTTCTCTGCTCGGGGAAGCGTCAAACCGCTAAGAATTTATGGATTGAAGGAGCCAAGCATGCGCAAGTTGGGCATCGGAGTGCTCGGGGTCGGAGAAATGGGCAAGCGCCATGCGGAAAATTTGCGGCGCCTTGTTCCAGAAGCTCAACTGGTAGCCGTGGCAGATGCCGATGCTGCCAGGGCAAGCAAGGTCGCCGCTGAACTCGAGCTCGAGCATTCCTATTCAAGCCTGGAAGCCATGCTCGAGCGGGAAGATATTCATTGTGTTCTGATCGCGACTCCGGACAAGTTCCACGCGCATGCGATTCGAACCGCTGCGGCAGCCAGGAAGGACATCTTTTGCGAGAAGCCTTTGGCACTGACCTTGGAGGACGCCCACGCCGCGTTGAAAGCCGTCTCCGATGCCGGTGTCCGGCTCCAAATCGGCTTCATGCGACGATACGACCCGGCTTATGCTGCGGCTAAGAAGCAAGTCGAAGCGGGCGAGATTGGTGAACCGGTCATTTTCAAATCCATCGGACGCGATAAGGATGCTCCTCCGCTCCCGTATTATCAGGCAAAGCTGAACGGGATGCTCTTTTTCAACTCCACGATCCACGACTTTGATCTGGCGCGCTGGCTGATGAATGACGAAGTTGCGGAGGTGCACTGCTACACCACCGCCTCCATCCGGCCCGAGATTGAACGATATGGAGACGTCGTGGCAAGCGTCGTAAACCTGCGGTATCACCGCGGCGCAATCGGGAATGTTGAGTCGTATGTGCAATGTCTGTACGGTTACGATGTCCGGACCGAGATCATCGGATCAAAGGGCTCGATTCTGGTCGGAAGCCTGCGACAGACTCCCGCGACGTTTCTGAAGCCGCAGGGGAGCAGTTACGATCTGGCAGATCACTTTCTCTCTCGCTTTGCCGATGCCTATCTGGCTGAGGTGCGAGATTTCGTTCACACGATACTTAGCGATCGCCCTCCTCGCGTGACAGGCGAAGATGGCCTGCGGGCCGTCCGAATAGCGGCCGCTGCGCAGAAATCGTATCTACATTCTTGCCCATGCCCTGTTGAACAAGGGCCTTCTGTTAAGTCGCTGGGGAGCGGTCCTTCTTAAACGCCGCCAGGGGCAGACCATCGCCGTGGCCGGGCGGGCCGTTCGTGCGCGAGTTCGACAGCTCTGTCATTGTCTTTCCGCCCGCCAACCAGGCGAGAACATCGATGTCGCGCTCGTCTCGGCCAGCTTCCTGGGCCAGGCGACAAGTGCCGACCCTCGAGTTAGGTGCAGTTTCGCGTGCTACCACGAACTTTCTTGCTGCGAGTGTAGTACAGACTGCCTCTGTGCGTCTCTCCCATGCTATTGATGCGTTGTGTTACCTCCTCCCGAATGCCCCGCTTCTCTTTTCACCCTGCTCCCAGACGAAGTGTCAATAGATACACTGAGTGATTTGCATCAGTGGCACTACCCAGCGATGTCGCTCTGTGATTACAGAAGAATTATGCATTGGACTGTCGCGGACGACCACGTTACTGTGCATTTGCTGGTCACGAGGCCGCTCGCGGTTGCAAGTGGCCGCGAAGAGAAAAGTAATGCGGGTCTGCGCACACACGAAACGCTCTTTGTGAGCAGCACGATTCCTGCTCTTATGCGGGCCACCGGTTTGGACCCAAACCAACTCGTCCCTAGGCCAGCGTCCAAGCCGCGTGCGTGCCAGCATTGGCGCTCATCAACCTCATAACAATTTCTGATGGGGGTCATAAATAGTTTCAATTTCCCAAGCCGTCTCCTTCTCCTTAGAGTAACCGTCTTGAATCGATCTGACCTCCACTGAACGAACGGAGCAAGACAAATTGGTCACAGAAAAACCGTGGATCACATCGGGCCTGTTGCTGCTCTTTCTGTGGATTACGGTTCATGCGGCGTTTCCGCAGACATCCGGAAACGCGACTCCCGTCGCTTCTGGGCCAGTCGCAAGCCAGGCGGAACGAATCGCCAAGCTCGAACAAGCTGTTGCCGATGCCAAAGGCTCTGCCGATAATTCTTGGATGCTGGTGAGTTCGGCGCTGGTGCTAATGATGACCGGGCCGGGACTCGCCCTGTTCTACGGTGGGCTGGTGCGCAAGAAGAACGTGCTGGCGACCATGATGCAGAGTTTCGCCTTGATGGCGATCATCACCATCCTCTGGGCGTTCATCGGCTTCAGTCTCTCGTTCGGATCGGGCAACACGTTTATCGGCGGTCTGAGCCACATCTTCTTGCGCGGGGTCGGTTCGCAGCCGGATGCGGACTACGCCGCCACTATTCCGCAACAAACCTTCATGGTGTATCAGTTGATGTTTGCCATCATCACTCCGGCGCTGATCACGGGAGCATTCGCAGAGCGGATGAAATTCAGCGCCATGGTTTTGTTTATGATCCTGTGGTCGGTCCTGGTCTACGATCCGATGGCGCACATGGTCTGGGGAAAGGGCGGGCTGCTCAATGCGGCCTTGGGCGGACGATTTCCCACTCTTGACTTCGCCGGGGGAACGGTTGTGCACATCACGTCGGGAGTGTCCGCGCTGGTTTGCGCCCTCTACCTGGGAAAGCGTGTAGGTTACCCGCATGAGCCTATGCCGCCCCATAGCGTGGTGTTGAGTTTCATAGGAGCATGTTTGCTCTGGGTCGGGTGGTTCGGGTTCAATGCCGGGAGCGCACTGGCGGCCGGCTCTCTGGCCACCAGCGCTTTCGTCGCCACGCATTTCGGGGCGGCAGCGGCGGTGGTGGGCTGGGGAGCAGCCGAGTGGGTGCGCAATGGCAAGCCCAGCGCTCTAGGCGCCATATCGGGAGCGGTCGCCGGACTCGTCGCTATCACGCCCGCAGCTGGATTTGTCGGCCCGATGTCTGCGCTCGCGATCGGACTGCTCGCCGGCGTTCTTTGCTACTTGATGGTTGCTCACGTGAAAGCCCGTTTGGGCTATGACGATTCCCTGGATGCTTTCGGCGTGCATGGAGTCGGTGGCACCATTGGAGCGCTGCTTACGGGAGTCTTCGCCTCGCGAGCGATCAATCCAATCTTCAAGGATGAGCAGGGAAACGCATTGGCATCGGGGGTTATTGACGGGAACCCCGGCCAGTTGCTGAACCAATTCGTAGCGGTGCTGGTTGCGTGGGTACTGGCTGCGCTTGGGACCGTGATGATTCTCAAGGTCGTCGACCTGGTGGTCGGGCTGAGGGTTCCGGCGGACCACGAGATCCAGGGCCTGGACCTGTCGCAGCACGGAGAAGAAGGTTATTACTGGGAAGTCTCCGCGTAGTCTGGCAGTATTGAGAACAGCTCTCTTTTCGAGACACCGTACGATGACAAAACTTGAAGCTGTGATTCAGACTTCCAAATTGGAAGCGGTGAAGACCGCGCTCCACGATATTGGTGTCGAAGGGATGACGGTGCTTGAGGCTCGCGGTCACGGCAGGCAGAAGGGCCACACGGAGTTTTATCGTGGACGGGAGTACGTCGTCGATCTGCTGCCCAAGATCAAGTTGGAAATGGTTTTGGCGGATGACATGGTGGAAAAAGCGGTAGAGACGATCATCGGCGCCGCGCGGACCGGCCAAATCGGAGATGGAAAAATATTCTTGTCGAAGGTTGATGAAGCGATCCGCATTCGCAATCAAGAGCGCGGAGTCGCAGCACTCTAGTGTTGTGTCACGTAAAGTCGCGGCATAAGTTGACGCTGTCATCCTGAGCGAAACAAAGGATCTATGTATTACGAACCCGAATGCACAGATCCCTCGCGTCTTGAAGGCCACTCAGGAGAGTTCTGGTCGCAATTCGGCGGTCCTGACTCGTAACACCCGGGGTCCTGATTTACGCAAACCTCGCAGCAAGATCGAGCAAATTCCATGCCACTCGCAGCCGGCAGCCTGGGATTGCAGGATCAGTACCGGAGCGAGTCCGAAGCGATCCGCAAGAGATTTGACGGCTCGCGTAACGGGCAAGCAGCCATCCGTGAACGTTCGGATCTCATCGATACAGTCATAACGCAGTTGTGGAACGGCGACAGGGAAGTCGCGGCTGGCTCGGAAAGACTTTGCGTTATAGCGCTCGGCGGTTATGGCCGTCGGGCGTTGTTCCCTTATTCAGATGTCGACCTGCTTTTCTTGTTTGAGTCGGCGCCTGGTGAACATTCGCAGCGGCAAGTCATCCGCAAGCTCTGCCAGGCTCTCTGGGACTTGCACCTTCGCGTCAGCCCCACCACGCGCACTCTGGATGAATGCAGCAAGCTTCACCGCGACAATCTCGAGTTCAATATCTCGCTGCTTGACTGCCGGTACGTTTGCGGCGACACAGAGCTATTTCAGCAGCTCCGAACCCGAGTCATCCCCAGAATGGCGGCCCGCGAAGCTCAGGAATTGATGCAGAGACTCTCCGACTTAACTCAGGCGCGGCACAACAAGTACGGTCGCACGATTTTTCATCTGGAACCAAACATAAAAGAGTGTCCCGGCGGCATACGCGACTACCAAGTGGCATGCTGGCTCACGCTTATTGCGGAACTAGAGAAAACCGGGGTTTGGCCAGCGCTGGAAAATCTTTTGCCGGACGCACTTCGGAAAGAATGCAGTGCAGCCGTGGATTTTCTCTCGGCCGTGCGGTGTTTCCTGCATTATCGCCAGGGCCGGGACCTCAACGGATTGACCTACGAACTGCAATCTGAGGCCGCTGCAGCCGGAATTGGCTTTGCTGCAGGGCTGCCAACCACGCCGGCGGAGTGGATGCGCGGTTATTTTCGACACGCGCGATCGATACACAGGCTGACTGGGCTCCTCGATGAAATGCCTCCCGCACGATCGGGTCTTTACCGGCTGTTCGAAAACCGCAAGTCGCGTCTGTCCAATGCTGATTTTTCCGTGGTGGAAGGCCGCGTCTTTCTGCGCCAATTGTCCTCCGCCGAAGATCCGTCAGTCCTTTTGGACCTCTTCGAATTTGTGGCCCGCCATGGACTGAAGCTGAGCGCAGAAACGGAACGATGCGTCGAATCAGTGCTTCCCAAGATCCAGGTGTGGGCTCGCGCGGCGCCAGGTCTATGGGCGAATTGCCGTCGAATCCTCATACTGCCTCATGCGGGTGCGGCTCTGCGCGCCATGCACCGTCTGGGCTTACTCGTTCTCCTGTTTTCCGAATTCCGGGCGATCGACTCCCTGGTGATACGCGACTATTACCACCGATACACAGTGGATGAGCATTCATTCGTCGCTATTGAGAATCTGCACGCCCTTCGTGCGCCTGGTAGCGACTTGGAACGGCGATTTCGAGATATTCTCGACGGAATCGAACAGCCTGAACTGCTTTTCCTTGCGCTTCTATTTCACGACGTTGGCAAAGGTATGCCGGTCGAAGATCATGTCGCCGGCAGTCTGAAAGCGCTGGAGAGCATCTCGCACCGGCTTCGTCTGGAACCTGCCGATCGCGAGATCGTGACCTTCCTGATCGCGAGCCATCTCCGCATGTCGGCCACGGTTATGCGGCGCGACATCTTCGATCCCAGGGTTGTGCGGGACTTTAGCGACGCAATTGGGACAACCGAACGATTATCGCTGCTCACTTTGCTCACTTACGCTGATATCAAAGCCGTCAACCCCGAAGCCCTTACGCCGTGGAAAGTTGAAATGCTGTGGCAGCTCTACGCGGCTGCTTTCAACTATCTGAGCCGAACCGTTGACGACCAACGTTTGCATGCCGACGCAAGCAACGAAGAGCATCTGCGTGAGGTCGTTTCACTCGCCTCGCGCGACTTCGACCCAAAACTCATAATTTCGTTTCTGGAAGGCTTTCCCAAACGCTATCTGCTGACGCGTTCTGCAGGTGAGATCGTGTCACACTACCGAATGCACGAGCACATGAGCGTCAGTGACCCCCAGGTCGATGTAGCCAAGCGCGATGGCTACTTCGAACTCGTTCTGCTGACCATCGACCGTCCGGCTCT
>Ga0070697_100004783_pt1 | contig 10376 bp, 7 predicted proteins | sample KBSK1501metaG_FD_65475 | JGI IMG/M metagenome (GOLD analysis project Ga0070697, IMG submission 65475) | Corn, switchgrass and miscanthus rhizosphere microbial communities from Kellogg Biological Station, Michigan, USA - KBS K1-50-1 metaG | ecosystem: Host-associated > Plants > Roots >... | reverse complement strand
GGGCTCAACAATTCATCCGGCACGATCGCGTTGTACATTCCCATGCAACCTTCATCAAATACGCCAAGGATTGCCTGGTGCTCTCGAAATTTGCCGGCGAATTTCTCTCCGAGTCTCCGCGGTTCACCGGGGATTTTTACCTCCTTCATTTTTTGTACATGGGAGGTGTCGTGATTGATTTTATCGGTCGTTAACCACTGGCGAAGCTTCTTCACAAAAAATTTGTCTTTGAAATCTTCACTCCAAAGGCTGCTGTATTTGATCCCCGCCTTTTTTAGGCAACCGTTGAGGTTCAATAATCCGACCAGGCCAGGCCAGGTACCGCTCCAGTTCGCCACGGTCAGAACTGGCCCTTTGTGAGCACGCAGACCCGGAAGAATATGTTGGCTATACTGCCACACCGATTCGGCCACAACGACCGGCGCTTCTTTGGGAATCGAATGAAATATTTGGATCCCCGCCTTTTGGCTATCGATAAACCCATGACCCTTCTTCTCATCGAACGGATGAGCCCGTTTGAGGAAAAACTCTTCTTTCTGGATCGCGGCGACGAGAGCTTTCTCCATCGCCGCTTGCGCTGGCTCACACATTTGATTCGCGGCCAGACGTAAATCGCCGTTCGCGACGAGATAGACAGTATTCATAGGATTGGTGAATTTACCCTGGGGAGTAAATAGCGTCGCCACCCGCACTTTGGGGGCGAGCGTCATCCAGTAAATACGCTCGTCGTGCATCAGTCCAGCGCACGAGCGTAAAAATTTACATTACCACCAGCGAGGATCTCTGAGCCAGATGGCGTAGATCAAGAGCGCGGAAAGCGAAATCGCGATGAGAAATGTGGCTCCAATGATCGCGCCAACAAAAATCCAGTCACCGCGAGTAAGCGGCTTTCCGGTCCCGGCATGCTTCCGCAGTAACTCGTAATTCAGCCGGTTGGCTTTGAAGAAGAAGGTAAAAAGGTCGCCAACGATCGGGATACCCTGAAACAGGGCGTTAAGCAGGACATTCAATGCCATTCGGGCTAGAACGATTTTCGGTAAGCGATATCGAACACTCCGAAAAAGAACGGCAGTCGAGATAGCCGCATCGATCTGGTCACCGATGACTGGGATAAAGCCGATCAAAGGATTTACGCCAAACCGGAATTTGGTCCCAGGCACCCGGAAGATCGTATCCATCACCTTTGCTACTAATCCGAGAATTGCGTCGACCTCCCCATCTTTGCCGCTCTTTCTCTCTGGCGGCAAGACTTCCACCTCAATCGTCCTGGGTTCGTGATCTGATGATTGAGTTTTCACGACGGAAAAAGGCTACACCGAAATCGCCCAGCACGGTAGGGCGAAAACCCGACTTCGCCAAGCCTACGTCGCGGCCGGTTTTGTGGCTCGCTTCAACCGCAGGGCTAGGGCGCGCCATAGCGCAGCGGCGGCGGCACGCCATTGAGCGATAGCGAGATTTTGGGGGCGTGTGAGCCAAATATCGCGGCCAGCAAGGCTCACAGTCCGGCGCTTCAACATATCGTCATACCACGGGGTAATGTTTGCCGGACTTCCGCGTTCAGCTTCGGCGCGCACTAGTTTCAGAACCTTGCGCCACCTAGAGCGCGGACCGCACCGGGTTTGGCCACATTCGGAATCTGCGCATTAATCCGGCGACAAAGAAACCTTTGGAAAGATCCGAAATGGCTCAGGCCGATTCGGCTTAGACCGAATCAGGCTTTCGCCCTACCATTAACCCGGAATTTCGCGCAGCATCTGGGCGTTGGTCGGAAACTTGCGCAGAAATGACAGGAGCCGTTCGATCGCTTCGGTCGGGCGATGCCCGGCTAGACCCCGTCGAATCGTATTGATCTTCTCAAGATCTTTTTGGGGTAGCAGTAATTCTTCGCGTCGCGTTCCCGATTTGAAAATGTCGACTGATGGATAGGTCCGCTGATCACTGATCTGACGATCCAAAACCATTTCCATGTTCCCCGTACCCTTGAACTCCTGAAAGATCAGTTCGTCCATTTTCGACCCGGTCTCGATCAAGGCGGTAGCCATGATGGTTAACGACCCGGCTTCTTCGGTATTTCTGGCAGCAGCGAAAAGCTTCCGAGGAATTTCCATCGCTCGCGAGTCCATCCCGCCGCTCATTGTACGACCGCTACCGGCGCTCGCGTTATTGAACGCGCGGCCCACTCGGGTCAATGAATCCATTAGCACAAAAACGTCTCGGTTGGCCTCTACCAGCCGCTTGGCGCGTTCGATGGCGAGCTGGGCAATGCGAGTATGGCTTTTGATATCGCTGTCGTTCGAGCTTGCCATGATATCAGCTTTTGGCACGGTCCGGCGAATCTCAGTCACTTCTTCCGGTCGTTCGTCCACCAGCAGAATGATCAGGCTCGTTTCCGGATGATTGCGGACCACCGCATCAGCGATATGCTGCAGCAAAGTGGTCTTACCTGTCCGTGGAGGCGCGACAATCAATCCGCGTTGTCCCTTTCCGATCGGTGTCATGAGATCCATTACTCGCGTCGTGTACCGATCCGGAACGGTCTCGAGTCGTATGCGCGCGGTTGGGTTGATTGAGGTGAGTTCTTCAAACACCGGTAGGTTTCGATAGCGCTCCGGATCTTCCCCATTGATCTCCGTCAATTTGAACAATTGCGGCCCACGGCTGCCCCGCCGAATCTCTCCCTTGATCCAGAGACCATCGCGCAGGGCATGCTTCCGCACTACCTCCGGGGTAACAAAGATATCCTGTGGCGATTGAACGTAGTTCCGTTTCGGATCGCGGAGAAAGCCAAAACCTTTGCCCGACACTTCAATCAATCCTTCGCCATAAACCGGCTCAGGTTTCGGTTGTTCGACAGCTATTTCACTGTGCGTGCGATGTCTGCCGTTTTCGGTCGGAGCCACCTCGGGGCTTTCAGCGACCTCCAAGGCCGCGTTCGTCCGATGGCTGGCGATCGGCTTTTCTTCTGACCGCGCGCCCTCGTTTTTGGTGACCGAATGATCCGCAGCATGCCGAACAGAACCATCGGCAGCCTTGGTCTCGGAATTTCCTTCATTGGAAGGTCGCTCGGCGGTTTCCAGTACCTGGCCTTGCGACGGTTCGGCAACTCCCAGGTGATTCGATTTAGTTGGTCGCTTTCCGCCGGTTTTTCGGGCTGGTGCCCGCTTTGCACTGGAACCGGGCGCAGAGCGACTCCGCTTCGGCTTCTTTTCGCTCTCGTCGCCCAACAAAGCAGGCTGTTCATTTCCTTCTGCCATAACTTCCTCCAAAATTTTCTTTTCTTTTAACGCAATGCCCCGGACCGATTAGTGAGCGAGCTTCGTCATTAGTTCCTCTGCAATATCGAAATTGCCGTGCACATTTTGAACATCATCATTCTCTTCCAGTTCATCACAAAGCCGCAATACTTGGTCGGCCAGGTAAGAATCCTGAACTGGCACCAGGTTCTCCGGGATAAAGGTGAGCTTCTGTAGCTCAATCGAGATCCCGGCGTTTCGAACAGCTTCGCCTACGCGATAAAGCTGATCGTGCGGTGTTGTCACCAGATAGGACTCTTCATCGACAACCAAATCTTCGGCACCCGCCTCCAGTGCAATGTCCAGCAGTCGGTCTTCTTCTACCGCAGCCCGAGGAACCGCTATTTGTCCCTTTCTTCTAAACAGATAAGAGACGGCTCCCGTTGCCGCCAGGTGTCCATTATTTTTGCTAAAAATCCTTCGAATGTCCGCGGCAGTCCGGTTCTTATTGTCGGTCGCCGCCTCTACGATCAAAGCAACACCGCCTGGACCGTATCCCTCATAAATTAGCTCTTCGACGACTCCACCCGCAATTTCGCCGGTTCCCTTCTTTATCGCACGCTCAATGGTGTCATTCGGCATATTTTGCGCCCGTGCCCCAAGGACTGCTGAACGCAGGCGAGGATTCAAATCGAGGTCTCCCCCGCCCATCCGAGCGGCGACCATAATTTCCTTGGAGAATCGGCTAAATAATTTGCCACGCTTCGCGTCGATTGCGCCCTTGAAGCGTTTTACTTTGGACCACTTACTATGACCCGCCATAATTCGGGTTCGAAAAAATAGATTGAGAACGGAGGTTAAAGGTTATGCAATGAGCCGCTCGCGACCGAGAGAAGACAGAAGTCTGTAGAACCGCCGGTTAGCGAATCACTTTGCGATACCCTATGAAAACCTATCAGGAGTCTTTTGTCAAGCCGTCGCCAGCTTGGCCGCCGCTCGCTTCCGAGCAGTCGACGTCAGAATCTTTTTGCGCAACCGCAGGTTTTTGGGGGTTACCTCGACGTACTCGTCCGCAGAAATGTACTCGAGAGCGCGTTCCAAGCTCATTTTGAGAGGTGGGGCAAGTTGGACCCCTTTTCCGTCTCCTTGGCTTCGCATGTTGGTGAGGTGCTTGGTCTTACAAGGGTTCACCGTTAAATCGTCCGGCCGGGAGTTTTCGCCTACGATCATCCCCTCGTAGACATCCTCTTGGGGCCCGAGGAATAGCCGACCTCGCTGTTGAACGTTGTTGAGCGCATACGAGGTGGAAACACCGTTCTCCATCGCTACGAGCACGCCATTGCCCCGATTTGAGATTTCGCCTTTGTGCGGTCCGTATTCCTTGAAGAGGTGACTCATTGAACCAAGTCCCCGAGTGAGATTGACCAGGTCGCTCTCAAAACCAATCAAACCGCGGGTTGGGATCACCGCCTCAACCAGAACGCTATTGGTTTGATGATCCATGCTCACAATGTCGGCCTTCCGACCAGCCAGCGACTGTAGGATGTCTCCAAGATTTTCGTTTGGAACATCCACATAGAGTGTTTCATACGGCTCTAGCAGATCGCCTAGCTCGTCTTTTTTGAAGATGACTTCCGGCCGCGAAACCAGAAGCTCAAACCCTTCTCTTCGCATCTGTTCCACCAGGATGGCAATTTGCATTTCTCCACGCGCGCTCACGGTGAAAACGCCGGCTAGATCGGTCTCAGCAAATCCCAGGGACACATTGGTGCGTATTTCTCGAACTAAACGCTCCTTAATATGGCGAGCGGTCAAAAATTTCCCTTCTCGACCAGCCAACGGTGAATCGTTGACCACAAAATTCATCTGGATGGTAGGCGGATCGATGTGAACGAATTCAAGCGCCGACCGATCCTCATTGTCGGTAATTGTCTCTCCGATCGCCACCTCTTCAAATCCCGCTAGCCCGATAATGTCGCCCGCTCCGGCATGCTTGATTTCCGAGCGTTCCAAACCCTCATGTCCAAACAGCGCAGTGACATTGGTGCGCTCGCGACGACCATCGAGATGAATCAAAACAACCGAATCACCCACCGAGACGCGCCCACTCACGACGCGACCGAAGGCCAATCGCCCGAGATAGTCGCTGTAGTCTAGATTCGACGCAAGAAACTGAAAGTAAGTCTGCTCAGATTTTGGCGGCGGCGGGATATGCTTGATAATCGCCTCGAACAGCGGCTCCATATTGTCGTTCGTCTCGTGAATTTCGCGAACCGCATATCCTTCTTTCGCGCTGGCATAAATGACCGGGAAATCGAGCTGTTCGTCGGTAGCGTTCAGCTCGACAAAGAGATCGAAAACCATGTCTAAGACCTTATGCGGACGGGCGTTCTCCCGATCTATTTTGTTAATTACGACAATCGGACGAGTGTGATTTTCCAGCGCCTTGCGCAGGACAAATTTAGTCTGAGCTTGCGGCCCATCGTGCGAGTCCACCACGAGGAGTACACCGTCCACCATTTTCATGATCCGCTCCACCTCGCCGCCGAAATCGGCGTGGCCTGGCGTGTCCACAATGTTTACGTGGTAGTCTTTGTATCGGAAGGCTGCGTTTTTCGCCTTGATCGTAATCCCCTTTTCGCGCTCAAGATCCATCGAGTCCATCACGCGCTCTTCCACCTTCTGATTAGTGCGAAACGTGCCGGACTGCCTAAGCAACTGATCAACTAAGGTAGTCTTGCCATGGTCGACGTGCGCGATGATCGCGATGTTACGAATCTTCTCCATATCCCCTCCGAGAGCCGGGAAGATGACTTTGGAGACCGGTGGCGTCAATGAGTTTATATATCACCTATACTACAGCCTTGGGCGGCCGCCAAAAAGTGGCCGTCGAATCCGGCGGCCCCGGCACTCGCCTTTCTGGGGTTGGCATAGCGCAGCGGAGCCGCAACCAAAGACGACGACCGTATCGGCGTAAGGGGCGTAGGGGCGTATCGGCGTAAACAGCGCGGCAGAGGCGCTGTGGTATGCGAGAAGAATCTTCCAAAGATGAACGATTTCGAGAGATGGCCCTGCGGTAGCCTATTTGCCGTCAATCGAGACCGGACTCGCTGTCGGCGGAATCTCCAAGCCACCAAGACCATCGGGAAACCACTCCTTGACATATTCTGGGTGGTTGTTGAGACCGCTGGTATCAATCAGATACCAATTCTTCTTTTGATCCTCTGAAACTGCTAAAAGATGAGCCGCCAAACGGAAATGGCCCTTGGGAGCGGTCAATTCAACGGTAAAAGGAACCAGAGCGAAGAACTTCCCATCAGCCTGGGTTATTCGATCGGGCGCCTCAACCGATGAAACGCTCCAGGTTATGTTGCGCTCCTTGAACGCTTTTGCCAGCTGATCGATGGCTTCAACCATCTTGGCCTCACCGCCTCCTTTTTCAATGACTCTCGGATATGTCATTTGCAACAACTCGCTAGTATCACTGCTCGAAAATGCCTTAGTCATAGCCGCGGTACATCGGGCACCGATTTGTTTGATTTGTTCGAGTTCCGGATCCGCCGCCAGGCTGCGACTTAAGGTGAACAAAAGGAACAAAGTGACTGCGATCGCTGCCGTCCGTTGGTCGAGTTGCATGTATTGACCGTATAGCCCCTTTGAGTCAGTGAGTCTATCGGTCATCCGCAGTTATAAGGAGGTCATTTCGAAGCCCAAATCTTCCTGAACCGGCTTACTTCGGTCTCAAATAAGTAGGCAGTCGGTTCTCCATAATCGGATCCGATATTTACTCCGAAAAAGTTTCCGAGATCCGTTGGTGGCACTTCGCGGTGGGTGTGACCACAGACCACTCCGACAATTCGCTCTTTTTCTTGCCGGAGGATTGTACCCATCTGCTCGTTTCCGAGGTACGCTCGAAAAAAGGCGTACACGCTCGGCGCTTCCAAGTTAACCGTCGAAATATCAGGGATACCGAGCAACTCGGCGAACGGCGGAGTGTGTAAGACGACGAATGCGCGTTTCTCTGGAACCGTTCTCAGCCTGGCTTCAAGACCGCGGACCTGTTCTTGAGCCACCGACGCAAGATCCAGGTCGTGTGGCATGCGAAAAAAATCTCGCCAGCGCAACGGAGTCGATATCGGCGGTCTTCCTGCCAGGTAGTGTTCTTCCGTCACTACTGCTCCATCGTACCGAAGATGAGGACAGCGAAACCCAAGGTCGTAGTGACCGTAGGCGCCGACCAAGGTTATTTCGCCGAGCGGAAGATTGTGCAAATCCAAAAGAGTTATAGCAAATTGATCGGCCGCTGGCATCCAATAGCGATCGATCACTTCGGATAAGGAACGGCACCCGTTGCCGGACCTTAGCCAGAAATCGTGGTTCCCAAGCGTCAGCGCGATCGGCCCTTCGGGAAAAATCTCGCGCAAATACCTTAACGAATTTGCCGCCTCCGGTGCCACTGAGAGGTCGCCGGCGATGACTAGCCCATCGGGCCGATAAGTTCTGATCCACTCTCGCAACCTCTCAAGTACAACCTCGCGCCACCGTGGAATTAAATGGAGGTCCGATGTGATTAGTAGTCTCACTGCAAAAGAAACTCACACGCTGCCACCAATAACGCCAGAGATGGTGGGGCGAAAACCGCATTCGCGTTTTTGCTATCTACTATTGGTCCGGAGGGCCATAGCCGCCGCCACCTGGTGTTTCTACGATAAGAGAATCGCCGGGCTGAACCTCGGCAGTCGCACAACTATCGAGAATGTCCCAGTTGCCACCAACTCGCTCAATATACGTCTTTCCCGTCGCCCCAGCGGCTCCTCCCTTCAAACCAAACGGCGCAACCTGCCGGCTACCCGACAAAATCGCGACCGTCATCGCTTCACGAAAAGTAATTCGCCGAACAACTCCGTTCCCGCCGTTCCAATGCCCTTTACCACCTGAACCGGCACGAATTCGAAACTCTGAAACAATAACTGGATATCGCAGTTCGAGGACTTCGGGATCAGTCATCCGGGAATTGGTCATGTGCGTATGAACCGCGGAAGCGCCGTGAAATCCCGGACCGGCACCGGCGCCACCACAAATTGTTTCGTAGTACTGATATCGGTCGTTGCCGAACGTCAGGTTGTTCATGGTGCCTTGGGCAGCCGATAGCACTCCCAATGCGCCATACAAGGCGTTAACTATCGTCTGGGATGTTTCGACGTTGCCGGCTACCACCGCCGCCGGCGGTTTTGGGTCAAGCATCGAATCTGCCGGAATTACTATCTCGATCGGTTCCAAGCACCCGTCGTTCAGTGGGATTGGTTCCCGAATCATTGTTCGGAAAACGTAAAGCACCGCCGCTCGAACGATCGCCGAAGGCGCATTGAAATTGTTCGCGACCTGGGCGGTCGTCCCCGTAAAGTCGATTCGAGCCGACCGCGCTTTACGATCGACCGTAATCGCCACTTGAATCTGCGCGCCGCAATCCATTGGAAGCCGAAATGTTCCCGGTGTCAGATGGTCAATAGTCCGGCGTACTTGTTCGGCTGCGTTCTGGCGGATGTAATCCATATAGGCCCGCACAACTTCGCTTCCATAGCGTTCTACTATTTCGCACATTAGACTTATTCCTTTCTGGTTGGCAGCGAGTTGCGCGTGAATGTCGCCAAGGTTCTGCACCAGGTTGCGCACCGGGAACCGGTCTTTCGTAAATTTTTCGACTAAGTCTTTTTCCTGCAATTGGCCCAATCGCACCAATAACAAGTCATCAATCAAGATTCCCTCCTCGCCAATCGTTCGGCTGGTGGGCGGCATTGAGCCTGGAGTTAATCCGCCGACATCAGCGTGATGACCGCGACTGGCTACCCAAAAGAGCGGCCGGTCTCCAGTGCTAAATACGGGTGAAACCACCGTTATATCCGGAAGGTGAGTTCCTCCGCGAAACGGATCATTCAGCGCGAAGCTATCGCCTTTACGAACGTCATTTTTTCGCCGCTCTATGATCGATCGAACCGCAGTTCCCATCGAACCGAGATGAACCGGCATGTGCGGCGCATTGGCCACGAGCCGCCCCTCCGCATCAAACAGCGCACAGGAATAATCGAGCCGCTCTTTTATATTCACCGAATAAGCCGTGTTCCGAATGACCGCGCCCATCTGCTCGGCGATTGAGAAAAACAGATTGTGAAAAAGCTCAAGCTGAATCGGGTCTGCCTCCGTCCCCACCTCGACCTGCGTTGGCCGCGGAAGCGCCCTGGTAAGAACGAGATTCCGCTCAGGAGTGATTTCCGCGCGCCAACCGACCTCGAGAACGGTGGTCGCATGCGATTCCACAATTAAAGCGGGCCCTTCCAGTTTTGTACCGAAGGCGATTTGGTCTCGCTCCCAAACCGGTACGTTTCGCCATTCACCCGAAAGGAATACCGAAACTTCGCCAGCCAGCTGCCCGGATCCCGAAACCGGTGAGCGATCAAAAGAAACTGGTGCAGCTCGCCCGATCGCTTCAACTGAAACAGCCTCGATAGCCAGTGCTCGATCCTGCATCGTAAAACCGAAAACGTTCTGATGCGCGCTAGCGAACGCTCCAATTAATGGTTCCAACGGGGAATCGTCCAATACCAGTGCCGTGTCTGTGCCTTGGTAACGCACATGGATTCGCCGGAGGACCCGATCCGGAGTGGCATCCTGTTTTGCAATCCCTTCTCGGGCCTCTGCTTCCAACTGGTCGAGCCGTTTTTGGGCAAATCGGAAGCCGTTCAGATCCAGATTTGCTTCGATCGAGCTCTCGCGAAGGAGACGCAGATCGGCGATACCAATCCCGTAGGCGGAAAGCACTCCGGCTAACGGATGGATCAATATTCGGCTTATCGACAATGCATCGGCGATGGCGCAGGCATGTTGACCTCCCGCCCCACCAAAGCTGACTAGCACGTGATCGCTCAAGTCGTAACCACGGGCGACAGAAATTTCCTTGATGGCGTTAGCCATGTTCTCTACCGCGATGCGGATGAAACCTTCGGCTGCTTGCTCGCGGGACCGGCCCGCCGTTTCGGCGACTGGATCCAACCGCGATTCCGCTGCCAGCCGATCCAGTGGCTGGTTGCCGGTTGAACCAAAGATCGCTGGAAAGAATCGTGGCTGGATTCGTCCCAGGGACAGATT
>Ga0070697_100004782_pt1 | contig 10382 bp, 10 predicted proteins | sample KBSK1501metaG_FD_65475 | JGI IMG/M metagenome (GOLD analysis project Ga0070697, IMG submission 65475) | Corn, switchgrass and miscanthus rhizosphere microbial communities from Kellogg Biological Station, Michigan, USA - KBS K1-50-1 metaG | ecosystem: Host-associated > Plants > Roots >... | reverse complement strand
CCTGAGGTCGATCCGTACGAGGCGGGCCTTGGATTCTGCGTCAAGCTCGACAAGGGCGAGTTCATCGGACGGTCGGCGCTGGTCAAGAAGCGCGAGGCACCGTCGGAGACACGGCTTGCGTGCCTTGTGCTGGATGAGCCTCGGGCGGTGGTTCTGGGGTCAGAGCCGGTCCGTGTTGGAGGCGCGATCGTCGGTCGCGTCACGAGCGGCGGCTACGGCTACACGGTGGAGCAGTCGATCGCGTACGCCCACATCCCGGCCGGTAGCGCGGTGGGCACCCCTGTCGAAGTGGACATCTTCGGCACGTGGGTCGGTGGACGTGTGGTCCAGGAACCTCTGTACGACCCGAAGGGCGCCCGAATAAGGAGCTAGACAGTATCTCCCTCTCCCTGAAGGGGAGAGGGTTGGGGTGAGGGGCGTTACCCAGCAATCCGGCTGTTAGGGGAGAGGGTTGGGGTGAGGGGCGTTACCCAGCAATCCGGCTGTTAGGGGAGAGGGTTGGGGTGAGGGGCGTTACCCAGCACTCCGGCTGTTAAGAGTGTTGGCGTCAAACGAAGTGGGCCCGATCATCGGGTTATGCGCCGCGACCCGATCTACACCGCGCGAGCCCGTGAGTTGCGTCACAACTCCAATCCAGCCGAAAGGCGCATGTGGGAGCTCCTCCGGGCAAAGCGGATGGGCGGTTTCAAATTTCGCAGACAACACGCCATCGGCGGATACATCGCCGATTTCATCTGCCTGCCCGCCCGTCTGGTCATCGAGGTCGACGGCGACACCCATGACGAGGACCGGGAGGTTCCCGATCAGAAACGCACCGAGTACATCGAGAAGGTCGGGTTCCGGGTGATCAGGTTCTGGAATCAGGAAGTATTGAATTCGACCAGCGAGGTGGCGGAGGTCATTGCGGATGCGCTCGGGGTACCTGACCCGTCATAAGGGCGGCTGCCAGCACCCGTCATGACGGCCCCTGCCAGGTCGGACCCCTCTCCCTAGCCCTCTCCCCTTCAGGGAGAGGGAATATGACTTAGCAGCCTACCCAGCCGAAGAGTTGCTGGACCCGGATCCGGTCCATGCCGCGGACGATCGTGTGGTTGCCCATCCTGAGCATCGGAACTCGTTCGCCGTCGAGCTCTTCCCACTCGCGCATCGCCACCGAGTCGCGGTTCACCGCGCGGTAGCGAAACTCGACGCCCATCTCGTGCAGGAGGTCGGCCATCGCCTTCGACTCGCTGCACTCGTCGGATCCGTAGAGGACCGCTTCGCCTTCGCCCATCGTCAATGAGATAACGACAAGCTAGGCCGTTTTTGGCGATAGGAGGGATCAATTGTTTTGATCTCATCGATAGCCTCCGCCGATCGGTGTCCGTGGACTGCGTCGCCCTAGACTGACCGTCGACGTGTTCACCGGAGCGAAGTACGCGCGCAGCGGCAACGTCAACATCGCGTATCAGGTCGTCGGCAACGGCCCGATCGACCTGGTCCTGACCTTCGGCTGGGTCTCGCACCTTGCCATCGTCTGGGAGCTGCCGGCGATGGCTCGGTTCCTGGAACGCCTGGCCTCGTTCACGCGCTTGATCCTCTACGACAAGCGCGGGACAGGCATGTCGGACCGGGTCCAGCCGTTGCCCACGCTCGAGCAGCGGATGGACGACGTGCGGGCCGTCATGGACGCCGCCGGCTCGGAGCGGGCGGCCGTGATGGGCATCTCAGAAGGCGGCGTCATGTCGACGCTCTTCGCCGCCACCTATCCCGAGCGCACTGTGGCGCTGATCATCAACGGCAGCTACCCCTCGTGGCTGCGGAGACCGGGCTATCCATGGGGCGTCGAGCCGGGAGCATTCGAGAACCGCCTGGCGACCTTGCACGAGCGATGGGGCAAGGGCTTCGGCATGCATTCCTACGCGCCGAGCCAGCTCGCGAACCCGGAGACCCTCGCCTGGTGGGGCAGGTTCACGCAGATGAGCGCCAGCCCCGGCGACGCCGCGGACCTTCAGCGAATGAACATCCTCATCGACATTGGCGGCATCCTGCCCACCATCCGGGTGCCCACGCTCGTCATCCACTCGACCCGCGACAAGGTGGCGCCCATCGAGGCCGGGCGTTACTTCGCCGAACACATTCCCGGCGCGCGGCTCGTCGAGCTCGACTCGCCGGACCACTGGGTGTATTTCCTCGATGCCGACCTGGTGATCGGCGAGATCCAGGAGTTCTTGACCGGCGTGCGCGTCGCGCCCGCGCCGGACACGATGCTGGCGACCGTCGTTTGCACCAGCGTCGCTCAGGCCGGGGCTCACGCGGTCTGGCTGGGCGACCGGCGGTGGCACGAGCTGCTCGACAGCCACCACGCGGTGGTGCGCAAGGCGCTGAAGAAATACGCGGGGCGCGAGATCGAGGCGAACGAACGCGGCATGACGGCGGTGTTCGACGGCACGGCGCGCGCGATCCGGTTCGCAATCGACGTTCGCGACGAGCTGCTGCATCTCGGGTTGCGCATCCGCGCCGGCGTCCACGCGGGCGAGTGTGAGATCGGCGGCGGCCGGCCGCGGGGCGTGCCGCTGCACGTCGCGTCGGGCGTGATGGAGGCGGCGCAGCCGGGAGAGGTCCTTGTATCCGGAACCGTGAAGGACCTCGTCGTCGGCTCGGGCGTCGAGTTTGCCGACCGTGGGGTGCGCGTCTTCGCCGGCATACCTGGCTCCTGGAGCCTCTACGCTGCGGGGCCGGAGCAGGAGCCTGCCGCCGCAGAGCCGGTGCGCGCCACCGCCCACGTCGAGCTCAGCCGGCGCGAGCGCGAGGTCGCACAGCTTGTCGCGCGCGGCCTGAGCAACCGAGAGATCGCGGACCGCCTCTACCTGTCAGAGCGGACCATCGACAACCACGTCCATCACATCCTCGACAAGCTCGGCTTCGACTCGCGGGTCCAGGTCGCGACCTGGCTCGTCGCCGGGCGGACGCAGGGCGCTCCTCCGAAGAATTGAGCACCTGAACTGAGCACCGGCTGAGCCTTCTCCCCGATGTGAGCGCGATGGAAGCCGCATAGCTTCGACGCATCACTTTCGTATGGAGGTTCGTATGGCCAGATTCATGGTCGAGCGTACGTTTCCGGATGGCCTGGAGATCCCGTTGACCGACGCGGGAGCCCAGGCGTGCATGTCCGTCGTCGGCACCAACGCGGAGCTCGGGGTCACCTGGGTGCACTCGTACGTCACCGAGGACCACAAGAAGACCTTCTGCATCTACGACGCACCGAGCACCGACGCCATCCGTAAGGCCGCCAAGCTCAACCAGCTGCCCGCGGACCGAATCACACCGGTCAGCGTGCTCGACCCGTACTTCTACCGATGAGCCGCGCCGCGATGTGGAAGTGGCTGACGATGCTCGGGGTTGCGGGCATCGCGGTCGGGGCGCTGTTCACGCCTGCTGCGCAGGCGTCGAACGGCGACGATGAAGCGGCAGTCGCGGGCGTGCGCCAGGCGACCGCGGCCTTCCACGACCTGGACAAGGCGGAGCACGCGAAGTATGGTCGGTTGCTCGACTGCTTCGACCTACCCGGGGTCGGCGGCATGGGCCAGCACTACGCAGACACCTTGCGCTTCGACGCGACGATCGAACCCAACCGGCCGGAGGCTTTGGTCTACGAAGTCGATCGCAACAGGCTTCAGCTAGTCGCGGTCGAGTACATCGTGCCGTGGCAGGCTTGGGTCTCGAGCGATCCGCCCCGCCTGTTCGGACATGACTTCACAAGGGTCACGTCGCTGCACATCTGGGCTCTGCACGCATGGATCTGGCGGCCGAACCCGCTCGGAATGTTCGCCAACTACAACCCGCGCGTAGCACTCTGCCCCGGACACTAACCACCTTTTGAAGAGGGGCGGCTGAGGTGCCGCTCGAAGTCGGGATCCGACGCCGTCCCCTCCATTCGCGCAAAGTGTTTCGCCGCGTATCCGTTGAAGTCGAAGTCGAGGTCTGAGATCCCGGACTGCAGCACGCCCCACATCGCCTCGCGGAAGTCGGACATGAACCGCATCATGCGCAGGGCCTGGACGTCCGTCTCGCGGGCGATGCCGAAGTAGACGCCAAGGAATCGCTTGTCGTCGTCCCTCGAGAACTCGTGGTTGACCGAAAAGTTCGCCAGGTCGAAGAATCGATCTCCCATTCCCGCGTACTCCCAGTCGACGATCCGGATGGCGCCGTCATCCAGGAAGTTCGCGTTCAAGAGGTCGTTGTGGCAAGGGACCAGCTCCGGCGCGCCCCGCGCTGCACGGATCAGCTCCGCCACCTCCCGCGCGCGCTGGAACTCGCGCGGGATGGCGACACCGTGCTCCTCCGCAGTCTCCCGGTAGCCATCGACGACCGCCCACGGGTCGAACCGTCCGGGGATCGGCGACGACTCATGGAACGAGCGCAGAGCGCCGGCGACGCGCGCCATCACCTCAGGTCGCCGCATGTCCTCCACTGATATCGGGCTGCCCTTGATGAACCGGGCGACGAGCCACCCCTCGCCAGGTTCGAAGCTGACTACCTCAGGTCCAACACCCACCTCGAACGCCCGGGCACCGGCGGCGTACTCCACAGCGCGGTCGATGCCGAGCAGCTCGGTCTTCGCTCCGCCCATCCTGAGCACGAACGCCTCGCCCCCGACCTCGACTTTGAAGTTGCGATTGGTGATCCCGCCGCCGAGCTCGGCGATCCTGGCACGCCGACCTGGCCATAGCCTTGCGACGGCTGCTTGAACCCCTTCCACCCGGCCCGGATCGTATCTGCTTGAATGCCCCCATGACGGCCCATCCCGCGGCCACGGAAGCCGACCTGGCGGAGCTTCGCGCCAAGTACATCCCGCGAGGCATCAGCAGCTCCCACCCCATCACCGCCGACCACGCCAAGGGGTCGGAGCTCTGGGACATCAGCGGAAAGCGCTATGTCGACTTTGCGGGTGGCATCGGCGTGATGAATGTGGGCCACGCCCACCCACGCGTGATGCAAGCGGTCCACGATCAGCTCGATCGCGCGACGCACACGTCCTTTCAGGTCGTTCCCTACGAGTCGTACCTGCGGCTGGCCGAGCGCCTGTGCGAGGTCGCCCCTATCGGGGGGGCGAAGAAGGCCATCTTCTTCTCCACCGGGGCCGAGGCGATCGAGAACGCGGTGAAGATCGCGCGCGCGGCCACCGGCCGGCCCGGCGTGATCAGCTTCCGGGGCGGATTCCATGGCCGCACCCTCCTCGCGCTCAGCCTCACGGGAAGCGTTCAGCCCTACAAGCAGGACTTCGGTCCCTACGCGGCGGAGGTCTACCAGACGCCCTTTCCTTATGAGTACCGCGGCTGGAACACCGAGGCGGCTCTCGCCGACCTCGACAACCTGCTCGAGGCCGAGATCTCGCCCAAGCGCGTCGCGGCGGTGGTCATCGAACCGGTGCTCGGCGAGGGCGGCTTCGTGCCGGCGCCGCTGGACTTCATGCGGAAGCTGCGCGACCTGACGAAGGAGCACGGCATCATGCTCATCGTCGACGAGATCCAGACCGGCTTCGGCCGCACCGGTAAGTTCTTCGCGATCGAGCACTCCGGCGTCGAACCCGACCTGATGACTGTCGCCAAGAGCCTCGCCGCCGGCTTCCCGCTGTCCGCGGTCGTCGGTAGAGCCGAGGTGATGGACGCCCCCGATCCCGGCGGCCTCGGCGGCACCTACGGGGGCAACCCTGTCGCCTGCGCCGCGGGTGTCGCTGTGATGGACGTCATGCGTGACGAGAAGCTCCCGGAGCGCGCCGCCCGAATCGGCTCAGTCGTCGAGGAACGCATGCAGAGCTGGGCGGCCGAGCACGAGCTTGTCGGCGACGTCAGGGTCGTGGGCGCGATGGCCGGAATGGAGCTGGTGCGAAACAGGCAAACCAAGGAAGGCGCGGACAAGGAGACGGCGAGGATTCTGGCCGTCGCGCGCGAGAAGGGGCTGATCATCCTGCGGTGCGGAGTGCACCACAACGTGGTTCGCACGCTGATGCCCCTGACCATCCCGGACGAGCAGCTCGAGGAAGGGCTCGACATACTCGGCGCGGCGCTGGGTGAAGTTACCGCGGGCCGCTGAACTCAAGGAGGGCGTAATGAGCACCACGCTGCGGCGTCAAGAGATGTTCATCGGCGGCGAGTGGACGCCCGGCGCCGGCGGCGAGGCGCAGGAGATCGTGAACCCCGCCACAGGCAAGGTCATCGCCCACGTGCCGAAGGGAACCGAGGAAGACGTAAACCGGGCGGTGGCCGCCGCTAGAAAGGCGTTCGACGGCGGCTGGTCCGACACCACCCCGCGCGAGCGCAGCGAGCGCATGTTGAAGCTGGCCGATGCCATCGAGGCGAACGCGGACGAATTCGCTCAGATCGAGTCGGAGAACGTCGGCAAGCCACTCGCCGTGATGAAGTCAGAAGAGATACCGCCGACCGTCGACTGCTTCCGCTTCTTCGCCGGCGCGGCGCGAACTCTCGAGGGCCGCGCCGCGGGTGAATACATGCAGGGATTCACCAGCATGATCCGCCGGGAGGCAATCGGAGTCGTCGGCTCGATCGCGCCCTGGAACTACCCGTTGATGATGGCGACGTGGAAGCTCGGGCCGGCGCTGGCGGCCGGCAACACGGTCGTCCTCAAGCCCTCGGAGTGGACCCCACTCACAGCGCTGAAGCTTGCCGAGCTGGCCGCGGACATCTTTCCTCCCGGCGTACTCAACGTGATCACTGGAGACGGTGAGCCCGTCGGCGCGGGCATCGTGCGCCATCCCGGGGTCGGGATGGTGTCGCTGACCGGCGACGTGGCCACGGGCAAAGAGATCGCACGCAATGCAGCCTCCACCTTGAAGCGTGTGCACCTGGAGCTCGGCGGCAAGGCGCCCGTCATCGTTTTCGACGACGCGGACCTGGAAAAAGTAGTCGAGTGGATCAAGATCGGCGGTTACTTCAACGCGGGCCAGGACTGCACGGCGGCCACCCGCGTCATCGCCGGCCCGCACATCCACGAGAAGCTCCTCGGCGACCTGGTGCCGACGGTGAGCCACATCAAGGTCGGCGACCCGCTGGCCGCCGACACCGAGATGGGACCGCTCGTCTCGGAGGAGCAGCTCACGCGAGTTTCGGGTTTCGTCGACCGGGCCCGCAAGGCCGGCGCGCAGGTGCTGACCGGCGGCGTCCGTATCAAGAAGCCGGGCTCCTGGTACGAGCCCACCGTCGTCGTGCCGCCCGGACCCGACGCCGAGATCGTGAACAAGGAAGTCTTCGGCCCCGTCGTCACCGTCCAGCGGTTCAGCGACGAAGAGCAGGCGCTCCAGTGGGCGAACGGCGTGGAATACGGGCTCGCGGCGTCGGTGTGGACGCGCGACGTCGGCCGAGCTCTGCGTTTGGCGCGCAAGCTGCAGTTCGGCACCGTCTGGATCAATACCCACATCCCGCTCGTCAACGAGATGCCGCACGGCGGCTACAAGCAGAGCGGCTACGGCAAGGACATGTCGGTGTACTCCCTCGAGGAGTACACGCAGATCAAGCATGTGATGGCGTCGCTTGACTGAGGGCGAACCTAAAAAGGCAAGCCCCGCACTAAGAATCCAGGGAGTCCGTAAGAGCTACGGCCAGGTCCTCGCCGTCGCGGGCGTCGACCTGGTCGTCGACGAGGGCGAGTTCTTCACGCTGCTGGGGCCATCGGGCTCCGGCAAGACCACGCTGCTCCGGCTGATCGCGGGCTTCGAGCGACCCGATTCGGGTCGGATCGAGCTCGCCGGTCGCGACGTGACCGGCATCCCACCCTACGCGCGCGACACCAACACGGTGTTCCAGGACTACGCGCTGTTTCCGCACATGTCGGTCGCCCAGAACATCGGCTACGGGCTGCGCATCAGGGGCGTACCGCGGCAGGAGCGCGAGAGGAGGGTGCAGCGGGCGCTCGAAATGGTGCGCCTGGCGGGCCTGGGCAACCGGCGGCCGAACCAGCTGTCGGGGGGCCAGCGCCAACGCGTCGCGCTCGCCCGTGCCGTGATCAACGAACCCGAGGTGCTGCTGCTCGACGAGCCGCTGGGCGCGCTCGACCTCAAGCTGCGCCAGGAGATGCAGATCGAGCTCAAGCAGATCCAGAAGGAGGTCGGCATCACCTTCGTATATGTCACGCACGACCAGGAGGAGGCGCTGACCATGAGCGACCGCATGGCGGTGATGTCGAACGGGCAGATCGAGCAGATCGGACCCCCTGTCGAGGTCTACGAGCGACCCGCGACCGAGTTCGTGGCGGGCTTCATCGGCATCTCCAACGTGCTCCTCAGAGACGGGGTGAGGTTTGTCGTGCGTCCCGAAAAGATCCGCATGCTGGCCGAGGGCGAGACCGCCCCGGCGGGAATGACGGTCGAGCAGGGCAAGGTGGAGGAGGTCGTCTACGTCGGCATGAGCACCCGCTACCTGGTGCGCCTGGACCGCGGGGAGCAACTCGTGGCGGTACGTCAGAATATGGACGCCTTGGGCGACGCCCAGAAGTTCGAGGGCCGGCCGGTCAGGCTGGCCTGGACGCCCGATCAGACCTACGTGCTCGACAAGGGGAGGTAAAGGAAGCCCATGAAGCTCGGTGCATTTGCGGCGGTTGGAGCGGTGATCCTGGCCGCGTGTGGATCGTCCGGAACGCCGGCCGGCAGCACGCAGGAGCAGCCGCCCACCGCAACCATGAAACCTCAAACCTCGATCGGACCGGGCGAGGGCCAGCTCAACCTCGTCCTGTGGGACGGATACGCCGACAAGTCGTGGGCCGATCCGTTCACCGCGGCCACGGGCTGCAAGCTCAACCTGCACCCGGCCGGATCGTCGGACGAGATGGTCAGCCTGATGAAGGACGGCGGAGGGGGCCAGTGGGACATGGTCTCGGCGTCCGGCGACGCCGACCTGCGCCTCATCTACGGAGGCGACGTCAGGCCGATGAACACCGAGCTGATTCCCGACTGGCAGAACTTCGACAACTTCTTCAAGAGTCCCCCCTACAACACGATCAACGGGATCCACTACGGCATCTCGCTGCAGTGGGGCCCCAACACGCTGCTGTACAACACCAAGAAGTTCCCGAACAAGCCCACGAGCTGGCAGGTCATCTACGACCAGGCCAACAAGGGCCTGGTGACGGTCCCTGACAACCCCATCCAGATCGCCGATGCGGCGCTCTATCTGAGCAAGACGCAGCCCAGCCTGGGCATCAAGGACCCCTACGAGCTGACGCAGAAGCAGTTCGACGCGACTGTCGCGCTGCTGAAGCAGCAGCAGCCGCTGATCAAGAAGTACTGGGGCCTGGCCACCGACGAGATCAGCCTCTTCAAGAACGGCGACGTCCAGGTCGGCGCGGCCTGGCCGTACCAGACGATCCAGCTCAAGGCCGCCGGAGCTCCGGTGGACGACACCATCCCGTCCGAGGGGGCGACTGGATGGGCCGACACCTGGATGCTTGCGACCAAGGCGACCCACCCCAACTGCGCGTACATGTGGACCAAGTGGGTAAGCACCCCGAAGGTGCAGGCGCAGCAGGCTCTGTCGTTCGGCGAGACGCCCGTCAACTCGAAGGCGTGTGGCGAGATGGAGGCCCAGCAGCCCGGCACCTGCCACCAGTACCACGCCGACGAGACCGGCGCGGCCTACTTCGACACCATCAAGTTCTGGAAGACGCCGCTCGCCGACTGCGGCAACGGCAACAAGACGTGCATCCCGTACGCGACGTGGGTAACGGCCTGGACCTCGATCAAGGGCTAGGTTGTCTTCGGTAGAAAGCTTCAGGCGGCCTCGCCCTAAAAAGGGCGGGGCCGCCGGCGTTCAATCCCTCTTCTGGCGCGTGCCGTGGCTGCGCCCGGTCGTCCTGCTTACGCCTCCGCTTGGCTGGTTCGTGGTGCTGTACCTCGCGGCCCTCGCCACGCTGCTCATCACCGCGTTCTGGACGATCGATCCGTTCACGACGCAGATCGTGCAGTCGTGGAACCTCGACAACTTCCGGGTCATCCTCACGGACTCGACCTACTGGTCGATCATCGGCCGGACCGTCGGCATCGCGGCCCTGGTCACGGTGACGGACGCGGTGCTCGCCTTTCCGTTCGCCTACTTCATGGCCCGCGTCGCGACGCGGCGCGTGCAGACGCTCCTGTTCGCGGCCGTCCTGCTCCCGCTGTGGGCGAGCTACCTGGCGAGGGTCTACGCGTGGATCCTCATCCTCAACCACAGCGGGGTGCTGAACTGGAGCCTGCAGTTGATCGGCCTGCCCCCGGCCAACATCGGCTACACGAACACGGCGATGTGGCTGGTGTTCTCGTACATCTGGCTCCCGTTCATGATCATCCCTGTCTACGCCGCCCTCGAACGCGTGCCGGAGTCGCTCCTGGAAGCCGCGGCTGACCTCGGCGC
>Ga0070697_100004781_pt1 | contig 10383 bp, 3 predicted proteins | sample KBSK1501metaG_FD_65475 | JGI IMG/M metagenome (GOLD analysis project Ga0070697, IMG submission 65475) | Corn, switchgrass and miscanthus rhizosphere microbial communities from Kellogg Biological Station, Michigan, USA - KBS K1-50-1 metaG | ecosystem: Host-associated > Plants > Roots >... | reverse complement strand
AGGCAGCAAGCGCTCAGCGCCGCTCACCACGAAACCGGTAACGCCCGAGCGGGCACGGTTACAAGTTGCATCGGGTTCAGCGAGAGTAGAAGCTCACGAAGCCGCGTTCGGTCTTCTGGTACTGTCTCGTGACCGCGCTGACGGCGTCGCTACATCCAGGCCAGAAGCGGTCGTGCAGCTCGATCGCTGGTAATTTCACTGTGACATCCAGTCGCAACTGGAGAAAAGTTCCCGCTCGGTGCCCTCAACATCGATTTTCAGAATATCCACAGTTTCGATTCCGACTTCGCGCATCAGGGTCGTGAGTGTCAGAGCGCGGCAGCCATTTCCCTTGCCGAAGGTGGAATCCCCACTTTCCCCACTTTCTCGTTTTCGGCCCGCCGGGGAAAAACTTCAACTTGTCCGTCCTCGTTCCAGAGCGCGGCGTGAACGGGGATAACGTTGGAGTAAGGCGCGAGTGTTCCGGACAAGCGTCATATAGTTGGATGTTTCCGGTTCAACAGCCACAACGGTGGCTTCTGGATACCGATTTGCGTAGAAGACGCTCGTCATGCCGCAATTGGCACACGTGCACGATCGTGCGGGGGAAAAAGAAGTGGGGCAGTCGTATTCCTTTGCCAAAAAATATCCTGGTAGAGTCTCCGCGTCAGAGGTTCGCAGCCGGACGAATAACGGGTGCTTGGCCCCCTTGGCGGCTAAGGCCACGTACTTGGGATATTCGCAGACCAGGTTCGCAGAAATGCCCAGAATGCCCCGCGGCCCCAGCGTTTGGTAGTAGATCGCGATGTTCTTGCGAAGGCGCCTTATCTAATTTGCGAAGGCTCATACAGCAGACACCGAAACTCTAACGGTTGCGCTCGTGGGCTTTCGAGCTGCGCAAAACCGCCGGCCGATGATTGTCTGGCGTCGAAACTCATAATAATTAACATTTTAGAAAGTGAACTTCACACCGAGCTGAATAGTTCGTGGACGATGAGCATCTACCGGATGTAGAAACGAGCTACCTGTAAGGCAATCGGTACCGCCAAGGGGAATGCCGCCGGGTGTGATTTGGCCGACATTGGAGAAACCCGCAGTGTAGTTGGGTCCGCCATAGCAACTGACGACGTTACTACCGGTATTTCCCCGATCCGGATTGTAGAGTCGGAACTGGGTATGATTGAAGATGTTGAATGCTTCCGCACGCAATTCAATAATCTTAGACTCTCCCACGGCAAAGTGTTTAAGTAGGCTCAAGTCAAAGTTGATGCGACGCGGATTATTAAAAAAGTTCCGTCCCGCGTCTCCGAACGTAAGGCCGCGAGGTGCAGCGAAGGCATTTGGATTTCCCAGCAGAGGGCCAAAACTTTGCGGGTTGTCTCCGCCCAGTGGGGGAGACGCATGAGGATCACCCACCACGTCCGGATAGGTGTAGGAGAGGATGCCATTCGCCACTCCCGCATTGTCGCGAATCGAGACGGTACTACTGCCCTTGTTGAGTACGCTGAAAGGCGTTCCCGACTGAACCGAAGTAATTCCTGAAATCTGCCAGCCATCCCCGAGCCACTTCAGTAGCCGCGACGGCCCCCCAGGCATGGGCGTTTCCTGGCCATCACCCACGGGTTCGCCGGACACACCGGTTGTCAACTTCTGAAAGAATTGGCTCAGGTCTGGGAGACTGTATATGTAGCTGACGCTGAGAAGGTGCCGCTGGTCGAAATTGGAACTGGCACGGTTCGACCCCAGATCAGACGAGTTCGCGACCGTCGTATCGGAGCGATCCGAAGAGTCGTCCAGAGAATGGCTATAGGAAAAGGAAACACCCATGGTGAGTGGCCCCTGCGTGCGACGCACTGTGGCCTGCAAAGCGTGGTAAGACGAATCAGCTACGTTCTGCAGGGAGAAAATCTCGCCGATGCCTGGGTATCGGCGAAGTGTACTCGAATCTGGAACAGAGTTGAGCGTACCGTTTACCCCCTGACAAGCGGCCACCAGATTGATGTAAGCTGGACTCTCTGGACCCACGGTTGTCCCGTTCACTAAGTGAAAACCTGGCGTTCCGAAATTAAATCCGCCGCAATCGCCCGCACTTTGACTGCCGACAGCCACCGGGATCAATGGTTCGCGCAAAGCGAACGGGTTCTCAGCCGACTTCAATGGCCGCAATTGGCTGAGTTTACGTTCGGCGGTCAAGTGGGTTCCTTTGCTCCCCACATAGGCGACCGTTGCAACCAACGACTTTGGTAATTGACGCTGCACGCTCAAACTCCACTGCTGCGCGTAAGACCAGACAGCCTGCGTTGGGATCCCGGTAACGCTGATGGGAAAAGCACCCTGCGGGGTACCGCCTTGGTTCGGAGTCGCGCAATCCTGCTGATAGCCACCAATGCATCCATAGTTAACCGGAAAGTTTTGCGTCATATTCAGTATGAGGGGTGAACTTCCCTCGAGCGCTCCGGTGTTTGCCTCCTGACCGGTCCCGTGCTCGTAAAACATACCGTAGCCGGCTCGGATGGAGGTCTTTCCATCCCCTCGTGGATCCCAGGCAAACCCGATACGAGGCGCAGGGTTGAAGAGTTTGCCCTTCATGCAGGGTGCAGGCACATTGGCGGTGCCGCAGTGGACGATGCCATTGATAATTCGTGGGTCGAGGTTGTTCAGATCGAGGGGAACGGGTCCGCCAACCCTCTGCTTAAGCTGGCCGCTTGCGGGATCCACCCTGAGTCGAAAAGCCAGTGCTGGATCGAAGGCTGCGGGATCCCAGTTGTATGCTTTCAGGTATTTCTCATGAAAGAGGCCAAAAAGACTGAACCGCACTCCCAGATTCAAGGTGAGACGAGAGTTAATCTTCCAATCGTCCTGCACATACGGCTCTGCGATCTTGTAGCGGGTGTAGTACCTTTGCTGTGCGCTATCCTGGGTAAAACTCTTGATCGCGTTAAAGCCCAACGGGGCGCCGCTTGCAGTGAAGAGTGCCAGAAAGTCAGCGAAGGCATTCCCAGTGCGGTGAGGGCCGTCCTGTGTCGCATCGAAGGTTAATACCCCTTGAAGATCCCCGGAAGCCGCGCCGACCGCGTTATTGGTTTCGTTTTTCTGAGAATAGATCAGTTGTACTCCAAATTGCAGCGTATGCTTTCCGAGAGACTTGCTGACATCGTCCCGCAGGCCGAAAGTCGGATTGGTGTGCTCCCAGGTCATATAGGCGGGATCAACCGAAAACCCGCTTCCTCCGTATTCTTGGTTGCCGGAAATGATAATCCCTGGTGCTTTCCCCCCGAAGCCGTTGTTGAATAGGGCGCCCATGGGGCAGTCCATTACAAGTGGATTGCTGGTGGCCGGAGTGCAGGAACCGCCTGGCATACCCAGACCCGCTGGGCGTTGAAAATTGGCGCCGCCAGGGCCGTCTCGGTCGGTTAAAGTAATGTGGGAGTTGGCATAGCTTGCCGTGAATTGATTCAGCAGTGTGGGGGAAATGGTGTGGGTCAAATTGGCTACCAGACTGATCCCAGGACCATTGAAGTTGTTCTGAACCGTGGGAAAGCTATTTTGACCGTTCAATCCGACTTGAAGGTATCCCCACTGAGGCACAGGCGTGACTGTGTCCCAGGAATCATGGATGTAGCGGAACGTGGCACGCAGTTTCGAGGTGACACTGTGGTCCACCCGAAATAGTTCTTCTCGCCAATGGGTAGGCACGGAAATAACGGCGTCGTAACAAGAGCCAGTAGTCGAGCTGCAACCGGTGGACGAATTCGGTAAGGGAATGAGATTCGTGTTCAACAGCGCGACCGCGTTGAGGTCGAGTTGAGCCGGACTTCCTGGCCCAGCAATATTGTTATTAGGAAATTCCTCTTGAAAGAATTCCCCGTTGATGCCCGATGCGATGACACCGGCGCTTGGGCAGTCGGGGAATTGGGAGCGAAGAAAGGCGGTAGTGGTGCCGGTGCTGGGTGGGCAAACGTCACTAAAGTCGCCGGTTCGCTCGGCCAACGAAGGTACGGCCTGATTAAAATTAGGTTGCAGATCGCTTGGGGATTTCTCGATGCGGAACTCTTCAGACCAGAATACGAAAGTCTTATCTTTCTTGGCGTTGTAAACACCTGGGATGTAGAGCGGCCCGCCTAAGGTGAATCCGAAGTCATTCCTTCTGTAAAGTGGGGCTTTATTTGTCTGGTCAAAATAGTTGCGCGAATTGAAGAACTCGTTACGGATGAATTCGTATCCGCTGCCGTGCCACTTCGCCCCACCGCCTTTTGTGGTTACCATAACCGTGCCTGATGCCGTACGCCCATACATTGCGCCGTAGTTGGAAGTGAGCACTTTGACTTCTTGAATCGCGTCCAGGCTTGGATAGACCATCAGTGTGCTCTCAGCGCCATTTAAGCCGGCGTTCAAAACGTCGCCGCCGTCCACCTCGAAGGTGTTGTACTCAACCCGTCCGCCGTTCACGCTGTACTTCACGCTTCCGGTGACACCGACTTTGGCTTCGTCCTGGCCGGTCTGATTGCTCACGCCCGGAGTCAAGGCGATCAGTTGAGTGAAATTGCGACCGTTCAAGCCCAAGGTGAGAACTTCCTTTTCGGTAACGGTGCCTGCAACCTGTGCGGTCTCGGTCTCTACAGAGGCAACCCTTTGGCCCTCCACGTTGACTTCCGTCTTTTCTCCACCCGGTTCCAACCCGGCGTCGAGGGGCAGTTGCTGGCCGAGACCGAGGGCCACGTTGTCCGCTTCGAACTTCTTGAAACCGGGCGCGGTCACGGTGATTGTGTAGGAGCCGGCGGGCAATCCCTTGATTAGATAGCTGCCCTTGTCGTCCGTTGCAGCAGTCTGAGACACCCCCGCAGCGTTACTGACCGTCACAGTGGCGCCCATTACGACCGCACCCGTCTGGTCGTTTACCGTACCGCCGATAGAGCCGGCAGCGGCTCCGGAGGCGGATGCGGCCAGGGTCGGCATGACGACAGCAAGAGCGGGAAAGGGCGAGGCTTCGGGTGCGGCGGTCGCCGGGGAGGCTGGACCCGGGGCCGACTGGGCCGGTGCCGACGTTGACGCGGGGCCCGGTTGCGCCACTGGAGCTTCCGGCACAATCATCTTCTTCAACGTCTGGCCCGGGCTCAACTCCACGCTGGCTTCAAAAATCTTAACGCCGCCCGCCTCTACCGAAAGCTTATAGGGGCCGGCCGGCAAGTCGGTCAACTCATATGATCCCTGAGCGTCGGTGTTTGCGCTCTGTGCGAATCCCCCGGAACTTTCCACGGTAACCGTCGCACCCGCCACAGCGGCGCCGTTCGGGCCACTGACCGTGCCGATGACTGCTGCGGATTTGCTTTCCGCGGCTGGCGCCGCTTTTACTTCGGCCTTCCGTTTTTGTGCGGACACAGCGACTGCCAAGTTCAGCATTAGCGCCAATACGCACGCCAGCACTCGGGGCCATTTCACAGAACCTACCTCCATGGGACAACACGACTCTGTGCAGCTATTCCGGCAACGCGCTGTCAGCGCCGGATTCGGATCGGCTCAGCAAACTCAGTGGCGGACACAAAGCGAGAGCTAAATTCTTACGCCAGGATTGTTACGCTGCGATGACTGGGAGGTTAAATTCGGGTTACAGCCCGCACAGGCTAGGTCAGCCGCGACGAAACCCTGGGTCCCGTTTGCGCGAAAGAACGACGCGACAAAAATTCTTCCTCACTACGACCGTAAGACAATAGCCCTATTCAACTGGCTCCTAGTGGTTGTAGTATTGGGTTCCTTCGGCCCGGAGACGACATTGATTGCGTTGGAGACTTGCGATGAGGTATCGGTCCACCCTTTTTCTGATTCTGCTTATCGGATTCACAATGGTCGTCGTCGGATGTTCGCGCGATCCCAATGTGCGCAAGCAGAAATACCTGGAAAGTGGTCGGCGCTATTTCAACAGCAGCAAGTATCGCGAGGCGGCGATTCAGTTCGGCAACGCGATACAGGTCGATCCGAGGTACGCTGATGCGTACTACGACCTGGCCAGGACTCACCTCAAACTGCAGCAGTGGAGCGCTGCCTTCCAGGAGTTCACGCGGGTTCTTGAGCTGCAACCAGCGAATTATTCGGCCCGTCTTGATGTCGCGAACCTACTGATTGCCGCGCGTGATTTTAAGCATGCTCAAGAACACACCGGTCTCTTGCTGCAGCAGCAGCCGAACAACCCGCAGGTTCACTTAGCTGTCGCCAGCGTCCTGGCCGGCCAAGAAAACTTCCCCGGCGCTATCGACCAGACTCAAAAGGCGATCGCGTTAGCTCCCGACCGGTACGAACCGTACCTCACCTTAGCTGTTCTGCAGATGAAGACGAACCAGCCGGCCCAGGCGGAAGTCAATTTCAAAAAGGCAGTCGCCCTCGGGCCGAACCAGGTAGGCGCGCAGTTGGCCCTGGGTGGCTACTACCAGTCGCAAAGCCGTGACGCCGAGGCTGAACAACAGTTCCGCCACGCTGTTGATGTTGATCCCACGAATCCGGACCCGTGTGCGGCTTTGGTACGACTGTACATGACCCAGGGGAAGAAGAATCAGGCGGAAAGTTTTCTGAAACAAGTCAAATACAAGTTTCCACGCAAGTCTGAGGGATATCGCATGCTCGGGGATTTCTATTTTGCGGATGGGGATCTGGAAAAGGCCACCGCGGAATACACATCCCTTTATGGGGAACGCTCTAACGACATCCAGGTGAAGAAAAACTATATCCAGCTTCTCATTCTGACGAACCGTCTTGACGATGCGCGCAAGCTGAACGATGAAATTCTGAAGACGAGTCCGAACGATACCGATGCTCTTATCGAACGCGGCCAGATGCGGATCCGGAACGGCCATCCCGACGATGCAATTGTCACTCTCCGGAAGGTGATCGAGAATGAACCTGGGAGTGGCGTCGCTCACTACCATCTGGGAATCGCGTTGGATGCCACAGGCGACCTGTCGCAGGCGCAAAGCGAACTGCAGGATGCAGTCCGCCTGCGGCCAGACCTGTCTGAAGCCTGGCGGGCGCTGGCTAACGCGGCTCTACGCCAGGGAGACATGAGCGGACTGGAACAGACCGCTAGCCAACTGGTTGCTCTCCAGCCAACCGTACCCGACGGTTACCTGTTTCGCGCATTTGCAAATATTAATCGCAAGCAGTTTGCCCCGGCTGAAGCTGATATTCGAAAGGCGATCGATCTCGCACCACAAAGCGTAGCGGCGTACATCCAGTTGGGTAACCTAAGATTCGCACGGCGGCAATTTGCTGAAGCCGGGAACTCTTACCAGCAGGCTCTCGACCGCGACCCCAGTTCTCTTGGGGCCCTTAACGCGATCGTGAATGTCTACTTGGCCCAGAAGCAAGCTGACAAAGCCGTCGATGTTGCAAAAGCTCAGATCGCTAAAGTCCCCAACAGCAGTTCCTTTCACGATCTACTAGGAACGGTGCTCTTCGACAACAGGAAAGACATGTCGGGCGCTGAAGCGGCATTTGAAAAAGCGGTCGCCCTGGACAAGAACAACGCGCACGCCCTTATGAAGCTCGGTCAATTGCAGGCAGCGAAAGGTTCAACTGACCAGGCCGTCGCCACTTACTTGAACGCCCTCCAAGACAATCCGCGCGAATCCGGTTTTTACATTCTCTTGGGCGAGCTCTACGAGTCAAAGCGGGACTGGGAGAAAGCGGAACAGATGTACCGAAAGGCGCTGGAGTTTCGGCCTGGAGACCCGCTTATATCAAACAATCTCGCGTATGTCATGTTGCAAATGGGTGGCAATGTCGATCTTGCTCTCCACCTGGCACAAACCGCCCGACGGGGCATGCCCGACTCTCCCAACGCGGCCGACACACTAGGTTGGGCGTTCTATCAAAAGGGCGTTTTCAAATCCGCTATTGATTTGTTCCAGGAGGCCTTGCGACTGGGTGAGAGATCCCGATCTCTGGAAAACCCTACCTTCCATTACCATTTGGCACTGGCTTATGAGAAAAATCACCAACCGTTATTGGCCAAAGAGCATTTTCAGCGCGTGCTGGGGATCGATCCCAATTACACGGAAGCCGCTGCGGTGAGGAAGCAACTCGCGCGAATGTAGGTGTCAGACGCGACCGGATCATCTCAATGTTTTACCGGAGTGGCAGAGTGCCAACGGCGTGAGGAGGATTCTGACACCGTTCCCATGTAATCGGGTAGTCCAAGTACTATTATGGAAATTCCCTTGGTCCCTGTTCAGAACATTGACCATCCTGTTCTTGACACTGTGCTAGAATCTGCCGCCATCTGACTTCCCCGTTTGTAGAAAGGTAATTGGGATGTGGTACTTCGTGTTCTTTTTTGTTTCGGGGTTTTGCAGCATCTTGTATGAGCTTATCTGGCTGCGACTTGCCATGGCACAGTTCAGCGTCACTACGGCGTTCGTGTCTATCGTTCTCTCGATGTTCATGGCCGGCCTGGGAATCGGCTCCGTAGCAGCCGGGGCCTGGGTTCGCCGACACGGGGAAGATATCCGCTTTCCTCGGCTCCGGCTGTATGCGCTAACCGAGTTTTTGATTGGAGTGTCGGCGCTCGCGGTTCCAGCGGAACTGGCTTGGGGACACCACGTTCTCGAAGCGGCGGCAGCGCATTCCGGTCTCTCCTCTACTGGGTCTTACCTGGTGTCGGGCCCATGGCTGGCGCTGACTCTTGTGCCATGGTGTGCCTGCATGGGAGCCACGATTCCGCTCGCGATGTTTGCCATCCGCAGCGACCCGCGTTACGAGGCGCGCCGCTCGTTCAGTTTCCTCTATCTGGCAAATGTGCTCGGTGCGGTTGCCGGAGCGGTCGTGCCGCTTTTTCTGATTGAGCTTTACGGCTTTCACGGCACCCTGCGGGTAGGAGCAATGTTGAACACCATCATTGCCGCCACAGCGTTTGCTGTGACGCTGGCTTCTCGGAACCCAACGGTGAGAACACTCTCGCAGCCAGTCGTTGCTGTTTCTGCGCCGTTGGAGCAGGGAAGGAGTATCCTCGCGCTTTTGTTTTTGACGGGCCTTGTTACCATGGGGATGGAAGTCATCTGGATTCGAATATTCACGCCCTATCTCGGCGCTATCGTTTACTCCTTTGCCACTATTCTGGCCGCTTATCTCCTGGCCACGTTTGCCGGGTCGCAGATGTATCGCTGGTGGAGCCGTAACCATGGCCACGAGAATGGGCTCGCTTGGATTTCACTGGCACTGCTTGGTCTGTTGCCCCTCTTGACGTCAGATAGCCGTGTGCATCTAGCAAGACTTCTTCGCGTCTTCCTCGGCGTGATGCCCATCTCTGCCGTGATCGGGTTTCTGACTCCCATGCTGGTGGATCGATGGTCGGGAGGCGATCCGGACCGCGCTGGCCGCGCTTATTCGGTCAACGTTGCCGGATGCATCGTGGGACCGCTGGTCTCCGGTTTCGTCCTGCTGCCGCTGGTCGGTGAACATTTATCGATGCTTCTGTTCGTGCTGCCCTGGTTTGTGATGGCCGTCCCCCGCGTGCGTGCCATGAACTTGGCTCCGCGCGCCGCCACTGCCATTATTCTATTGGGGGCCATAGTGCTTTTCTTTGGCACTAAGGATTACGAGTCCCAGTTCCCGCAACGCGAGGTCTTGCGCGACAGCACCGCCACCGTGATCGCCGCCGATGTCCTCACCAGCTCGGGGGTCAAGAAGCTTCTCTTGGTCAATGGTGTCGGTATGACGATTTTGACGCCTACGACCAAGATGATGGCACACTTTCCCTTGGCGTCGCTCGATCATCCACCCCGCTCTGTGCTGGTGATTTGCTTCGGCATGGGCACGACATTCCGGTCCGCACTTTCCTGGGGAATTCCAGTTACCGCAGTCGACCTCATACCCAGCGTGCCCAAGCTCTTCCACTTCTTCCATGCCGATGCAGAAGGAGTGCTGGCGTCGCCGCTAGCGCACATCGTGGCAGATGACGGCCGCCACTATTTGGAACGCAACCCCGGTCGCTACGACGTCATCGTCATCGATCCTCCTCCGCCGGTTCAGGCGGCTGGGTCAAGCCTCCTGTATTCGCAGGAGTTCTACACGGTGGCGAAGGAGCGGTTGCAGCCGGGAGGAATCCTCGCGCAATGGCTGCCGAACGGTGACGATGCTGTGCGGGCCTCGGTGGCCCGGGCTGTCAAGGATTCCTTCATCTATGTCCGCGTTTTTCCTTCAGTCCGACACCATGGGTGGCACTTTTTTGCGAGCGATCGCCCCATTCAAGATCGCAACGCGACAGAACTTGTCGCGCGAATGCCAGCAAAGGCTGTTACTGACATGATGGAGTGGGGGCCAGCGAGAACACCGAACCAGCAGTTTGATCTCATGCTTTCAGCGGAAACAAGCTCGGAACAGATGATTGCGCTGGCACCGACTGTCTCTGCTCTTCAG
>Ga0070697_100004780_pt1 | contig 10384 bp, 9 predicted proteins | sample KBSK1501metaG_FD_65475 | JGI IMG/M metagenome (GOLD analysis project Ga0070697, IMG submission 65475) | Corn, switchgrass and miscanthus rhizosphere microbial communities from Kellogg Biological Station, Michigan, USA - KBS K1-50-1 metaG | ecosystem: Host-associated > Plants > Roots >... | reverse complement strand
GGGGTAGGAGCCGCTTTCGGAACGGCTTTCATATTCATACTGCACAGTATATCACTTTACTAACGAAGTAGTAATACTCAAGGGCCAAAGAGAACCAGATCAGCCTAGCAACGAGAACCTACAATCCTGACAAATGACATACACGTTGCCAATAGAAGATGCTACAAATTTCAGCGGGGTAGTTTTGATATGACACAAAAGAGTGGGATAACATGGCAGCGTAACCAACGAGATATGGGCACCGGGTGTATTCAGCGCCCATACAGGCAAGGAGTAGGTGACCGAGGTGTGAGTTGCATGATCACGTGAGGAAATATCTTCTGGATAGGCCTCGCTGCTCCACTCCCTATCCCTTCATCAGCCTCAACTTTTCTTTGACCTGCGCGCGGCTGACCTGTGTATACCGAACAGTGGTTTGAATGGCAGGGGTGCCTTTCATCGTGACATGCCCGAGATAGTAGGCAACCTCCTCAAGAGTCCATCCCGCTTCACGTGCCCGATGGGCAAAATCGTGGCGCAAATCATGAAAGCTTAGGGAAGCAATCAACTCCCATTCTTCCTTGTTCGCCTGCTGCTTGAGCACTCGAAACCAAGAATGAATACCGTCCTCGGTGAGATGTGAGCTTCGCTGTGAGGTAAAGACGTACGGGCTCGCTTTCTCACGTCCACCATGCTGAATGTAGTCGTAGAGGGGACGGCGTGCTTCATTCAAGAGATCAATATCACGGAACTTCTCCCCCTTATGTCCGACATGCAGCCAGCCGATCTTCGGACCCACATGGGTATGCTCCATCAGCAGATGAGCTACATCACTCACGCGACATCCTGCGAAGTACCCTAACGCAAAGAGAGCTTTTCCACGCAGGTCACTCGCCTTCTCGACTAAATTGCGCAACACAAAGCGTTGATCTGGCTCCAGCACACGAGGGGCAAGTTGTTGCTGCGCTTTGATCTCAATCCCAGTGGCAGGATTGCGTTTCAAGAGGTCCTTTTCGTCAATCAGCCACTGACAAAAGTGCTTGATGACGGACTTGACACGGGTGCGATGACTCACACTATATCCTTGTTCTTTGAGCAAGGACAGATATCCTTCGACAACTGTCGCTGTGAGTTGTTGGGGCTGAAAGTGTTTGGCGTGCCCTGGGCGCTTGGCAACCCATTGGGTGAACTGACGCAAGATACGCAGGTACGCATCAATGGTGGCTTCGTTAAGCTTGATGAGACAGGCTTGGTGATAGCTCCCAATCCACTCCTCGTTTCCTGAGTCCGGGAAGGGAACAATGTTCAATGGCTCCGTCATTTTTCGTCATTTCTCCCTATAAAATTTTCTGCTGCCAGTTTTACGTCCTCATTTCTTGTTTCGTTTCTGAGATGCTGAACGCTTCAACCTGCATCTGAGCGTGAACCGATTTTCTCAAAGAAGCCCATCCACCAGCAACTGGCAGCAGAAAGCATCTTCTGCTGCCAGTTTTCTGCTGCGAGTGAGTGTAGCAGGGAAACTGAGAAAAGGCAAGTGGGAAGCAGCCGGTAGGAGAAAATGGTCAGGCGGTGGAGAAAGCAAGCAGACAGCTACCTTGCACTTCATGTCAGCTTCGCGCATGTCACCCCATATATGGTGATGTAACTTGCTAAACGTTAGAGGATCACCAAGAAGGTGCCGCTGCAAAATACCACCGCAACTGCTCTAATGCAATTCCAAAATTCACAACTGAGCACCGGCTTTTCCTATACATGAGGAGTCCGATAAAGGAACGCGGCTTACTCTGATCAGCCGCGTTCCTTTATCGTAGGTAGGTAGTGGGGTCAGCAACAACTTGCTTTTCACCTTTCATGTCTTTGACTTCATGCACGCCACCATCTTCAAGGTCGCCTTTCCCATTCATGACGATGTTCATGGCGTTTTCATGACACTTCCTCGTCATACTAGCACCAAAGAGGGCGATGCGCAGTCGGTCGGTCGTAGGGCAAGAACAGCGAGTACCAGTGAGAAAGGACTACTAGAGATGTCTAAATGGATGACGGCTCCAGCGCCACGGCAATTGATAGGTGCCCATCGCCTCATCATTGCCTCTCATCGCGGTCCCGTCGAATACCAGTTAAGCCAGGAGCACACGCTCAAGCCGCACCGTGGTGTCGGCGGCGTGGTGACTGCACTAATAGACGCAGGCAGCTACATGGATAAGACCTGGGTAGCGATGGCCATGACGGAGGGAGACCGTCTCGCGCTAAAAAAAGCACGACAGGATGGCGACCTCCTGTCCTCTCCTCTGCCGGGTCAGACAATACACCTGCACTATGTCGCTATTCCTCAGTCTGCTTACCACAAGCACTATGAGCAGATCAGTAATCAATTGCTCTGGTTCTTCCAACACTATCTATATGATCCCACGCAGGATGCTGCATTTGCAGGCCAGGTGCAGGATGCCTGGACAAATGGGTACGGTGTGGCAAATAGGGCGATCGCGGATGCCGTCTGCGATGAAATTGATCGCGAGGCGACACCGCCCGTCGTGATGCTGCACGACTACCATCTCTACCTGGCACCGGGCATCATTCGCCAGCGCCGCCCATCGGTCATCATGCAGCAGTTTATTCACATTCCCTGGCCCGAGGTGCGTTACTGGCTCTTCTTGCCGAGCAACATCGTGCAGGCTATCTATCGTGGGCTCGTTGGCAACGACATCGTCGGGTTCCAGACGGAGCGCGATGCGCGGAACTTCCTGGAGGGAGTTCGTATACTCCTCGAAGGGGCTGTAGTTGACTTCGAAGTGGGAGCTGTCTGGTGGAGGGGTCGGCGTACGCAGGTACGAGCCTATCCCATCTCGATCTCCGTCACGGAGGAGCGCCGCACGGTCATGAGCGCTGCCGGCAGGAGAGCGGCGGAGAGCATCCGCCCGTTGTTGCGTGCATACACCATCATGCGTGTTGACCGCATCGAACCGACGAAAAATATCATTCGTGGTTTCCATGCGTATGATCTCATGCTCGAAGCGCATCCTGAACTGCACGGGGAGGTCACCTTTCTGGCGTTCCTTGTCCCGTCGCGGCAGACGTTAGCCATCTACCAGCGTTACAGGGCCAGGGTGCTTCACGTAATGGATACAGTCAACAGGAAATACGGCACAGAGGATTGGACACCTATTCATGCGTTCTGTGGCAATGATCGTACGCGGGCGCTTGCGGCGATGCAGTGGTATGATGTGCTGCTCGTCAATCCGATTATGGATGGGATGAATCTGGTGGCCAAAGAGGGTCCCGTCGTCAACCAGCGCAATGGCGTCCTGGTACTCTCGCGCACAGCCGGGGCATTCCAGGAACTGGCGAGGGGAGCAATTCCCTTGTCCCCGACGGATATCGTCGAGACAGCCGAGGGGTTGTACAGAGGGCTGACCATGTCGCAAGAGGAGCGACGGCAAAAAGCGACGCTGGCGCGGCAGGCGGTGGAGAGCAACGATCTCAACGCCTGGCTCACGCGACAGATGAGCGATCTCGACGCGCTGGTTGACCGTGCGCACTCCGCTCCTCTTCCCATCAAGAAACCAACTCCCATTGAAAGCGCTGAAAAGGTTACCGTCAGCGCCAGTTGATAGTTCAGTGCCAATCGGGTTATCATTGATGGCCGGGATCTTCTAAGGAACTCTCAAAGCAGGCGCTGAGACAGCCGGGACTGCTTTCTCGGGTTTTCGTCCTGTCTCTCGTCACATAAACAACCCATCTCTCGTCTTCTAGAGTAGAAGTATACAACGTCTTCGGGGCAGGGTGAGGGAAGACGAGGAGCGCCTTCCCAATTCCCGATCGGCGGTAGAGCCCGCACGCCACTGCTGGTGGCACGATCTGGGGGAGTTCCAGAGCCGACGGTACAGTCCGATAGGAGAAGACGAGGGAAAAACAGGGGATGCACGCGCATCCTCGTGCATATCCTCCATGCTCTTTCTGCCTGCTCGCACTTCTGCCCCATAGTAGTCGAATTTCGAAAGCAAGCTTTTCTGCTTCACTGGAGTCACCGCTATGTGTCTGAAAGAAGCAATGAGACAGGCAGTTCTTGCTGCGCGCTCAGTTGAGGGACGCACAAGTCCACGGCCCCCTGTCGGTGCCGTGCTGGTGCGTAATGGGCAAATCGTAGGCAGAGGCGCTACTGCTCCTCCCTATGGTCCACACGCCGAGGTACGGGCTCTCACCGAAGCGGGTCCGGCCGCCCAGGGCGCGGATCTGTACGTCACGCTCGAGCCCTGCTGTACGATGCTTCACACTCCACCTTGCACAGAGGCGATCGTCGCTGCCGGAGTACGTCGTGTGTTCGTAGGCGCGCTCGATCCCAATCCGGCGGTCTACACCCATGGTATACGACAACTTCAACGCGCAGGTATTGATGTTGTGCTGTTGGAGCATGAGCACGAAGCGCTGGCGTTGATTCGCCCCTTTGCGACCTTTATCACGCAGGGGCGATCCTATGTGACGGCAAAATGGGCAATGACACTTGATGGAAAGCTGGCAACGCGGACGAAGACATCTGCCTGGATTAGCGGAGTGGAGTCAAGGTTATGGGTGCATGATCTTCGAGATCGCGTGGATGCGATCCTTGTTGGTGCTCAGACAGCACGGATTGATAATCCACAGTTGACGGTGCGTCTCTCTCCCGAGCAACGCTGCTCTGAACGTACCATGCGTCACAGCCCGCCACTACGGATCGTCCTTGCCACGCGTGGGCGGCTTCCCGATCACCTGGCACTTCTACAGTCTTGCAGCGAAGCAGAGACCTGGATCGTCGTAGGCGAGACCTGTGCTGCTGCGCAGCACAAGCACCTGGAATCGCTCGGCGTCCACGTACTGCCTGTTCCCGTTGATGAGCGTGCCCGTGTCAGTCTCCCCGCCACCCTACAGGTGCTGGCGCAGCAGGGAATCGTGCATGTACTTCTAGAAGGCGGGGCAACACTTTTGGGCAGCGCATTTGATCAGCACTGTATCGATCATGTCGCTGCCTTCATCGCGCCTATTTTGATCGGTGGAGGTGAAGCACCTTCGCCCATCGGTGGGGAAGGCCTGGCTGAGATGATTCATGCTTGCCAACTCCACAATCGACGAACCCAATTCTTTGGTGAAGATATCCTGGTAGAAGGTGATGTAGTCTATGAGCCACCTCCTTCCCCAGGAATCAGAGAGGAGCAAAAACTATATGCACAACCACTATGACCTGGCAGGTTGTAATCTCTCGGTTCCCGAAGCAATTCACGCGGTGCAGCAGGGAAGGATGGTGCTCATTCGCGACGATGAGAAGCGTGAGAACGAGGCGGATGTCTGTCTTGCTGCGCAATTTGCTGCGCCAGAACGTCTCAACTTCCTGTTGCATCATGCCTGTGGTCTCATCTGTGTTGCCATGGCAGGCGAGCGACTTGATACACTCGATATCCCCCTGGCGGAGAAAGCGAATGATCCCCTGCAAGGGACGCCTTTTGCCGCCTCGGTTGATGCTCGTCGGGGCACGACGACGGGGATCCCTGCGAGTGAGCGGGCCCTGACGATTCGCCGGCTTGTGGACCCGACCGCGCGAGCGGAAGATTTCGCGCGCCCTGGGCATGTCTTTCCATTGCGCGCTCATCCACGGGGCACGCTTGGCCGACGAGGCCATACAGAGGCAGCAGTAGACCTGATGCATCTCGCCGGCCTGGAGCCGGGAGCGATCCTTTGTGAGGCCTTGGATAGCAGCGGTGAATCTGCCCGCGGCAATATTCTCCTTGCGCTGGCGCGGGAGTGGGGCATAGGTATCCTCGATGTTGATACGGTTGCGCGCTACCGTGAAGAACACCGGGTCAGCTTCGTAACCGGAACATCGTTACCCACGGCAGACGCCTCTTTCCGCCTGCTGCATTACCGGGATACGATGATCTGGCAGGATTACCTTGTGCTCATGCTTGGCGAGCTCCAGAAACAGCCGGGCGAGTTACCACTTGAAATGCGTTCTGCCAACGACGCTGCCGCGTCTACTGCTTCGCAGTCAGGCAATCTGCAAGGAGTGCGCTCCGCTCAGGCAGGACGAAAGGAAGTACTTGTACGCCTGCACTCTGCCTGCACGACGGGCGATCTCTTTGGTTCTCGTCGCTGCGATTGCCAGGCCCAGTTGCACAGGGCACTCCAGGCAATTGCCGCCGAGGGATGCGGCGTACTGCTGTACTTACCGCAAGAAGGGCGTGGCATCGGATTGGCAGGAAAACTGCAAGCGTATGTGCTCCAGGAGCAAGGCTACGACACGGTTGAGGCAAACGAGTTGTTGGGCTACCCCGCGGATGCGCGCATCTATACATGTGCGGTAGAGATCCTGCGCGGTCTCCAGGTGACCTCCGCGCGCTTGCTGACGAATAACCCAGGGAAAATACGCGCATTGTTCGAAGGGGGCATCCTGGTGGAGCGTGTGCCACTTGAAATAAGCCCCACTGAGGAGAATGCTCATTACCTGCAATCGAAATATCAACGGCTTATCCCTTTTCTGACGTCTCTGTCTCACCGACAGGGGATCAGTCCACTAAACCATAAGCAGGTGCAGGATGAATCTATCGCATCTCCAACTACCCTTGCCGGATCTTGATGGAACAGGGCTCACCATTGGGATCGTGGTGGCCCGCTATAACTGGCACATTACTGGAAGTATGCTCAAGCTGGCGCATGAAGTTTTGCTGTCGCTGGGAGTTGCAGAGGAAAACATATACATCATCTCTACTCCAGGATCGTATGAACTGGCAACCGCAGCCCGGGCATTTGCAGCACACGGAAGATGCCATGCACTCATCTGTTTTGGCTGCATCATGAAAGGTGCCACGCGCCATGATATCCTCGTGGGGGACGCGGCAGCCCAGGGAATCCAGCGCGTTGCCCTCGATACCGGCGTGCCCATCATATTCGGCGTAGTCTGCGCGGAGAATCAGCAGCAGGCAGAGGAGCGAGTTGGGCGCGCCAGGGAGTGCGCCGAGGCCGCCATCGAGATGGCGCATACGATGCTCATGCTTAAAAATATGATAGGAAAGGAATGAAGAAAGACCATGTTCACTGGGATTATCGAGGAGATCGGAACCATTCTGCGGTGCGAGCCGGTAGGGCTGGTGATACAAGCCGCCCAGGTGCTTCAAGGGATCGAGACGAAGGACAGTATGGCCGTTGATGGAGCGTGTCTGACGGTAACCGGGAGAGGCGAGGACTGGTTTCGCGTTGATGTGATGCCTGAGACCTTTCGTTGCACCCGCCTGGGAAGCCTGCAGCCAGGTTCGCATGTCAACCTGGAACGCGCTCTTTTGTCTGATGGACGCATAGGCGGACACCTGGTGCAGGGCCATGTTGAGGCAACGGCCTGTGTGCTCTCCATCCAGGGAGACGGGATTGCACACACTGTTGAGATCGAACTCCCGGAACATTTGCGTCCCTTTGTCATCCCAAAGTGTTTTATTGCGGTCAATGGTGTCAGTCTGACGGTGATCGAGCGTCTGCAGTCCAGCTTTTCGCTTGCCCTGATTCCTTATACAAAACAACATACCAACCTTGGAGAGATACAGTTGGGCACATCGCTCAACCTGGAGACCGATATCATAGGAAGGTACGTTGTACATCTTCTGGCACTGACAGGCAAAGAAGCGCCCGGGAGTGGGAACGAGATAGGCGAGACCACCATCCGCGATATCGTTAGTGGTGCTCTTGCATCACTTCAAGAGAGAAGGAAGTTACCTGTATCCCCGCTTGCCTGGTGATACACAGCCATTTCTCGAGATTAGAAATCGCCTGCTGTCACAAACACGGTACCCTATTCGTCTACATTAACAAAAGATACAATGTCTTCGGGACAGGGTGAGGGAAGACGAGAGTGTTTTCCCAATTCCCGATCGGCGGTAGAGCCCGTACGCCACTGCTGGTGGCATGATCTGGGGAAGTTCCAGAGCCGACGGTACAGTCCGATAGGAGAAGACACGAACATGCCGGGGAACAGCTTTCGTTCGTATGGGGAGGTCTGCGACGCTCGCTACCTTCAGGCCTTTTGGCGCGTTCTCTTGAAGCGCTAGGCCTTGCTCTCCTCGTTGTGCTCCTGTGTCCCTCACCTTTCCCGAAGTGGTCAGCCAGTTATGAGGGGCACATATGGAAAATTTTGAGAGCTATTACCTCCTCCTGTCTGCTATTGCTCACCGGATGCTCGGGAGCCGTAGTGATGTCGAGGATATCGTGCAAGAAGCATATCTGCGCTATGCCAAGGCGGCTGTTCCAGAGATCGGTTCGCTCAAAGCGTATCTGATGACCATTGTCACGCGTCTCTGCCTGGATCAGCGCAAGTCAGCACGTCTCCAACGCGAGCAGCCTCTCGGCCTTCGATGGCCATTGGTTGCAGAAGACATCGAAGAGACCGCTCTCCAGGCGCTGGATCAACGCGAAGCGATCTCACGCGCCTTTCTTCTCCTCCTGGAGTGCCTGACCCCCGACGAACGTGCGGTATTCCTGCTCCATGACGTCTTTGCCTATCCGTATGAGGAAATTGCTCGGATCGTCGGAAAGCACCCCACCACCTGCCGTCAGCTTGCCCATCGTGCCAAAACACGGCTGATCGAGCGCCGTCCCCGTTTTGTTCCTTCACAGCAGGAACACCACCACCTGGTGGATAGCTTTCTGGCTGCCACACAACGGGGAGATATCCAGGTGCTCCTGGATGCTTTAGTGAAGGACATGACGCAGAAGGTTGAGCATGAAAGGAAGGAAAGTACGCACTCTTCATCGATGAGGGTGGAGAGAGGCAAAGAGCACACGAAAGTGTCACAACCAGAACTGCTATCCCGTCTCATTTGCAGATAATTTGTCTGCCTGTCTCAAAGAAAAGAGCAAGCGGGAGACGGATGCTTGATGCGTACGCAAATTGGCACCCCCGCGATATCCCAATTGCCTCTCGACATGATCACTTGTACAGCCTACAGTAGATAGTACCGGCAGTATTCATGGTTGAGAGTAACGTTATACTTTTCCAAGTGTAGTAGAGGAGTTAGCAAGCACCATGCAGACAGTATGGGACCGGCGCTATGCGCAGCGTGTACAACGTATGCAGGCTTCAGCAATTCGCGAACTGCTTAAAGTGACTGAAATGCCCGGCACAATCTCCCTGGCCGGGGGCATGCCAGCGGCGGAAATTTTTCCGATAGAAAAGATTGCCGCTGTGACGCAGCGAATTCTTGAGAAGAGCGGTCGGCAGGCCCTGCAATATGGCACCACTGAAGGCTATACACCCCTGCGTGAACTGCTTGCGCACCGTCTCACGCAGGAAGGCTTCGATGTCTCGCTTGACAGTATTCTGATTACTTCAGGTTCGCAGCAGGGCCTTGACCTGCTGGCGAAAATCATGATTGACGCGGGTGATCTCCTGCTGGTGGAATCACCGACCTATATGGGCGCGCTGCAGGCCTGCAATGCCTACGAGCCAGAGTATTTGGCCGTGCGCTCGGATGAGGAGGGCATTGTCACCGATGAGTTAGAGCCGGCACTACAGAAAAATCCGAAGTTTATTTACGCCCTGCCTAATTTCCAGAACCCCAGCGGCGTGACCTTTACACTGGAGAGGCGACAGAAACTGGTTGAGTTGGCGAGCCGCTACGGAGTGCCCATTGTGGAGGACGATCCCTACGTGCAGTTGCGCTTCGAAGGCGAGCCACTGCCATCGCTGCTGGCGTTGGAGAACGAGCGCCAGCAGCGGGAGGGACAGAAAGACCAGCTCTACCAGGGAAACGTCATCCAGCTCAATACTTTTTCTAAAGTGCTGGCACCGGGCCTGCGCCTGGGTTGGATAGTGGCTCCGGCGGAGGTGATTCGCAAGCTCGTGCTGGCTAAACAGGGCGCAGATCTGCATACCGCCACGTTCAACCAGATGATCGCCTATGAGATCGCGCGCGAAGGCTTCATGGAGGAGCATATTGCGCTGATTCGCAAGACGTATCGCGAGCGGCGCGACGTCATGCTGGCCGCGCTCGAAGAGTACTTCCCCAACAAGGCACGCTGGACGCGCCCCCAGGGAGGTATGTTCCTGTGGGTGACACTACCGGAGGGGATTGATGCCGCGGAGTTACTCAGCGATGCGCTGGAATATCGCATCGCGTTCGTGCCCGGCGCTGTCTTCCATCCCTGTGGAGGTGGAGCCAATACCATACGCCTGAGCTTCTCTAACGCCACACCGGAGCGCATCGAGGAGGGCATCAGGCAACTTGGCAAATTGCTGCACGCCAGGCTGATGCGCACCTGAAAACATGCGGGGACGACCACTTAGTAAACGATGTTAAACACTGCGGTTTCGTCACCAAAGTTGATAATGTCACCGTCGTTCAAAGGGACAGCCTGGTTGGGCTGTAGCCGCAGATTATTTACTAGTGTACCGTTA
>Ga0070697_100004777_pt1 | contig 10387 bp, 9 predicted proteins | sample KBSK1501metaG_FD_65475 | JGI IMG/M metagenome (GOLD analysis project Ga0070697, IMG submission 65475) | Corn, switchgrass and miscanthus rhizosphere microbial communities from Kellogg Biological Station, Michigan, USA - KBS K1-50-1 metaG | ecosystem: Host-associated > Plants > Roots >... | reverse complement strand
CCCGCCAGACATTGATGGGATATTCCGCCTGCCACGCAAAGTTGTAAACCCAGCCGTTCAGCCTCTGCTGGCATTCAAACTCGATTGCCTGGGGAGCATTTTGATATCCCGAGGGAATGTAGAGGTCGAACTCGTATCTCAGGTACTGCAATCCGGTGCTGGGTGCGGGACGCTGCCCGATATACCAGTAGCCGTTCTTGAACGGTGTCCCACTAATGGCAAATTGCGCCGAACTGCCATCCAGCGACGGACTGCCGAAACCGCGGGTCATCAGATAATTCGCCACCGTTCCAGTGCCGCCGGTATTTCCGCAGGCGCCGCAGGTTTGCCACCCGGTTTTTTCCTCGATGCGATCGAAAATAGTGCTTCCGGTGGAAGGTAGCGGTTGGCCGGCGCTGGAGACAGTTACGTACACCGTGCTCTTGAACACCTGTTGTTTGCTGTCGACGGCCTGCACCGAAACGCGATGCAATCCCGCGGTGAGCGGCAGGCTGGTGTTTACACCGGCACCCGCAGTTTGAAACATCTTTGCGCCATCAACATAAATCTGGGTCAGCGAGACGGGGTTCGCGCTCTGCACCGTCGCCTGGATCCGCAATGGCGAGGCTGCCGTCGTGTTCGCGGTAGGTTGAAGGATGGTGACAGTTTGGGCCTCACCCACCGCAACTAAGATCGCAGTGGTGATTGCCAGGCTCGCCAGAGTGCGGGTGGAATTTCTTAATCGACGAAGTCGCGGAAGGATGGTTTTCAACGAAGAGAGCGGGGATAAACCAAGAATGCCGTTGGAAATGCAGGTGACACCAAACAGCACAACATTCAACATGCAACGCTCCACAATCTGAATTGGCTTCCGTTCTTCACAGCCACCTAACGGGGGACCCAATTGCAGAAGTGGCGCTGGTTCAGACTTGAGGCTGTAAAGGTTGCTGGAGGGTAAGGCGCTGCCAGGGTACAAACAATGAGGGATACCGCTTAGTGAGGGAGAGAAGAAAACCTGCGAGCTTTACTCAGGCGAAAACCTAACTTGAGCCGCTTTGCGATGAGCGAAGCGGGAGACCGCAGGCGAAATCCCGATCCTGCGAAGCGTGAGAGGCATCTATCAGAGAAGTGTTCGAGGTTCTGGGGATTCGCGGTTTAAGCGCGGGAACGATAATACAAGACAATAGCGATAGCGACGCCGAACAGCATGCTCAGCGCGAGAAAATAACGCAACACGGGAATGCGCCCTAGAAAGATAATGGAACAACCGATGGTGAACAAGAGTCCCGCGATGCCGCTCCCAACAGGCATGCGGTGCATGCTTATTCCGGGGTGCAGGTTGTAGTTCTTTTTCATAGCGCCGCCTGGCCCTAGGCCGCTTCGAAAAAACCTATTCGCTCCCCACGATCCGAGCATTGCGACCGCGCCGATGACGGCGAGCAGGAGGGCAATGGCCTCGAAATACGTGATTGTCGCGAGAAGATTCATGCTGTTGTGCGACCAGGTTGCTATCAGAGTCTACGCTTCTTCAAGGCCGCGGTAGTAGAATCCCGGCGCATGAAAGCGCTTTTGAGCGTGCTTCTAGCCGTTGTCGTCGGCCTCGCGTTTCTTCTCTACCGGCAGCAATCGACGATCCGCGAGCAGCAGAAACGCCTAGAGGAACTGGCCAAACAACAGTCCGACCGTTCCGATCCGAAGCCCACACTGGAATACCAGGAAAAGTGTGCCGAGCAGGCGCGCCAAACATTCAGAGATATTGGCTATGCGGAAGACGAGTCCGTCACGTACGAAGACCACTACAATGCGAAACTCGATAAATGTTTCATCCTGATTCGCAATGTAGATGCGAAAGGTCACGGCACGATCTGGACTTACAAAACCTTACTCGACGCACACGAGGGGAGGACATACGGCAATTACCGCAGGCACAGTGTCAAAGGCACGTTTCTTTGTAAGGTCCTCCTGCCCTCTGGAGAACCGCAGTTCTGCGAGTCTGACGACGAGTTTACAGAGCTGATCAAAATCTATATGGAGAACGGCGTGGCAAGACTGCCCATTGCGCCTTCGCAGATTGATCCGTTGACTCCACCAGGTTCTAAGTTACGCTTTTAAGTGAAACGACTAAATGGCAATTCACTTGTCGGCGGGTTTTGGTTGCATCGTGTTTCTGGCGATTCTGATCGTCCCTGGAGTTGTCGCCGCATACATTTCCGGCAACCCCAATTGGCTGTGGATTTCCCCGGTTGCCGTTTCTGCCATTCTGCTGTTGATCGCAGCGTTGCCAATCAAAAGAAAGATTACTCCGCAAGAGTTCGCGGTCGAGCTGGAAGAGTGCTTGAACGGTGCTGCTGGTGATTGGGGCTGGGACGACACCTTAAGTCCCAGAATCGCTGACCCGCGCCTTGACCAGGTACGTGGTTGGCTGTTGCTAAAGCTTGGTACTTCTGACTGGAGGGACGACCAGGTCGCTGGTGTGGTTGCGAAGCTCAAGCGCGGAGAAATCCCCGATACGTTGGAATGACACGAAGAACAGCTCACCACTGGCGTCGGATTGTCAGAAGAACGAAGAAGGCAACAACGGCTGCCACCGTTCCGATTTGGACGCAACGAAAAAAGATGAACATTCCCGCCATCGAGCCCCAGTCTGGCTTAGCGATGCTCGCGTAAAGGATAGTTCCGAGGAATCCTAAGATCACCACGGCGGCGAACGCCGTGAACGCGCCCGAAAAGGCTACGGTGAGACGTCGTACACGCGCCTTGTCCATATGCATCATCCCTGAATTCGGACTTCAGGAACTGAACGCCCCGCTGGCAGCGTATTAAGAAATGGAGGCCCTGGGCAGATTCGAACTGCCGACCTGCGGTTTAGGAAACCGTCGCTCTATCCAACTGAGCTACAGGGCCCCGGCTGAACCGAATTCCATTTTCTCACTATTTCGAAGCAAAGCCGATCAGCCAGTGCGAGACAGAGTGTCATTCCGAGCGCAGCGAGGAATCTGGGCAGACTGATCGAATCTCGTCGCTGGCGGCACCCATAAAACCAAGCTGATGCCTGTACCGGTGACGACTACCCGAGTCTAAGCCACGGCTAAGTCGCCAGATTCCTCGCGCAATAACAACGCGCTCGGGATGACAATTTCCAAGGTCTGCACAGCGGGGCAGGGAACCCCCCTCTTGCCAGCCTAGCGGACTGTTCACAAGAAAAGGAGATAGTTGACTCCGTCAACCATATCCCATTACGCTACTACGTACTGTTAATGAGCAGGAGGACGTCATGCCAGAGACTGCTCTCGCAAGCGGAATCGAAGCGGTACGCCGCTTCAATCGTTTCTACACGCGCAAAATAGGCGTGCTGCAACAGGGGCTACTACGGAGCTCCTTTTCGCTTACCGAAGTTCGAGTGCTTTACGAACTCGCGCATCGTAAGGACCCCACCGCGACTGACCTGCGCCGGGAACTGGGACTGGATCCCGGCTATCTCAGCCGCATGCTGCGCAGCTTCGAAAAAAAGGGACTGATTAGCCGGAACCCTTCAGAGACGGACTCACGTCAGAGTCACCTGCAGCTTACTTCCGCGGGACACAAGGCTTTTACCGCGCTGAACACGCGGGCGCGACAAGAAGTTCGCAGCATGTTGCAAACGCTTCCTCATGAAGAACAACACAAGCTGCTCCAGGCGATGCAAACGGTTGAGAGCGTGCTCGGCGAGAGGTCCGAATCCGCCGGCGGCGAAAACAGGAGCACGTATCGCCTGCGGCCGCATCAGCCCGGCGACATGGGCTGGGTGGTTCACCGGCACGGCGCCTTATACGCAGAAGAGTACGGCTATGATGAGCGCTTCGAGGCGCTGGTGGCGCAGATCGCGGCCGATTTCCTTAGGAATTTCGATTCCCAGCGCGAGCGCTGCTGGATAGCGGAAATAAACGGCGAGATCGTAGGCTCGGTCTTTCTGGTTCGCCAAAGCGCCGCTGTCGCCAAGCTGCGGCTGCTGCTGGTGGAGCCGGCGGCACGCGGGTTAGGGCTGGGCGGGCGCCTCGTAAACGAATGTGTGAAGTTCGCCCGACAAGCCGGCTATAAGAGAATTACCTTGTGGACGCAGAGCGAGCTGTACTCGGCCCGCCACCTCTACAAGAAAGCCGGCTTTCGCCTGGTAGGAAGTAAGCGCCACCGGGATTTCGGCAAGCCATCGGTGGCGGAAGTCTGGGACTTGAAGCTGTAACAGCGTCTTGACACCCGAAAAGCGCGCGGTTGCTAGCCCTCCGCTTCCGCCCGGCGCTTCACCGCCCGCAGCCACATACGGCGGATGAATGCGCTGCCCGGATAGATAGTGCGCCAATATTGGGCGAAGCGGCGGCGCGTGGCTTGGTCAGTGGCATACACCCTGGTTTCGGTAGTGACCAGGGTCGCGTTCTCTCCCGCACTGTCCAAATGAAAATTCATGGCCGCAACCGCAAATCCTGGTCGAACGGTTTTGCGGAACTCTGCAGGCGTTTTGGGCGGTTGGGCTCCCGGCGGCAGCAGAACTACTGTGCCAATTACGATCTCTCGCTCGGCTTCGTCCGCGAGCAGCAGAAAGCTGGTGCGGGTTGCAACTTCCAGGATGGGTGTGTCAGCGGGCGCATTCAAAATGCTCTCGGGGCCGCGCCGGCCGAAGCGGCGCATCCAGGTAAGGGTCTGAAAGAGGAAAATCTCATTGCCCCGTAGCCCCTTGATAGCAGCGTAGACGCGATCCTTAGGAGCATTGACCCGAATCGCGTGGAGTTCGTTGAACTGGTAGGCAGGTACAAACTCATCGAGGTGGCTGCGAACGGTTGCAACTCGAGTCTCTTTCGCCGGGAGGTGCCAGCCTACCAAAGCCACCAGCACCCCGCCCGCCAGCAGCCACGCACTGTAACCGCGGGTTGCGACGCCCAGAAACGTCAGCGGCTTACAAATACTGACCAGCCCGACGAAGCTTGCGATCAGGCCGGCATAGACCAGCACCACGGCAAACATAGGCCAAATGTTACTTCACCGCTGCACAGATCAGCCCCCGGCTGGCTCCAGAGTAAGTCTATATGTTATACATATAACAACATAAGATATGGCTGTTGCATCAATCCAGGCCGGTTGGCTGTTGCTGATCTTCAGTTTGCCCGTCGGCCAGGCTGCCCAGCGGGTAGATGTCTGGCGCAAACTGCGGCGGTATGGCGCGCTGATGCTTCCCACTTCCGGGTACGTCCTCCCCAACAACGCCGCCAATCAGGAGAAGCTGGAGTGGCTGGCCTCAACAATTCGCAAGTACCGCGGCCGCGCCTCGGTGGTAACGGTGCAATCATTTGACGACTTGCCGCACCAGCAGTTGACCAAATTGTTTCTCGAGGCGAGAGCGCGCGACTATCAGCAACTGGCGCGCGAACTGAAGAAAGCGACCAAAGGGACTGGCGCCGCGAATGCAAAGCTCTCTCGACTGCACCGGCGTTTCCAGGAGATCTGCGCCATTGATTTCTTCAATAGCCCTCTGCGCAGCCGGGTTGAAGCGATGCTGGAACGCGCCGCCAGCAGGGAAGCGGAGCCTGGCGTAACGAAAGGGGCGATTCGTGTGAAAAAAGAGTTTCGGGGACGAGTGTGGGTCACGCGCCCGCGTCCTGGCATTGATCGCAGCGCGTCTGCCTGGCTGATCCGCAAGTTCATTGATCCCGCCTCTAAGTTTGCTTTTGCCAATGACGCTAATAAGCATCCCAAGGCGGTGCCCTTCGATATGTTTGGTGAGGCTGGCTTTGGCCACCGTGGCGAGGATTGCACCTTTGAGACCCTGCGCAAGCAGTTCGGAATTCGCGACCCGAAGGTAGCGGTGATTGCGCAGATTGTCCACGACGCTGATCTGGACGACGAGAAATTCGGACGCAATGAGGGCGCTGGCCTCGATCGCGTGCTGATCGGATGGGCGCAGCAAGGAGTTTCGGACGACGAGTTGCTGCGCCGTGGCATGGAGTTGATCGAAGGTCTGTACCAGTCCGTTTCCTGAAAAAGGAGGGCAAGGCCATGAACGCGGAAGCGCAACGCGACATTCTGCTCATCAGCAACTCCACCATGCATGGCACCGGCTACCTGGACCACGCGGAGGCAGCCATTCGTGAACTCCTGGGCAATCGCCGGGAAATTCTGTTTGTACCGTTCGCTCTGCACGATCGCCTGGCGTACACCGAGCGCGCGCGGGAACGCTGCGCACGCATGGGATATCGTGTTCATGCTGCCACAGAGGCTGCGGCACGGAGTCTCCAACTCGACCAGATGGACGCAATCTTTGTAGGTGGTGGCAATACTTTTCGTTTGCTGAAGACCCTCTACGACTACGGCCTGCTGGAACCGATTCGCCGATTCGTAGCCGCCGGCAAGCCCTACATCGGTTCGAGCGCGGGATCGATTGTTGCCGGGCCCAGCATCAAGACCACAAAAGACATGCCCATCGTGGAGCCGCCGTCGTTCCGCGCGCTCGGGCTGACCGAATTTCAGATCAGCCCGCACTATCTCGATCCCGACCCGAACTCGACCCACATGGGCGAGACCCAGGAAGAGCGTATCCTGCAATTCCTTGAGGAAAATGAGACTCCGGTGGTCGGCTTGCGTGAAGGCAGCATGTTGCGCCTGCAAGGTAATTCGGTGGTCCTCAAAGGTCCATTGGCAGCGCGAGTTTTTCGCCGCGGCGAGCCGCCTGCTGAATGCCCTGCTAACTCCGAAATCAGCAGTTACCTCGAGCCTGTTGCCGCTGAGAGCCGGGCGCGATGAGGCCCTCCGGAACCCTTCTGCTGACGCGGCAGCAAGTTTCCGAACTGCTCACGCTTGAAGATTGCATTCACGCCGTGGAAGAGGCCTTCTGTCTTTACGGAAGTGGCAAGGCCGCTGCGCCCGGGATATTGGGTGTCCATACCGATGGCGGAGGCTTTCATATCAAGACATCTTTCCTGGATTTGAACCGGCGCTACTTCGCGCTCAAGGTCAATGGCAATTTCTTCAACAATTCCAAACTTTATGGAATGCCCAACATTCAGGGTCTGATTGTTTTGTGTGACGGCGTCAATGGATATCCGCTCGCCGTAATGGATTCGATAGAGATCACCATTCAGCGCACAGGAGCGGCAACCGCCGTGGCGGCAAAATATCTGGCCCGAGCAAACTCCAGCCGCGTCACAATCTGTGGCTGCGGCAATCAGGGGCGAGTACAGCTGCGTGCGATCGCCAAGGTGCTGCCTATCCGCAAAGCCTTTGCCTTTGATGCGGATTCAGACCGCGCTACGCACTTCGCTGCTGAACAGTCTCGCGCGCTGGGCATTGAGGTGGCGCCGGCCGTCGACCTTGGCGCTGCCGTTCAGAGCTCCGACGTTTGCATCGCCTGCACTCCCTCCCAGCGCTGGATCGTGGACCACAAAGATGTAGGGCCGGGGACCTTCATTGCGGGAGTCGGAGCTGACAATGAGCACAAGCAGGAGCTGCATCCCAAGCTGTTGGCAGCGAACAAAGTCGTGGTTGACCTGCTCGATCAGTGCGCCAGCATTGGCGATTTGCATCACGCCATCGCGGCCGGTGTGGCTACTCGCGAGAGTGTGTACGCCGAACTGGGGGAAATTGTCGCCGGCCGCAAGCCTGGCCGCACCTCCGACGACGAGATCACAGTCTTCGACAGCACCGGAACGGCCCTACAGGACGTGGCCACCGCAGCCATGGTGTATGAAAAAGCTGTCAGCGCCGGTGTAGCCAACGCTCTGAATTTCTTTGCCTGAAGCGTGTGCGGCGGGAACGTACTTGAGTACTGCTTTTCATCGCCGCGGTTGATTGCTATTCTCGCGGTAATGCCCACCGTAGTTTTCGGGGAGCCCGCCAAGGCCGAGCAGAACCTGGCGCGCATTCGGGAGCGCGTGCCGCCAGAAATTGCGTCGCTATTGCCGACGTTGCTGGCAGAGGTGCCGGACCCCGATGCTGCACTAAATCTTTTCGAGCGGCTCTGTGAGAGCGCCGGCCAAGAGCTGGCGAGGCTCTTAGAGCGGCATCAGTTCCTGCTGCACTACGCGCTTACTATCTTTGGATACAGCCAGTTTCTTGGTGAGACCTTGATCCAGAACCAGGACCTTCTACACAGCCTGGCTCGCGATAAGAACCTGGATCAATCGCTTTCGCGTGACGAATACGGCGAGCGTTTTGCCCGCTTCCGTTCACGCTGCTTTGAGAGTGAGATTTCCACTCTGCTCGCTCGCTTCAAACGGCGTGAGTATGTCCGCATCATGCTGCGCGACGTGCTGAACATTGGTTCGCTGGCGGAAGTTACGGCCGAAATTTCTGGCCTAGCCGATGTGTTGATTGAGCAGGCGCTGTTACACGCGCAGGCACAGCTCAGTGCACGACACGGGGCGCCGCAGCATACCGGAAGCGATGGGCGGCTGGTGCAGACTCCGTTTGCCGTGCTTTCGCTGGGTAAATTGGGCGGCAACGAATTGAACTACAGCTCGGACGTGGACCTGCTTTTCATCTATGGCGATGGTGAAAATTCGACGGGTGCCATATCCAACCGCGAATACTTCGTGCGCCTCGGACAACAGGTCACCGAGATACTCTCGCAACCTACGGCAGAAGGTGCGGTGTTTCGCATCGATCTGCGGCTTCGTCCCCAGGGCAGTGAGGGTGAGCCCGCCATCGCGCTGGGACACGCCATGCGCTACTACGCCCAGGCGGCACAAGATTGGGAGCTGCAGGCGCTGATCAAGGCCCGCTATTCGGCGGGAAACCTGGAGCTGGCGCGCGAGTTCATTCGCGGCGTGCAGCCGCGGGTCTATACCAGCAGCCTGAACTTTACCGCGATCGAGACAGCAGTGAACTCGCGAGACAAGATGGGTACGCGCCGCCGCGGAGCTCGAGGCGCGGTCTCTGCGCCTCGCTCCATCAACATCAAGCTGGACCGCGGCGGCATACGCGATATTGAGTTCCTGGTGCAGTGCCTGCAGCGCGTATATGGAGGGCGCGAAACTTGGCTGCGCTCAGGAGGAACGCTGTTTTCGCTACAGAAGCTGCTCGACAAGAACCATATCGGCGCCAAGGACTTCCACGAGCTGAACAGCAGCTACGAGTTCTTCCGGCGGGTGGAGCACCGCCTGCAACTACGGCGCGGGCAGCAAACGCACCGCCTGCCGGGTGAGGCGCGCGACCTCGAGATCCTGAACCGCTCCATTGGAGAGCACCCCAGCGCGCGCGGACATCGTGACCTGCTCACCCGGGTGCGGGAGCGGATGGCAGCGGTGGCCGGCATTTACAGCCGCATCATCCATTCCGAGCAGATGCAGCATAAGCAGGAAGAGCCGGGAGCGGAATTCCGCCTGCGGCCGCGTGCCGAGGCCGAACTGGGTCGTGAGCAGTCATTTACGCAAATCCTGCAACGTCTGGCAGCAGACTCGCCTGCGATCTATGAGGTGGCAGCCCGCCGTGACTCAAGCTCCCGGGTACGGCGCAACCTGCACCGCTTCCTCAGTTCAGCACTCACTGGCTCCGATCGTTATGCGGCAGTACTGCAGGAGCCGCTCGCGCTGGAGCGCGCCCTGCATATTTTCGAAGTCAGCGATTTTCTTACCGACCTGCTGGTGCGTTATCCGGAGGAGGTCAGCGCACTGGCCAAGGTGCCGGCGTCGCAACCGGCAGTGACGCCACTCCCCCTCGATCCCGGGCTGGGCGGCGTCAATGCCAATGATGCTTTTCTGCATTACGTGGCGAGCTCCGCGGCTTCGTACACCGAGAAGCTGGCTTTGCTACGCCAGCATTACCGCCGACAGCTCTTTGCCAACGGCGTGCGCGATTTCCTGGAACACAGGGCGGTCTTCGATTCACTGATTGAAAGCTCGGCGCTGGCCGACTCTGCGGTCCAGACCGCACTGGCCGTTGCCAGCGATGGGCAATCGATGGAGGGTTTCGCGGTGCTCGCGCTGGGACGGCTGGGAACCAGCGAATTTGATGTCGGCTCCGATGCCGACCTGTTGTTCATGTGCGACCACCAGCGGCGCGTAAGCTCCGCAGCCAAGATTGCGGAGCAAGTCGTGGAGGTACTCTCCGCCTACACGCGCGATGGAACCCTGTTCGCCGTTGATACGCGCCTGCGTCCGCGCGGCGCCGAGGGTGAGCTGGTGACGACGCTCTCAGCATTAAAAACTTATTTCGGAGCGGCAGGCGAAGCGCGCGCCTGGGAGGCGCTGAGTTACACCAAGCTGCGGCTCGTCGCCGGAAACCCTGCCGTTGCCATGCGCGCCATGAACGTGGTCCACAAGGGGCTGGAAAGATTTCGGCAATCGGAACAGTTTGCCGCAGAAGTGCGCGAGATGCGCGCCCGCCTGGTCGAGGCCGACTTCGCCAAAACCAAAGACAAGAACAACTTTAAGAAAGGCGAAGGCGG
>Ga0070697_100004776_pt1 | contig 10389 bp, 12 predicted proteins | sample KBSK1501metaG_FD_65475 | JGI IMG/M metagenome (GOLD analysis project Ga0070697, IMG submission 65475) | Corn, switchgrass and miscanthus rhizosphere microbial communities from Kellogg Biological Station, Michigan, USA - KBS K1-50-1 metaG | ecosystem: Host-associated > Plants > Roots >... | reverse complement strand
ACCGTAAAGTTGCTGCCATAGTACGGACCATTCGCGACCGCCAAAAACGAGCTCCGGAGACGGATGCGCCGTCGATTGTTGAGGAAACGTCGCCGTCGGTGACGTACCGGTGATTGTCCGCGAAAGGAACGCTGGTACGCTCGATCGAGTGGGCGATCAAAATTCAGTTCGACCGCTGCTTGCTGATGGACAAACGCCAGCCGAGCAGCGCGAAAAATTGCAGCGAATCGACCTTGTTTCACCGCTTCGCCTAACGGAAACAACTGAGCATCCACCCCAACTCCCGCCGCTTCAAAAAAGAGATGTCGACCGTTGGCAGTTCCAACGTCTACTTGCCGGAGCGCGCCAGTGTGCATCAGCTGACAGGCTCTGATCGGATCTGCTGGAAGGCGAAGGCTCCGGGCAAAATTGTTAAAGGTCCCTAATGGTATGACGAGCAGTGGAACGGTCGTACCCACCAGCGTGGATGCCACTTCCCGAACCGTGCCGTCGCCACCTGCCACTACGATCAAATCGACTCCCTCACGGAGCAGCTCTGAGGTTCGACTCGCGATCGAAAGCTCCGGCTCGACGACCAACTCTCTCCAGAGGCTACCCGCTGCGGCAAGTTCGCTCCGGACCGCCTTACGGGCCGATTCGTCGCCGTTTCCGCTGGACGGATTTTGAATGAGAGCGATCTGAGAGAACCGAATCATGCTACGCCTCTTAGTTCGCAGCTGACGGACTGAACAGGCCTATCGGCGTTCCTGCGGAACGGATGACAACCATGAGACGGCTCGATCCTACAAGAGCCATTCGGTCGCCCCGACCAATCTAACCATCGGGCCGCCTAGATCGTTCCAGAATGACACACGGCTAGGCACCAGCCTAATTTGTCATATGTCATTTGTTTATTTGTCATGGCCCTGAAAGGGCCTGGGGCCTAGTCTCGGCGCTCTTGCACTTGCGTAACGTAAGAGTTGTTAACTACGTCCACTATTTTTTGACCGGTGATCACCTTGTCGGTCGCATAATCCAGGTTTCCATCCGGACCAATTATTGCGATGCCGAAATCGCCTACGCGATAAGCATCGGCCACCGTGAGCGGATCGGGCAAAACGACGAATGGCACGTCGGACCGGCTAATCACTCCAGTCTCTTTGGTGAAGGCGACAAAAAACAAGACGTTACGGTTGGCCAGAACCTTGTACCGGCGTGTTATTTGTTTCACCTGCTTCTTGAATTCGTTCTGCTCCGGGTTGGTCGCGAATATCAGAACAACCGGCTGGCCACGCAGATCACGAAGCCGACGCACTTTACCGCTGACACTGCTCCAAACAAATTCTGGTGCCGGCCGCGGCACGTTGAGCGGCGCCGGCGCTTGAGCCTTTTTAACTTTAGTTGATTGCGCCTGAGCCACAAACGGTGCGAACAGCGTCAGTAACGCGAAAAAGCAAACGCGCCTCATACTTTCATGATATCCACTTCTTTAGTTTCCAAATGATGGTCTATATCCTTCACGTACTTGTCAGTGAGTTTTTGGATCTCTTCCTCCAGATTCCGGCGCTGATCTTCCGTGATATCTCCTTCTTTTTCTAATTTTTTCACCAAGTCGATCCCATTTCGCCGGCTGGACCGAACCCGCACCCGGGCCTCCTCAGCCATGTGACGAGTGGTCTTGACCAAATCTTTGCGCCGCTCCTCGGAAAGCTCAGGAATCGGCAAACGAATCAATTTACCGTCGACTGCCGGGTTAATTCCTATTTTTGATTCTTTGATCGCTTTTTCGATGTCGCGGGTAACCGAGGCATCAAACGGTTGAATCAACAGTAGGCGCGGTTCGGGCGTGGAGATCAGAGCGAGTTGTTTCAACTTCATCGAGGTTCCGTAGGCTTCGACATCGATGTTCTCCACCAAGGCGGGTGAAGCTTTGCCGGTGCGAACCGACGCAAACTCGTGGACCATGTATTCAACGCCTTTTTCCATGGCCTCTTCGGTCTCTAGTAAGATGTCATCTGCTGTCATAAAAGAAGGGTCTTGCTTAGAAAATTGAGGGAACTTGCTGGGAATTGCGACTACCTATTCTGGCGTTCTAAGGCATCGAGTGCTACCGCGATGCGTTAATCCGCGGTAACCAATGTACCCACCTTCTCGCCGCAAACCACTCTGGTAATATTCTGCGGATTACTCATGTCGAATACGACAATCGGCACTCGATTATCCATACAGAGGCTAAAAGCGGTCGAGTCCATCACTTTTAAGCGCTTAGTCAGCGCTTCGGTATAGCTTACCGTCTCGTACTTAGAAGCATTCGGGTTCTGTTTGGGATCGCTGTCGTAAATACCATCGACTTTGGTCGCTTTTAAAATGATCTCCGCCCGAATCTCACTGGCGCGTAACGCTGCAGTCGTATCGGTGGAAAAGAAAGGATTACCGGTCCCAGCTCCAAAGATCACGACTCGCCCGAGCTCCAGATGCCGAATCGCTCGCCGATAAATGAATGGCTCAGCGACGTTTGCCATTTCGATCGCTGACTGTAAGCGGGTTTCGACCCCCAATTGTTCCAACGCGCTCTGCAAGGCCATCCCATTGATCATGGTGGCAAGCATTCCCATGTAGTCTGCCGTCGTTCGATCCATTCCTCGATGCGAGGCCGTAAGCCCGCGCCAAATATTGCCGCCGCCAATAACCACGGCCGTTTCAACTCCAAGTTGGCGAACTTCTTGAATCTGCTTGGCAATATTCGTGACGATAGCCGGAGAAATAGTTTCCTGAGTGCCGGATTCTCTCAAAGCCTCGCCACTGAGTTTGAGAACGATGCGTCGATATTTCGGCTTCCCGGCGACCGTAGGTGAATTGGACATGGAAAAAGTCTCTAGGGCTTAGTAGAGGACGCTCGGGAAGTCAAGCCCCCGGCTCACGGCAAGACGCGCAGCAAAGGACGGCAAGAACCGGAAACCTCACGCCAAGATGAAGAAACCCCACGCAAAGACCTCAGAAACCTCACGCCAAGACGCCAAGACGCAAAGATTGTGGACCCAGATCTAAGGTATTTGCACTGGCACTCTTAATTAGCTTGGGAAAGCAAATCTCAAGAAGGCTGTCCATCAACTAAGCAAATCTTCTCGTCCATAACCTTGGCGTCTTGGCGTCTTTGCGTGAGGTTTTCCGGGTCTTGGCGTGAGATTTACTAGCCAATAAGTTTTCGAAATTCGGCCTCAGCAACGGTTTTTACTCCAAGCGATTTCGCTTTCTCCAACTTACTTCCCGCTTCTTCCCCCACCAGCAGGTAATCGGTCTTTTTGCTCACCGTCCCGACAACCTTTCCGCCGTGGCTCCGAATAAGTTCCGCTAAAACCTCGCGCGGTTCGCTCAATGTTCCGGTGATTACCCATGTGCTTCCCGCCAGACGATCACTCTTTGGCTGCTCGGCCTCCTTGGTCCCAAAGTTCAAGCCATGGTCGCGGAGCGCTTGGATTAAAGCCAGGTTGTCCGGATTATGAAACCATTCCCAAATGCTTTGCCCGACGACCTCTCCTGTGTTCGGCGCTTTTTTCAGCGACTCCAGCGACGCTTTTTGCAGGGCATCCAAATTCCCAAAGTATTCCGCCAACTCGCGCGCAGCCGTAGCACCAACATGGAGAACTCCCAATCCGAAGAGAAGCCGCCAGAAAGGTTGCGACTTACTTGAGTCGATTGCCCGCAGAAGATTGGCTACACTTTTTTTGCCCATCCGCTCCAGGCCTTCAAGGTCCTGCTCCCGCAACCGATAAATGTGATCGATTCGACGAACCAAACCGTGCTCTACCAGTTGTGCGACCATCGCTACGCCAAGCCCCTCAATGTCCATCGCTCCCTTGTGCGCAAAATGCTCCAGCCGGCGCTTCACCTGGTCCGGACACTCGACGTTGGGGCAACGAAGATCGACCTGCCCTTCCAACCGCGACACTGGTGTTCCGCAACTTGGACAGGTGCGTGGCATTTGAAAAATCTTCTCCGCACCGGTCCGCCGCGCGGTCACTACTTCGACTACGGCCGGGATGATTTCCCCTGATTTCTCGATTATAACAATGTCCCCGATCCGGATATCTTTCCGTTTAATCTCTTCTCCGTTGTGCAAAGTCGCTCGCGCCACGGTTGTGCCGCTGACGAAAACCGGCTCTAAATTAGCTACTGGCGTTAATTTGCCGGACCGGCCGACCTGCACTTCAATCGAGAGCAGCCGAGTCTCTGCCCGCTCAGCTTGATACTTGTACGCGATGGCCCAACGCGGCGCCTTGGAAGTAAACCCAAGCCGCTCCCGCTGTTCGTAATCGTCGACCTTTACCACCGCCCCATCGGTCTCATATCGAAAATCATCGCGAATCTGATCGAGCTCACGTAGCGCCGCAATGATCTCTTCGGCACTTTCTGCATTCCAAATCTTGGAATGGGTGGGAAATCCCCAACGACCAAGGTGCTCAAGAGCCTCGTGATGCGTCTTGATTTCTGCATCACTGAGAAAACCAAATCCGTAAAAAATGATCCCTAATTTGCGTTCGGCGACCATCCGCGCGTCGAGCTGCTTCAGACTCCCGGCCGCAGCGTTACGCGGATTAGCGAATGGCATCTCACCAGCGGCTTCCCGGGCGGCGTTCAAATCACGAAAAATGGATTTCGGGAAGTACACCTCACCTCGAACTTCAATCTCGTCCGGCACTTTCGGCCGGAGGCGAACTGGAACTCCGCGAATCGTACGGACATTTTGGGTAACATCGTCACCGAAGTCGCCGTTTCCCCGAGTTGCGGCGTACTCCAAGGTTCCGCCCTTGTAGAAAAGGGAGATAGCCACTCCATCGACCTTTGGCTCCACAATCGATTTAACGTGTTCGAGCCCAAGGAGCCGCTGAACTCGTCGATAAAATTCCATTATTTCGGCTTCGGAGTAAGTGTTATCGAGGCTTAGCATCGGCGTCCGATGTTTGATTTGGCGGAACGCCTCCAATGGTGAGCCGCTGACTCGTTGGGTGGGAGAATCAGGGTCGACCAGCTCCGGGAATTTACTTTCCAAATCCTTAAGCTCCCGATAAAGGCGATCGTATTCCTGATCGCTGATGGTCGGAGCAGCCTCTGTATAGTAGCGCCTGTCGTGCTCCTCTATTTCCGCCCTCAATTCGCTCACCCGTTTTCTTGCTCCACTGACCGATTCCATGCTTTTGAATACTATGCGGGTTTTGATCCAGTACTGGAGCCAAAAAAAACAAATTGCCAGCCGGTTTATAAAAACAGAGGTGTCAGGCTGCCGGTATTGTAAGGACCATCTCGAGCGGGCTGATCAAAGAGGTTCAGATCCCTTATTGTGTGGAGGCATCAATGGCGAGAAATTGGGCGTGCCTGCGGTTTTTTGAACATCCAGAGACAAAACAATTCAGACATTTTGGGAAAGATACTCGCATGGGAATGATTTGGTCCGAGTACGCCGCCTTGGCACGGTCACTGCTTGAATGTCACTTGTTCTCTAACGAACGGATCAAAGGAGCGCGGCCCGGTTAGACGGGGATTGGTTACCAAGCGTCGGGGGGACTCTGGTAATTATCACCAAGGGGGGAAGTCTAACCGGGCATTCCTTTCTCCAGAAAAAAGTTGACCGACAGGTACACCTTTCCGCTTGCCTTAACCGGAGACGTGCGCCAGAATGTGGTGTTCGCTAAACCAAACGGTCTACTGTGAAAGCTCGCTTTTTCCGTCGTCGTCGTCGTAACACTCACGTTTGCCAGCCGAAACCTGCTCCCAGCAAAGACAATAACCTGCAGTCAGCCTGGAGCTTCACCTACCAATTTGGCACACCACTCGTGAGCTCAATGCGATATACCGAGTAATCGGGTTTCTTTCGGCTTCCGATTCGGATGCAAAAGGTAGGGCGAAAGCCTGAGACGGTCTCAGCCGGCTCGGCTCGAGCCAACCTCATTTTCACGCCATCCGCGTTTCACCGTTTTCATGAACACGCCGCCGCATCGCTCGCGGCTCACCATATCTATTACAGTTCCCATAAAACAATAACCGGACACGCCCGGCGAAGATAGAATCTGGTGGTAATCGTGCGATTTGCTTAATATCGTTGGTTTAAGCAAAGCCCTTCCATCCATTTAATGGACGCAGTCGACCTCGAAATCCTTTCCCTTATCCAGAATGACGCCAGAGTAGCACACGCTTCGGTTGGAGAAAAACTTGGTCTTACCGCTCCGGCTGTGCACGCGCGGATCAAGCGTCTTGAACGAGAAGGTATCATTCAGGGCTATCTCACCGCGATTAATCCAACCGCGGTTAACCAGATACTCCTGGCCTTTGTTCGAGTAACCAATAATGCTTCCGGTGCGACTGAAAAGGAGTTCGAAGAGTTCGTGCGCCAGGAGCCAAATATTCTGGAATGTCACGATACGTCGGGTGAAGACAGCTATCTTCTCAAGATTCGGACCGATTCGGCGGCCTCACTCCGTGCCTTGCTCGGCCGGATTCGGGACTTCCCCGGAGTCGAGCGCACGGTTACTTCCATTTCGCTCTGCACGATCAAGGAGTCAGGTGGACCGCCGCTCTTTCCCGTCACTGCCAATTACACGAATTCAAAATCGCCAGAGGCTGGCTAGAGCTAATAGTCGGCGTCTCGCTCGGTTTGAAGCTGCAACCGACTGTGGCCTGGTTTGTGTCACAAAGAAAGACGCCTTCGAAAACTTCGAAGGCGCCTCGGGGGGACGCAAACGTTTAAACGAGATGATACCTAGCCGTGGCCACGGCGGCGCCAAACCTGAAAACCAAAGAGCGATATCGTACCGACTGCCAGCAACGCCAGCGAACTCGGTTCCGGCACCGGCGAGAGAAGCGTGATCGATACTGATATTCGAGCTCAGACTTTGGTTGGCTAAAGCCGGATTCGGATCGTCTTGGAAAGAAAGAGTGACGGATGAAGATTTCCTGACCGTGAAATCTGCCGTAACTTGGCTCACACCGAGCGGATTAGTGACGGTGAATTCCGCATTGTTCAGACTGCCTTTGCTGATATCGCTGCCGAGTAAATCCACCAGAACACCCGATGATCCTCCCTTCTGATTGCCCGTCACATTCCCTACCTCGGTGTTGATGTAAAAAGATAGATTGTACTCTCCCGGACCCAAATTCAGGCTCTGGGAGATCGTCGGACCGAGCTGGAATCGCTGAAAGTTATTCCCTTGCGCACTGCCGGTTCCTTGCGAGCCATCCAGCCAAACTGCATAGGCAAACCCAATCCCGTGGTTAAAATAGGCCCTCCATTCTGCTGGCCGCTGGGTAGGTTGGTCTGCTCAAAATCGCCGTTTACTAAAAGGTTAGGAGCCGCTGGAGCTCGATTGACTAGCCCAAAGCTCACGCTGATAGCGGCGACTATCAGCCCCTTCGTGAGATTATTGTTACACATGTCTTGCAGGTTATGAACTGCAAGACTGGAAGCTTTATTTCTCGCTTGTTATCCGATTCGTTTACGCGAATTGAAACGCTTAGGACTGCACACAATTTCCATAAACAACGTGAGCAACTTGGAACTAAAATCGAACCTCTACCCTGTGCTATCCGAGAAACAGATCGGGGAGACAGTTCGCCCCAGAGTTTCACAAATATAATTTACATAAAAAACATCCTTACACTCAGTTCTGAACGTTCGAAACTCGCCCTCAAAACGTTGTCAGCACAACGATCGACCAGCCGCGACCAATTCAGGGTCATTTCCCTGGCGGCTTGGCCCTTTTTCTTTTAGGCCGGGCCTTCATTTTTGGCTCCAAGAGTGCAGCGCAGAGCAAGTCGGCTAACCATTCCTGATAACGAACCGAACTCCATCCTTTATCGACAACAATCATCCAGTAAAGTTCGCGTCCCGTTAATGCCCAAAGTATATCCCGGGCATCGCTCTTTTTGAGATGCGACCGTAACTGACCTGAACGCACCACTAGATCAATGAGTTCGGCCTGCGCCTCGAAGCGACTGGAGGCAAATTCCTCTTCCAGTGCTGCCACGGCCGGTGTCATGATGCCGGCGCTCCGCAATAGGCTGAACTCGGCGCGTTGAGCATCATGAATCTGGCAAGCGATGCGGGCTGCCAACTGGAGACGGATCGCCGGATCCTCTTCCTTGAGTGCTTCTTCGACCAGAGCGTCATAGGTTGAGCCAAACGAAGCCCGCCCCACCAGATCCATTACGATTCCTTCTTTTGAACCGAATACGGCGTACACGGTTTGTGGCGCGACTCCGGCGGCTACGGCAATGCTCTCAATGGTCGTAGCGGAATAGCCGTTCTCGAAAAAGAGCTGCCGGGCGGCCCCGGCAATTCGGGAACGGGTAAGGTCTGCTTGTCGCCTTCTGATCGGGGAGCGGTAGGAGCGGACCGTCGATTCTGGATTTGACTTCGTTTTAGCTTTCACTAGAGTTAGCTCTATTCAATATATCACACTTCATCGGAGAGGCACGAACCTATGAACCTCTTTATTCTGGGCGCTACCGGGGGCATCGGCACCGCCGTTCTGGAGCAGGCACTGCAACACGGTCATGCGGTTACTGCTTTTGTTCGTTCACCGGAAAAGATAACCCGGCGCGACTGCAATCTCCGAGTTGAAAAAGGCGATCCTCACCAGGTCGACCAGTTGGCCAGCTCAATGGTAAAGCACGATGCCGTGATATCCGCGCTCGGTGCCCGTTCATTGGCCAAACGAACGTTGCTGGAGGATTGTGCCAAAAGCACGATCGAAGCGATGCGACGCAGTGGGACGCACCGATTACTGGTCGTATCGGCCGCTTTGCTTTTTCCGGATCTTGGACTGGCTGCGACACTACTGCGCTTCATCTTGCACAATCCCATGATCGACAGCAAAGCCATGGAAGAAGTCGTCTCCGGTTCTGAATTGGATTGGACGATAGCTCGTCCTCCTCGACTGACCGACCAAAAGCATACCGGACGCTTCCGGGTGGAGGAAGGCCGATTGCCGAGAAATGGATCGTCGATTTCGCGGGCCGATGTCGCCCATTTTCTTCTGCAGGCGACCGAAGCCGGAAGTTATGTCCGAGCGATCGCTGGAATCTGCTATTGAACCGCATCCGGTGGCGGCGGAAAACCTATTTCCATAAAAAGCGTGGCCAACTGGGAAGTGAATCGATCCTCTATCCTGAGCTATCCGAGAAACATCTCTGGGAGATAGCTCGCACCCGGGTTTTACAAATATAATTTACGTGAAGAACATCCTTACACTCAGTTCTAAACGATCGAAACTCGCCGTCAGAGCGGCCACTAGACTCACCCCGGTTCGGCGATGCCCAATTCTATTGCGTCTTATCGCAGCTTCCCTCCCGTTGCCCCTAATCGAATTCTGGAGCGTTTTCTTTTAGTCGAATGATCCTTGGAAGGCCTAAGCGCACGATTTTTTCCGTTTCGTGCGGTCACCTCTTTTAACGCTCTTGCCGTTCTCCGGGCGAAGTTGACAATTCGGCGCGCGCGGAGTAATACGAGTTAGTTGACTAACTAACATTATGGCGAAAGCGCAAACGGATAAGCGGTCGCGGCTGACCGAGACGGCGGTGAAGCTGGCTTATCGACGGGGGTTCAGAGAAACAAGTCTCGCCGATATCGCGGAGGCGGCCGGTGTTCCACTTGGCAATATCTACTACTACTTCAAGACCAAGGAAGAACTCGGTGAAGCCATCGTGGAGCGCCGCCTGGCGGAGTTTCGGGCGCTTCGGGAACGATTGGAGCAGGTGGGATCACCTAAAGAACGGTTGCTCGCCTTCGTGGACGGCATACATAACAACCGCGAGCAACTCGCGCGCGGCGGATGTCCGCTGAGCGGCTGTGCTCGGAATTGCACAAGGACGGCGGGCCTCTTGCGAAGAGGTCGGCCGCGCTCTTCACCGAGCCAATGACTTGGCTTGAGGGCCAGTTCCGGGCCGCGGGTCACGGCAAGGATGCGCGTGAACTTGCGGTCCATCTCTTCTCGGCGTTTCAAGGCATGGCGGTGGTGGCGTACGGCTCGCACGATCCCGAGCTGATCGTGACGGAAACAAGGCGGCTGAAGGATTGGATCAAGGCATTGTGACACTGGGGCAACGGGTGATAGCGATGCTCTCCTGCTAGACAAAATTGAAACGTATTATTCTCTAATGATGACAACACGGATTGACAAGAAACGCTTCGGACCATGGGCGATCGTCAGCGGCGCCTCGTCCGGCATAGGCAAAGAATTCGCACGCCAAATCGCGGCCGCGGGCATCAATGTCATGCTCGTGGCTCGCCGGGAAGCCTTGCTGCAAGGCGTGGGTCTCGGCATTGCCAAGGAATTTGGCGTGCAGTACCGCGTCGCCGCCATCGACCTGTCCCAGGAGGGTTTCATCGGGAAGCTCGCGGAAGCGACGAGGGATCTC
>Ga0070697_100004775_pt1 | contig 10390 bp, 8 predicted proteins | sample KBSK1501metaG_FD_65475 | JGI IMG/M metagenome (GOLD analysis project Ga0070697, IMG submission 65475) | Corn, switchgrass and miscanthus rhizosphere microbial communities from Kellogg Biological Station, Michigan, USA - KBS K1-50-1 metaG | ecosystem: Host-associated > Plants > Roots >... | reverse complement strand
TACCTGCTTGCAAGGATCCTCCAATTGCGGCTGAGTGGGAAAGAAGCGCGATTATAACGTGGGCATGTACGACAGTCTACCGGGCTTGCCACCCAGGCATTCTTGCTCTTGACGATACGGCTAGAATCGCAAAAGCTTAGACGTTACCTTTAAGCCTTAGTTTTAAGTGAGAACCGCTAAATATAAGTATTGACATGCAAAAGAGAGCGCGGGTAACATAACTTGGTCACCAGGGGCCGCTGGCAGACTCCCCGAATAACCTAAACTTCCTGACGCCAGATTCCGGAGATCTTGACGAGGCTTTTGAGACGATGAGCCCTCCCGCTGTAGCCATACCTGAAAAGCTTTTCTTTAAGATTGGTGAGGTTTGCCAATTGGCCGGTGTGCAGGCGCATGTTTTGCGCTATTGGGAATCCGAGTTTTCGCTGTTGGCTCCCCAGAAGAACCGCGCCGGGCAGCGCGTCTATCGGAAGCGCGATGTGGAAATGGCGCTGAGAATCAAGGAACTGCTCTACGAAGACCAGTACACAATTGCAGGCGCCAAGAAGAGACTTGCGAATGATTTGCGAACCGTGGGCAAGGTAAAGCTCAGTTCGTCGGAAGATAACGAGGGTTACGCTAAGCAAGAGGCGCTTCCAGTTCAGCCGCCGGCACAACGATTGGCTAAAGCCGTGAACTCCGCGTCAGGATCGAGCGTAGGCAGGACGGCCGAGGATCGTGGCGCTTTGAAACGCTTGGCCGCCGAATTACGCGAACTGCTCGCCCTACTTGAGAAGCAGTCCAAGGGATCTGCCGCATTAAAGAAATAAGCTCGCTATAGTACGCACTCGCCGCATTTGACAATTAAGCATTTCAAGACATACTTGGATAATTAACGGGACGTGGCGCAGCCTGGTAGCGCGCACGCTTGGGGTGCGTGAGGTCCCGAGTTCGAATCTCGGCGTCCCGACCATAAATCTAATACCCATAAATAGCTTACGGCCACTGGTCTCGGTGGCCGTTTTCGTTGCCGTGGCAAACTTGTGGCAGAGAAATCAGTCTGGCCCGAATGATCGACGGGAATCGGATGTGACGAACAGGTGAGAAAAGGGCGAAATCTCTACTTGCGAAGAGCAAGAGGAGCCGAAACGCAGAGCCCTCACGTCCCACGAATGTCTGACCTGACTCTAGCCTCAAGGCCGTCGCTTAAGAGGTAGCCTTCGTCTGGCGTATTGAAGTTGTACCTTTATCAAGACTGGTTCGGTACTGCTCGCTCCAGGCCGGTAGTAAATGGTCTGTGGCACAGGCTCATCTGCCTGTAAGGAACGCGTGCCGTCCGCCCCGGCCTCTTTTTCCTGCCTGGTCCACGGCTTGCCGTTACCGTTAGCCATCTCAAGGCGGCCCGTCTGCGCGCCCCATGATTTTTCCCATGAGGCGAGGGTTTCATCGGACAGCCTTAACGCCTTATCGCTGATCTCCAATCCTTCAATCGGATTCGGTGTCACCAAAACAATCACATTCTCACCGACGTGATCGACCCGAGTCCGTTTCAAGGTGAAGTAAGGCGGACTGTCATCTTGAGACGGTATTTCGATGACCCGACCGGCTTTCACCAAGTTTTCACCACCGCGCGTGCGATTGGTAGGAAAAATTAGAAACGGTTCGCCCTTCGAGCCATCTGCATAAATCTCCTGGTCCACAACGTAAAGGTAGCCAGTGCGCGCTGCTTCGATACTCATACGAATGCGGTCGCCTTCGGACAAAGTCCCAGTGGACGATACCCGTTCAGGGAGCCACTCAACTGATTCCGGCCCGTCGTGGGTGATGATTCTTTCGCCAGTATCCGCTGGCCGGCTTGGACGCAAACGCCAAAGGGTGACCCCAATCACTGAGTCTGCCGACACACCCGTGATGGGCACGTGAGGAGTCACAATTCGATAGTTTCGCCTGGCCGATCTCCTGGCTGCTGCCGGCTTGTTTCCCTGGTTAATAAATGCCGTGTCCCAGAGGTTTCGTGTTGTTTCCTGTTCTTGCGCCTGCTGGGCCATAGCCGTCAGCAAACCAGCAACACAAAGTATCATCACCCACGCCACAAGTATTCGCCGTGATGGAATTGTCTTTCTGCCGGGTCTCATAATCGTTTCCTTACTCGGCTCTTCTCGCGAATTTGATGACACCTGAACGAACATCATGGGCGATAAAGGCGAGCCGCCATGCACTCGCCTTTGCGCCTCTACCTGGTCCGGCTGCGTGTTCCAATAAGGTCTGGCGACGTTTATTTCAGGACTAGTTCACGCATGAACTTCGTGCCCTGAACGTCCCTGATCTTTGACCGATCTATATAACCTTGCATGCCCTTCTGGTCGTCAATCCCTGTGGCTTGCCTGAGCACTTCGTCGGCTTTCTCCTCGTTCTTCTCAAGTGAGGCATAACTATCGTATTCACGAAGGATCAACATATTCCATCCACTGTCATCATCCTGGGCTCGCAAAATCTTGTAGGATTTCATGAACCCGTTCTTGATCGAAATGTCCGATTCTTTTTTCAGTTGCGTGTCCAGGTATTCCAGATACGCCTGATCCATCCCCGGATGGATTCTGATCATGGTTACGCCCCACACCGTGCCGGGGGTGTAGTATTTGTGGACCTGTCCATAGACTGAAACAGCTAGCATGAGAAGAACTGCGAAGAGCGATGTCACTATCAATTTGTGTTTGCTTTTCATGGGGACTCCTTTCCCGCCAAGGGAATTGAAGGCTGAATAGACAATAGGTCTTGTTATAGCAGCCGGGTTGGAATGCAATGAGATGTGCGACGAGGCTAAGCGGCAACGGGGGTCGCCATGTTGCCAATTACACCGCGTGATCAAAGAACTCTGCTCTCTCCAACCTATCAACCGAATTTCGCGGTCGAATCCCCTCAATCCTGTCCGCAGATTTCGCTGATTACACAGATTTCAGTCAAAACACGAGCTAAAACATATATCCAGTCGATCTAACGGGCATTCTGAATCTGCGTAATCGGCGTAATCTGCGGATTGAATCGTCCTCACCGCCACTCGCCCTGCATGGTGAACGCCGCCCAGTAGTAGGGCGACTGCCATTGCTTCTGCTTCCACATCTCGACCTGAGCCGCCCGTAAAGCCGCTGCCGGACGTTCACCTTGTTTCAACATCTTCTCGTAAAACTTCGTCATCAGGTCGGCGGTGGCTTTGTCGTTGACGTTCCACAAACTGACGACGACACGCGCCGCGCCCGCGTACATGAAACCGCGCGTCAGTCCAACCAACCCTTCGCCTTTGATCTCTTTACCGAGTCCCGTCTGACAGGCGCTCAGCACCACCAGTTCGGCGGGCAGCTTCAAGTTGTAAATATCGTTGGCGCGCAGGAATCCATTCTGTGGTTTGCCTTGCGCGTCGACCATTGAGAATAGCAGAGCCGACAAGCCCGGACGCTCGCTGTCTAAGTAACCGTGCGTGGCAAAATGCAGATTTCGATACTGGCCCAGAGCCGGATCAAGCGCAGTCGCGCGACTCGCCTGAAAATCAATTGCGCCAAAGCTTGAATTCTTCGGCGTGAGAGCGAGGAGTCGTGTGGCTTCCAGTCGGGTAAACGGTAAACGAGGGATCACTAATCTGAGCGTGGTGACGCCCGACTTCTCGCCGGAGTTTGCAGCGAGATGCTCGATACTGCGGGCGTCGTCGCCGGTGATGGCTCGCGTCGGCGTCTTGTCGCCGGTTTCGGTCGCCGGGGTAGTGAAGCGCGAATCGGAACGATCAAACACTGGATCGGCGATCACCGCCAGCATCTTCGGCGCTGGCTGACGGCCAGCCAACTCGCTGCGTTGAATCGCCAGCGCGGAGGCTGACGGCAGACTCACTACTTCGTGACCGACAATCAACGGTTGTCCGTTGTCCGTCGTCCGTTGCCCGTTGTTTTTTGCAACTGACGACTGACGACTGACCACTGACGGATCCGGCAGCATCGCAAACGGGATATATTGCAGTGCGCCGTCGGCGACGATGACCAGCCGTTTGTTACCAAGCTGGGCGGCAACGGGCGCGAGCAGGGTTTGGCTCAAACCCTGCGCGGCGGCGGGCAGCGCGGCTTCGGCCTGGGCGATACGCTCCCGTCTTTGCGAGGCCGACTCGCCACGCTTATTAGTGCTGCGTGCCGTTAGCAGTTCAACGACCTGACGGGCACTCTGATCAACTACCTCGGCCTTCGGTAATTCATAGCTGGTCAGAGAATCGTTGGTGATTGCCCAGAGGTAGCTGCGGTCTTCGCCAAGGGCGTATTCCAGCAACAACGTATCGGCATCGAGTTGCTGCTGAATCTCTTTGAGCTTGAGCGGTTGCGGTTGGGTCAACGAGGCGTAATGAGGACTGTTCTTCCGGATGGAGGCTTGGGCCCGTTCAAGATCGGTTTCAAGCTGGCTGACTTCCCGTTTTAGTGAGTTAGCCTGCTCCGGCGTAGCGGCGCGTGCCTGTGCCTTGTCGTTGAGTTGTTTGACGAGCTTGCGCTCGTGTTCGATGAGCGCGGAATCTACGCCTTGACGCAAATCCGTGCCGGCCTCGGTAAGCAAGTCGAGCAGACTGCGGGCGCGTTGGCGTTCGCTCACTTCGACGGCAAGCGCGTCGAGCCCTTTCGATGGCTCCGACTTGTGCTGACGCATCAGCAGGTCGGTGTAAAGCTCGTAAGACTTTTGGACGCCGCTGAGAAATGAGGCGCGCAGTTCCGGACTGGTGATTTCATCAGCTCGCAGCGACTCGGCAATTGACAGGCTCTGCTCGACGTGGGAGCGGGCCGCAGGGAGTTTGCCCCGCGCGCTCTCGACAGAGGCCAGGCCGTAAAGTGTATCGGCCTCATAGTCTCGAGCATGTATTTCACGCGAAATCACGAGCGCCTGCTCGTAGGAATCAATCGCTTTCTCAGGACGGCCGAGCCTGCTATAGGTATTGCCCAGGTTGTTGAGCGCTTCCAATTCGTTCAGACGAAACTTCACCTCACGAGCTATTGCGAGCGCCTGCTCGAAATATTCAATCGCCCTTTCAGGACGCCTCAGCCTGCTATAGGCAACACCAAGGTTGTTGAGCTGGTTCCCTTCGTTCACGCGATTCTTTATCTCGCGATCGATTGTCAAAGACCGCTCGTAATATTCAATGGCTGTCTCGTAACGGCTCAGCCTGCCATACGCACGGCCCAGTTCGCTGAGTACACCCGCTTCGCCCAGGCGATGCTTGTTCCCAATCATTATCGGCAGCGCCTGCTCAAGATATTCAATCGCTTTATCAGGTCGGCCCAGCCTGCTATAGGCCTCACCAAGGTTGTTGAGCGCGCTCCCTTCAGCCGCTGGATCCTTCACCTCACGAGCGATTGCCAGCGCCCGTCCAAAATATTCAATCGCTGTCTCGTAACGGCTCAGTTTGCTATTGGCGCGGCCCAGTGCGCTGAGCACGTATGCTTCGTCGGCGCGATTCTTCATCTCACGATGGAACGCCAGCGCCTGCTCAAGGTACTCAACCGCTTTCTGGGTACGGCTCAGATTCATATTGGCAAAGCTAAGATTGATGAGCGCATTCGATTCCATCGAGCGATTCTTCACCTCACGATAGAAGAGCAGCGCCTGCTCAAGACATTCAATCGCCTGTTCGTTACGGCCCAGACTGATATTGGCATTGCCCATATTTTTGAGCGTATTCGCTTCACCCGCGCGGTCCTTCAGCTCACGCATGATGGCAAGCGCTTGACTGTAAGAGTCAAGGGCCTGCTCGTGTTTCTGTGCTACGGAGTGCGCGGTGCCAATCACAAACAAGGCAAAGCCTTCCCAATAACGGTCTCCCAGCTCGCGACACAGCGCGAGCGCCGGTTGAGCGTTCTCAAGCGCAGGCTCAGCCGCCCTTTTCATTAAGGACTTTCTGGCCTCGGCCAGCAAGCGTTCGGCGCTTAGACGCTGCCGGTCCGGCGTCGTCGCCACCGCTTTGACCTCCAGCCGCACCTGATAAGATCCGGCGAGCGCAGCCGATCCTTTCGCACGTACCGTGAGCCGGTAATCCCCGCTCGCCGCAGCTTCTGCAGAGAGTGGCTCCCGCCAGCCGGCCGCGCCGAGGTCGACCTCGACCAGCTGCTTACCGTCCGGGGCTGCAAGCACCAGCGCCAGGTCAATGGATTTCTGTTCCACCACGACACGCACGAGCTGCCCGGAGGTGAGGTTGATTTGATAGGTGTGCGATTCGCCGCCTGCGATCTCGCGCTCGACGGCCTGTCCGGGGATAAGTGTTATCGGTTCCGGATCGACCTGCGCCGACACGGTCAGGCACAGACAGCAGATCACGAACAATTGGATCCAGGTGCTTCTCATCAGTGTTTTCCTTTCTGCTCCAACGGCAGGTTGCTGACAAAATGCAGATGCGACTTTGGGCAAGTGCCCCACTTTCATCTCGCCCCGATTCTTAGACCGAAATTGAGAAACCGATCCCCTCAGCCATCAGGAAAAGGCGTGAATTCACAGTTCGAATTTCTACTTGGCTACCATGGGAAGGAATGTTTCAGAGGCCGCGTGCTGCCGGGACCCCGCTGGGGCGGTTGATTCTGTCCGGCGTGCAGGAGCTCTTAATGGTGTTCCAGCTTTATGACGTGAACTAGTATCTCACCGTTTGCCCTGACAACGGTATCTTTCGTCTCCTGATTCCTTTCGATCGAAGCGCCGGGAGACGTGTGAGCTTTCAGAAATTCATTTAGTGCCGACCTCAGTCCGGGGCTGCCGATAACTCCACGGTCTTTGGGATTGGCGAATCCTTTGACTGCCTCCAGCTCGGGCACGTCTTTCGCGGCCCAGACGAGCCATATCTTCTCCGTGCCCTGCTGGTCATCGAATTGAAACCAGCTTTGCTGAGGAATTTGAACCTGCTGACTTTCGGTCAAAAGCGCCGAGCCGCTATTGGCTGTCTCTGATGGAAAGAGAACGTTGAACGTGGGAATTTGATCAACTCCGGCTGGGCCCTCGTTCAGCAAATAAAGACGCCCGCTCTGTGAGCTGGTGATGTTCAAGCGAATTCTATAATCCTTCTCAAAATTGATGTCGTCTCTAAGCCGGAATGGCTCCTGATAGGCTTTCCCGCCGCGGTATTTCTGCACCGTGATCCAATAGCTCACCGCCCGTTCCGCAGCCGCCGCGGGCGCGGGCATGACCGCACTCGACCTGCCACGCGGCCAGAGCATCGCGCCGCCAATCGCTAAACCTGCGAGCACAACAACCACCAGCGCAACCGTCACTACTCGTCTGCCACGGTCTGCTGTGGTCTGAACGGACTGGTAGGCGGGTGCCGCCACTTCCGTTGCGCTTGCCGGTCTTTGATCTGTTGCCACCGCTTGCGAAGTGGCAAGTGGGGCCTCGGTCTCACTGCTTGAGTGCGGCGGCTTTGACCGCTCAAGTTTCTGTTCGAATGCCAGTTCTTCTTTTAAACTCTTAAGATCAATAAACAAGTCTTTGGCTGTCTGATAGCGCTCTTCTCGATCTTTGCGTAGCGCCTTGCTTACTATTCTTTGAAACTCGGCGGGAACCTCGGGCCAAGTCAAGTCGAGTGGCGGGGGCTCCTTTTCAAGAATTGACACGAGCGTGTCCATTTTTGTGGCGCCCGCGAACGGTAGGCGACCGGCGGCCATTTCGTACAACACAATACCCAGGCTGAAAACGTCAGTCCGTTGATCGAGGACCTGGCCACGCGCCTGCTCCGGCGACATGTATTTGACCGTTCCCAGCACAGTGCCGGGCACGGTATGGGCCTTAAGCATTGTATCGATTTCCGAATCAGCGGACGTTGACGGGCGAGATTTCTCCGTAAGCTTGGCGATTCCGAAATCAAGCACCTTCACATAGCCGTCCGGCCGCAGCATGATGTTCTCGGGCTTGATGTCGCGATGGACGATGCCCGCAGCGTGGGCAGCCTGCAACGCGTTGGCCGTTTGAATTGAAACCTCGAGAATCTCCGCTAAAGTCATTCGGGTGTGCGCCAGGCGTTCTTTGAGCGTCTCTCCATCGATGAATTCGGTAGTCATGAAGTGCACGCCTTCAGCCTCGCCGATTTCATGAATCGTGATGATGTTTGGATGATTGAGTGAGGACGCAGTTTTTGCTTCCTGGATAAAACGACGCAGACGCTCCTGGTGATTAGTGAATTCTGCCGGCAGGAGCTTCAACGCGACTTTGCGATCGAGCTTGGCATCAGTGGCGAGATAGACCTCGCCCATGCCACCTTTTCCCAGAGGCCTGATGATTTGATGGTGTCCAATTACTTGCCCCGTTTCTAATGCCGGCTGCGAGTCCGCGATCATTTCTGCCGCAGCCTCAAAAGCAGGGGAATCAATCAGACTATCCGGCTGTTCGTGCGCGGCAATGAGTGACTCTACGGCGACCGCCAGTTCCGGATTCGAGTCCCGAACACGCGCCATAAAATCGGCACGTTTCTGGGGCTCGAGGCCTGCGGCTTCGTGAAAAAGCTCCTCCAGCTGCTGCATGCTTTCTGGGGTTTCCATGTCTCTAAGCCGCCAGTTCGCGTCGCAGCCACGCGCGGGCAAAACTCCAATAACGTTCCGTGGTGGCGTGTGACAGGGTCATTACCTGCGCAGTTTCCTCGATCGTCAACCCACCAAAAAAGCGCAGCTCGACAACTCGGCTGTGATGTGGGTTAGTCTTGGCCAACATGTTCAACGCATCGTCGAGCGCTACCAGCTCTACTTCAGGTTTGTGACCGAAGCGCTCAGCCTTACTCAAAGATAAACGCCATTGGTCGCCGCCGCGCTTTGCCGCCTGGCGCTTGCGCGCGTGGTCAACCAGAATGTCGCGCATCACCTTCGCTGCAAGGCCAAAAAATTGCGCGCGATTCTCCATCGAGATACTCGACTGATCAGCCAGGCGAACATAGGCTTCGTGAACCAAAGCAGTGGCCTGGATCGTGTGTGGTCCGGCCTTGCGACGGAGATAACTGGCGGCCAGTTTGCGGAGCTCGTCATAGACGAGCGGAATCAACTCATCAAGCGGAGCTTTGTCGCCGCTGCCCCACTTTACCAGCAGTTGAGTAATGCTTTGGTCTGGGCGTTTTACCGACTCCGTCATTAGGCAAGCAAGGCGTAGCGAAGAACCGCCACCAGAAGGTGGGCCATCATCCGGCCCGGTGTGGTATATACCAACGAAGAACCATTATGGCACGAAAGCGGCAATTCAGGCTTAGCGTATACACTTGTCGTAATGATTGTTTAAGCGTAGCTCTGTGATTAGGTGCGTAGTCATGTTATCGCTGCAAGACTGCGGCAACATTCGACAGCCTGCGAGGGCCTGGAAATCACGGAAGTATTTAGATTTGAACTAAGAATGGAATCGGAGAGCCCCAAGTCAATTCATAACCTGTCCTTCGCCAAAACCTGTCGAGGTAGCGTTCGGGGTCCATTCTAAGGACGGCGGGGTCTGGGTTTCAAATCCTACGCGCCTACCAAGCGCCACCGGTCGCCAGGCCGAGAGACTTGTGGCGCAAGCCATGGCGTATGTCTGACCGAAGTTAAGGCGCCATCTCGGACGGTCTCGTAGCTGAGGAAGATACCGCGCATCGATAACATTTCCTCGACATCCCTGAAGTTCAGGGCGAAGCGAAAATATAACCAAACAGAATGACTGATAACCTCGGCAGGGAAGCGATGACTGTGGTAACAGGAGAGGGAAGTGCACATCAGCAGAGTATTCCGCAGGACAGTCTGATTCCGGCTAGTGCTGGTTTACGATCCTTGCTATCAGACTTCTTACAACGGATCGAACGCTTTCCTCCTTTACCGGAACGGGCCGAGGGTCTACGTCACACAAGTCCTAAACGGACACTATTCACGTGCGGAAAGGTCGGTCTTCCTGCATCTCTTTCGTTCGAAATCAGACCAGGCAGTTGAGATCGAAACAATGAACATATCTGGAATGCGTCCCGACTCACTGAGCTATTACTTCATTATCGATAAAGCTTCGCACAAGGCAATACCAAGGAAAGGCTTAAAGAGAAACAAAAGTTCGAAATCTACGGCCTGAGCCAAAAGGGTCAGGATATGTTGGCCAGAGTGCTTGCTGATCGGACGTGTTGAAGGATTAGAGAACGTAATGAGGTGCGATAATCTGAGAGTCACAGAAAAACCAGGGCTGGGGCGTTCCACCGAAGCGCGCGTACAATAGCGTACATCCATCGAGGAGCCGAAAAGAGGACAAACCATCCTAAGCCATCCTAAACCGCCTACGGAATAAGCTCTTCGCACTTTTAGTGTGATTTAGGTAGCGCCAGGCAAAGCCTGGCTGTTCTAGTGAACTGAAAGGAGTTCACCTTGTCAATTGTCCGTGCAGCAAGTAGGGCGTGCGAGCGTGAGTGGGAGCAATCCTGCTG
>Ga0070697_100004773_pt1 | contig 10391 bp, 9 predicted proteins | sample KBSK1501metaG_FD_65475 | JGI IMG/M metagenome (GOLD analysis project Ga0070697, IMG submission 65475) | Corn, switchgrass and miscanthus rhizosphere microbial communities from Kellogg Biological Station, Michigan, USA - KBS K1-50-1 metaG | ecosystem: Host-associated > Plants > Roots >... | reverse complement strand
GCAGCAGCAGGCTTGTTCCCCCGTCTTTATCAAAGAGAAAATCACTGTCATCTCTATTGCCCACAAAGGTTCCAGTTAACGAGGCTGTCCACCGGGCGTGATGATAGATGACTGCCATGTAACCGCTGTGAGGCGCGCGCCGAAATGGCCGAGCTCCAATCAGCGGCGAAAAGACACCGATTGGGATGGTTGGAAAGCTCGAAGCAGTGTTGAAGCTCGGGCCCAGCGCATCGCTGGTAAAGGAACGTTGCACAACCGCATCCAAGTACGTATATCCGCCACGAGCGACGAGGTTGCGTCCCAGCCGATATTCGAGTTCTGTCTCTACTCCCTGGGCACGGAACGCCTGGGAGTTCAGCGTGGCTCCAAACTGGGATTCTGCGAGAAGTGAATCTGAGATGGATTGCGGGACCCCAAGCTCGATCAGTCCCTGCGTAGGAACGAATTCAATCAGATGCGCGAACTCATTGTGAAAGTAGGTGACTCCCAATTTTGCCCGTCCATCGAAAAGGCTTTGCTCAACGCCGCCGTCATACGTCCTGGATTGCTCGGCTCCAATGGGAGCAATGTGGAACCGCGAAATGAGTTGCGCTCCGTTACTGAGTGTTTGCAGCAGGCTGAAAAGAGACGCGCCAGCATCCGAGATGCTGGGTTCTTTGATGCCCGTCCCGAAATTGGCGCGAAGCTTCGTCCCGCTGAAAACTCTCGACGTGTCGGGGCGCAGCAAGTAATAGGCAAGCGATGCTCGTGGCGTGCCCGCCGCACCGAACACCGCGTTTTTCTCAATGCCGCTACCCAGAGTGTAATAAAGACGGTTGGCGATACTGCCTGCGAATTGCAAAGTGTAGCTGTAGTTGCCGCGATCAGCAGGAGGCACTCCGAAATTTGGCTGGGTGGATCCACGCTCGGCTTCGTAGCGAAATCCAAACAGCGCCGTCAGCTGCGGCTTAACCTGATATTCCGTTTGGACATAGACAAAATCACGGTTGGTGCTGGTTATAAACTGATTCGGATACGGCTGAACAAACTGGAAAATCGCTTGCCCAGTGACCGCATATCCGTTTGCTCCGCGCAGCGTGACTGGAGCGCCAATGTACTCTGGTCCCACAATCGGAGAATCGTAGGGAATCCCGGTCGGAGCGTAGTCGGTAAACTGAGAGCGCAGCCGAAGGGCTCCATATCGCAATAGGTTGTGCCAACGCTGCGTAGTCTGCTGCTGGAACGTCGCTCCGATGAAGAGTTGCTGATCTTTCTGGCCCGCATCATCGGGGATCCCGAAGAACTGAACCGCGTTGGCTTCTCCGGCCGCAGTGGCCAGGCGCCGGACGGTGGCTCGAAACTCAGTGTTTGGTTTCGGAGTCCAGCCAAAGTTCCCAGCATAAGTTCCGTTGTGAAAGGAGCTGCGGGGAACATCGTTAGCGGTATCAAAGCGCGAAAAATCAGAAAAATAATCGAGCTGCTTATAGCTTCCTCCCAGGATTCCTTCCTGCCGATACGTCCCGAAATCTCCACCGTCAATCGAGTATGTCAGCTCGGGCAAAGGCGTGATGCCGCGCGGAGTAGTCATGCTCACGACACCGGCGAGCGCATCAGACCCGTACAGAGCGCCGTTCGGTCCATGTAACACTTCAATCTGATTGATTCCCGTAGTGGCAAGTACGCCAAAATCGATCGCGCCGCCTATGTCATTGGCGGGGATGCCATCAATAAGGACCTTGTTCGCGTCACTGTTGCCGCCGCGCACGAACAACTCGCTCAGTCCGCCGCGCTGTCCAGTTTGCGTGACTTGCGCCCCCGGCACCAACCGCAGAGCCTCATGCACATCCGGCTTGTCCGCGCAGTCGTCTGCGAAAAGCAGAGTGACGGATGCTCCTATTCGAGCCTCCGGCGTCGGCGTGCCCGTCGCCGTAACGGTGACAGCCTGGGACACTACGCCGATAGCCAGAAGCAGATCTATGTTGGCGTTCGCGCCTTCCCCGACATAGAACGGCCGGCTTAGGCTTAAATCGAACGAAGGAGCGCTGGCCTGGACTTGGTAGCGGCTCGCGGCAACATCGCGGAATTCGTATCTTCCTGCGCCGTCCGCGGTCGTCGAGGCGATAACTTTTTGATTGGTAATGAGCTCGACTCGCGCCTTCGGGATGACGGCGCCGAGGGAGTCAGTGATTGTTCCACGAACCGTTGCGGCGTGCGCTGCCAGTGCGAATAAACTTGGCAGAAGCAGAAGGAAGAAGAATCTGCCGCATGGATGGTCTTGCCTAAAATATTTCATTTTCCCCTCGGAAATTGGTGTCGGCAGAACCGGTCTCCTGACTCGCGCCTCGACGACTCTGGACAACCTTCCCGGGGATTCAGTCCCCAGTGGCTGCAGTCACCTGCCTGCCCAGTTCTCGGCGTTTACAGTTACGGGGTAGTGGCGGATTCTCACCGCGCTTCCCGAACATTCGGCCGTTTAGTTTATTGTTGAGAGCCCGAGATGCAGCGATCATTGCCTACGCCCAGGCTCAGGGATGAAATTGTTTCGCTAAGTCCTCCAGTGCGTCGAATGCGATCGGGCTCGGATACTGAATCCGATCGTCGGTGTAATAGACGCGGCCCTGTTGAACCGCGCTTAAGTGTTCCCAACCGGGACGCCTCTTCAATTCCTCAACCGTAATGTTCGATCCGCTCATGAGCAGGAGCGCGTCCGGTTGGCGGCTCACAATCCTTTCCAGACTCACCTCCGGCCACTCTTGCGCGATGTCGTCGGTGACGGAGCGACCGCCGGCGGCCTCAATCAGTTCGCTGATAAACGCACGCTTGCCAATCGTCATCACCGGGTCGTACCAGATCGCCATGAATACTCGCATCTTCGATTTGTCGGCGACGCGAGCCTTCACGGCCTCTACACGCGTGCGCAACCGGGCGACCAGGGCATTGGCGGCTGTCTCGCGGTCTAGCGCCTTTCCCAGGCTGAGAATCGAGGCGTAGATGCCCTCAATCCCGTGGGGATTGACCATGAACACGGGAATGCCTAGACGCTGCAGGTGGCCAGCGAACTCCAGCGTATTCATGTCGCCACTGCCTAGGACGAGATCCGGGTGCAAGGCAATAATGATTTCAATCGAGGGATTGAGCGGAAGTCCTATGCTCGGCTTCTGAAGAGCCTCTTTCGGGTATTTTGTGAAATCGCTGATGCCAACAACGAGCTGTCCGGCGCCCACCGAATACGCGATGTCCACCACGCTGGGGATCAGACACACCACTCGATGAGGATGATCCGGGACCTCGACCGAGCGTCCCAGTTCGTCTTTCACGGTTCGGCTGGCGAAGCACGGCACTGCAATTGACGTCAGCAAGAGGAGGGCGCCAAGTTTAATTCTCATGCTCATTGCACCTCCACAAAAGCCCCGCAGAACCAGTCGGCGCAGAACCAGCCTGTTGCAAGAACGATGAGACCAGAGATGGATTGGAGCGGAAATGCAGATGGATATAAGTCCCGAGCACGCGACCGCGCACGAAACCTTCCTTTTCTCCTCGACCGGAAAGCGAGTAATGAACGCGATAGACACAACGCAAGGAATCATGAGCGACGATGCGGGAGCAATGGAAACTATGGCCGCGAACGTGGGTTCCCTTTTTCCCAAGCAGACAATCGCGTGCGAACTCCACATCCGCGTATCCGAAATGAACCAAAGAGTTGGTCATCTCGATAGCGACAGGAAGGATGCCCGCCATGGGATAGCTTTGTCCTTCAATCGTGGTCAGTTGTTCGGCCAGGTACATCAGCCCTCCACATTCGGCGTAGATTGGCTTGTTCGCGTTCGCAAAATCACGGATATCCTGGAGCAGGCTGCCACTGCGGCTTAGCTCAGCCGCGTACAGCTCGGGATATCCACCGCCGAAGTAGAGAGCATGAAGATTCTCAGGTAACACGGAATCTTTAATCGGGCTGAAGTCCACGATCACCGCGCCATTTTCCCGGAGGAGATAGAGATTGTCCTCGTAGTAGAACGAAAACGCTCGATCGCGAGCTACACCTACGCGGATGCCTTTGTACTTGGGTTCAGCGCTGCGTATGGGTGCGGTCGCAAGCCGTTGGTTGTAGACCGTCGCATTCAGCAATTGCTCGAGGTCGAGATGGCTCCCCAATCGCGTGAGAGTGGAGAGGCTGGCGCCAATTCCTTCTGCAGCGGTGTGTAGCCCCAGGTGTCGTTCGGGAATTGCTGTATCTGCCTCTACTGGTAGCCAGCCGAGCACAGGAGCCAGGGACGATTGGCGGATTGCCGATTCCAGCATGCGAAAGTGCGCATCGCCGACCACCCGATTCAACACTATGCCGGCAAAACGCAGTCCCGAGTCAAAAGTCTCGAACCCTCGAATGACAGCCGCAATGCTTCGCGTGCTGTTCCCCGCATCCACAACCAGAATGACAGGCAAACCCAGCAGTTTGGCAATCTCGGCTGTGCTGCCTTCCTCCGAACTTCCGGTTACACCATCGAAAAGCCCCATCATCCCTTCGACTACGGCAACATCGCAGCTCGCGGAAGCACGGGAGAAAATCTCGCGATTGGCTTCGGCGTCGAGCATCCAAGTATCGAGATTGCGCGCGGTGCGGCTCGCAGCAACCCCGAGATGGCCGCCATCGATGAAGTCTGGGCCACACTTGAAGGGCTGCACCGTCAAACCGCGCGACCGAAGCGCCGCGATGATGCCGAGAGCAACCGTAGTCTTGCCTACGCCGCTCGCCGTGCCCGCAATTACAAATGCATTCACAGACGCACCTCGGCAGCTCCCTTGAGTGCAAGGGGAAGTCCGGCGACCATGAGCAACACATTATCCGCGGCACTCGCAACCCGCTGATTGATCTCTCCCAGCAAGTCGCGGTATTTCCGGCCCTCAGGAAACGCAGGAACAATTCCGCTGCCCACCTCATTCGAGACCAGCGCGACCGAACATGGCGCCGAGCGCAACGCCGCGTAGAGACTCTGCAGTCGTTCCTCAACGGCGATCAGATTCCCGCGCTCAGCATCGAGGAGATTCGCCGCGTACAGCGTTAAACAATCGACCAGCAGCATCCGGTAATTGGGGCCCTCTTGCACCAGCACTCGGTCGATATGCAGCGGTTCCTCGATCGTGCGCCACTCCGAGGGACGTTCGGCCCGATGCCGTTCGATTTTCAGGCGCATCTCTTCGTCTGAGTCTGACGGCCGGGCGGTCGCGACAAACATCACGGGCGAAACGCCTGCGGCCAGGGTCTGCACGTATCGGCTCTTGCCGCTGCGCACACCGCCCAGCACTAACGTGATGGCTTTGCGAGATTTGTCCAGCATGCTCACCTGGGGCATAGAAATGGCCCTGACGCGAGCGGGATTCTACAGGCAGCTTTCAGACGCGGGTTTGAGGATCAATCGTCAGAACGCTCTCCGACTCTCCCATCGAAGTCGAATACGCCTTGGGTCAGCGTCTGGCCGGTCTCCTGACTTACGCTTCGTCGAAGCTGAGCATGCCTTCCCGGAACATTTCCAGTGGCGTAATTGAGCTCAGTTTCTCAGCGAATACAGTTGCGGGGCAGTGGCGGATTCTGACCGCCTTCCCAAATACCAGACTTTGTGATTTATACCGCGATGGAAGAGAAACGTCAAATATTACGTGTAGTACGGTCCGCTGCCGAACTACCCAATTTGAGTTTCACCCGAACGGGCACGTTCCCAGCTACAAGCGGGTCCACCTGTGTGCAGCCGGCTTTTGCGGCCGGTCGTCCTGCAGCAGCAAGTGCATAATTTCCAGTCCGGTAACCAAACGCGGTCCCGGACGGGAGAAGTACGCGCTTGCATTCACTGCATATACCCTGCCGTTGCGTACTGCCTTAACTTGTTTCCAGCGTTCGGGAAACTGTGTGGCGTGGTATTCCTCAACCGACCTTTCCAGGTTATGACCGCACGGCATCACAAGGACCACGTCAGGGTCGACCTCGAAAACCTGGTCCCATTCCATGGGGTAACTGTCCTTCCCTAACTTGCCAAGCGGATCGACACCACCCGCCAAGTCAATCATCGCGGGGATCCAGTGACCGCCGTTGAAGGGCGGTGACAGCCATTCCAAGCAAACTACTGTCGGTCTCTGTAATTTGGTCATCTCCCCAACTTTGGCGATCCGTTCCCGGAGAGACGACACCAGCGCGCGAGCTTCGGCATCCCGATCGGTAGCCTCGCCAACACGCAAGACATCATCCAACACATCCTCCAGAGTATGCGGTGTCAGCGAGAGCACTTGGGGTTTTGAAGAGAGTTGGTGAACAGCCTTCGCCACATACGAGGTGCTGATGGCGCACACATCGCATAACTCCTGCGTGACGATGAGGTCCGGCTTGATTGCTTCCAGTTTCTGGATATCGACTCGATAAAGGCCCTCCCCGTGAGAGGAATACTGGTTTACGTCGCGGTCAATTTCGGCAGATGTCAGATCGTGGGCAAGGTTCGTGTTTACCACCACGGTCTTTTTCGCAGCTTCAGGAGGGAAATCGCACTCAAAGGTCACACCTGCAACCGAGTTTCCCAGACCCAGCGCATACAAAATCTCCGTGGCCGATGGTAAGAACGAGCAAATCTGCATAGAAGAACCTCTCTACGAACCTCTCTGCTGCACATCACTTCCAAACTCAATCGCCGAAAACGGCATTCCCAAGTTCCGTCCCGCATTGTACTCGGCCATCCTGCACTTCGGTCAACCCAATGGCGACGAAGCAGCCGTCCTCTGATCGCTGGACACGAGAGACGGATCACTGGCGCACTTGCCAAGGAGGTTACACTTAGGGGAGGATTTCACGTATACGCAAAGCAGCCCTCCTTGCAATGGCACAATACGATTGAATACCAATCAATGTTCTTCTAATCCAGCGATCACAAACACGTACGGACGCTTTTTTGACCAGTGGGGAAATATCTCGTTCGGCTACTCCGGCAGGATGCGGAATCGACAACGTCGTAGATCACTGGAACGACTGCTTACAATTGTATGTAGTGGGCGCAGCGACCTACGGAACGTTGACGGGTACACACACACACGGACCACATTAACATTCTGGGTCATATTACGCCGCCGAACAGTAATGGAATGACCACTGGAACAAGAATCAACCCATAAGAGGGGGGAAACCGATGAAAATAGTGAGTCTTAGCTGGGTAATCTTGCTTGCTTCTCTGGGTTCTTTCGGAACCACGCCACAGACCGGGGCGATCAAAGGCACCGTGGTCGATGAGGCGGGAAATCCCATCGCTGCGGCGCAAGTGAGTACCGGTTACGATTTGGACTCGAAGGACGTTCAAGTATGGGCTGGCCAAGTTCCGACTTTCCCAACGGACGCGAACGGACACTTTGTTGTTACCAATCCCAATCTCGTCGTGTTTCATCACTATAAGGTGTACGCGAAGATGGAAGAAGCTGGTTATCCCGACATGATGAGCAGCCTGTTTAACCCACGAGACGAGGCTGTGGTTGCCTTGGCTGAACCCAAAGACAGGGCGCTGGATGTGACTGTGCAGCTCGGACCCAAGGCCATGGTTCTGACTTGGGATGTTAAAGATAGCGCCACGGGCAGATCCCTCAACAATGTCGTCTTTTTTAATATTACGAGGGCTGACGAGGGCGGTTCCGGTGGCAGTAATGGGGATAGAAGACTTCTGCTCCCCACCGATGTCCCTGTGACGGTGGAGTTCTCAGCGAATGGCTACAAGACGTGGTATTACCCAGGCACCCCGGATAAGGCGGCGAGCACAGCCTTGCCGACAGTACCAGGACAAGAAGTGGCGCTCCGCGTTTCCTTGCAGCCTGACAGCAAATAGCCTTTCTTGGCCCAATAGCCTCGACCTGGTAGCGGTAACCTGCAATTTCCTACAGGTCTTGCCACCTGCTCGCGGTGTCAAGCCGGGATGTCACTCTTGTCAACTGTTGCGGTGTTTTGCCAACCCGCCGCGTGGGTCCAATTGTGGGTCCAGATGTTTTCGAGAATGCTCGAAACCAGCGTAAATGCGTTACTGAGGGTTCCTGAGCCCAGGGACGGCTAGAACGTCTTCAGCAACACTGCTGAATCAGCAATGCTCTTGAAGCTACTCTTCTCCCTGCCGTTTACCTGCCGTTGTCACTGCTTACCATGTACTAAGATCGTTAAAACTGCCGTCCGTTGCGTTCTATGTTGTTGAAACTACATTCGAGTGGGGATTCGATTCCTTCCGCGCTCACCAACCTAGCCGCGAAAGCGCCGCCTGGCGCGGCATTCAGGGTGTGCACGCCGATGATTTGCCTTGACAGAAGCCGTTTTGAGGATAGACTTATCCCGCTCAGGCGTACCACCCACTTCTCTCTTGCCGGTGGTTCGACTGAGCCGGCCGCGCACGGAGTGTAACTCACATAATCTTTAAGTGTCATTATCTTTAAGTGTCATTGCAAAAGAAAGGAGCAAGCCCATGAGACAACGATTTTTGCTTCTAGCCTTAGCCCTGGGTCTGCTGGTGTTTTTACCGCATGCGTGGGCGCAGAACGCCCATGGTAACCACGATCCCTATCTGTTCCTTTTGGGCGTACCGCCGCTCGAGGGTCCCGATGTTGCCACCGCGCCGGACGGAAGCACCGTCAGCTTCTCGGGTACGGGCTCGTTCAAGGCTGGTCCGGACAAAACGGCAAGCGGAGCAGGCAGTTACACGATTACTGACTCCGCTGGAAATACGGTAGCGTCGGGCACGTGGACAGTGATTAGAATCCTTGGCTTTGTGGATTATGGCAATGGTACGCCACAGGGGACGCCGCCAAGCTTCCATGGGGGCCAAGCCCTGTTTGCGGTCAGCCTATCCGGTATCGGAGATGGGGTACTGATTGTTGAGTGCCTGCTTGGCTCGCCCCCTGCTGGTAAGCATGAGGGCCTTAGACTCGTGCTCCGCAATGGGTTGAATTTCAACAAGTCCACGAGTGGCCAAACTCTATTCATCACGTCGTAAGCACATCTCGGCACACGAGTGCCAGCGCGGATGACCATTACTGGAGTCTCCTTTCCTGCGGCGTCACGGAAGCTTGTAAAGTGAATGGCGCGGTGGGGCTGTGATGTACCTGTGTGAATTACAACGACGGCGGGCTTAAAATTCGCTTCGGCAATTTCCCTGGTGTAGCCAGCATACCTAATCAAATAGACCAACGCAGCCACGGCCACGACCAACGAGAGCGCTGCAACAACCAACATGCCGAGCTGAATCCACTCTGTCGGGATCATGGGATGCAACTAGCGTAGCCCCGAACCCCCTAGGTTGAACAGTCGCAGGTTTCGGGGCGACGTCTGTCCTGACGGCGGGCGCTTCCCAAAAAAGCAATAATTAACGTGACTCATCCATTGTAGTAGGGTGATGGAGCAGAGGGTCAATTGATTGCCGGGAAGGGAAGTTCCCGAGCAGTCCACAGCGGTATGAAACGATTCTCCACGCCATGATCGACTGCTTCCTCGACGAGAGCCTTGACCCAAAGCAACAAGGAATATTTGCTGTTGGTGGAATACTAGGGCGAGGGCGACCTGTCTTTGAATTGGAACGGAAATGGGCAGCTCTGAGGAAGAGAACGGACATCGACATTGAATATTTCAAGGCATCCGAGTGCCAACGCGGGAACAAACAGTTCAGAAAATTTGTTGCCGATCCAGTCCACATGCCAGAGAGGAAGCGTGCCACGCTAAACGGAATTTGGGATCAATTCTTGGATGTAATGGCTGGCGATGATTTGGAGCACGTCGTCATTTACGGCATCGGCGTGATCCAAGATGACTTTTATGAAGTCATCAAAGACCCAACAGCTCGTGCTGTCCTAGGCGATAGTCCTTATTGGTTTGCTTATCAGTCCGCCATGCTTGAAGCCGCGTTCGCAATGAAATACATAAACACTGGCGGTCATGTTGCGTTTGTACGAAAAGCACAGTCCAATTGCATGCGATGTTTATCATGAGTTGAAAAAGAAGAATCCAAACGCCGATAGGTACCTAGGCAGTTTCGGGACTACAAGCGATCACACGTGCGAACCGTTGCAAGCGGCGGATGCTGCTATCTATGAGGTTCGTCGGGCGCTACATACCTCGCTTGGAAAATGGAAGGAGTCACTGAAATGGAACGCTAATATTCGCTGGCAGTTCCGTAAATTCAGAACTCCTGACATGCCCCCTCTGAAAGTGGTCGATCGAGCCGCCTTTGTTCTTCCTGGTGCGAACCAAAACCTGTCCGCTTTTTGAATTTTCCGTGGCAAAGTTCGGCGTTCTGGCGCTCACAACGATCGATCATGCGCCGTAAACAGTTGGGCTCGCACCCATGGTAGGGCCGGACCTGGCCTGCTTTTTCGCCTCTCGGGGTGCGAACCAAAACCTGTCCGCTTTTTGAATTTTC
>Ga0070697_100004772_pt1 | contig 10392 bp, 11 predicted proteins | sample KBSK1501metaG_FD_65475 | JGI IMG/M metagenome (GOLD analysis project Ga0070697, IMG submission 65475) | Corn, switchgrass and miscanthus rhizosphere microbial communities from Kellogg Biological Station, Michigan, USA - KBS K1-50-1 metaG | ecosystem: Host-associated > Plants > Roots >... | reverse complement strand
TGCCTCGTGCTATCATGTGCTAAAGCTTCACTCTGCTTGGTTTTCAGCGCATGGATGATCCTGCTAGTAACTTGCTGCCTCTTCTAATTGCTGATATCGAACTGCCCACCACGGTAACCACAATCGGAATAAAACTTCTGGCGGTGCTTTTTTTCGTCGCGGCAAACGGTTTTTTTGTCGGTGCGGAATTCGCTCTGGTGTCGGTACGAAGAACGCGATTGGAAGCTCGAGCTGCGGCCGGCAGCCGGCGAGCACAGGCGGCGCTCCGGCTGATCGCCGATCCGGCTTTGTTTATTTCAGCCACACAATTCGGAGTCACCATCGCTTCGCTCGCGTTGGGTTGGATTGGCGAACCTACCGTAGCCCATTTGCTTGAGCCCCTCGCTTCAGCGTTAGCGCCGGCTGGAAGAGCGGCATATGTCGCGCACATTTTTGCCATTGCGATCGCCTTTGCGGCCATTACTTTCCTGCACATCGTCCTTGGCGAATTGATGCCAAAGATGGTTGCCCTGGAACGTGCTGAGGGTTTGGCTTTGTTTGTTGCCAGACCGTTGGAGCTGTTCGCCAAAGTTTTTCGTGCACCGCTTTGGATCGTCAATCGAACTGGCTCGACGTTGGCGGGACTGCTGGGCCTCAAGTCCTCGCTTAATCACAGCGCCGTTTACAGCGAAGCTGAATTGCGCCAGCTCGTTGACATCTCACGAGAGAGCGGGCATTTGCGCGCTGAAGAGCGCCGCCTGATTCATCGTGTCTTCGAATTCTCTGATACGTTGGTTCGGGAGGCGATGGTCCCCCGCCCGGCTATCGCGGCGCTATCGGCAGACTGCTCGCTTGAAGATATTAAGCGGGCCTTCGAGCAACATCGCTATTCTCGACTGCCGGTGTATCGAAGGTCACTGGACGATATTGCAGGAGTCATACATAGCAAGGACCTGATGCCATTTTTGTTGCGACCTGACGAGTTTCGGCTTGAACGGGTCCTCCATCCACCGATGTATGTGGTTGATACCGCGCGGCTGGAAGATGTCTTGCGTCAGATGCAGAAGGCGAAATCGCACTTTGGTTTCGTCGTTGATGAACATGGAGGCGTTGAAGGCATTATTACTCTGGAAGACTTACTGGAAGAAATTGTCGGCGAAATTTCAGACGAGCACGATGAAGAAGTGAATGAACAAATCACGCAAGTCGACGAACACAAGTACCTCCTCGACGGTCAGCTCGCCGTGCGCGATTTGAATCGCCGGCTGAAAACTGCGTTGCCTGAATCCGAAGCGTACACGACTATTGGCGGTTTTCTTATGTCGGCTGCTGGTCACGTGCTGCAACCCGGCGAGGTCATCCAGCACAACGGTCTGCGTTTTCAAGTTGAGAAAGTCGAGCGTCGGCGGCTGCTGCAAGTCAAGCTTGACCTGCCTCCAAAGCCGGCCACGCAGCGCGAGGAAACCAACCGTTCAGCAGCTTAAGGCGTACGGACCGTTACGAAGCCATAAAAAGGCTGCTGCTGAAACGCTTTTGTCCGTCTAACCACATCCTGGTCAGCGCAAATCCGCTCTCATCTGCCAGTGCCGCGAGATCCTGGTGATTGTATTTGTAAGCATTTTCCATGTGGATTCGTTCACCTTCTTTGAAGGTCACGAGCATCTGTAAATTGCGCACAGTTACGGACTGATTGCGTTTGCTTTCAAGGTAAACGTCCACGCGTCCCGCTGCGTCGTCATAGATCGATTTTAAATCGAAGCCCCGTAAATCGAACTCGCCGCCGAGCTCACGATTTACCCGAGCTAGTTCATTCAAAATAAACGCTCGAGTCACACCCAGGCTATCGTTGTATGCCGCTTCGAGTATCGCCCGATCCTTTTTCAAATCGGCGCCCAGCAATAAAGCATCGCCGCGGCGCAACACGCGGCGAATCGCACGCAGAAAATTCAGCGCTTCGGTCTTCTTAAAGTTTCCGATATTTGATCCCAAAAACAACATCAGCACCGGCGCCTCGCCCAGCGACGTCAGTGCGGCCAATCCGTCAAAGTAATCAGCCGCGTAAGCGCGTATTTGCAGTTGGGGGTACGCTTGCAGCAAAACGCTACAACTCTTCTTCAGCGCCGAGAACGAAATGTCAACCGGAATAAACAGGAGGCCTGGTTGTTGACGTAACAGGGCTTCGATAATCATCCGGGTCTTCTCTGCGCTGCCGCTGCCAAGCTCGATCAGCGTTTGGCAGCCGGGCAACGAGCGGACAATTTCGTCGGCATGGCGCGAAAGAATCTCGCCTTCGGCGCGCATCAGGTAATACTCTTCGACGCGACAGATAGCCTCGAACAGTTGCGAACCCAATTCATCATAGAGATATTTTGGGAACAGGTGTTTCGACTCTGACGAGAAACCCCGCCTGACGTCTTCGGCGAATTCCGCGTGCCCGTTTCGACGCACCAGGTCGTAAATAAGGAGTCGTTGGGCTTGCGCGGTTTTGGTTTGCACTTGACGGAATCCCTTCCCAGCCTGACATCAGGGAAAACGAACAATTTGGACGGGCACTTTGCTTTTAACTGTGGCCGGATTATACGCGGGGCCGGCGATTAGAGAAAGCGCAGGGACCGCAGTAATCAGAGTGGTGTCTGCTAAAGCAAAAGCGCCCGTGGCCATCGACGACGGGCGCTTGTTTTAATCAGAACTGCCCGATTATTCATTTCGGCGATAAGGCCGCCGATCGCTTGTTTCGGTCAAACGAACGGGGATCGTCATTCGTTGGGTGCTGCGAACGACTTCAACGTTGACCGTATCGCCAATCTGATGCTTGTCGAGCACCCGGTACAAATCATCGGTGTTCGCAATCTTCTGTCCATCGATGCCCACGATGATATCGCCGATCTCGACATCGCCATCTTCAGTTTGAACGAGACCGCGAATGCCGGCGTTGGCTGCCCCGCTGCCGGGCTGCACATTTAGTACGATCACGCCTTCTGAGACCGACAACCGTACTTGATTTCCGAGTGATTCGACTGACCGCGGAGTGATGCCCAACTTAGGACGTCGCACTTCGCCGTTACGCACAAGTTGAGGGACTATTCGTTTAGCGATGTTCACGGGAATGGCGAAACCAACACCCGCCGAAGCGCCCGAAGGCGATTCGATCTGCGAATTGATGCCAATCATTCGGCCATGTGAATCCAGTAACGGACCGCCGGAATTACCGGGATTGATCGAAGCATCAGTTTGGATCGCGCCCTCGATCTGTCGTCCATTTTGCGCGCGAATCGGTCGTTGCAGGCCGCTAATTACTCCCGTGGTCAGCGTTCGATCCAGTCCAAAGGGGTTCCCGATCGCCAAAACCTTTTGTCCAACAACCAGTTTGTCAGAATCGCCAAGTTGAACCATTGTCATTGGCTCTCTCGGCGCCTGTAATAATCGCACCACAGCCAAATCGGTGTCGGGATCGCTCCCAACGACGCGGGCGGGATAGCTCTTACCAGTGCCGAAGCTGACCGTGAGTTTTTCCGAATTCGCAATCACGTGATAGTTCGTCAAGATGTCTCCCTGCTCATCAATGATCGAACCAGAGCCGGCGCCTTCCCGCTCTTGAGAAAACATCCCGAAGAAGTCGCGCACTGTCGTGGTGGATTGAATGTAAACAACTCCGGGCGCTACCGCTCTATAGACCTCGATGTTGTTCTGTTCGTCAGTAGCAAGCGTCGGATCGGTGATATTCGTCGGTGGCATTGCTTCGAATGCCGACGCAAACGGCTGAAAACGGAGAGACAATCGTTGGACTCCGACAACTGTTATCGCGGCAAAAAGGGCTGACGCCACGGCAATTAAGAGAATTTGGCGAGCTGTTAATCTGTACATAGGTATTGCTCCTTAAAAATAAACGAACGGTGTTTCGGCACTAAGATGCGATGGTGCGAGTTAACGGTTGTGCACCGTTCAACCGCAAGAACGCCTGAACTTTGGCAACGGTTCCATAACAAATCCGCAAACGGCCAACCTCTAATTTAAAGCGGAAAGCTCATCCACGGCAAATGCTTGTGATTTGGAGATCAGAACAGGATGGTAAGGATGGTAGAAGGCAGTTTACCTGCATAGTCAATCATCGCCAGCGGCTGTGACCAGCCCAGCGCGGCCATCCCGGTGGCTGCGTGCGCCAGCAACAAGGCGATGTAGATTGTTAGCGCGAGATGCAAGCCGCGGCGAGCAAGTGTGAGATGCGCACAACGATATAAAACATAGGCGGCAAAGCCTCCGATTAGAAGCTTTACCAGCAAAAATGGGCCGTCGCCAGCGGTTAGGACTGGCGCCAGCAGTCCGTTGCCTTCTGTGGCGACATGAGAATGGACCCAAACCAGAGTCAATTGAGCGTCGAGCCAATTCAAAACAAACAGCAGGATGCTTTTTGTTAACGCGCTCATTAACCGATGAGTCCTCCTGGTACAAAAATTGTTAAAACTCGCCCCTTCAGAACTGCGAAACCTCCGAGCATTAAGCCCGGAGGTTCCGCCGTCCGTACGGGAAGGAAACGAGACTCGCTTCGTGCTACCGGAAGTAAAGTCTCAATCGGTTTCTGCTTCCGGCTAACAACCGACGAAAGATCCTTGTGCAGGAAACTTGAGCTTCAACAAAATGGCGAATCCTCAGTTTCCGTCCCGTCAAGCGACGCCGAGCCAATAACTTCTTTGGAAATTAGAGCGTAATATAAACCCAAACAAGCAAGCAACTGCCCATGACCCTTTCCATCTATGCTGCAATTCAGGAAGGACGTAATGCCTTGCGTGAAGGGGATATCACGGATCCCCGGCGCGAAGCTGGCTCGCTGCTCGCTAATGTCCTGAATCAAAATCAAACTTTCCTACTCGCTCATCGGGATCAGTCCTTATCCGCTAAGCAGTTACAGCACTTTCGATCGTTTATTTCTCGGCGACTCAGCGGCGAGCCGCAGCAGCACATCACCGGTTTTCAGGAGTTCTATAAACTTAAATTCGAAATCACCCCTGATGTGCTAATTCCGCGGCCGGAAACCGAAGCGATTGTCGAAATTTCCCTGACGCTATTAAGAGACGAAGCCGCGCCATTCATTGCCGATGTCGGTACAGGCTCCGGCTGCATCGCCATTTCTTTTCTTACGGAACGGCAGGACGCGCGCGCGGTTGGCACTGACATTTCAGCAAGGGCACTCGCGATTGCCGGCCGAAATGCGCGACGGCACCGTGTCAGCAATCGTTTAGCACTGCTCGAATCAAATTCATTTGAAAACTTCATTTCGAGCGAGAGCTTTTCTTTAATCGCTTCTAATCCGCCCTATATTCCAGACCGTGATTGGTCAACCCTGCCTCGTGAGGTTCGCGATCACGAACCCCGTGCTGCCCTGGTATCGGGTGCAGATGGACTGGATAACATTCGCGGATTGTTGGCAGATGCGCCCATTTTTCTGCGCCCTCGCGGCTTTTTGATATTTGAGATCGGCTTCGGGCAGGCAGAAGCGGTTCGCGACCTGATCGAGCGGCCTGTTTGGAACCTGCTCGAGATTCGCTGCGATCTGCAGGAAATTCCGCGCACAGTAGTGCTGCAAAGGAAGTAAGGAGTGGCAGCGTTGCCAGGCTTCCAGGGGCTTCCGCTTTCCCCAATCTCGCAGTAGAATCTGGCGCAACAAACTGAGCGTCGGCAAGGCGTGGAAATCATGTCCGTGAAAAACTCCTTCCAAACGAAAACCAACGGGTCAGATATTCATGAACGTCTTTGCCGCGCGCGCAAGTTTATTGACGATTCGTATAATCTGCCCTTGAACCTCGCTGCGATTTCAAAAGAAGCCTGTCTTTCCCCATATCATTTTCTTCGCCTTTTTCGCGATGCTTTCGACACGACGCCGCACCAGTACTTGATTCACCGGAGAATTGAAAAAGCGAAAGAGCTGTTACGCGCGCGTAGTCTGAGCGTGACCGACGTTTGTTTTGAAGTAGGCTTCGAAAGCCTTGGATCATTCAGTTCGCTCTTTCGCAAGTGTGTTGGTCACGCGCCGATTAACTACCGGCGCCGCGAACGGGAATCTCTGAAGAGAGTGCCCGGCTGCTTTATCCTGATGTACGGACTGAAACCGACCGACCAATAACGTCTTTAGCAATTTTCGAGAAGCGGCCTGGCCGCAAACTTCTTATGCTCGTTCTCACAAACCTGAGGAGGAGAAAGGTGGAAAACTATGATCACAAAAATGTCGCATGCCTTGATCTGGGTCAAGAACCAGCAGGAGGCGTTGGAGTTTTATCGTGACAAATTGGGTTTTGAAGTCGATACCGACGCAATGGTCGGCGACAATTATCGCTGGCTGACGATGAGGATAAAGAGCCAGCCGGGCTTTGAAATCATTCTAGTGGAACCGAAACCGGGCATGATGCTGGATGAAGAATCCGCCGCCCAAATTAGATCACTGATCGACAAAGGCATGCTCGGCGGTGGGGTGTTTGAGGCAGATGACATTTACAAGACCTACGATGAGCTGAAAGCGCGCGGTGTCGAATTCAAAGGACCGCCGACTGTTCAGTCATGGGGTACCGCAACCGTGATGATGGATAACTCAGGCAATTGGTTCAGCATTGGGCAAGAGACAGAGGCTGCTAAGACCGCTTAGCGATTTTCTCGGTCGCTATCGGAAGAGCGGACTCTTCGGATGCAAACTCCCGGGAGGATTTTGTATGCGAGTAGCACTGGGTACGATTCTCGGCGCCGTCGTGTTATTTGTTTGGAGCGCCCTGGCTTGGATGGTCATACCGTGGCCAGGCGATCCGCTGCGCGGCTTTACGAATGAAGACGCGGTCGTTCAAACAATCAAGGCGAATGTTCCGCGATCCGGTAACTATCTAATCCCAATGGAAGTGAAGCGACCGGCCGGAATGACCGACGAGCAGTACAGAACGGCGGTGCAGAACGCTGAGAACCGCATGATGCAGGGCCCGATGATCTTCGCTTCTGTGCGACTGGAACCGATGGGTTCAATGGCCAGGTATTTGGTCGTCGGCTTTATTACTGACGTAATTGCCGTTCTGCTGGCGTGCATTCTGCTTCTACACACCAACGCGGTATCGTACGCGGCACGCGTTGGGTTTGTGGCTGGACTGGGGGTATTGATCTTCGTCGGCGGTCACCTCGATGAGTGGAATTGGTGGGGCTTCAGCAATGCTTACATGCTAATGCAGTTCGGCGTGCTGCTAATCGGGTGGATTTTAACTGGTCTGGTAATGGCAATATTCGTTCGAGGAAGGGTCACAGCGACTTAATTGATTACCAGCTGGAACAATGACTAAGACGGCAGCCAAAACGAAGTCGATCTATTGCGTGCATCCTGGCGTTCTAACGACTCAAAAATGGGTCGCCGAACTAAAGCAGAAGACCGGGCGTTCGCTGGATGAATGGCTGGCGTTTATCAAGAAGGAAGGGCCGCCAACTGAGACAGGACGCCGAGATTGGTTGAAGTCAAAACACCGACTGGGAACTAACTCGGCCTGGTGGCTGGCCGAGCGTTCAGCCGGCAAAGGCGAGGAGGCGGGCGATCCTGATTCCTATTTGAAAGCCGCGGAACAGTACGTCAAAGAAATGTTCGCGGGCAAGAGGGACATCTGCGGCCAATCTACGACGCACTGCTCAAATTGGGATTATCCATGGGCAAGGATGCAAAAGCGTGTCCCTGCCAGACGATCGTGCCGCTTTATCGCAATCACGTTTTCGCGCAAATCAAGCCGACAACCCAGACGCGCATCGATTTTGGTCTGGCGCTCGGCGATACAAAGAAAACGCTTAAACGATTGATCAGCACGGGCGGTTTTGAAAAGAAAGATCGCATCACACACCGGTTTGAAATCACTTCATTGAAGGATATCGACGACGAGGTGAAGCGATGGTTGAAGATCGCTTACGATCGGGACGCACAAGCTTAAAAACTGCGACCCATCCTTCTTTTCGGGGAGTCGCGCGGCCGCGAAGGCTGCGCTCCTGCTGAACTCTGGCCCGGCAGGAAACCAGCCGACTACATTCGGACCCCAGAAGGTATCCGCAGCCGCCTCATCTCTACGATTTGTCGCAGCCACCCAATCAGATAGGCCTTGCGAATTTGGTCTTCGGCCCGCTTGTCGCCTTGGAATGCCTTCACGACCTGAGATCCGCCGATAACCGACATGCAAAGAGTGATGCTGCTGATTAATTTTACAGAAGTTCTCATGACCCAGTGCCTCGGAACAAGACTGTTAGTTGAAGACCGCGATAACGATTCGTAAGGAAACGCGAAAAGTAGCATGTTTCATCGATCTAAATCTATAATCGCGCGCATTGTCAGTTGCAACCTTCCGAATACCGATTTTATTTAAGAGGCGTTTCTCATTATGCCGTGCAATTGCGGTGTTTTTTACGTTGGCAGTGGTTCCGCTTGCTGGCTTCAACCGCCCGCTAAGGCAGCCGGTTCTGACATCCGCCAGCACCACGCGCGCCGAGCAGCAACTCAACATCCTGATTGTTCACGGCAAACTTGTCGACGGATCTGGAAAGAAACCGCGCACGTCTGATGTCGGCATTCGCGGCGACCGGATTGTCTTTGTTGGCGACGCACGGAAGGCGCACATTGAAGCAGCCCGCATGATTGACGCCACCGGATTGATAATCGCTCCCGGTTTCATCGATCCGCACACGCATACGTTGAACGATCTTTCCGATTCGAATCGCAAGAGCAATGAAGCTTACCTGACGCAAGGCGTGACTACAGTCGTCACCGGAAACGATGGCGGCAGTGTTCTCAACATCGCCGAAACTCTCCGGAAGTGGGACGAGCAAGGGATCGGTACGAATGCGATTCTCCTGGCCGGCTTTGGAACCATTCGCAGTCGCGTACTTGGCCCAACTGACGCGCAGCCGACCGGACCACAACTTGAAGATATGAAAGCGCTGGTGGCCCGCGCCATGGACGAAGGCGCTTTCGGTTTGTCAACGGGTCTCTACTATGCGCCGCAAAGCTATTCAAAAACTGAAGAAGTAATCGCGCTAGCGAAAGTCGCCGCCGCGAAGGGCGGCATATATGATACCCACATGCGGTCTGAAAGCGCGGGTTTGCTGGAGGCGATTGCTGAAACGATTCGAATTGGCCGCGAAGCTAAGATTCCAGTTCACATTTCGCACATCAAAGCGCTGGGGCCAGAGGTTTGGCACCGCAGCGACAAGGCCATCAAGCTAATTAAACAGGCGCGCGCTGAAGGAATTGAGGCCAGCGCGTGCCAATATCCTTACACAGCTTCAGGCACCAGTTTGCAAGCGTCGCTCGTCCCGCGTTGGGCGGAAGTCGGCGGCCGCCGCGAACTGTTGAAGCGAATAGACGACCCGGATATCCGGCCGCGCCTGATCAAAGAGATGGAAGAGAATCTCAAGGGGCGCGGCGGGGCTGACAGTTTGTTGATTGCGGATTCGCCAAATCGTGAATTTGTCGGCCAGCGCCTAAATGTGATCGCTCAGCAAATGAACAAGACGCCGGTGGAAGCGGCGCTGGAATTGATCAAGGTTGGCAGCTCCGGTGTGATCTCTTTCAACATGAACGAAAAAGATGTACGACTCTTCATGAAAGCGAAGTTCGTGACGACGTGCTCGGACGGTTCAACCGGACATCCGCGCAAGTACGGCACCTTCCCGCGAAAGCTGCGTGAGTATGTTTACCATCAGAAGGTGATTAGTTTGCCATTCGCGGTGCGCAACTCGAGCGCGCTTACGGCAGAAATATTTCGCATTCCCGAACGTGGCTTGATTCGCGAAGGTTACCTTGCCGACGTAATCGTTTTTGACGAAAAGACGGTGTCAGATCAGGCAACGTACGAACAACCTGAGTTATTGTCTGTGGGCATGAAGTACGTAATCGTGAACGGAAAGGTCGCAGTTGAAAACGACAAGTTCACGGGCGTGCTCGCCGGTCGCGCGCTCCGGAAGCAGGTACAGAGTCGCGAGCGATAGCGAGCCCGTTATCGCCACAAACAGTCTTAAGTGAGAAGCATCGTTATGAGAAATCTATCGCTTTTGATGTTGCTGTTGACGATCGCAATCGCGCCGATTGCTGTTTCGCAGTCGAACTCACCGCAGTCGCCGGTCGAAATCAGCGGCGAGCCGCGTCATCACCCGAAATTCGAAAATGAATTCATGCGCGTCTGGGATGTTACAGTGCCCGCCGGTGACGCGACGCTCTGGCACGTACATCGTAATGACAATGTGGTCGTCACCCTGAGCGGTGCCAGCCTGCACATCGAGACTTTGGGAGCTGCGCCAGCCGAAAGCCAATGGAAATTTGGCGACGTGAGGTTTGGCAAAGCGACCTATATTCATCGGGCCATGAATGTCGGACCTACTACCTTTCACAATATGACGATCGAACTGCTAAAGCCGACT
>Ga0070697_100004766_pt1 | contig 10395 bp, 8 predicted proteins | sample KBSK1501metaG_FD_65475 | JGI IMG/M metagenome (GOLD analysis project Ga0070697, IMG submission 65475) | Corn, switchgrass and miscanthus rhizosphere microbial communities from Kellogg Biological Station, Michigan, USA - KBS K1-50-1 metaG | ecosystem: Host-associated > Plants > Roots >... | reverse complement strand
CATGCCTCGTCGTATTTGGGTTGCTGGAATTGCCATTTAACTAACCTGATTGTCCCTCTTAATTGATAGTCTGCTCACAGTGAACCTGAGCCCATACATGACAAACGACGTAGTCTAGCGGGACGAGAGTGTGATTGTCCAGCGAGCAATCGGCCGGTCATCGATCAAGAAAAGGAGCGGGCATTCCGAACTTAACGCAATCGCGTTCAGTCGGCTTGCCCGCTCGTCAGGAGGAGCCCACCTACCTGATTGAATTAACGTGAAACTGAAATTTAAGTTCCAGAATTATGCGGCGCGTGCCCGCACCTGGCGTCCCCGACGAATGACGCGATCGAGCCATTGCTGAGCCTGTTGGTAGTAACGAAAGCGATGCTCGTCGGCGCGAAATGCCGGCGTGTGGTAATAACGACGGCCGTTGATTAAGCGGGCCGGATGTTTGATGTGTAGCATTTCATGAAACAGGATGTATTCGACGAACCATTCAGGCACTTCCGGCGAGTCCAACCTCTTGCTGATAGTAATCGTCTCATGCACCGAATCGTGATGACCGAGGATACTGCGGGCTCGCCGGCGTGACCACGTAATGGTTGGCTTCTCAATTTCTCCGGCAAAGTAGCGACGGTTCAGGCGGGCGAAGATCTTATCGAGGTCGTAAATTTTTCCCGGGGCGGAAGAGATGACTTTACGCCCCCGCTGCTTCCGTGCAAGATCTGATGCCCGCAAGAGCGGCGGGCTGAACGCGTACGAACGATAAATTCGCTCTTCCGCGCGCGGCGCTTTCCTCGACAACAGGCGTGCGACTAACAAAAACGCCAGCGCGCGAATCACTTCGGGCGGCGCCGATTGGAAAAGATCGGAAAGACGGACATAAACGCGGCCTGAACGAACTCGAATCGTATGGTGCAGACCGGCATATGGATAAAACTTCACTTCGATCGCTGAGATATCGGCTCGCAAACGCCTCCCGTTGCGATCAAGGTGATGAAATGCCTCGCTGAAAACTCTCTTCAGATGGATATTTGATTGGGGCATGACTCTTCTCGCCGTCCCAGCCATCTTAGGGGCCGACCCATGACGCGTCAAACCAGGCGGAAGCGAGCGGTTTTGAGGCCGAAAAAAAGGGATTTGACTCCCGTCGGCAACGTATTGTTGTGGCGCGAGTAATTCGATTGTCTTAAGCTTCATTGTTGCAGCAGTTTAGCTTTATTTTCGGCATCGCTGGCCAACGAGTAATTGCCTTCGGCAGTTCTCTTGAGAAGGCTTTAGAAACAACAATTTGCGGGAAATCCGGTGGTTTGGCTATACTCAGGCAGCGGCGTTAACCATTGGCCAGGCGTCAGGACAACTCACTTCATATGGTTCGAGCAAGCAGTTCAAAATCTGTGCGGCCCCGACCTGATTCACGACGCGAAGCCGTCCTGGCGACGATAATCGAAGAGCACGTCGTCAGCGGTGAAGCGGTCGGTTCGCACGTAGTTTCCGACAAATTTGCTCATGCAACCGGCTGGAGTTCCGCCACGATTCGGAACGTGATGAGTGAACTGGATGAAATGGGTTTGCTCCAGCAGCCGCATACGTCTGCCGGACGAATTCCGACTGATCGCGGATATCGTTTTTACGTCGACCATATGCTGGGGGCCGCGCAGCTTACGAGAGGTGATTTAAGAGTGATCGAAAGCATCGGCGCCGGCAAAGAGGTGAAGACTCGACCCGATCGGTTGATGGAGAAGGCATCACACGTTCTTTCCGAACTTTCAGAGAACGTGGGAATAGTCATATGGCCATCCCTGGCCGAGAATCGTCTTCAACACATTCGATTTGTGCGACTTCCTGATAAGCGCATTCTCGTCGTGCTGGTATCAACATCCCACATCGTTCACGACAAGGTGATTCAGCTGGATGAGGACTTTACCCAGGAAGAATTGGATCGAACTGCGCGCTATTTGAATGTCGAATTCCAGGGCAAGAGTCTGCTGACGATTCATTCTGAAATTCTTGCCTTGATCAAAGAGGAAAAAGCGCTCTACGACAAACTCCTGCGAAACGCGATCCTATTGTGCGAAACTAGTTTGCAGGACGAAGACGAAGCCACCGGCGCAGTTTATCTCGACGGAGCTTTCAATATCTTCACGAAACCTGAGTTTGCTAACGCAGATCGCCTGCGAGAACTGTTACAAACCTTTGAAGAGAAATCACGACTGGTGAAAATCCTAAATGAATGCGTCGCGGGTGATCCTGTCGGAAACGTTAAAGTCGTCATCGGCGGCGAGAACGCGGCCTCTGCTATGAAACGTTGTGCCGTTTTCACCGCATCGTATCAGGCAGGCGATGACCTTTCCGGAACTATCGGCGTAGTGGGTCCGACCAGAATCGCCTACGGTCGCACGATGGCTGTGGTAACATATCTGGCGCGGTTTATTGAACGCGCGCTATTGGACGAAGTGCCCCTTCAATGACTTATTGAGTTGAGGCTGCCCGCGAATCCGCAAATACCCGCATTCTCAATGGCATCTGACCGAAAGTCGACAAGTTCAAATAGCATCCCGATTCGCTTTCTGGACGGCGAAGATCCGCCTGCGCCTGACCAACCGGCGGGTGACGCCTACGATCCTGAAATGGTTGAGGTCGAGCTGTCTGAGGACCCTGAGGTTCAGGAGACGCCCCATGGAGGTCCGGAGCTCGCTGAGCTCGTGGCTTCGCGGGCTGAGCTAAAGCGGCTTCAAACGGCGCTCTCCGAAGCTCAAGACGCGCTTGCTCGCAGGCAGGCGGACTTTGAGAACTATCGTAAGCGGATTGAACGCGAACGTCATGAACTGCATGACCGGGTTGTGGCAGATGTGGCCAGGAAGCTATTGCCTGTGCTCGATAACTTGACGCGCGCTTTGGATGCGGAGCGATCAATGGAAGCAAGCGAGTCTCCGGAATTCCGGCACTTTCTCCATGGCGTCGAATTGATCAGTAAGCAGCTGAACGACGTGCTGGATTCTTTCGGCATCCAAGTAATCCCTTCAGTCGGAGAGCGGTTCGATCCACACGTTCACGAAGCCGTGGTTAGTGAACCCTCCGATAAGTACGAGCCGGATACGGTCATCGAAGAGATGAGCCGCGGTTATCGGATTGGCGATCGATTGTTGCGTCCGGCGATGGTTAAGGTCGCAGCGCGACTGCCTGAGACCGGCACTGAAAACTCCTAAGCCTCTGGCTTTACAACAAGCATGGGAAAAATTATCGGGATTGATCTAGGAACCACAAATTGCTGCGTGGCGGTTCTCGAGGGCGGCACGGTTCAAATTGTGCCGAACAAGGAAGGGGGCCGCACCACACCGAGCGTCGTAGGGTTCACTGACAAAGGCGAGCGCCTGGTCGGGCAAATCGCCAAACGCCAGGCCGTAACGAACGCAGCAAACACCGTCTACGCGGTCAAGCGTTTGATGGGCCGGAAGTTTAATTCGCCAGAGGCGCAGCGAATGGCCGAGACAGCGCCCTTCGAAATTGTCGATTCGCAAAATGGCGATGCTCGGGTGCGCGTGCAGGGGCGCGTGTACAGCCCGCCGGAACTATCAGGAATTGTCTTGCAGCGCTTGAAGGCGGCCGCCGAGGATTTTCTCGGCGAAGCTGTAGCCGACGCTATTATTACTGTGCCGGCCTACTTTGATGATATTCAACGTCAGGCCACTAAAGACGCCGGCAAGGTTGCGGGCCTTAAGGTCGAAAGGATCATCAACGAACCGACTGCAGCGGCCCTGGCCTATGGACTGGGCAAATCTGAGTCTGAAAAGATCGCGGTCTACGATCTTGGCGGGGGCACCTTCGACATCTCCATTCTGGAAATGAGTAACGGGGTGTTTGAAGTTCTTTCGACGTCGGGAAATACCTATCTCGGGGGCGAGGATTTTGACGAGCGAATAATGGATTGGATGGCCGAGCAATTCATGGAGGACACCGGCATCGACTTGCGAAAGGATCGGCTGGCGCTGCAAAGATTGAAGGAGGCGGCCGAGCGCGCGAAGTGCGAGCTTTCATCGGGGGAACAGACGAGTTTCAATTTACCCTTTATCGCGGCGGATGCTTCTGGCCCGAAACATCTGAACAAAACCCTGACACGTGGAAAGTTTGAAGAGCTGGTTAGTGATCTCGTAGAACAGACAATCCAACCGTGCGAGCGTGCGCTCACCGATGCAAAGTTACAAGCGGCGAACATCGACAAAGTCATTTTGGTTGGCGGCCAAACTCGCTCGCCAATTGTCGAACGGACCGTCGAGAAGATTTTTGGCAAGAAGGCATCGGTGGAAATTAATCCCGATGAAGTTGTCGCGATGGGCGCTGCGATTCAGGGAGGTGTGCTGAGTGGCGATGTTAAGGACATCGTGCTGCTCGACGTACTGCCTTTGAGCCTGGGTCTGGAAACCCGTGGCGGGATGTTCACCAAAATAATCGAGCGAAACTCGACGATTCCGCTCCGAAACAGCCTGACCTTCACGACTGTGGTCGATAACCAGTCGTCGGTCGAAATTCATATTCTGCAAGGCGAGCGCGAAATCTCCAGCGGCAATCGCAGCCTCGGAAAATTTGAGTTGGTTGGAATTCCGGCGGCGCCGCGTGGGGTTCCACAGATTGACGTCACCTTCGAGATCGATGCTAACGGTATTGTATCAGTGTCGGCAATGGACAAAGCAACCGGCCTCGAACAGCAGATGCGAGTCACCCCGACCTCGGGCCTGTCCCCGGAAGAGATTGAGCGACTCATTACCGAGGCTGAAGCCTCGATTGAATCGGACAGACGAGAAGGTGAGAAAATATCTCTTCAGGATAAGCTTCGCAGCTTGATCACAAATACTCAGCGCGCTTTCAGAGAGTTCGGTGGGTTGCTCACACTTGAAGAGCAGGACGGCGGTCAGCAAGCGCTGAAAGATGCTCAGGACGCTGTTACATCATCCGAATTGGGCGAATTGCGTTTGGCATTGGAGAGACTTGAGCGCCTGGGGCGTCAACTTACAAAAGCCATGATGAACCAGCCGGCCGAAGCACGGGCAAAAGAAGATTGAGCGAAGCGAGAAGTTCGGCTAAAATTAAAAAAAAAGCGGTCAGTGGCTTACCAGTTCGAACTGGTTGAACTGCTGGCCGCTCGTTACTGAAACAGCGGATAATGGCAATTAGTAAGCGTGATTATTACGAAGTGCTGGGGGTGAACCGGTCAGCAACTGAACAGGACTTGAAGAGCGCCTATCGGCGGTTGGCGCACCAACATCATCCCGATAAGAACCAGGGCGACCGGGAAGCAGAGGAAAGATTCAAAGAAGCCGCGGAGGCTTATGCCATTCTTTCCGACCCCGAACAGCGACGGCGTTACGATCGCTTCGGTCATGCCGGTGTTTCCGGCGCCGCCAGCGGCGCGTGGGGCGCTCCGGGCTTCGGTGGAATTGAAGACATACTCGGCGATCTGTTCGGTTTTGGTGATGTCTTTGCCGGAACCGGTCGCGGAAACTCACGACGCTCAGCCCAACAACGTGGCGCTGACCTCCGTTACGATCTGGAGATTACGTTGGAGCAAGCGGCAGAAGGAATGACCGCACAGTTACGTATTCCGAAGCTTGAGACTTGCGAAAAGTGCAATGGCTCTGGCGCTGCGCCCGGGACGCGACCGGAAACTTGTCGGACTTGCGAAGGCGCGGGCCAGGTACGCTTTCAACAAGGCTTCTTTTCGGTATCGCGGACGTGCGGCACCTGTCGCGGCACAGGTCAGGTAGTTAACTCGCCCTGCCAGACGTGTCGCGGTGCCGGGCGGGTTGAGCGTGAAAAGCAAATTGAGGTCAAAATTCCTGCGGGAGTTGAGACAGGTTCGCGTCTCCGACTTCAGGGCGAAGGTGAATCAGGGGCTTACGGCGGCGTGGCCGGGGATCTCTATGTTGTCATTCATGTTGGCGAACACGAACAATTCGAACGGCAGGGAAACAATTTGTACTCATCCGTTCCGATCACGTTTGCGCAAGCCGCGCTCGGCGCGGAGATTAAGGTGCAAACACTCAACGCCGATCATTCGCTGAAGATTCCAGCCGGAACCCAAACTGGCACCGTGTTTCGGGTGCGAGGGCAGGGAATGCCGGTACTTGGCAGCCGAGGGCGCGGCGATCTTTTCGTTTCAGTCTCAGTGGTCACGCCTACCATGTTGACTCGCGAACAGCGCAAGCTCCTCGAACAACTGGCAGAGATCGAGACAAAGGATCTCGAGGATAAGAAGCTCGTAGACAGAGTTCGAGATATTTTTGGCTAGCTGAAGTGATGCTGTTACCTTCGGTTTACGGCAGATCGCAAAACTCTTCAAAACGCTCGTCCTTAATTTAGCAGCGGCTACCGCCCGCTGGGGTGAGGCAATAGCCCGACGGTAACAAAGAAAGGCAACCTTATGGAATCCCCCTTGAGCCTCTTGCGGCTGGTAATTCTGATTCTTCTAATCCTATCTACTTTCACGCTCGTCCCGGCTCAGGACGAATATGCAGCGGTAAAGAAATGGGAAAGCCTCGACTTTGGTTCGCGTGCGGTTACCGTGAACGACATCTCTACGCTGTCGCTTGATGATCTGAAACTCGTTCGAGGCATCATTTTTGGCAAACACGGTCGGGTCTTCAAAGATCCGGAGATTCGCCGTTATCTTGAGTCCCGAGACTGGTATCACGCTGATCAAACCTTCAGTAATGCAGCGCTGAACGATACCGAACGCCGTAATCTTGATGTCATTCGCATTGCCGAAGCCCGGAAGCATGACACCGTGCAACCTGGAGACATGCGCCTTTACGAGAGTCGGTTGTTAACGCGAAAGAAACTAGGGCAGCACACGAACGCAGAATGGACGGTTCTGGCGTCTGAGATTGAGGCGATTCACGGCAAGCGTTTCGACGGTACGCCGTGGCTTCAGCAATATTTCGACGAGCGCTACTGGTATCACCCAGCCGAGCATTACGAGCCGAAGAATCTGAATGTTAGTGAGCGGAAGAACCTTCAACTGATCGACACAATTCAAAGACAACAACGGCATGTCGCCCTCGCCCCCGGTGATATGGAGTTGTTCGAAAACAAATTGATCACCGAGCAGATGCTGCGCGGTTTGAGTTTGCACGAGCTGCGGCTCTTGCGGAACGAGATTTACGCGCGCCACGGACGCGTCTTCAAGACCCCCTGGCTGTCGCAGTATTTCTTCGGTCAGGCCTGGTACGACCCAAAAGATGATTTTAAGGATGAAGACGTTTCGGGCACAGACAAGACGAATATCGAAACTATAGTTGCCTACGAAAACAAGCTCCATAATGAGATCAGCACAAAGCCGATAACACCAGCTTTGCTTCAGGGCTTGTTCATCGAAGACGTTCGGAAGATGCGCGATGAGATCTACGCGCGTCATGGAAAAGTCTTCAAGGATCAATGGACGCAGAAATACTTTGCCAGCTTTGACTGGTATAAACCCGATCCGGACTTCAAGGAAGCTTCACTGAATCTTCTCGAAAAACAAAACATCGCCGAGATCTCCGCCTACGAGAAGAAGGCGGTCACCGCAATGAGCACGATCGAAGGTTGATAAGTCCCACTTTGGGGTCCCGCGTGCCGGGACCGAAAGATAGAAAGCAGCAGGCAGTCAGCAGGAGGCGGACGCGAGAAGCGCGTTCGCACTTACGCGAAAGGAGCTGACTCCAGCTTACACCGGACTGCCGCTAACTGCTGTCGCAATTCCTTCTCGTTTACCGCGAGAATCTGGCCTTCCCGATAAATTTCTTTTCCCGCTACCATGGTCATCACTACATCTCTTCCCGATGAGGAGAAGATGAGGGCGTCAAAGGGATTATGGATGGGTTGTTGATGAACGCCGTCGAGCCGAACGATCGTGATGTCTGCCTGCATTCCTTCAGCAAGCGCGCCGATTTGATCATCGAGTTGCAAAGCATGTGCACCGCCAAGAGTGGCGGCACTGAGGGCAGTGCCGGCTTCAATCGGCGCGCGAGCCCGACTGTCATGGAGGGCTCCCGCCTGGTCGCTGTGAACAGAAATGCCTGATCCTCTGCTGACGCGGGGGCTAGTGCCCCAATCAAGCCGCGCGAGAAGCGTCGCGAAGCGGGCTTCTTCCAGAAGGTCGCACGTATTGTTGCTGGCAACTGAATCACTGCCGAGTCCGACATTGATTTCCTTCGAGACAAACTTCGCAAACGCGGCTCGTCCGTGACCTAGTTTTGCATTTGATTTCGGACAATGCGCGACGCTCGCTCCACTTTGCCGGATGAGTTCCAGATCTGCGTCGTCAACGGTGATGCAATGTGCAAGCAAGGGCTTCGTGTCCAAAACTCCGTGCCGCAAGAGGTATTCGAGGGAAGATGTGCCGGGCGCCTTCCATTCGATGCCGCGTTTTCGTAACCCATCGGCGAAAGGACCGTTTCCTTTCTGCATGAAAAGCGCTTCAGCTTTAGATTCAGCCGCATGCATCATGAACGGCAGCTTCTGGTCAATTGCCATGCGAGAAATCAGTTCGAGTTGCAGTCCGCTTACTGTGTAAGGCGCATGCGGCGAAACTCCTGTTTGCAAAAGATTGTTCTCCAGTCTTTGCGTGTCGGCAATTTGGGCGTTTAATTTTGCGACGTTCTCGCTGGCTAGTTTCGGATCGGGTCCGAATGACTCCTGATAGACGACGCCGCGCAAGCCTACTTCGTGCAAGGCCTTAAGCGTCTCGCTGGCAAGTGAGCTCGAATCGCCGACGCAGGTAATGCCCGCGCGTGCTGCTTCGATCGCACCGCAGGTTGCTGATATGCGCAGCTCATCGTCGGTCGTGGCTATTCTGGCGAGCGTAAGCCTTCGCAGCCAGGCGAAAAAATCGTGTTCTTCGCTTTCCAGGAACCCGCGCATGACTGTCAGTTCGAGATGAGAATGCGTATTGACCAGACCGGGAAGAATTGCTGCCTCACCGAAGTCGAACGCCTGTGCGTCAGGAAATCGCGTGACCACCTCTGCCTTTGGGCCAACGGCGACAATCTTTGTCCCGTCGATCGCGACTGCGCCGTCATCGATTGGCATGGAACTAATCGGAAGAACCCAGCGCGCTGAATAGATGCTAGACATTTGGTGGCACAGACTAATCAGCCCGCCCGACTTCGTTCATCAAGTTACGACGCACGGGCTGAACCACTCGACGAATGAAACACTTCAGTCTGAGCTGGCGGTCGTCGACCCTTCTACTTGAGTTCCAATCTCCGGCAACGAACCAATCAGCCGGCTGTTACCGTCAAGCGAAGTTACTACGGCAAAGTGAAGTTCCTGTACGCCGTGCGATTCATCTCGAATGCGAAAGTCGTCAAGGTGCAGGCCTTCTCGATCAAGAATTTCGAGCAAACGGGCCAGCGACTGGGGTGCGTCGGTCGTCTTTAGCGAATAATGAAAGAGTCGCCTTCGGCTAACAAATATTCTTTCGACCTTTCGCAAAACAACCAGCACCACAATAACCAGGCCAGTCGCCATCACGGCGACCGTGAACATGCCTTCACCGACAGTGACGCCCACCGCCCCGACCAACAGAATGGTGGCGGCGGTTGTCAGTCCGCTAATCGACCCGCGCGCCTGAAGAATCACACCCGCGCCGATGAAGCCAATCGCCGTCACAACCTGCGCTACGAGTCGCGCCGGATCAGTGTACGGTGCGCCACCTCCGATGTGACGGGAAACAATCATGAAGAGCGCCGCGCCGATACAGATGAGGACGTTGGTCCGCAGCCCTGCCGGTTTACGGCTCAGTTCGCGCTCGAAGCCAATCGCTCCGCCGCATAACATCGCGACAACCAGCTTCAGGGCGATCAAAACAAGGGACCAATCAACCATCTCCGACACCACGCTCAGAGATTCCGAGCAGTAGAAAAGCGCCCTTTGGCGGCCTTAAGTTTGTAATAGCGGCCGAGGATTGACGTTACATATGAACGCGTCGAAGGAATGTCAATACGCGCGATGAACTCAGTCTCCGTAAGCGCCGGCGCGCCCGGCGGAACCCGGTTCCACTCGGATGCGCGGCTGTCGCCGGCGTTATATGCGGCCAGCATGCGCGCTTCGCGACCCGGCATATCGTGGTACTCTTCGCTGAATTTTTGTAAATACCAGCAACCGATTTGGATGTTCCGTTCGGGCTGGCGCAGCAGCTTGGTGGTGTCTGCCAGCATTGTTTGCTGCCCGGCGCCGCCGACCGTTTCGGTGATCCACTCCTGCGCGACTACCGGCGTGATCTGCATCAATCCAATTTCGCCATTTCGGCCGTGCTTCCACGGGCTGAAATAGGTCTCTTCGTAAATAATGCTCCAAACCAGGTCCGGATCGACGTGGCGCCGTGCCGCCTCACGCGCAATGATCGAATCGTATCTATGAATCCAATATTGA
>Ga0070697_100004765_pt1 | contig 10397 bp, 13 predicted proteins | sample KBSK1501metaG_FD_65475 | JGI IMG/M metagenome (GOLD analysis project Ga0070697, IMG submission 65475) | Corn, switchgrass and miscanthus rhizosphere microbial communities from Kellogg Biological Station, Michigan, USA - KBS K1-50-1 metaG | ecosystem: Host-associated > Plants > Roots >... | reverse complement strand
TGCGCAGCAGCACCGTCTTGCCGGTGCCGCTGCCGCCCATCACCGCGAGGATCGTGCCCTTGCCGAGGGCGAGGTCGACCCCGCGCAGGACCTGCTTGCGGTCGAACGCTTTCCACACGTCCTGCAGCTCGACGAGCGGGCCCGCGGGATGAGCGCGCATCACCAGAACATCAGCAGGAAGAGCTTGGTGATGAAGAAGTCGGAGATGATCACCCCCATCGCGACCTGGACCACCGTCGCGGTGGTGGAGCGGCCGAGCCCCTCGGTGCCGCCCTCGGTGGCGAGCCCGTTGTAGCAGCCGATCAGCGTCACGACCGCGCCGAAGAAGACCGACTTGCCGACGCCCGTCAGGAAGTCCTTCGGCACCACCCAGTACGTGGTCGTGTTCCAGTAGGCGTACACGTCCGCGCCGCGCTCGACGGACATGATCACCATGCCGCCCAGGACGCCGACGGCGTCGGTGAGGACGGTGAGCAGCGGGAAGACGACGAGCGACGCGAGCACGCGCGGGACGACGAGGCGCTTGATGTAGTTCACGCCGAGCGTCCTGAGGGCGTCGATCTGCTCCGTGACCTTCATCGAGCCGAGCTCCGCCGTGATCCCCGAGGCGACCTTGCCACCGACGAGGATCGCGGTCAGCACCGGCCCGAGCTCCCGGAGGATCGCGAGGGCCGCGACCGGGCCCACGTAGGTCTCGGCGCCGAAGCGCGCCATGTTCACGGCGCTCTGGATCGTGAACACCATCCCCGTGAAGACCGCCGCTGTGAGCGCGACGCCGAGCGACTGCACGCCCATCGACTCGATCTCGCGGAGGATCAGCCGGAAGTACTTGGGCGGGAGCGCCAGGCTCCGCACCACGCGGCCCGTGAGGAGGCCGAGCCCGCCGTACCAGACGACCGTGCGCCTCAGGTAGAGCTCCACCCCGTCACTCCGTCGCGAAGCTGTCGACCAGCCCGCGGAACGCGGCCCGCCAGGTCTCGAAGGACGCCGGCAGCGCGACCAGGGCGAAGTCGTACACGCACCGCGCGTCCTTCAGCACGTACGTCTCGACTCTCGTGAGCGCGCCGCCCGGGGCGAGGCGGCCGTCGAGCACCGCATGGGCGGCGCGCCGCCCGTTGACCGAGACGTCCCCCCACTCGACGATGGCACGGCTCCGAAACCCTATCAAGAGATGTCGCGACAGCGCCTCCAGCCGCGGCGCCAGTGCCTGGTCCCCGCACGTCGCGTGGGCCAGCATCGCCGCCGGCGCCGCGCGGTGCCTGAGCTCGAGGTCCGCCCGGCTCGCGTCGACCACCGTCCACTCGGCCCCCGGGAGTCCGACGCGGTAGCCCTTGGGCGAGTGGAAGACGCCGCTCTCGATCCGCCTGCCGGCACACCCGGCAGTCCCGGCAACGGCCGCGAGGACGAGCGCCACGACGCCGCGCGCTCCCACCGTCCCTAACGGTCCGGCGTGGTCCGCTCCGCGTGCCGCCGCGCGAGTTCCTCGACCACCTCGCGGAACGGGATCGCCCGGGCGCCGAGCAGGACCAGCGTGTGGAACCAGAGATCGGCCGCCTCCTCGATCAGGCGCCGGTCGCCCTCACCCCCGAGCGCCGCGGTGATGACCTCGGTCGCCTCCTCGCCGATCTTGCGGCAGATTGCCGCCTCGCCCTCCGCAAGGAGCCCGGCGACGTACGAGCCCGGCGGCGGGTTAGTCTTCCGCGCCTCGATCGTCCGCTCGAGCCGCTCGAGCATGTTCGCGGGCGGCTGTGACCCGGGCGGGCCTCCGCCCGCCTGGAGGGTCGTGAAGAAGCAGGTGCGCTGCCCCGTGTGACACGCGACGCCCTCCTGGTGGACCTGCACGAGCAGCGCGTCCGCGTCGCAGTCGGCGTAGACGGCCTGGACGTGCTGGGTGTGACCGGAGGTCTCGCCCTTGCGCCACGGGACGCCGCGCGAGCGCGACCAGAAGTGGGTCACGCCGCTCGCGAGCGTCTTCTCCACCGCCGGCCGGTCCATCCAGGCCACCATCAGGAGCTCGCCCGTGTCCGCCTCCTGGACCACGGCGGGGATCAGGCCCTGCGCGTCGAACGTGAGCTCCTCGATCCTCATGGCTCGCAGCGCACCTCGACGCCGCGCGCCCCGAGATAGGCCTTGGCCTCCGCGATGGTGTGGAGGCCGAAGTGGAAGATGGACGCCGCCAGCACCGCGTCGGCGCGTCCCTCGACGAGCCCCTCGTAGAGGTGCTCGAGCGAGCCGGCGCCGCCAGAGGCGATCACGGGCACCGAGACCGCGTCGGAGACGGCGCGCGTGAGCTCGAGGTCGTAGCCGTCCTTGGTGCCGTCGCGATCCATGCTCGTGAGGAGGATCTCGCCCGCGCCGAGCGTGACCACCTCGCGCGCCCACGCGACCGCCTCGCGCCCCGCGGGGCGCCGGCCGCCATGGGTGTACACGCCCCAGCGCTGCCGCGTTCCCCGGCCCTCACGACGCGCGTCGATGGCGACCACGATGCACTGGCTCCCGAAGCGCTCGGCCGCCTCGCGGACGAGCGCGGGGCGCTCGAGCGCGGCGGTGTTCAGCGAAACCTTGTCGGCCCCCGCCCGCAGGAGCCGTCGCACGTCGTCGATCGAGCGGATGCCGCCGCCGACGGTCAGCGGCATGTAGATGCCCTCGGCGGTGCGGCGCGCGACGTCGAGCATGATCTCGCGCGCCTCGTGCGAGGCCGTGATATCGAGGAAGACGAGCTCGTCGGCGCCCTGCGCGTCGTACGCGAGCGCGGCCTCGACCGGGTCGCCCGCGTCGCGCAGGTCCACGAAGCGGACGCCCTTGACGACACGGCCGTCCTTGACGTCGAGGCACGGGATGACGCGCTTGGCGAGCATCTTCTAGCGGCTCCGTCCGATCGATGCCCGTTGCGTCATTTGGCCAGCTCCCGCAGGGCCTCGGCGAGATCGATCGCGCCGGTGTAGAGGGCGTGCCCCACCACGCAGCCCTCCACGCCAGGCACCTCGGCGAGCCGGCGCAAGTCGTCGAGGCGCGCCACGCCGCCGGACGCGAGGACGGGCACGGCGACCGCGCGGGCCAGCCTCGCGGTCTCGTCCACGTTGGGCCCGATCCCGGTGCCGTCGCGGGTCACGTCGGTGTACAGGAGCGCAGCCGCTGCCGCGTCGCCGGCTCGCCTCCCCACATCGATCACGGTCTCGCTCGCGACCTCGGTCCAGCCGCGGACCGCGACGCGCGACCCCCGCCCGTCCACGGCGACGATCACCCGCGCCGGCCAAGTCCGGCAGACCTCGCGGAGAAACTCCGGATCCAGCGCGGCTCGTGTCCCCACGATAGCCCAGCGCGCGCCGGCCTCGAGCGCCAGTGCGACCGCCTCGAGATCGCGCAGGCCGCCGCCCATCTGCACGGGGACTGGGGAGACCGCCGCCACGATCTTCGCGACGAGCGCGGTCTGGCGCGGCTCGCCGGCGAACGCGCCGTCGAGGTCCACGACGTGGAGCCGCGCGGCGCCGAGCCTCGTCCAGGACACGGCCATCGCGACCGGATCCTCGGAGAAGACGGTCTCCTGGTCGCTTCGGCCCTGACGGAGCCGCACGCAGCGCCCGTCGCGGAGGTCGATGGCGGGAATGACGATCACCGGGCGCCACCCTTCACGATCGCCGCGAAGTTCTCGAGCAGCCGGAGCCCCCAGCGCTGGCTCTTCTCCGGGTGGAACTGGGTCGCGTAGATCCGCCCCTGCTCGATCGCCGCGGCGAATGTGATCCCGTACTCGCACCATGCCGCGCGAAGGATCGGGCGACCCGGAGCCGGGCTCGCGGCCTCTGCGACAACGGGGTAATAGGAGTGGACGAAGTAAAAGCTGGCCTCCGGCGGGATCCCCTCGAAGAGGCGCAGGTCGCCCGCGTGGCGGACGCGGTTCCAGCCCATGTGCGGGACTTTCCGGCCCGGCGGGAACCTCAGCACCAGACCCGGGATCACGTCGAGGCCACGCCCCTCGCCGAACTCCTCGCTCCTCGAGAACAGGAGCTGGTAGCCCAGACAGATGCCGAGAAATGGCCGGCTCCCGTCCAGCGCCCGCCCGAGCGCCGGCAGGAGCCCCAGGCGCTCGAGGTTCGCCATCGCGTCGTGGAACGCCCCGTCGCCGGGGAGCACGACGGCGTCCGCCTCGTCCACGGCCCGCGGATCCTGGGTCACGACCGCCGGGATGCCGACGCGGGCGAACGCCTTCTCGACGGAGCCGAGGTTGCCCCGACCGTAGTCGACGACGGCGATCATAGGCTCACAGGGCTCCCTTCGTGGACGGGAGGACACCCGCGATCCGCGGATTGATGCGTGTCGCCTCGGCGAGAGCGCGACCGACGGCCTTGAACACCGCCTCCGTGATGTGGTGGAGGTTGTGGCCGTAGTGCATGGTCACGTGCAGCGTGAGCTCGGCGTTGAAGGCGAAGGCGCGGAAGAACTCCTGGAGCAGATCGAGGTCGAAGTTCGACACGCGCGTCCGCGCCACCGGCACGCCGAAGACGAGGAACGACCGGCCCGACAGGTCCACCGACGCGGCGACGAGCGCCTCGTCCATCGGGACGAACGCGGTGCCGTAGCGGACGACGCCCTTCTTGTCGCCGAGCGCCAGCCGGAGCGCCTGCCCGAGCACGATGCCGACGTCCTCGACCGTGTGGTGCTGGTCCACCTCGACGTCCCCCTGCGCCTCGACGGCGAGGTCCATCAGGCCGTGCTTTGCCCACGCCTCGAGCATGTGGCTGAAGAACGGGATTGGCGTCTGCACCTTCGAGGCGCCGGTGCCGTCGAGGTTGAGCTGGAGCGAGATCTCCGTCTCCTTGGTCTTGCGCTCGACGCGGGCCTGCCGTGCCGTCGTCTCCGCGCTCATTCGCTCCTCCCTGGGTCGTTCCCGAGCCGTAGCTCGGCCGCGCGCCCGTGCCCGGCGAGCCCCTCGATCCGCGTGAGCGTCCTGAGATGGGGCGCGGCGGCGGCGAGCCCGCGCAGCGAGTACTCGATGACGCTCGAGCGCTTGACGAAATCCTCCGTGCCGAGCGGCGACGCGAAGCGCGCCGTGCCTGCGGTTGGGAGGACGTGGTTGGGACCCGCGACGTAGTCGCCGACCACCTCGGGGGTGTGGCCGCCCATGAAGACCGCTCCCGCGTGGCGGACGCGCGGCAGGAGAGCCGCGGGGACGCTCACCATCAGCTCGAGGTGCTCCGGCGCCAGGCGGTTGGCGAGCTCGACCGCGTCGTCGAGCGACGCCACGCGGATCAGCGCGCCGTTGGCCTCGAGTGCCCGCGCGGCGATCTCGCGGCGCGGCAGCGTGGCGAGCTGGCGCTCCAGCGCCGCCGCGACGCGCGCCAACAGGTCCGCCGCGTCCGTGATGCAGAGCGCGCGGGCCATCGGGTCGTGCTCCGCTTGCGCGAGCATGTCGGCCGCCACCCACGCGGGATCGGCGGCGCCGTCGGCCACGACGACGACCTCGCTCGGCCCCGCCACCATGTCGATGCCGACCTCGCCGAAGACGCGCGCCTTCGCCAACGCCACGTAGATGTTCCCGGGGCCGACGATCTTGTCGACACGGCGGATCGTCGCCGTGCCGTACGCGAGCGCCGCCACCGCCTGAGCCCCGCCGAGGCGATAGCCCTCGGTGACGCCGGCGAAGCGGGCGGCGCCGAGTATCGCGGGCTCGACGCGGCCCCCGGGGCCCGCCGGCGTCACGAGCACGATCTCGCGGACGCCGGCGACGCGCGCCGGCACCGCGGTCATCAACACCGTGGACGGGTATGCCGCGCGCCCCCCTGGCGCGTAGATCCCCACCCGGTCGAGCGCCCGGACCTCCTGGCCGAGGACGGAGCCGTGCTCGTCGGTGAGGCGCCACGACTTCGGCGCCGCCACCGCGTGATAGCGCTCGATCCGCTCCGCCGCGTACGCCAGGGCCGCGCGGACCTCGGGCGCGAGCCGCCGCTCCGCCGTCTCGAACTCGTCCGGGGTGATCACGAGCTCCGCCGGCGTCGCCGCGGTGAAGCCGTCGAAGCGCGCGGTCAGCTCGAGGAGCGCCGCGTCGCCGCGGGCGCGCACGTCGGCCAGGATCCCGTCGACAGCGCGGTGGATCTCGGGTGGGACGGCCGCCGGCGGGCGCGCGAGCGCCTCGACAACGGCACCAACGCCGAGCTGCCGCGCGTCGATCACGCGGATCACTGTAACGGGGCCCGCGGGGCCACCACACTCGGTGGGTGGCCCGAGACGAGGTACGAGCCGGTTCCGTTCCGCTCGCCGCTCTTCATTCCAACGCCCCTGGGGCCGCCACGCTCGGTGGGTGGCCCGAAACAGTCGCTGGGTGGCGCCGTGCGCGCCCCATCTCCTCGATGAGACCGGTCACCCGCGCGTGCTCGGTCTTCATCGACGCACGGTTCACGATGACGCGGGCCGTCGAGCGCGTGATCTCCGCGACCTCGACCAGCCCATTCACGCGCAGCGTCTCCCCCGACTGGACCAGATCCACGATACGCTCGGCGAGCCCCACCAGCGGCGCCAGCTCGACGGAACCGTCGAGCCGCACGATCTCGACCTGGACACCGCGGTTGGAGAAGTAGGCCTCGGTGAGCCGCGGGTACTTGGTGGCCACCCGCACCCACGACCACTTCGCCGGGTCGTCACGCTCCCAGAGCTCTCGCGGCTCGGCAACGACGAGGCGGCAGAACCCGAACCCCAGATCGAGCGGCTCGTACACGTCTGGCTCCTGCTCGAGAAGGATGTCCTTGCCGACGATCCCGAGGTCCGCGGCGCCGTAGAGGACGTATGCCGGGATGTCGGCCGGCTTCAGGAACAGCACGCGCAGGTCGCGCTTCGGGTCGGTGAAGATCAGCCTGCGCGAGTCCTCGTCGATCCCCTCCACGCCGACGTCGCGCAGGAGCACCAGCGCCGGGTCCAGCAACCGGCCCTTGGGGAGCGCGAGCGTGAGCACGTCTTTCATGCGCGCCGCGCGATCCGGGCCCCGAGCGCGCCGAGCTTGACCTCGAGGCGCTCGTAACCGCGGTCCAGGTGGTAGACGCGCGCGACGATGGTCGTCCCACGCGCGGCCAGCCCCGCGAGCACGAGCGCGGCGGAGGCGCGCAGGTCGGACGCCATGACCGGCGCGCCCTGGTAGCCCGGCACGCCGCGGACAATCGCGATGGCGCCGTCGGTCTCGATGCGGGCGCCCATCCGTGCCAGCTCGGCGACGTGCATGAACCGGTTCTCGAAGATCGTCTCCGTGACACGTGACTGGCCGTCGGCCAGGCCGAGCAGCGCCATGACCTGCGCCTGCATGTCCGTCGGGAAGCCCGGGAACGGGCTCGTCGTCACGTCGGCCGGGCGCGGCCGCTCGGGGCAGCGCGCGCGGACCCACGTCGGCCCCGTCTCGAGAACCACGCCGATCTCGTCGAGCTTGGCGAGCACCGACGAGATGTGGTCGGGGACGAGGTCCGTGACCGTGACGTCGCCCCCCGTGATCGCCGCCGCGACGATGAGGGTCCCCGCCTCCACGCGGTCCGGGACGACGCGGTGCACGGCCCCGCCGAGCTCGACGACGCCCTCGATCTCGATACGCGCCGTGCCGGCGCCCTGGATCCGCGCGCCCATGGCGGTGAGCAGCGTCGCCAGGTCGACGACCTCGGGCTCGCGCGCCGCATTCTCGATGACGGTCGTGCCCTCGGCGAGGACCGCCGCCATCATGAGGTTCTCGGTCCCGGTCACCGTCACCAGGTCGGTCGTGATCCGCGCCGCCTTGAGCCGGCTCGCCCGCGCGCTGACGTAGCCTTTCTCGATCGCAATGTCGGCGCCGAGCTTCTGGAGCCCCTTGAGGTGCTGGTCGATCGGGCGCACGCCGATGGCGCAGCCGCCCGGCAGCGCGACGCGCGCCGTGCCGTGGCGGGCGACGAGGGGACCGAGGACGAGGACCGAGGCACGCATGGTCGAGACGAGCTCGTACGGCGCGAGGTCGCTCGTGACGCGCGCGACCTGCACGCGGAGCCCGCCGGCGATGCGGGAGACCCTCGCGCCGACGATCTCGAGGAGCCTCCCCATGGTGCGCACGTCGGCGAGGTCGGGCGCGTTCGCGAGCGTGACCGGCTCCGACGTCAGGAGCGCAGCGGCCATCGCCGGCAGGGCGGCGTTCTTGGCCGCGCTCACCTTCACCGTGCCAAGGAGCGGGACGCCGCCCTCGATCTCGAGCCGCGCCGGCATCACGCCCTCCCCGCGACGAACCGGTCCACGCCCGCGAGGTCGGCGCGGACCGCCACGCTTCCGAACCCCGCCGCGCGGAGGATTCCGGCGACGGCGCCAGCCTGGTCGCCGCCCGCGGTCTCTAGAACCAGCGGTGCCGACGGCCGGAGCACCCCGCGCGCGGACGCGACAACCTGCCGGATGACCGCGAGCCCATCGTCGCCGCCGTCCAGCGCCACGCGGGGCTCGTGACACCGGATCTCCGGCTCGAGGGCCCCGACGAGGACGCTCGGCAGGTACGGCGGATTGCTCACGATGAGGTCGGCGCGGGCCCGTCCCAGCGCGTCGGCGAGGTCGGCGACGACGACGCGGACACGCCCGGCGAGACCGAGCCGCCGCGCGTTTTCCCGCGCGACGACCGCAGCGGCCTGCGAAACATCGCTCGCGATCACCTCGACGTCACCGCGCTCCGCGGCGAGAGCGCACGCGATGGCGCCCGAGCCCGTGCCCAGGTCGAGAGCGCGCAAGCGGACGCCGTCGCGCCGCGCCGGCAGGAGCCCGAGCGCCCACTCGACCAGCGTCTCGGTCTCGGGCCGGGGGACGAGCACGTCCACCGTGACGCGGAGCCGCAGCCCGCGGAAGGCCTCCCAGCCCAGGATCTGCTGAAGGGGCTCGCGTCGAGCTCGCCGCCTGACGGCGGTCGCGTAGCGCGTGGCGACCGGCGCGGGAAGCGTGCGATCGAGATCGAGCTGGGCCTGGAAGCGACCGACCCCGAGCACGGCGGCGAGCAGCCACTCGGCGTCCACCCGCGCGGTCGGGATCCCGGCGGCAGAGAGGAGTTCGACCGCGGCGGCAAGCTCGGCGCGGCGCGTGGGCGTCCCCGGGGCGGCACGCATCAGCTCGCCACCCGCGTGAGCCGCTCCGCCTGTTCCGCTGCGGTCAACGCGTCGACCAGCTCGTCGAGGTCGCCGTCCAGGACCGCGGGGAGGCGGTGGAGCGTCAGGCCGATCCGGTGGTCGGTGACGCGCGCCTGAGGGAAGTTGTAGGTCCGGATCCGTTCGCTCCGTTCTCCGGTGCCCACCTGGCTCCTTCGGTCGGCGGCGATCGCGGCCTGCTGCTCCTGCTGCGCGCGCTCGAGGAGCCGCGCCTTGAGGACGCGCATCGCTTTCGCCCGGTTCTTCATCTGCGAGCGCTCGTCCTGGCACGTGACGACGAGCCCGGTCGGGAGATGCGTGATGCGCACCGCGGAGTCGGTCGTGTTGACGCCCTGCCCGCCCGGCCCGGAGGAGCGGTAGACGTCGACCTTGAGATCCCTCTCGTCGATCTTGACCTCGACGTCCGCCGCCTCGGGGAGCACGGCGACGGTGACGGTCGACGTGTGGATCCGGCCGCTCGCCTCCGTCACCGGAACGCGCTGAACGCGGTGGACGCCGCGCTCGAACTTGAGCCGGCTCCACGCCCCGCGCCCGTGCACGAAGAGGACGACGTCCTTGAAGCCGCCCGTGCCGGTCATGCTGGCGTCCATGACCTCGATCTTCCAGCGCTGGCGCTCGGCGTACTTCGTGTACATACGCGCCAGCTCCGTGGCGAACAGCGCGGCCTCCTCGCCGCCCGCGCCGGCGCGGATCTCGACGAAGACGTTCTTCTCGTCGTTGGGATCGCGCGGCAGGAGCAGGCGCTTCAGTTCGTCCTCGAGCGCCGCCTGGCGGGCGGCGAGGTCGTCCACCTCGGCCTGAGCGAGCTCCACGAGCTCGCGGTCACCGTCCTCCGAAAGGATGTGGCGGGCCTCCCCGAGCCGCTTCAACACCTCTCGGTACTCGGTGAACCGCTCCACGGTCTCGACCGTGTCGGCGTGCTCCCTGCGGAGACGCGCGTACTCGGCCGGCTGCGCGAGGATGGCGGGATCGGACAGCATCCGGGCGATCTCGTTCGACCGCTCTTCGATCTGCCGGAGCTTGTCAAACAGCATCGGGGCTCAGCGCCTCCCGCAAACAGAAAACCGGCTGGAGCCCACCCCAGCCGGTCGCGGAGCGTTCGCTACGACGACGCGCTCTGCCGCTTGTATTTCCGCTGGAAGCGCTCGACGCGCCCGGCGGTGTCCACGAGCTTCTGCTTGCCGGTATAGAAGGGATGGCACTTCGAGCAGATCTCCACCCGGATGTCGGGCCGGGTCGAGCGGGTGCGGACGACCTCGCCGCACGCGCACGTAATCGTTG
>Ga0070697_100004761_pt1 | contig 10402 bp, 9 predicted proteins | sample KBSK1501metaG_FD_65475 | JGI IMG/M metagenome (GOLD analysis project Ga0070697, IMG submission 65475) | Corn, switchgrass and miscanthus rhizosphere microbial communities from Kellogg Biological Station, Michigan, USA - KBS K1-50-1 metaG | ecosystem: Host-associated > Plants > Roots >... | reverse complement strand
CGCCGGCCCGTGCGGCGTCGAGCAGGCTGGCGTACAGGGGCGGCGGGGCGATCAGGTACGCGTCGGTGATCCACAGGCGGTCCGTCGCGCTCGCGGCCAGGAGCTGGACGGCGCGGTACACCCGCGCCCGGCCAGGGGCGCCGGCCACGACGCGCGCCGTCGAGGGCCCGCATTCCGCGGGATCGGCTTCCAGCTCGTCGGGCGGGAGGGGCGCGCCCGCGCGCCGCCAGATACGGGCGAACGCACCGTCAAGCGCCGCGGCCGCGGGACCGGTCACGGCCACCATCGTATCGCGCCACGGCCGGCGACCGCGCGTCGGGTCGCCCGCCCACTCGTCGCCGATGCACAGCCCGCCGGTCATAGCCCAACTGCCGTCGGTAACGAGCAGCTTGCGGTGGTCGCGGGCGAACAGGTCGAACGGGTGCCGGGTGAGGAGCGGGTGGAAGGCACGCACCTCGGCGCCGGCCTGGGTGAGCCGGCGCCAGTAGCGGCGCCCCGTGCCGAACGAGCCGAGGGCGTCGTACAGGACGCGCACGCCAACACCGGAGCTCGCCCGCTCGGCGAGCGCGTCTGCGAAGTGCTGGCCCGTCGCGTCGTCGCGGATGATGTAGTTCTCGAAGTGCACCCAGCGGCGCGCGGCGGCGATCGCGGCGAGCATGGCCTCGAGCGCGCGCGGGCTGTCGGGGTAATGCTCGAGGCGGTTGCCGTCGATCGGCCGGGCACCTGCCGCGCGGTCGATCGCCAGGGCAAGCGAGTCGCGCGCGCCGGGCGGGGCCGTAGCGGGAACGCTCACCCCACGGCCGCCTGCGCGCCGAGGCCCAGCGCCCCCTCCGCGGGACGCAGCGCCTGAATCACGAAGCCGATGTGCTCGTCCAGCGGCACAGCCAGCTCGGCGGCTCCTTGAGTCACCTCGTCACGATTCACCCCGCGCGCGAACCCCTTGTCCTTGAGCTTCTTCTTCACCGACGACACCTCGAGGTCCGCGAAGCTCTTGGACGGGCGCACCAGCGCGCACGCCACGAGGAAGCCGCACAGCTCGTCCACCGCGAACAGCGTTTGGGCCATCCGGGTGTCGCGCGGCACACCGGTGTAGTTGCCGTGGCCGAGAATGGCGCGGCACAGGGGCTCCGGCACGCCCTTTTCCCGAAGCAGCCGCACGCCCCACGCGGGATGACCCTCGGTGGGCGAGTGCTCCTGATTCGGGAACTTCTCGTAATCGAAGTCGTGCAACAGCCCTACGATCCCCCACGTCTCCGGATCCTCGCCGAGCTTCGCGGCATAGGCGCGCATCGCCGCCTCCACCGCCAGCATGTGCTGGCGGAGGCTCGGAGACTTGGTGTACTCCTCCATGAGGGCGAGGGCCTCGGCTCGGGTCATGTCTCCTCGTGTCCCCGGCCTTGCGCCCGGGGTTAGTTATCACCGATTCTGTCTCACTGACCCCGGGCTCCAGCCCGGGGTTACCCCCAATGGCCCGCTTCCGTGTCTACCTGCCACCTCTCCGCCCACAGCTCCGCCATGAGCATGGGCCACAGCTTTCGGGCGTTGTTCCGCGCGCCGGCGCGGTGCTCCGCGAGCAGGCGTGCGGTCGACGCGGCCGGAAACAGCCGGGGCGCGGCGAGGTGCCGATCGACCAGCGAGCGTAGTCCCCCATTGAGCCACCGCGCCACGGGCACCGACAGCCCGCGCTTCTTGCGCCGGATCACCGACTCCGGGACGAGCCCGCGGGCCGCTTCCTTTAATATCGCCTTGGTGGTGAAGCCCCGCACCTTCAGCGCGGCCGGCGCCGGCAGCGCCAGCTCCATCACCTCGCGGTCCAGGTATGGCGCCCGGGCCTCGATCGACGCGAGCATCGTCCCGCGGTCCACCTTCACCAGCAGGTTGTCCGGGAGGTAGGTGAGGAAGTCGAGCCACGACACCCGGTTGAGTGGTGGCGCCGTGGGGAAGTCCTTCAGGAGCCCGACGGCCCACGCGAGCACGAGCGCGTCCGGCCCCAGCGCGCCGAACCAGGTCAGGTGACGCTCGATGAGCGGCAGCTCGGCGCCTGCGACAAACTGCTTGAGCAGGAACTCGAGCGTGACCTTGCCGGTCGAGGTCGGCAGGCGGTCGACCAGCCAGCGCAGGGCCGTTCGTCCCGGGATCCTCCGGTACAGCCCGGCCGCCTTGTGGCCCAGGTACGTCGGGTAGCCGCCGAACAGCTCGTCAGCGCCCTCGCCCGAGAGCACCACTTTGACGTGCTCCCGCGCCGCCTCCGCCAGGAGAAACGTGGGCAGGATGGCGGGGTCGCCGACCGGCTCGGCGAGCGAGCGGGTGATGTGCTCAAACGCGCGCTCCAACGCCCGATCGTCCGCGGTGACCACATGGTGGATCGTGCGGATGTGATGTGTCACCGCTTCGGCCTGCGCACTCTCGTCGTAGCCCGGCTCGACGAACTTCACGGCGTAGGTGTGGATCCGCTCGCCCGCCATGACGCGCGCCGCCGCGGCGGCCAGGAGCGACGAATCGAGCCCACCGCTCGTGAACACGCCGACGGGCACGTCCGACATCAGCTCGCGCTCGACGGCGCGGAGCAGCACGTCGCGCAGCATGGTCGGGCTGTCGAGGCGCGACGGGCGCGTCGCCACGGCGGCGGGGTCCCAATAGCGGCGCACCGCCAATCCCCTACGATCGGCGACCAGGAGGTGGGCCGGCGCGAGCTTCGAGATGCCGTCGAGCATCGTGTGCGGGGCGGGGACGTAGCCGAGCGCGCCGTACAGCGCCGCCGCGGCGGGGTTCACGCGGCGCGGCTGGTCGGGGTAGGCGAGCAGCGCCTGGATCTCCGACGCGAACCGCAACTCGCCGTTGACCTGGGTCCAGAAGAGCGGCTTCTCTCCGGCGCGGTCCCGTGCCAGCACCAAGCGCGCGTGTCGGTCGTCCCACACCGCCAGACCGAACATCCCTTCGAGCCGACCCACGCCGTCCGCGCCGAAGCGCTCATACAAAGGAACGATCGTCTCGATGTCGCCCGTCGAGCGGAACGGATAGCCGGCGAGGGTATACTCGCGGCGCAGCTCCGGCGCGTTGTAGATCTCGCCGTTGCAGATCATCCAGATCGACCCGTCCGGGCTCTGGAACGGCTGGTCGCCGGTGGTCAAGTCCATGATGGCGAGGCGGCGGGCGCCCAGGCGCGCGCGCTCGTGACCCACGATGCGCTCGCCGTCGGGACCGCGGTGGGCGAGCGCGACGGCCATGGCCGACATGCAGTCGGGATGCCTGAGCCGGGCGCCCGAGAGCGAGACGGCGCCGAAGATGCCGCACACTACCGCCCCCTTCCACCCCGCCGGGGAGGTTGTGGAGGTTGGGGGAGGTTGTGAGGTTCGCATGGCCCGTACGCGGCGTAGTGGTCGTCCGCGGCGAGGAGCGGGAGCGCGGCGCCCAGGGCGGCGCGCGCCTCGCGGTGCCCCGCGCCTGTCACGAACACCGTGGGCATGGGGCAATGCGCCAGGGCCTCGCGCCAGTAGCCCACCGGAAGCAGGGGTGAGCCGGGGATGGAACGAAACCGCTCCACGTTGTCGGCGATGTAGTTGCTCGTGAGCTCTCGGCCGGTCTCGGTGGCCACGGCAATGGGCCGACCGAGATAAAAGGGGAGGGACGGCGGATAGGCGAGGACGCCGAGCACGGTACCGCTGCCGTCGGTGCGCTCGAGTGCCGCAGCGGTGGCGCTCGCCACGGCGGCCGAGGAGCGATCCTGCCCCACCGCGACAAGCAGTCTCCCGGAGAGAAACGGGATGGCCATGACCACCGCGGCATACCCGAAAATCGTGGTGCGGGGCCGGCGGGTGACAGCGCCGAGCCCGACGAGGACGGCGGAGCAGAGCACGACGATTCCGAGCGCCACCGCCGTCGGCGGAATGGCGCCTTTCTCGGCCGACGTGAGGCTGATGGGTGCGGGAAGCCAGTGCGTGAGCGCCACCAGCGCCAGGCCCGCGAGCGCCGCCACACCGACGTAGGCGCGCGCCGCGGTGTGGCTCCCGCCGGTGACCAGGTTCCGGGTCGCGGCGAGCGCCAGCGCGGGGATCAACGGCAGCACGTACTGCGGCAGCTTGGACTGGTTGAGGGACAGGAACACGAGCGGCACGAGCACCCAGCACGCGAGCAACAGCGGCTCGCTCGCCGTTCCGTCACGCCGGGCGTCCCAGGTGGCGCGCCAGTGTCTCACGCGCGCGAGGGCCGGCACTATCCAGGGAAAGGCCGCCACGGGGACGATCGGCAGGTAGTACCAGAACGGCGCGGTGCGGTGGAAGCTCCGCGTGGTGACCCGCTGGAGCGTCTCCCGGAGGAATACGTACCCGGGGAAGTCGGGATGCTGGATCGACACGACGATGAACCAGGGCAGGGCGATCGCCCCAAACAGCGCGAGCCCGCGCCAGGGAAATAGCCGTCGCACCGGCGTGGCGGTGGCGAGGGCGTGCGGCACGAGGGCCAGCAGCGGGATCGCGATGGCGATGGGGCCTTTGGTGAGGGCGCCGACGGCCATGGCGGCCCAGGCGGCGACGGGCCACTCGTCGGCGAACGAGAGGATCGCGGCGGTAGTACACAGTGTGAGGGTGCTGTCGAAGATCGCCGTGCGAGCGTAGGCGAGCGGTAGCACCATGGTGGCGTAAGCGAGGCCGGCGAGCCAGCCGGCTTCTTCGCCCCAGCGGCGGCGCGCGAATCGCACGAGCAGCCCGATCGTGGCGAGCGTCGCGAGATAGGCGGGAAGCCGGGCGGCCGCGTCCGTCGGGCCGAGCAGCTCCATCATGGCGGCCGCGGCGGCGAAGTAGACGATCGGCTTGTCGAGGTAGGGGAGCCCATCCAGGTGCGGCACGACGTAATCGTTCGAGTGCGCCATCTCGCGCGCCACTTCGGCGTTGCGGCCTTCATCGGGATCGAAGAGGCGGTAGCCGTTCAGGTTCCAGCCGAGCGCGGCCGCCGCCAGGAAGACCAGCAACGGCAGGGTAACCAGCTGGGCGGGGCGGAGGGGGCGCGATGGCGAGGCCAGTGAGGTCTGAATAAGCTTGGCGTGTGGGTGATCGAGCTCGGGCGCTAAAGCTATTCGAGCGCGCCTACCAGTGCCAGTTGGCGGGCGATCTGGCGGGCGCGGTGCGGCTGTATCAGGCGTCGCTCGCGGAGCTGCCGACGGCGGAGGCGCACACGTTTTTGGGCTGGGTGTACTCGTTCGACCGGCGCTACGAGGAGGCGATCGCCGAATGCAAGCGGGCGATCGCGGTGGATCCCACGTTCGGCAATCCCTACAACGACATCGGCTGCTATTTGATAGAGCTGGGACGCCACGACGACGCGATTCCCTGGCTCAAGCGCGCGATGGACGCGCCGCGTTACGAGGCGCCGCAGTTCCCGCACGTGAACCTCGCGCGGATCTACGAGAAGAAGGGTCAGATGCTGGACGCGGTGGCGGAGTATGGGAGGGCGCTCGATAAAATGCCGGGGTACGCTCCGGCGGTTGGGGGGCTCCGACGCTTGCAGGGAAGGGTGAACTAACGGGGAAGGCGGTGTCGCACATGCACCCACAGCTCGATCTTATCGCCGACGAGTATCGCACCGCGCAGGCGCGTCTCCACGAGCTGGTGCGCGCCGTTCCAGAGGAGCGGTGGGGCAGGCGGTCCGACCCGGCGCGCTGGTCCGTGGCCGAATGCGTCGCGCACGTGAACCTCACGTCCATGGCCTATCTGCCGCTGCTGCAGCATGCCGTGTCGCGTGCGCGCTTGCTGGAGCCGCGCCCACCTGGGAAGTACCGTCGGGATCCCATCGGCTGGCTGCTTTGGGCGACCATGGGACCGCCGGTTCGTGTGCGTTTGAAGACCATCGCGCGGTTCCTGCCATCGAGCCTAGCCGCTCCGGCGCTCCTCGTCCAGGAATTCGATCGCCTCCAGGCCGCGCAGCTCGACTGTCTCGCTCAGGGCGATGGCCTGCCGCTTTCTCAGGTGCGCGTCAGGTCACCGTTCAACGGGCGCGTGCGGTACAACCTGTACTCGTGCTTCACGATTCTGCCGCGCCATCAGCACCGGCATTTGTGGCAGGCGGAGCGGGTGTGGCGGGAGACAGAGTCGGGAAAGGGCGGCACTTGCCCGTAAACGGGCGATTCGCGGATCACGCCTCCGCCCCCACCATCTCCGGCCCCTGCTCCGCGACGCTCGCCTTTCGGCCCGTCGCAATCAGGAGTGCCGCCGCCAGCAAGCATAGGCCCCCCGAGATCCAAAACGCAGCCCGATAGTCGCCGAGCGACGTGCGGATCACACCGGCCATCACCGCCGCGAGCGACGCGCCCAGCTGATGCGACGCGCCAATCCACCCGTACACCACGCCGACGTTCTCCTTGCCGAAAGTGTCAGCCGTGAGGCGCACCGTGGGCGGGACCGTCGCGATCCAGTCGAGGCCATAAAACACCGCGAAGCCGGAGAGCCAGATGTGCTGACTCGACAGTGCGAAGGGGAGAAACAACAAGGACAGGCCGCGCAGCCCGTAGTAGCAGAACAGCAGCAGCCGGCTGCTGTAGCGGTCGGTGAGCCAGCCCGATGCGGTCGTGCCCACGAGATCGAAGACGCCCATGGCCGCGAGCAGGCCGGCCGCGGTCACTTCGGGAATGCCGTGGTCCATGCATGCGGGAATCAAGTGCGTCCCGATCAGGCCGTTCGTGCTGGCGCCGCACACGAAGAAGCTGCCCGCCAGGATCCAGAACTCGCGCGACCGCGCCGCCCAGAACAGGGCGCGCAGCGGGGACTGCGCCAGGTTCTGCTGCGATTGCCGCAGCACGCCCTTCGCGCCGTACGGGAGTAGACCTGCATCGGAGGGCTGGTCCTTCAGCCAGATGAGCACAATCACGAATACGGCGCCCGCGGCGCCGGCGACGATGTACGTCGCGCTGCGCCACCCGTGCGACGTCACGACCAGCGCGAGCAGCGGGAGGAAGACCAGCTGCCCGGTAGCGTTGGCGGCCGAGAGGACCCCCAACACCAGTCCCCGCCGCTCTTCGAACCAGCGATTGACCACGATCGCCGCCAGCACGAGTGCCGTCACGCCTGTCGCCGAGCCGACCAACACTCCCCAGAAGAGGGTGAGCTGCCACTGGGTGTGCATCGTCGACGACGCCCCGACGGACACCGCCAGCAAGGCCAGGGCAAAAAGCACGATGCGACGCAGACCGAAGCGGCTCATGAGTGACGCGGCGAACGGCCCGATGAGCCCGAACAGCGCGATGTTGATGGCGATGGCGCCCGAGATGGCCGCGCGCGTCCAGCCGAACTCCCGTTCCAGCGGCACCATGAGGATGGCAGGAGTGGCGCGCACGCCGGCCGTTGCGAGCAGGATCAGGAAGGTGACGCCCGCGACGATCCAGGCGTAGTGAAGCGTGCGTGCCCGAGTCAGGTCGGCGATCGCTCGGTCTGATGTGCCGCAGCCCGTTGAGACAACCACTGCCGCGCCGCCTCGACCTCGTCGCCGGCCACCGCATGCCCGCCCGAGTGCCAGTGTAAGGTCACGGCCGCCTTCGCTCGTCGCAGCAGATCGGCAAGACGCTCCGCCTGCTCGGGCGGCGCGATCGGGTCCGCGCGCCCCGCGCCGATGAACACCGACGTACCGGTGAGATCGGGAGGCGCCTCCGGCTCGAACGGGACCATGGGGCTCAAGAGCACCGCTCCGCGGACGAGCCCCGGGCGTCGCAGCAACAGGCTCGCGGCGATGTTCGCCCCGTTCGAGAACCCCACCGCCACGATGCCGTCGCGATCGAGCTCGTAAGTCTTGGCGGCCGCCTCGATGAACTGAGCCAGCTCGTCGGTCCGGCGGGCAAGGTCCTCCTGGTCGAACACTCCCTCCGCCAGCCGGCGGAAGAAGCGGGGCGCGCCGCGCTCGAGCACCTTGCCGCGTGGGCTCAGCAGCCCGGCACCCGGGAGCAGGGATCGCCCGAGCGGAATGAGATCCTCCTCATCCCCGCCAGTGCCGTGCAGGAGCAGCAACGTCGTGCTGCTCGCGAGCTCCGCCCCGGCGGCCGGGGGGATGTAGCGATGGACGAAGCCGAGCGCGTCGCCACTCACGTCCTCTGGTCCGGTCGTGCTCGCGAGCAGCGTGGCTGCGGAGGTGGGGACGGGCAAGTGGATGGGCGGCAGGATCGCCTCGATCTGCCCTCGGTGGGCCTCGTACTGCCGCGGCAACATGAGGCGCCCGCCCAGCCGCGCCACCGGCTCGTCGATGGCGAAACCCGGCGGGTCGGTAGCGAGCTCGAAGAGCACGCCGCCCGGCTCGCGGAAGTACACCGAGTGGAAGTAGTTGCGATCGATCACCGGCGTGGGGTCGAGCCCCGCGTGCGTGACCCGCTCGCGCATCTTGAGCTGTGCGGCGTCGTCGGGTACCCGCCACGCGACGTGATGGACCGTGCCCGCGCCCCCGGCGCCGCGAACGAAGCCCCCGACCGAGCGTACGTCCACCAGCGTTCCCGGCCCGCCGTCGCCCACGGCGAAGCGCCGGGTACTGCCGTCTTCATGCGCGGCGCGAAAGCCAAGCGTGTCGACGAGCACGCGCTCGGTGTCATCGCCCTGCTCTGCCCAGATCGTGACGCGATGAAAACCGTGAATCGCGTGCTCGCGCGGAATGCCCGGTGCCTCTCCCCAGGCGGGCCTGGCCTCGGCCCCGGCGTCGCCGACGAGCTCCAGCATCAACCCATCATGGTCCCGGAACGAGATGACCTGCTTGGTCGGCCCCACGTGCTTGATGCCGTGACGGACCAGCCGCTCGAGCCAGAATCCGAGCGCGCGCGGCAGCACGGCGAACGACGTCACGGCGACCTGTGCCGTGCCCTGCCGCCCGGGTCTGGCGCCGGGCCAGGGGAAGAACGTCAGGATGCTTCCCGGGGTGCCGACCTCATCGCCGAAGTACAGATGGTAGGTCTCCGGGTCATCGAAGTTCACGGTACGCTTGACGAGCCGGAGGCCGAGCAACCCCACGTAGAAATCGAGGTTGCGCTGGGGGTCACTCGCGATCGCGGTGACGTGGTGAATGCCGAGGACGCTGGTGATGATCAATACTCTGCGAAGGCGTCATCCGGATAGCAGTACAGCCAGCGCTCCCCCGGCTCCGCCGACGCGATCACCGGATGGCCGCTTGCCCGGGCGTGTTTGCTGGCGTGCCGGTTGGGCGAGTCATCGCAACAGCGCGTGGTGCCGCACTCCTGACAGGTGCGCAGGTGCACCCACTGCGCACCGATCTTCACGCACTCCTCGCACTCCCGGCGCTTCGCGTGCCGGACGGTCGTAATCGCGGCGAGATGAGCACAGGTTCGGTCGGGCATGGTTGGAAGCTAACCGGTGCAGTGCCTGATGACGAAGGGCACGACGCTGGCCCCCGGCAAGACGCGACAAACGGTCGCCCTAGTGGAGTCGGCTCGGCGGGGACATCTTCCTGCTCCATTCACCACTCGCTCCAGCCATGACCGGATCAGAGCTGAGCCAACGGCGTAGCCGAGCGGGACTCAGCCTCGAGCACCTCGCCGAGTCGCTCGATCGACACGTCGACGAGGTCGCGACCTGGGAGCGGATGACAGGCGCGCTCCCGCGCGCCGTGGAGCGCGAACTCGACTGGATCCTTGCGAACGCCGAGCGCGGTCGTGCTTTCGAGGCGTCCGAAATCCCCCTGTGTCAGTGGGTCGCCGAGCGGGAGCGCGAACTCGACCCTCGAGACGCCAAAGCGCTGGAGTCGTGGGTTACCCAAGTGGAGGCACACGCCAAGAGTTGCGACGTGTGCCAGCGGCGGGAGGCCTTCGCCCGAACCTTGCCTCCCCTGCCGCCGTTGCCGATGTCGCCGCAGCTCCGCTTGCTCGCGTCCGTCGCCGGGACCATCCAACGGCTGCCGAGGTGGCTGCGTCCGGCCGCAGTCGGCGCAATCCTGATCGGTGGCTTGACGGTCGTCCGGGCGATCCTCTTTCTGGTGCTGCGGCGTGCGGCACCCTCCCTGGAGCTGCTGCTCACGGTGCTCGGTGCCATCGGTGTGGGCGCATACGGCGGAGCGGTGGGTGGGCTCGCGTATGTCATGGCGCGCGAGCCGACCAAGAAGCTCGGTGCCTTCGCGCCGTACGCCCTCGGGATCGTCTGCGTCTATGCCTATCTGCTCGCATTCGGGATCCCGTTGGCGGTATTCGGCGGTGACGACATGTTCCGCTCGGTGTCAGGATGGATCGCGCTCGTCATTGTGGGCACGGTCTTCGGGCTCATCATCGGGCGCTCCTGGTTCCGCGCGCCCTGAGGACTCCAACGATGGAACGATCCATGACCGCTCCTAGACACACGCTCATGGGGTTGATGCTGGCTGCCGCAGCACTGTGGACGCCGGTACTCGCGCAGCAACGAGCGCCGGTGGACCCTGCCAAGTCCTCCACCAT
>Ga0070697_100004760_pt1 | contig 10405 bp, 9 predicted proteins | sample KBSK1501metaG_FD_65475 | JGI IMG/M metagenome (GOLD analysis project Ga0070697, IMG submission 65475) | Corn, switchgrass and miscanthus rhizosphere microbial communities from Kellogg Biological Station, Michigan, USA - KBS K1-50-1 metaG | ecosystem: Host-associated > Plants > Roots >... | reverse complement strand
ATTCCCAAATTACGACGCGCTGACCATCACCTTTGACAGTGGCGATAAGAAGCAGAACTATGACTTCCTGCTTTCCAAGGACGGGAAGACGCTGATCCGGCTGACTAAACTCGATCTCAGCAAGGATCCTTATGCCGAGGTGATGAAAAAGATTGACGTCAGCGGGCGCCCCACTCGGGGTAACAAAGCGGCCAAGGTGGTGGTTGTCAACTACGATGACTTCCAGTGCCCCTTCTGCTCGCGCATGCACCAGACACTGTTCCCACAGTTGCTCAAGGAATATGGCGATCGAGTGGTCTTCATCTACAAGGACTTCCCACTCTCCGAAATTCATCCCTGGGCAATGCATGCCGCCGTGGACGCCAACTGCCTGGCTTCACAGAACAACGACGCGTACTGGGAGTTTGCCGACCACATCCATAGCAATCAGGGAGAAGTGAATTCAGAGAAAGGCCGCGAGGGCCAGCTTGGAGCACTCGACCGCCTGGCGCTACTGCAGGGGCAGAACCACAGTTTGGACGTAGCAAAACTCCAGTCGTGCATGAAGGCGCAAAATGAGGATGTGGTCAAGGCTTCCCTGCGGGAGGGAGAAACGCTGGGTGTGAATGCCACTCCGACTCTGTTCGTCAACGGACAGGAGGTGGATGGAGCGTTGCCCATCAGCGAACTGCGCGCGGTGTTTGATCGCGCCCTGGAACAGGCTGGCGTGCCAGCGCCAGCGCATCCTGCCGCGCCAGCACCCGCTGCCTCTCAACCGTCAAGCAAGTGATACCAGCATACGCGCAGGCACGACGTCTTCGGAGATAACAACATTTCCCGCCGGCGTGTTTTGCGGGGAGGGTCCATTGAAAACGGATTCGCTATTTCGCCACAGCCTGGTTGCGGTGTATGCCGCTTTGCTTCTCGTCAACGTCACCGGTTGTGCCTCCAAGCCAAGTAGCGACGACATCGCGGCCATGGTGGACGGCCGCAAGATCAATCGCGCCGAGGTCGAGAAGTATTATGAGAACCAGAGTGCTGGTTCCAATCAGCAGCCGGCCGGTGAGCAGGCTACCAGCATGCGCCTCAGCATTTTGCGCGAGTTAATCGACAATGAGATCCTCATGCGCCGTGCCGAGAAGCTTGGCTTGCTGGCCACCGACGAGGAAGTCGACCGCAAGCTGAACGAAATAAAGTCCCCCTATACCAAGGAAGAATTCGACGTCCGCCTCAAGCAAAAGAAGATCACGGTCGACGACTTCAAACGCGATATCCGGCGTTCCCTTACAGTGGACAAGGTGCTGAACAAGGAAATCTCCTCCAAGATCAACATCTCCGATCAGGACATTGCTAACTACTACAACGCGCACAAGTCGGAGTTCAACTTCATCGAACCGCAGTACCACCTGGCGCAGATCTGGGTCACCACGACGCCCAATCCTCAGGTGCACAATCTCAAGAACGATAAGGCACAGAATGAGGCCGAAGCCCGCAAGAAGATTCAAATGATCGAAAACCGGCTCGACAGTGGCGATGACTTCGGCACACTGGCAATGAACTACTCCGAGGACACAGAGACTTCCGGCAACGGCGGCGATCTGGGCTTCACTCCGGAATCTTCGTTACGCAACACCGATGCCACCACCCGCGAAACCGTGACCAAGTTGAAGCCTGGCCAGGACAGTCCCATCATCTCCGTGATCAATCCCATGACCAAGCAGCTGGTCGGCTTCCGCATCGTAAAGCTGGTGGCCAAGGAGTCAGCGGGACAGCGTGAGTTGTCTGATCCCAGATTGAGACAGGCAATACGTGCCCAGCTTCAGGACCGCCGCGAGCAGCTCCTCAAAGCAGCGTACTACGAGGTACTGCGCGATCAGGCCAAAGTGGAAAACTACTATGCGCAGAAGGTGCTGGACAGTAACGGGGCGGCGCACTAAGAAGCGTGAGCCACCCCTGAGCTGCGGAATCCTCATTTTAAACGAGCCTTAGCGAAGAACCTTGCCTGAAAGGGAAGTTTCAGTGGTATTGGCGGGCTCGTCTGCCAGCCTTCACTCCACGACTGCCAGCACATCTCCCGCGTTGACATTCGCGCCTTCAGCCGCCACGATCTTCTGTACGACTCCCTTCTTTGGCGACTTGATCTCATTCTGCATTTTCATTGCTTCCACGACCACAATGCCCTGTCCTGCCTCGACTTCCGCCTCCTCGTGGACCAATATCCGAACGACTTTGCCGGACATGGGTGCCACCAGTTTCTTCGGACCCTGCTCATCGCCGGCGCTGTCCTTGCGGCTGCGAAGTGAGCGTGGATCATGCAATTCGGCAGCATAGCGCGCGCTGCCAACCCAGAGAAGCATATCGGTAGCAGTGCGCTCGCGCTTAATCTCGTACGCCTTGCCCTCGATCAGCACGGAAAGCACGTCACGCCGCGTGAGCACGGCGTCAATCTGGACCTCGCAACCATCCAACCGGCATCGCCAGCGCCCGCCCGTGCGCTCGAGCTCCAGGCGGTATCTCTTCCCGTCGATCGTGACGTCGTAGACCATGAGAATCAGTTCAGAGTGGATCACCGACGGTGGTTGAGAGTCAGCTTATTTCCATCCTGGCACTATTCACTAGCCACTGACCACTTCCTTATCGCAGCGCTTCGACTCTCGCCGCCCTTTTCCAGCCGGAAGCGGCTGAGCCGTTCCCCGCTCCACCCCTGCCATTCGCGGAAACGTTGCCAACGGTCGCGACCACAGATGCCGGGTCCAGCACCGCGAACAATCCTGCTGCGATGGCCGCAATACCTGCATCTTCGCGCTTTACTTCAGCGGGCTTGCACTTTAATAGCCGGTCAAGATAGCCCGTATCCACCCTGCCCGCCTGAAAGTCCCTGTCGCTCAGAATCCGCCGGAACAGCGAAATATTCGTCTTGATGCCGCCTACAAAGTATTCATTTAGGGCACGCACCAGCCGCGAGATCGCCTGCGGCCGATCCGTTCCATAGCCGATCAACTTGGCCAGCAACGGATCGTACTCAATGGGTACTGTCCAGCCTTCGTACATACCGCTATCACGCCGGATCCCCGGTCCCGAAGGCGCCAGTAGCAATGTAATTTGCCCAGGGCTCGGGAAATAATCGTTGTCCGGGTCCTCCGCGTAAATCCGGCATTCAATGGCATGCCCGCGAATGCGAACGTCTTCCTGCGCGAATGACAGCTTTTCTCCCGCCGCAATGCGTATCTGTAGATGCACCAGGTCCAACCCCGTGATCAATTCCGTGACCGGATGCTCCACTTGCAAACGGGTATTCATCTCGAGGAAATAAAAATTCTTCTCCTCATCCACCAGGAACTCGACGGTCCCAGCGTTGGTGTAGCCCGCCGCTTTGGCCACGCGCACTGCGACTTCGCCCATGCGCCGCCGCATCTCCGGATCGACAATTGCGGAAGGGGACTCTTCCAGCACCTTCTGGTGCCGACGCTGGATCGAGCACTCGCGCTCGCCGAGATAAACGGTGTTGCCGTGCTCATCCGCCAGCACCTGCATTTCGATGTGACGTGGGTTGACAATCGCTCTCTCGATGTAAACCTCGCTGTCCCCGAATGACCGCTGGGCCTCGCTCTGGGCCCCTTCCAGCGCCGATTTCAAGTCCTCTCTCCGATGCACCAGGCGCATTCCTTTGCCGCCGCCGCCGGCCGCCGCCTTCAGCATGACGGGATAGCCGATCTTCGCAGCCATCTGCTCCGCTTGCTGCGGTGATTCCAACCCGCGAGAGGTCCCGGGCACAAACGGAACGCCGGCTTTTTCCATCTCCTGACGAGCCCGCGTCTTCGAGCCCATCATTTCCATCGAAGCCGCCGTCGGCCCAATGAATTTCACTTCCGCGTCGAGGCAGGCTTGGGCAAACTTCGCATTCTCCGAGAGAAAGCCGTAGCCGGGATGGATAGCATCTGCGCCGCAACGTTTCGCCACCGCCAGGATTTTCTCGACATTCAGGTACGATTCTGCCGCCGGCGGACCGATGTGGTAAGCCTCATCCGCCTTGCGAACATGCAGTGCCGCCCGATCCACATCCGAGTACACGGCAACCGAGGGAATTCCCAGCTCGCGGCAGGCGCGTATCACCCTCACCGCGATCTCCCCCCGGTTGGCGACAAGGATTTTCTTGAACATGCTCAGATGACTTGGCGGCCTGCCGCCCGAACCCCCCAATTTTACTGGAGTCTGGAGTGTCCTGGGCACCTCTTCGCCGTTTCTAATGCAGCAAGGGACGCTGCGCGGCGTGTGCGCTGGGTCACACGCTGGTGTTAGCTTCGGAGGGGCCGAAGTTTCGGATACCATAGACCATCATCGTGAAGACCGCAGGGGTTCCTTCGGATAGCGCCAGCATCCCTTCGACTGGTTCAGGGGAGGCTCCATCCTCTGTCAAGCGCGCGCCTTGCCTACGGCCGCAAGCACTTTTCACTTCGCCTCTCGAACTAGGCGTACTTGCACTCATCACTGCCGTCTCAGCCCTCCTCTGCTTCCACTCTCTGGCGGCAAGAACCTTCTGGTTCGACGAAGGGGTAAGCGTCGCGATCGCCCGCCTCGATTGGTCGAACTTTATACGCATCCTGTGGCGGCGCGAAGCCAATATGTCGCTCTACTATCTTCTGCTCCACTTCTGGCTGCACTTGGGAAACAGCGAGTTCTTCGTCCGTACTCTTTCAATCGTTTTCGCACTCGCCACCATACCCGCCCTATATCTGCTGGGGCGCCGGCTGTTCGATTCTCGCGTGGGCCTCATCGCGGCGGCCCTGCTGACAACCAACGCCTACTTCGTTCGCTACTCCCAGGAGGCACGCAGCTATACGCTGATGCTGTTCCTCTGCGTGCTCTCCGGCCTGTATTTCCTCAAGTGCCTCGAGGACCCGTCGCGCCGCAACCGCATCGTCTACATCCTTATCAACGCTCTGGCAGTTTACGCCCATTTTTTTGCCGGGCTGCTTGTACTCACGCTATTGCTGTCGCTGCATTTTCTGGATCGCCAACACATTCCAGAGGTAACCAGGAAAGATTGGCGCTGGATCACACTGGCAGTCTCACCGATCGCGGTTTTCGTCGTCATCACCGGAGCCGGCCCATTGCGCTGGATCAAACGGCCCGGAGCGAAGGAGTTGTGGGACCTTGCCCTTCACCTGACGGGGAACGGCGGCCGGCTCCTGCTCACCGCTTACACTGCGGCTTGCCTGGCTGCGCTGATTCCAGTTGCGTGTCTGGCGGCCAAGCGGGTCTCCGGGGATGTCTGGCGGTACCGCTTTCTTCTGCTCTGGCTGTTTTTCCTCGTGCTACTCACCGTGGCTGTGTCCTTTGCCCGGCCACTGTTTCTCCCACGGTATTTTTTCTTTTGCCTGCCCGCGCTCGTTCTGCTCGCGGCTTCGGGGCTTGCCCGTCTTCGCTCTGCCTGGCTGTTGGCCCCGACTTTGCTGTTCTTCTTCGCACTTTCCCTCCGTGGCACCGCTTCCTATTACCAGCAAGACTTTGATCTGCAACGGGATGACTGGCGCGCGGCCTCGCATTACCTTCTCACCAATGCTCGACCAGGCGACGCGTTGGTGTTCCACATAGCCATGGGCCGCATGCCCTACGAGTACTATCACTCTCTCCTTGGCACAGCTCCCAGCGATCCTGTGGTCCTTTACCCGCATCACGCCGACCGGATTACATTTCTTGATTTCGTGGAAAAACCCGACTACAGCCAGCTCGAGCGCTCATTGCCGCAGTACCAGCGCGTTTGGCTCGTTCTCTCCCAGGTCGAAGGCTCTTCGGGGCCGGACGCGGTCGCTTCCTCTCTAGAAAGCCTGCTCGGTTCTGACTCTGCGGGCGCCGAGCAGCGCAATTTCCCAGGTTTGCATGTTCTCCTTTACAGCAAGCTGAACAAGTGATGTTGAGAACGTACCGTGGAGCCCGAAGTTGAGGCCCGAAGCCCCACGACCGCGACTAGACGACTAACGACCAGAATATGAAAGCCCCTTCCGCGTCCGTGCGGAAGGGGCTTTCATATCTTGAGCGAGAAAAACTATTGCTTCGGCATCATTTTGGCTGATCCATCGTGATGCCTTGGGCCCCCGGCTGTTTTTCAGCCTTGGCCTTCTTCGTGGCCATGGTCTTGTCCACCCACTCGTCGGCGGTCTTCAGGTCCGCCATCCGCGCTGCGGGATCATCGCATTGCACGTCAGCCCGCTCGCGGTACAGGAGGTTCATGTAAGCCATGGCGTCATCGTAATCCGGGCGCAACTGCAGCGCCTTGTCCAGCATGGCGACGCCGTCTTTGATAATGTCCCAGTTCTTAGCCCGAAGCATCATGCAGACTTTCTTGTCCTTCAGCGGTTCTTCCGGCTTCAGGCCCAGTTTGGAGCGCTCTTCCATGCGCGGCTGGTAGGTCTGCGTCCAGTCGATCACCGCCACTGAATAGTAAGGCTCGGGATCATTGGGATCGATTGCGACCGCCTTGCGGTAGTACGCCTTGGCATCCTCGAACCTATGCATATTCAGGTAAAGATAGGCAATGCCCTTGACGCTGTTGATGTTCTTCTTGTCCCGGTCCAGGACTTGCTTGTACGCGTCGATGGCCTGCTCTGCCATGCGGTTGTTTTCCGGCGTATCGACACCGGCGATGTACTGCTGGGCATAAGCCGTTGCCAGGTAGAGGCGGGCATTTATCAGGCTGGGATCCAGCGCCACCGCCTTTTGAAAATGGTCGATCGCCTCTTCGTACCTGGCATTCTTATAAGACTGGACGCCTTTGTTCAGCTGATCGCGTGCCCTGAGCTTGTTGCAGCCCACAGTGGAAAACAAGGCCAGGCCGAGTGCCATCAGTGCGAGCATTCGTACGGTTTTTTTCATTGCGCTGTAAGTCTCCCCGCCACAGAATCGTCAGGATCTGTACAGCCGGACACACTCCGGTGGGCGAAGCTCACAGACCCCCGTCACGCCCACACGTTCCTTGGTCCGCCTTCAGCCGCTGCCAGTCTACCCGCCGGCTTCGATCTTGGCCGTAATCAGACCCACTTTGTCTACGCCTGCGGCGTGCGCAATGTCAATCACGGCAGCCACATCAGCAAACGGAACATTGTTGTCCCCTTTGACGAACATCACCTTCTCCGCTCGCGTCTTGAAGATATCGGTCAGGCGTCCCTGCAGGTTCTCCCAGGTGGTATCCTCCTGGTTAACCTTCAGGGCAGGCTCCTGACCCGCGCCGCGATCGATCAACTGCACCACGATGGTGCGGTCCGGGGCAACGTTCTTGGGCGCATTCGGCGGTGGTGGTTGCGGCACCAGCGCGTCCAATCCCTTCGGGGTTAACGGCGTGATCACCATAAAGATGATCAGCAGCACCAGCAGCACGTCGATCAGCGGTGTGACGTTGATATCCGCGCTCTGGCCTCCCTTGCCTCCAACTGCCATTCCCATAGTCGTTCTCCTCTTCTTTTTTGTTTATTGCCCGCCGCTGGGAGGAGCCGCCGGTGCACCCGGGGTGGTCTTCCTCTGCTCGGTCAACAAACCTAGCTGGTCCACGCCCGCCGCGCGCACGTTGTCCACGACCTCCACGACCGCGCCAAACTTGGCCCGGGCGTCTGCCTTGATATAGACCCTCTTGTCCACTCGGTTGACAATGCGGTCTTTGATCTTGCCGGTCAACTGGTCGACCGGCAGCTTGTCATTTCCGAAAAAGACGCTGCCGTCGCGCATGACCGCTACCAGCAACGCGTCTTCTTTATCCGCGTCGGGCATCGACTCCGGGTTGTTTACTTTCGCCAATTCCACGCTCACGCCACGCTGCAACATGGGCGTGATCACCATAAAGATGATCAGCAAAACCAGCATCACATCCACCATGGGTGTGACATTGATATTGGAGTTGATGTTCGCTCCCTCGTTCCGTTTTGCCAATGCCATAATGTCTCCCGCGCGCTGGATTGCGCCGCACCCGCCTTTGAAATCATCCTTCGGGGGCCCAAGGCTTCTAGCGCCGGCGGATTTTCTCCGGCGCCAGAGAGCAACTCAAGTCCGCCGATCCCGACCTGGGTTACGGCTTACTAGCGTCGCACTCCCCGCCGCTTCAGGAAGTAATCAATCAGTTCGCTCGAGGAGTTATCCATCTCCACGTCGAAGGCTTCCACGCGGCCGGTCAGATAGTTGAACATCATCACGGCCGGAATGGCCACGAACAGTCCGATGGCAGTAGTCACCAGCGCTTCTGAGATACCACCCGCGACTGCCGCCAAACCAGTGGCCTTTTCGGTCTGAATACCCTTAAAGGCATTCAGAATACCGACCACCGTGCCAAACAGCCCGACGAATGGAGCCGTGGACCCGATGGTTGCCAGGCCACCCAATCCGCGCTTCAACTCGGCGTGGACGATGGCCTCGGTGCGCTCCAGGGCACGCTTCGAGGCTTCGATGGTTTCGCCCGGAATCTCACCGCTTTCCTGGTGAGCGCGGAACTCCATCAGTCCAGCCGTGACCACCTTGGCCAGATGGCTCTTCTTGTTGCGCTCCGCCACTTTGATGGCTTCATCAATCTTGCCGTCACGCAGCGCGCCGGCCACGGCGGGGGCAAACGCCCGCGATTGTTTGCGCGCCGCGCTGAAGGCCATGGCGCGATCAATCATCACGCCGATCGACCAGCCGGACATGATGAAAAGAATGATGACCACGACCTTCGCCAAGATACCCATCTGGTGCCATAGCGAAATCGGGTCCCAACCCACCGCCTGCTCTTGGAAAACCCAAATAGCCGCAGTGGACATATTTGTTAGGGTAAGTGCTGCTAAGGTTGCGAACATGAGTTGCTTTTTCCTCCTCAGAATTCGTCAAATTGCGGAATGGCTGTTGTCGCTACTGATCTCTAGAAATCCGATGGCAACGTTCGCCGAGCTATGGGCTTGCATTCCCCCGATCAGTCGGCAAGGCTACGTGGGTAACAGGTGAGGCCGCCTTCGAATCTGCTGGATACATACATAGGCACGTATATGTGTCCAGCACCGTTTACTCGTCCCGCTCCCGGGCCACTGACCAAAGGTGGGATGGGAAAGGCAACCGCCATGAACCCTTTCACAATTTACATCGCTTGCCTACCGAAGTTTAACCCCCGGACAGGGTAAAGTTCACCGTAATCTGTGTCTCCACTTCCACCGGCTCACCGTTCAGGATGTACGGCTTGTACCGCCACTGCTTCACAGCCTCGATGGCTGCCGGCGCCAGCATGGGGTGGCCGCTAATCAGGCGCAGGTTCTCAATCGTACCTTCCTTGCTGATCTCAGCCTGCAGCAGCACCGACCCTTGGATGCGCGCCTGCCGTGCCAGGGGAGGGTAGGTGGGCTGTATCTTACGTATCAATAGGCCTTGGGTCACGCCCTGAGACACGCGCACGCGTTGTGGCGTGGCCACTTTGGGGACTACAGGAGCGTTACCAAGGATACCCCCGAGCACACCGCCCATCTGTCCGCCCGGAACACCACCCGGAACACCGCCCACCACGCCGCTTGCTGACATCACTGGTGGTGGCGCTTCTTCTTCCTTGATCATCTGTACTTTCTCGGGAATCTTGGTAGGCGTACGGAGCTGCCCATTGATGATATCGGTCTGGACCTGCTTGACCACCTTGACCGGCGCCGCGGCTGGTGGTGGTGGTGGCGGCGGAGGCGGTGGCGCCACCAGGAAGGTCATCAACTGCGTCTTGGGCAGGGCTTCGGTGAAGAGCAGCGGAATCAACACTAGGACTCCGCACAGCATCACCTGCAAAGCAAACGACAGGACCGTGGTCAAGCCCCGCTTCGTTCTTAGCCTGCCACCGGACTCGATAAGGCTGTCTTCAAACATAAGGTTTCTCCTACACAGACCCTACGCGCCTTTAGACACCGCCTGCGTGGTGTTTGCTCCCCAAATCCAACGCAAGCGACTCCGGGCAACCAGCCATATTCAACCTATTGTAACGAAAAGATTTACATCTATCGCATCGAAAACTCGCCCCGCACGTCTACCCGTTGCTGGCCAACCCTCGGCCTTTCCCAGGCGCCGCCTTCCCTTTGGTGGCGCCCACCATCACCGGCTGTTTGCCACGGTTCGCCCGCCAATCCTGGTAGGCCACCAAAATGGGCGCCGCAATCGCAATCGACGAATAGGTCCCAATTAGAATGCCGATCACGAGCGCGAAGGAGAAGCCGTGCAACACCTCACCCCCGAACAAATACAAAGCCAGTACCGTTAAGAACGTTAAACCCGCTGTCAAGATGGTCCGGCTCAAGGTCTGATTAATGCTGCGGTTGACGATGTCCGAAAGCTTCTCCCGCCGCATTAACTTTATATTCTCGCGAATGCGATCGAAGACCACGATCGTATCGTTGTTGGAATAGCCGATCAGGGTCAGGATCGCTGCAATCACGGTCAGCGAGAT